>Ga0299907_10000135_pt1 | contig 29394 bp, 26 predicted proteins | sample RVTome_16_FD_198680 | JGI IMG/M metagenome (GOLD analysis project Ga0299907, IMG submission 198680) | Soil microbial communities from uranium-contaminated site in the Upper Colorado River Basin, Wyoming, United States - RVT152D67 (version 2) ...
GGCTCCTGACCGGGGGCGACTCCGTCAGCTCACGGCACCAGACGCTGGCCACCTGTCTGGACTGGAGCTACGACGCTCTGCCCGACGCCGAGCAGCGCCTGCTGCAGCGGCTCGCCGTATTTCCCCAGCACTTCGACCTCGACGCCGCCGCCGCTATCGCCGGTGGCGAGGACGACGTGCTCGGCGTGCTCGACCTGCTGGCCCGCCTGGTGGACAAGTCGCTGGTCGTCCCCGACGGTGCCGCCGAGACCGCCCGCTACCACCTGCTGGAGACGGTCCGGCAATACGGGGCGGCCAAGCTGGCCGCCGCCGGTGACCATGGCGACGCCGCCACCTGCCACCGCCGCTACTTCGTGGGTCTGGTCGAGGAGTGGCACCGCCGCGGCGAGCGGTTCATGGCCACCGAGTGGATGAACCGGGAGGCCGTGGACCGAGAGAACTTCCACACTGCGCTGGTCAACGCCTTGCGGGCCGGCGACACCGAGTCGGTGTCCGTCCTCGTCGCCGGGCTGTGGATGCCCTGGTACATCACTGGTTCGGCGCCGCCAGCGGTGAATTCGATCGACCCGGCCACCCTCGGGTGCGCCAATCCATCGCTCCACGTCGATGCCCTCATCGGGTTCAACGTCGTACCCAAGATGTCGACCAGCGACCGGAGCCTCGACGACCTCGCCCCGCTCCTCGACCGCGCCGTGGAGGTCGCCGACCAGCGGGGCGATCGGTGGGACCAGGCCTGGGCCCGCTGCATGCTGGCCTATGTTGCCCGCAGCCGGGGCGAGGTGGCCAGGGCCCGGGGCCTCATGGAAGAGGCGCTCGCCCGGTACGAAGAGGATCACTCCGCTTTCGGGCTCACCTATGTCCACTACGAGCTGGGCTGGGTCGACATGACGGCCGGGGATGTGGCTGGGGCGGGGAGGCACTTCCGCTGCGCCCTGGCCTTCTCCGAGGGGGCCACCGGCTACGACGTGCTCATCCCCGCCACCTGGGCCGGTCTGGCGCTGGCCGACGCCGCCGAGGGCCGCACTGCCGCCGCTCTGGCCGGAGCCCGCAAGGCGATCGAATCGGCCCGGCCGTTGTCGGGGTCCGCCTACCTCGTGATGGCGCTGCTGCGGGCCGCCCAGGCCGCCGCCGTCGCCGGCCAGCCGGCCCCGGCCGAGCTGGTCGAGATGCTCCACCTCGTCCGCCGCCAGGGCGGGCGCCACTGGGTCTCCGAGGCGCTGACGGTCGCCGCCCTGTTCCACGAGGCCGAGGGTCGCCACGACCTGGCGGCCCGCCTCCTCGGCGGCGCCGTCGCCGTGGCCGAGGCGCTCGGCGAGAATCCCGAACCGATCCCGGTGGTGGGCGAGCTCGTGCGGGCCGCCCGTCACCGCCTGGAGACGGCGCTCGGTACCGAGTTCGCCGAGCAGGAGTCCGTCGGCCACCACATGTCGCCGGCCAGCCTGCTCCGGGCCGCCGCCGACGCAGTCGAAACCTGAAGCCTCGACAACGCTTGTGAGAGAGGGGGAGAGCCAGATGGCGGGGATACGTTCACTCACCGGTGACGGCTCGGAGACCGAGGTGGGGGCAGAGGCGATCACAGCGCTGGGCGAGACATTGCGGGGCCGGCTGCTGACCCCCGACGACGGTGAGTATGGCGAAGCGCGCCAGATCTGGAACGGCATGATCGACCGCCGCCCTTCGCTCATCGCCCGCTGCATCGACACCGCCGACGTGATGCGCTGTGTGCAGTTCGCCCGGGAGCACGGCCTGCTGGTCTCGGTCAAAGGCGGCGGTCACAACGTGGCCGGCCAGGCGGTCTGCGACCGTGCCTTCATGATCGACCTGTCGCTCATGAACCGGGTGCGGGTCGACCCCCGGGGTCCGACCGCCCGCGCCCAGGGCGGCGCCAAGTGGATCGATTTCGATCGGGAGACCCAGGCCTTCGGTCTCGCCACCACGGGCGGGACCCTGTCCGACACGGGGATCGCCGGGCTCACCCTGGGCGGGGGTCTGGGATGGTTGGCCGGTCGGCACGGGTTGTCGTGCGACAACCTGGTTTCGGCCGATGTGGTTCTCGCCGACGGCACTGTCGTCGTGGCCAACGTCAACGACCACCAGGATCTGTTCTGGGCCCTGCGGGGTGGCGGCGGGAACTTCGGCGCCGTGACGGCGTTCGAGTACCGGCTTCACCCCGTCCGCCAGGTGCTGGGCGGCGCGGTGTTCCACCCGCTCGCTGACGCGGCCAACGTGCTGCGGTTCTACGGCGAATTCTCCAGTGAGATCCCCGACGAGCTCAACACGATGGGGGCCCTCCTCCACACTCCGGAAGGAGATCCCGTGGCCGCCATCGCCGCTTGCTACAACGGCCCGGCCGACGCCGGCGAGAAGGTCCTCAACCCGGTGCGGACGTTCGGCCCGCCCCTTGTCGATCAACTCCAGCCGCTGCCCTACCTGACCATGCAGACGCTCTTTGACCCGGTGTTCGAGCCCGGCGCCCGCTACTACTGGAAAGCCCACCTGATGGGCGGCGTGCGCGAGGAAGCCATCGAGCTCCTGGTTGAGAGCTACCGCCGTGTTCCCTCCCCCGGCACGGTCGCCGTCTTCCAGCAACTCGGCAACGCCGCCAACCGGGTGGCGCCGGAGGCGACCGCCTTCAGCCACCGGAACGCCCGCTACGACCTGATCCTCCTCTCGGGCTGGTCGGACCCCGCCGACGACGACCGCAACATCAGCTGGACCCGTGAACTGTGGGACGCCCTGCAGCCGTTCTCCCTCGGAGCCATCTACATCAACAGCGCCGTCGACGACGACGAGGCCACGGTGCAGTCCGCCTACCGGGGCGACACCTACCGCCGCCTCACCGAGCTCAAGGCGAAGTACGACCCGACGAACTTCTTCAAGCTCAACCCGAACATCAAACCCCGGATATGGGGCCGTCTGGCCTGAATCGCCTCGGCGAGCGCCATCTCGGCAAGGGCGCACTTCTCTGAGCACAGTTCATCGATCGTCCCGGGGCTGTCGCCAAGAGGGGCTCTGCGGCTGTTTCTGGTCACGGTCTGGTCACGGATGCCACGGACTGGGCACTACGGAACGTCACCGGATGGAATCTCACCAATGTCTTTCCGCAGGTCAGCGGACTTGGCGGTACAGGGCAACACCACTCAGCATGGTGGTCCCGCAACATCAAGTGGAAGCCGGGCCACGAGCCGGAGTGGTTCTGACCAGCACTTTTCCGAAACCGGGCGGCGGCAGCCAGACGGATGCCATGCCGTTCGGTCAGCTCCCGCCAGACCGACACGCTGTTCGATGTTTACGATGGCTGTGAGTCAGAAGTGTTGTACCGTGGGCCAGGTGACTGTTGTTGATCGGAGCCTCGTGGCCGGATGGGGACGGGTCGCAGCCTTCTCGGTGGTGACCCTGCTTGTGCTCACGACGACAGGCGTGGCTCCGGTTCCCCACGGGGTAGCCGAACCGCGGGGGCAAGAAGTGGCGATGCCTCTCACCAGCGCCGCCGGGGCACCAAACATCGCCACCGCGGCTGCGGGTCGGCCGAACATCTTGTTCATCCTCCTCGACGATCTCCGCGAGGAGGGGGTCATGGACGTGCCCGACGTGTTGCCGCACACGAAGCGGTGGCTACAGGCGGGAGGCACGACGTTCCCGGAGGGTTATGTCACCTCCTCGTTGTGCTGCCCGGAGCGGGCGACCGTCTGGAGCGGGCGTGTTCCGCATAACCACGGGGTGTTCGACAACTACACGGGGGACAGCCTCGACCGTGATTGGATTACGCCCCGCTACCTCCACGACGCCGGATACCGCACGGCGCTGGTGGGCAAGTTCATCACCGACTGGAAGTTCCGCTACGAGCCTCCCCACTTCGATGACTATGCCGTGTTCCAGGGCGGTTACGCCGACGCCCTGTTCTGGGTGAAGGACCCGGGCGCGGTCAAGCGCCGCTCCGAGCGGGCCGGCTTCTCCACGGACTTCATCGCCGACAAGGCCATCGAGTACATCGGTGCCAACGAGGCCCGGGACGACCAGCCCTGGTTCATGCAAGTGGCTCCCCATCCGCCCCACAACCTCACGGAAGCGACCAAACGGGACTGCAACCTTCGGGATCTGTACACCTGGCCCGCCCGCCATGACATGGTGCCCGTCCCGCCCTGGCAACCCAGCCCGGCGGTGACGGTGGAGGGGAACAACTCGGCCGAAAAGACCGACAAGGTGCCGTATCTCCGCCACCGGACGTTCCCCACGGACTGTGCCGAAACGACGCATACCGGCCACATGAAGACGCTGCTGGCCGCCGACGAAATGGTGGACCGGATCATGAGCGCCCTGGAGGCGAACGGCGAGCTCGACCGGACGTTGGTCATCTTCACCTCCGACAACGGCTTCGCCTGGGGTGAGCGAGGAATGACCAGCAAGGCCCTTCCCTACACCGAACACGTCAAGGTTCCCTTCCTGGTCCGCTGGGACGGCGTCTTTCCTGCCGGGGCCGTCGACTCGCGGATGGTCAGCGGCGAAGACCTGCTCGCCACCTACCTCCAGGCGGCCAACTACGCGCCGCCGGAGTTGCACTATCCGCTCGACGGCCGGTCGTTCCTGCCGGGAGAGGCCGGGCGGGACGCCAAGTACCTCGAGTTCGGGCCCGTGGGGCGGCCCAGTCCCGCCGGATACAAGGGCCACCGGAGCATCCCGACCTGGGCGTCCCTGCGGACACCGTCCTGGCAGTACATCGAGTACTACGAAGCCGACAACCGGACCGTGCAATTCCGCGAGTACTACGACCTCGCCAAGGATCCCTGGGAGCTCAACAACCTGCTGGCCGACGCCGACGACAGCAACAACCCTGACGTCGCCGGTCTCTCCACCCGCTTGCACCAGCTCTGGACATGCGCCGGCACCAGCGAGGGGAATCCCTGCCCGTAGCGAGAACCCGACTACTTCGGCTGACCACTTCGACTGACAGAGCCCCCGTCTCCAACGCGGAAACGCCCCCGCTCCGTCCGTAGTGGACAGAGCGGGGGCGTTCCTCTCGAAGGAATGGAACGTGAACCCTGGGTGGTCGGCTTAGAAGAGGCCGGCCAGGTCGTCGAGGACGTCCAGGTCGACCAGGTTCCACAGACCGCCCAACAGACCGCCCCCGGCGTCGTCATCGTCGTCGGCGTCACCACCGATGGCGGTGCCGAGCACCCCGGCGGTGAGGTCGTTGAGGATGTCAGCCTGGCAGAGCAGGTTGTCGACGCCGATGTTGAGGCCCTGCAGAGCGATGTTGTTGATGTTGACCAGTCCGCTCTGCGCGCTGTCGCCCGTCGAGTTGGTGGAATCGTTCTCCTGCGAAGCGACGCAACCTTCGTCGTCGCCGCCGCCGGAATCGCCACCGATGGCGGTGCCGAGCAATGCGCCGGTCAGGTCGTTGAGGATGTCGGCCTGGCAGAGCAGGTTCCCGAGGATGTCGAGGTTCAGACCCTGGAGAGCGATGTTGTTGATGTTGAGCAGACCGCTCTGCGAGCTCGCGCCCGTCGAGTTGTCGGAATCGTTCTCCTGGGACACGGAGCAGTCGTCGTCGTCATCATCGTGGTGGTTTCCGCCGCCGCCGTTTCCGCCGCCGCCGTTACCGCCGCCGCCGTTGCCGCCACCGCCGTTGCCGCCACCGTCGTTGCCGCCACCGTCGCGGTCGGGGCACTCACCGTCTTCGTCAACGAACTCGTCGCCGTGGGCGAAGTGCGCCGGGTAGGAGGCGTCGTCAGGGTCGATGATCTGGACGTTGTCAGGGTTACCCGGCGGGTAGTGACAGAGCGCGCGATCCTCGTCGCCGCCACCGCCACCACCGCCACCACCGCCACCGCCGCCGCCAGTGCGCATGGCCATGGCCGACGTGGTGCCGAGGGCCATCACCATGGCGGCGCTGGCGATGAGGGCCGTCGCCTTGTTGTTCAGTCGCAAGTTGAATCTCCTTTCGGACGCGGCGAGGTCACCCAGCCGTGTCAGGGGGTTGTCACGCTCAAAGCCGCTCAGAGCGACCGGAAGCCCAGCAAGCACTGAATTCGACCCAACCCGGGATGAACCTGTCGTCCTCTTCCGGACGCGCAACAGCTATGCCAGGAAGATGTCGCGATGTACTGCTTCGGTGGGTTCGAGGAGGTTGCGGTGTCGAGCAAGGGTCTGGGCGCTTTGCCCCCCAGCAGGGCCACCTGACAATCCAGGACGACCCGCCCATTCTTCCGACTTGTACGAAAGCACTCTTAGCGGTCGCTTAACCTCTCACCGCCCGAAGCGAGCAAAGGGAAGATGGTGCGATGATCGCCTCGTAGCGGCACCACCGTCACCTCAGGACGGCGTCACCGACACCGGGAGGGACACGAGGGACCGGGAGGCGATGAGGGCCTCGTAGGTGAGGTCGCCGGCCACCTCGATCCCGGCGCAGCGCTCGAACAGGGAGCGCAGGCCGATCTGTCCTTCCAGCCGGGCCAGCGGGGCCCCCAGGCAATGGTGGGCGCCCAGGCCGAAGGCGATGTGCTGGCGGGGGTCCCGGCGCACGTCGAGCCGGTCGGGGTCGGGGAACTCGGCCGGGTCCCGGTTGGCACCGGCCAGGCACAGGTAGACCATGTCGCCCGCCCGCAGGGATCGCCCGGAGCGCTCGTGGTCCTCCGACACGACCCGGACCTGGACCTTGGTGGGGGCGTCGAAGCGCAGGATCTCCTCCACCGCCATGGGCCACAACCCGGGGTCCCGGCGCAGGCGATCCAGCTCGCCCGGGTGACGGACGAGCGCCACCGTGCCATTGGCCAGCAGGTCGGCGGTGGTCTCGTGGCCGGCGAAGAGCAACAGGGTGCAGGCCCCGGCCAGCTCATCGGCGTTCAACCCCTCGTCCCCCTGGGCCGCCACCAGGGCGCTCACCAGGTCGTCGCCCGGCTCGGCTTCCCGCTGAGCCACCAGCCAGCGGAAGTACTCGGCGAACTCGGTGCTGCCCTCGGTGGCCAGCGCCCGGCGCTCGGGGTCGTCGCCCGCCCCGAACACGACGGCGGCCAGCTTGCGGGACCAGAGGCCGAACTTGTCCCGGTCGGCGGCCGGGACCCCGAGGAGATGGGCGATGACCATGGCCGGCAGGGGAAAGGCGAAGGCCGCCACCAGGTCGCACGTCCCGGCCTCGACAATGTCGTCGAGGAGGCCGTCCACCAGGGCCTGTACCTGGTCCCGGAGGCCCTCCATGGCCTTGGGGGTGAAGGCCCAGCGGACCGGATCCCGCAGCCGGGTGTGGTCGGGCTCGTCCCGGAACACCATCCAGCCCCGCAACAGTTCCAGGGTGGGCGCCATGGCGGCCCGGTCGGCGGCGTCGAGATGCCGGGCGATGGCCCCCACCCGGTCGGAGGAGAGCCGGGCGTCCCGGTAGCCGCCGGCCACCTCGGCGAAGCTGGTGAGGAGCCACGCCCGGTGCCGGCCGCTCCAGCACACCGGGCCGTGCTCGGCCCGCAGGTCGGCCAGGACGGCGTAGGGATCGGCCAGCGCTTCGGGCGAAAGGAGGTTCGCCCACGGGCCGTCGCGTTCCAGCTTCCCGGCCGCCGGGTCCCCCCTCGACACAGCCGGACTCTACGTCGTCGTCGCCTCGGGCTCGAAGACGGTGATGCTCCCGTCGGCCACGTCCCCCACCCAGATGGTGCCAGGGAAGGGGTCGCCGTCGCCCTGGGCGGTCACGTCCAGAGGTGCGCTGGACACGTCCTCGAAGAGGACCTCGGCGTCTCCCAGGCGGCCGTCGGGGCGGACCTCGAGCCGGTAGATCCGGTTGTCGAAGCTGGCCGCCAGGAGATTCCCGGCCAGGGCCCCAGCGAAGGCCGACCGGCTCCGGTACTCGGTGATCCCGTTGGTGGAGGCGACGAAGGTGGCCAGGGCGCCCGAGTCCTCGCCGCCCCGGTACCCGCACTGCTCGGGGTCGGCCCGGGTGACGGGGGACTGTCCGGCGAAGGTGTTCTCGGGATTGGCCCGGGTGGGATTGGGATGGCCGCCGTAGGACCCCGGCGTGACCAGGTGGAGGGTGTCCACCTCCCGCTTCCCGCCCGGCCGGACGTCGTTGGTGCACTTCCCGCCGTTGGGCCGGGGCACGTCGCCGAAGCCGGGGTTGGGCCCGTTGTCCACGGTGAACAGACGCCCGGCGGTGGTGAGGACCAGGTCGTAGGCGTTGCGGAAGCCGGGCGCGTAGACCTGCACGGGCCCGTCAGGGACGAGGCGGGCCTGGTTGCGGCCGTCGGCCCCCCCGAAGGGGTCCCCGGCATCCTCGGGCCCTGGCCGGGCCGGGTCGTCGAGGGTGGGCAGGTCGTAGGTGGTGTCGCCGATGGCGGCCAGATCGATGGACAGGATGGCAGCCGAGAGGGCGAACTCCGGGGTGAGGGCGAACTGCCCCGACGGCGCCCCGTTGTTGGTGTTGCCCCCCTGGGCCAGCAGCAGTCGCCCGGGAGTGTCGAACACGAGGCCGTTGCCGGCGTGGTTCTCCTCGGACCGGGGCAGGCCCCGGACCAGGTCGTGCCGCTGCCACCGCTGACCGTCCCAGCTGACACGGGACAGGACACCGGAGTTGGTGTCGAGGTTCCGGTCCACCTTCTTCTGGCCGCCACCGATGCGGGGATCGGTGGTGACGGCATGGATCACGGGCCGGGTGGCCGTGCCGCTCACCACCAGTCCGGTCAGGAGCCGGCCGACGTAGCGGGGGTTCTCCCGGCCGTCGTCGTCATGGTTGGGCAGGTCGACCAGGCTGCCGAGCGTCTCGCTGGCCACCGCCTGGTAGGAGCCGGGCCCGTGGCGTACCAGGGTCAGGATCTTGATCAGGCCGTTCTGCTGACCGACGTAGAGCCGCCCGTCGGGTCCGAACTGCAGGGTCGTGGCCCGGTCGATGTCGGCCCCCGCCACCAGCCCCTTGGCGAACTCGAAGGTGGGCCGCCCCGCCGGGGCGCTGGTCGGCGCTCCGAGCAGGAGGGCGGCGAGCACCGGCAGCCCGATGGCCATGAGTCGTCGGTCCCGATAGCGCCCAGCCCGAGCCATCTCCTAAGTTTAGGTCGCCCGAACAAAATTGTGTTGGGCGACTTGTCCGCTCAGGGCGCACGTCTGACGGGCATTGGCTACCGTTTCCTTACGCACCACGATCGACACGGCGGGGAGGGCATGATGCGGAGCCCGAAGTGGTCGAGGATGGCCGTCCTACTGGCCCTGCTGACCGTGGCCGAAGGCTGCTCGGCCCTGGGCGCCCAGGAAGAGGACGTGGTGCGCGTGTACTCCGGCCGCCACTACGGCTCGGAGAAGGCCTTCGAGCTGTTCGGCCAGGAGACCGGGATCGATGTGGAGTTCCTCTTCGGCAGCGACGCCGACCTCCGGGAGCGCCTCAAGACCGAAGGTGAGGACACCCTGGCCGACGTGTACCTGACGGTCGACGCCTCCAACCTCGCTCTGGCCGCCAACTCCGATCTGCTCCGGCCCCTGGAATCCAAGACGCTGGTGGACACCGTCCCGGCTCGGTACCGGGACCCGCAGAACCGCTGGTTCGCCCTCGCCCTGCGGGCCCGCAGCATCATCTACAACCCGGAGAAGGTGGACCCCTCCGAGCTGTCGACCTACGCCGCGCTGGCCGACCCGAAGTGGAGGGGGCGCCTGTGCCTGCGGAACTCGACCGCCACCTACACGCAGTCGCTGGTGGCCAGTCTCATCGCCCACGACGGGTTTGACGGGGCCAAGGCCATCGTCCAGGGATGGGTCGACAACGATCCCCAGATGATCAACTCCGACCCGGAGATCGTCCGCACGGTGTCCAAGGAAGGCTGCGACGTCGCCATCGTCAACCACTACTACCTGGCCCAGGAGCTGGCCAAGAACCCCGGGCTCGACGCCAGGATCTTCTGGGCCGACCAGGACGGGCGGGGCACCCACGTCAACGTGAGCGGGGCCGGGGTCACCCGGTATGCCGACGACCCCGAACTGGCCCAGCAGTTCGTGGAATGGCTGGCCACCGAGGGCCAGGAGGTCCTCATCTCGGAGAGCGACGAGTACCCCGTGAACCCGGCCGTGAACCCGGCCGATCTGGTCAAGGGCTTCGGCCCCTTCAAGGCCGACGAGCTGGAAGCGTCCCGGATCGGGGATCTGAACCCCGACGCCCTCAAGCTGATGGACGAGGTCGGCTATCAGTGAGTCGCTGAAGGCGGGGGCATCACCGAGGTGGGTCAAGCCCGGCTCGGCGCTGGTCCTGGGCGTGGCCGGGCTCATCATCGCCCCGGTGGTGGCCATCGCCTCGGAGGCGCTCACGCCCAGCCTCGACTTCTGGCGCGACCAGTGGAGCACCCGCCTGCCCAACATGGTCACCTCCACCCTGGGCCTGCTCGTCCTGGTGGGGGTGGGCACCCTGGCGCTGGGCGTGTCCCTGGCCTGGCTGGTGAGCGCCTACCGGTTCCCGGGCCGCACCCTCTTCCGCTTCGCCCTCGTGCTGCCCCTGGCCATGCCCGGCTACGTCCTCGGCTACATCTTCCTCACCACCTTCTCCTTCGCCGGCCCGGTGCAGTCGACGCTGAGGGACTGGTTCGGCGCCGACGCCTGGTTCCCCGAGGTCCGGACGATGGCCGGGGCGAGCCTCGTGCTCTGCCTCACCCTGTACCCCTACGTCTACGTACTGGCCCTGACCGCCCTGCAGGAGCAGGGTCTGCGGACCTGGCAGGTGGCCCGCACCCTCGGCCACGGCCGGATCCGTGCCGCCCGGCGGGCCGTCCTGCCCGGCGCCCGGCCCACCCTGGCCGCGGCCCTGGCCCTGGTCATGATGGAAGTCCTCACCGATTTCGCCACCGTGCAGTACTTCAACGTCAACACCGTCTCGCTGGGGGTGTTCAACATCCTCAAGGGCCGGGCCGACCGGGCCGCGGCCACCGAGCTGGCCACGCTGGTCCTCGTCTTCGCCCTGGCCGTGATCGCCGTCGAACGGGCACTGCGGGGGCGGGCCCGGTTCCACCAGCGGGGCGCCCGCCAGTTCCTCGAACCGGTGAGCCTCCAGGGCGGGAGGCGCTGGGCCGCCACCGGCCTCTGCCTGGGGGTGCTCACCGCCGGCTTCGTCTTTCCCGTGCTCCGCCTGGTCACCTGGGTCGAGATCGGTGGCCAGGTCACGGCCCGCCAGTACCTGGAGCACCTGTCCAAGAGCGGGCTCCTGGCCGGACTGGCCGCCGTGAGCTGCCTGGTGGTGGGACTGATGGTCACCAGCGGCTCCCGGCTCTCGGGCGGCCGGGCCACCCGCTGGGCGACCCGCGCCGTCCTCATCGGCTACACCCTGCCCGGCACCGTGGTCGCCATCGGCGTTCTCGTCGTCTTCAAGGTCACCGGCGACCTCATGCCGGGGGTCACCTGGCAGGGGCGGTCGCTGGCCGTGCTCGGCACCACCACCCTGCTCGGCGTCCTCTACGCCTACACCGTCCGTTTCGTGCCCCTGACCACCGCCACCCTCGACGCCAGCCTGGAGAAGGTGACCCCGTCGGTGGTCATGGCCGCCCGCACGCTGGGGGCCCGGCCGGGACGGATCCTGGCCCGCATCCACGCCCCGCTGGTGCGCTCGGGGATGATGGCCGCCCTGCTCCTGGTGTTCGTGCACACCCTTCAGGAGATCTCCGTCGTGCTGCTGCTGCGGCCCTTCGGCTTCGACACCCTGTCGGTGTGGGTGTGGGACCTGACGGCCAACTCGGCCTGGGAACAGACGGGCCTGCCCGCCCTCACCATCGTGGCCGTGGCCCTCGTCCCCGTGATCCTCATGATCCGGGCGGGCACGACCTCGGGCCGGACGCCGGTCTGGGAGCGCGCCCTGGTCGAGCCGGCGATGACCACCCCCGGGAATCGGGGCGCCGGTCAGATCGGGGGGACATGAACCTGGCCGGCGCCGCCCTCTCTCTCCAGGGCCTGCACAAGCACTTCGGCCCCACCGCGGCGGTGGGCGGCGTCTCCGTCGACCTGGCCGCCGGCGAGCACCTGGCCCTCATCGGCCCGAGCGGATGCGGCAAGTCGACCATGCTGTTGATGATCGCCGGGCTCCTCGCCCCCGACGGCGGGGTGGTCCGCATCGGGGACCGCACCGTGTCCGGGGACGGCGCCTGGGTCGAGCCCGAGCGGCGCCGGGTGGGGATGGTCTTCCAGGACTACGCCCTCTTCCCCCACCTGACGGTGGCGGCCAACATCGCCTTCGGGCTCAACCGGCTCCCCCGGCGGGACCAGGCCGCCCGGGTGTCGGAGGTGCTGGCCCTGGTGGGCCTCGAGGCCCTGTCCGGGCGCTACCCCCACGAGCTGTCCAGCGGGCAGCAGCAGCGGATCGCCCTGGCCCGGTCGCTGGCCCCGGCCCCGGATGTGATCCTGCTAGACGAGCCGTTCTCCAACCTCGACCGCGCCCTGCGGGACACCTTGCGGACGGAGACCAAGGCTGTGTTGCGCCGGGCGGGCGCCACCGCCGTACTCGTCACCCACGACCATTCCGAGGCGCTGGGCTTCGGCGACCGGGTGGCGGTCATGCGGGGGGGCCGGGTGCTGCAGATCGGCTCGCCCCAGGAGGTGTTCGAGCTACCGGAGGATCTTTTCGTGGCCGGGTTCCTGGGGGCGGCCGACTTCCTGGCCGCCCGCCGGACGGGCGGCGACACGGTGGACAGTGACCTCGGCCCCGTCGGCCCACTGTCCGTTCCGGCGGAGGGCGAGCTGGCGTTGATGGTGCGGCCCCACGACCTCATCTTCGAGGCGGACGAGAAGGGTTGGGCAACGGTCAGCAGCCGCGAGTACCAGGGGGTGTCCACCATCTACGAGCTCACCCTCGACTCGGGGACACGGCTCGTCTCGCGCCGGGACCCCGACGTCGCCTACCCGCTGGGGACGCGGGTGCGCCCCCGCCTGGCGGAAGGCAAGGTCCCGGCCCTGTTCTGCGACGGGCGCCGGATCTGGCCCCGGACCGAATCCCGGCCGGAGCAGGAGGGACTGCGGGGGCCGGGGACGGCACCACCGGGGGGCTCCCCCGGACGCCCGGGCGGCGTTCGGGTCCAGGCCGAGTGACGTTGAGAGGAGAAGGGACCCGATGACGACGCGTTGGAAGCCGACGGTGACGGTGCTGGCCGCCGTCCTCTCCCTGATCGCCGGCTGTGGCGACGACGGGGACAGCGGCGAGGTCAGGAACCTGGGAACCGACGGAGCGGCGACCAGCAGCAGCGCCGCCGGCGGGGGGGTCACCACCTCGAGCATGGGTGGGGAAAGCCCCGAAGCCTGTGAGGTGGAGGGCGGGGTGACCACGAAGGGCAAGCAGGAGGTGACGGTCGTCCTGAACGAGTGGCAGGTGGCACCGCAACCGGCCCAGGTCACGCCGGGCATCGTCAGCTTCGTGGCCGAGAACACCGGCGCCGAGGCCCACGAGCTCGTCATCGTGAAGGGCGACGACCCCCGGGCCCTGCCCAAGGACGACAAGACCGGGGCCATGGACGAGGAGCAGCTGCCCGATGGCGCCCTGGTGGGTGAGATCGAGGGGTTCCCCGCCGGCCAGCTCTGCGCCGGGAACTTCACCCTCCAGGAGGGGAAGTACGTCCTGCTCTGCAACATCGTCGAGACCGAGGAGGACGGCACCTCCGAGGCCCACTACTCCGAGGGGATGTTCACCGGCTTCACGGTGGGCTGAGGCTGGCGCGGACCGGCTCCGACGTGAAGGGCGTCATGGTCGTGGTGGAGAAGGGCACCGGCCCGAGCAGCAGCACGAGTACCCGCTGAGGCAGGCAGGCGGCCGGGAACTACCCGCCGGCGACGGCGGGGATGATGCTGACCACCTGACCTTCGGCCACGGGCGTGGACAGGGCGTCGAGAAAGCGGATGTCCTCGTCGGCCACGAACACGTTCACGAACCGGCGCAGGTTGCCGGCTTCGTCGAACAGGCGCTCGCCGATGCCCGGGTGGTTGGCGTCGAGGCTCTTGAGGACCTCGCCCACCGTCGACCCGTCGGCGGTGATCTCGGCCGCGCCTCCCGTGAGGGTGCGCAGAGCGGTGGGAATGCGGACGGTGGTGGACATGCTCACTCCTCGATGACGAAGGCCGACGTGAAGGCCTCGATGGTGGGGGCGATGGTGGCGGTGGGTCCCACCGTGGCGGTGAGAGCCTCCAAGGTCTTGAGGCCGTGGCCGGTGACGTAGGCCACCACCCGCTCCTCGGGCCGGATAACCCCGGCCTCGGTCAGGCGCTTGAGGGTGGCGATGGTCACGCCGCCGGCCGTCTCGGTGAAGATCCCCTCGGTGCGGGCCAGCAGCTTGATGCCATCGATGATCTCCTCGTCGGTGACGGCCGCCGAGCCGCCCCCGCTGGACCGGATGGCGTCGAGGGCGAAGTAGCCGTCGGCGGGATTGCCGATGGCCAGCGACTTGGCGATCGTCTTGGGCTTGACCGGGCGGATGTCGTCCGATCCGGTGAGGAAGGCGGTGGCCACCGGCGAGCACCCCTCGGCCTGGGCCCCCGACACCCGGATGGCGGCCGGGTCGCCGTCGACCAGACCCACCCTGGCCAGCTCCTCGAAGCCCTTCTTGATCTTGGTCAGCTGGGAGCCGGAGGCGATGGGCACCACCACGTGATCGGGGAAGCGCCACCCCAGCTGCTCGGCCGTCTCGAAGGCCAGGGTCTTGGACCCCTCGGCGTAGTAGGGCCGGATGTTGACGTTGACGAAGGCCCACGGGTAGGTCCCGGCCAGCTCGGCGCACAGCCGGTTGACGTCGTCGTAGTTGCCGTTGACGGCCACCACGTTGCCGCCGTAGACGGCCGTGGCCACCACCTTGCCCGACTCCAGGTCGGCGGGGATGAACACGTAGCTCTTCATGCCCGCCCGGGTGGCGTGGGCCGCCACCGAGTTGGCCAGGTTGCCGGTGGAGGCGCAGGCCGCCGTCTTGAAGCCGAACTCCAGCGCCTTGGACAGGCCGACGGCCACCACGCGGTCCTTGAACGAGTTCGTCGGGTTGACGGTGTCGTTCTTGATCCACAGCTCGGACAGGCCGAGGGCGCCACCCAGCCGTTCGGCCCGCACCAGCGGGGTGAACCCGGCGCCCAGGTCGACGGCCGAGCCCCGCTCGGCGGGGAGCAGGTCGGCGTAGCGCCAGATGCTGGCCGGTCCCTTCTCGATCCGTTCCCGGGTCACGGTGGCGGCGATGGCGTCGTAGTCGTAGGCGGCTTCCAGAGGTCCGAAGCACCACTCGCAGACGTGGATGGGGGCCACTTCGTAGGCTCGCCCACACTCCCGACATCGCAGGCCGGACACGAAGGTCATGACGACGGTCTCCTTCTCGGTCTCGACGCGCTCTCGAGCGCCTCGAGCGGGAGTCCCGCCCTTCGGCTGCTCATCGGTCAGGCATTGGCACCTGGCGCCGATCCTGGCGGGATCGATGCTGGTTGCCGCGGCGTCATCGGGCCTGTCCCTCGGCCGCTCTGGATGAGCGCGTGCTGTTGTTGTCCCCAGGCTACCCGACGGTCACGACGCCCGTCATACCTCGGCCGGGGGCGCCGTGGACCTCGCAGTGGTAGGGGAAGCGCCCGGCCTTGCGGAAGGTGTGGGTGAAGGTAGCGCCGGGGGCCGTGCAGCCCGGGCTCGCCGCCGCCTTACAGGTCGGACTGGAGTCGAAGGAGCCGTCGTCGGCGGTGACCTCGTGGCCCATGGTGTCCTTGTTCGTCCAGGTGACCTTTTCGCCCACCCCCACATGCACCTCGCCGGGCTGGAACTTGGCCTCCATCATCGATACCTGGCCGTCGGCCGCCTGGGCCGGGACCGGCGGAAATGTCAGGCACAGGAGGGCGATCAAGGCTAGGCGGCGCATACCCAAAGGCTATCTTCCCGGCGTGCAGACGACCACGTTGGGCCCTACCCCGGCCCTCCCGGGGCCACCCCGGACCCCGGCCATACCGGGGACACCCCAGACCCCGGGCTTCTCGCACCGGGACTTCCGGGCCCGCCGGCTGGCGTCGGCCAAGGGTGACCTGGGCCTGTCCGCCTCCCTGTGCATCCCGGCCCGGAACGAGGAGCGAACCATCGGGGCCATCGTGGCCTCCGCCCGGCGCCATCTGATGGAGGCGGTGCCCCTGCTCGACGAGATCCTGGTCCTCGACGACGGGTCCACCGACAGGACGGCGGCCATCGCCCGGGACGCCGGCGCCCGGGTCGTCGCCGGCGCCGAGGTGCTCCCCGGCGCCGGGCCGGGGTCGGGCAAGGGCGACGCCATCTGGAAGTCGCTGGCCGCCAGCCGGGGGGACCTCGTCTGCTGGGTGGACGGGGACATCTCCGATTTCGGGCCCCGGTTCGTGGTCGGCCTCCTCGGGCCGCTCCTCACCCAGCCCGAGGTGGTCTTCGTCAAGGGCTTCTACCACCGGCCCGGCGGGGGAACGGCCACCAGCGGGGGCCGGGTCACGGAGCTGGCCGCCCGGCCGCTCCTCTCGCTGCTCTTCCCCGCCCTGGCCGCCATCGTCCAGCCTCTGGCCGGGGAGTACGCCGGGCGCCGCCCGCTGCTCGAGTCGTTGCCCATCACCCAGGGGTGGGGGGTCGACCTCGCCCTCGTGCTCGACGTGGCCGCCCGAGCCGGCCTGCCCGCCCTGGCCCAGGTCGACCTCGGGACCCGCCGCCACCGCCACCGGCCCCTGGAGGAGCTCGCCCCCCAGGCCATGGCGGTGGTGGTGGCCGCCCTGCGCCGGGCCGGGGTCGACGACCCGGCGACGACCCGGCTGATCCGTTTCGACGGGACCCACGGACGCCTGGAGGTGGAGGTGGAGACCTCGGAACGCCCGGCCCTGGCGTCGCTGCGGGCCCATCCGGACGAGCTGTCGGCGTGAAGGCGCCACGGAGTGGCGCCGGGAGGTGGGGCTGGGGCCCCCACCGACGCCGCGATGAGCCGCCAGGCGAAGAGCCATGAGCCGAGTTCTTTATTCGGACGTCGACGGCACCCTGGTCGGGCCTCTGGGCAACCTGCTGTGGGACACGGCCCGCAATCCCACCGCGGTGGCCGCCGAGGCGCTGGTCCGGGCGGCCCGGGAGGGGCTGGAGATCGTGGCCGTGACCGGCCGGGCCCGGCTGGGGATGTGGGAGGTGGCCCGCATGCTCGGGTTGAGCACCTGGTTCTGCGAGCTGGGCGGGGTGCGGGTCTACGAGCGGGGCGAGCAGGTGGTGCACGACCACGGCGCCTACCCCGGCGACGGTGGGCCCGGTGACGCCCTGGCCGAGGCCCGGGCCCTCCTCATGGAGCGATTCCCGGGCCGCATCGAGGAGCACACGCCGTGGAACACGGCCCGCGAGGCCTCGGTCCTGCTGCGCGGCGACGTCGACCCCCCGGCGGCCCGGGCCGCGCTCGACGGGGCGGGCTACGAGTGGGCCGAGCTGGTCGACAACGGCGTGATCCCCCGGCGCTTCGAGACCCTGGCCGCCCTGGACCGGGTCCGGGTGTACCACCTGGTGCCCCGGGGGGTATCGAAGGCGGCGGCCATTGCCGCCGACCGGGCTCAGCGCGGACTGCGCCGCGAGGACTGCGCCATGGTGGGTGACGCCGCCGCCGACCTCGACTGCCGTTTCGAGGTGGGCCGCTGCTTCCTGGTCGGCAACGGGCTGACCAAGGACCCGGACCTGGCCTGGGCCGCCGAGGCGGGCTCAGGGGTGGAGGTCCTCCGGAACGGGCACGGCGCAGGCTTCGCCGAGGCGGTGGCGGACCTGTTGAAGTAGACCCTCCGCATGCCGCGCCTCTCAAGGTCGGAGGGGTTAGGGTCGATCAGATCGCTATGACACCGGTGAGCGCCGAGCGGACGCTGACCAACCTCTACGAGGCCATCCACCGCCGCCGCGACGTGCGGGGCCAGTTCACCGGCGCCCCCGTCAACCCGGAGGCCCTGGAGCGGGTGCTGGCCGCCGCCCATGCCGCCCCCAGCGTGGGCCTGACCCAGCCGTGGGACTTCATCCTGGTGGCCGACCCCGGCACCCGCCGGCTCTTCTACGACCACGTCCAGACCGAGAAGGACGAGTTCGCGGCCACGCTGCCCCCCGAGCGGGCCGGGGTGTTCGCCGGGATCAAGGTCGACGGGGTCCTGGAGTCGAGCCTGTCGGTGGTGGTGACCTACGACCCGAGCCGGGGGGCGCCCTCCGTTCTCGGCCGCCACGCCATCGCCGACGCCGGGCTGTACTCGGTGTGCCTGGCCATCCAGAACCTGTGGCTGGCGGCCACCGCCGAGGGCTTCGGGGTCGGGTGGGTGTCGTTCTACCGCGAGCACTTCGTACGCCACCTCCTGGGCATTCCCGAGACGGTCCGCCCGGTGGCGTGGCTGTGCCTGGGGCCCGTGAGCCACCTGGAGGAGACCCCGGATCTGGAACGCCAGGGGTGGCGCCGGCGCCGTCCCCTGTCCGACGCCCTCCATCAGGAGCGCTGGCAGCACGGCCGCGAGGCGGCCGATCAGGCCCTCTAGGTCGGTTTCACCGGCTCGGTCTCCTTGGCCGGCGCCTCCCGCCCGTTGCCGGGGACGTCGGCCACGAGGCCGGTCCCACCCTCGGTGTCCTCGGCTTCCGTCTCCTCCGCCAGGGCTTCGAGGGACTCGCCCAGGATGTGGATCCGCCACAGGTGACCGACCAGGATCTTGAGCACGGCGGCGGCGGGAACGGCCACCAGCAACCCGAAGAACCCTCCGAGCGTGCCGCCCAGGAGGAGGGCGAGCATGACCAGCACGGGGTGGAGCTTCACCGCCCGGTGCATGACCACGGGGCTGATGAAGTGGTTGTCGATCTGCTGGACGCCCACCATGATCGCCACCACCCACACCGCCGTGATCGGCTCCCGGGTGGTGAGAGCGATGACCAGGGCGGGCACGCCCCCGATGTAGGGGCCGACCAGCGGGATGATGTTGAAGAAGCCCGCCACCATCCCGATCAGCAGCCAGAAATCCAGGTCGATGATGCGCAGGCCGATGCTGGAGAGCACCCCCACGATGAAGGCGACCAGCAGCTGGCCCCGGAAGAATCCCCCCACGGCGGCGTTGATGCGCTGCGCCAGCAGGAGCACCTCGGGGCGGGCGGCGGCGGGGATCAGCCCCACCGCCGTGCGTTTCAGGTGGGGGAGGTCGATGAGCAGGTAGAAGGCGAAGATGGGGGCGAGGATGAGCACCAGGATCACGTGGAAGACCTGCACGCCGACCTTCGCCACCCGCTCCAGCTGCTGCTGGACGGAGTCGTTGTTGCTGGTCACGGCGTCGTCGAGCCCGGCCCGGTCGAATTCGAAGGGGGTGCCCTTCAGGCTCTCAGCCCGGTCGTCGACCCAGCGTTCCATCTTCAGCCGGATGGCGGGCCAGTTGTCGGAGAGGTTCTCGGCCTGGTCCTTGGCCGGCGGCAGCATGACGAAGCCGATGAGGGTCACCGTGCCCAGGAACCCGAGGTAGGTGAGGCCCACCCCCGCCACCCGCGGGACGTGCCGGCGGTGCAGGAAGCTGATCACCGGGTTGAGGATGAACACCAGGGCCCCGGCCAGGATGAGCGGCGGGAAGATCACCGCCACCTTCACCGACAGCCAGGCCAGGATGGCGATCACCGCGGCCAGGCCGACGAGGGCCCAGGCGATGCTCCCCGCCCGCCGGACCCGCTCCATGCTCTGCCCGTCCGTGTCGTGGGACTTCACTTCCATCAGGCTACCGGGGGTGGGTCCGCTCGGCCCTCGAGGCCTTCCCGGGCCCAGCGGCCGACCTCCACCCCCGCCTCCTCCACCAGGACGGCGGCGCGGGTGAAGGCCTCGTCCGACTGCCAGACCCGGTCCGCCAGCGCCAGCGCCAGCACGCCCTCGGGGAGGTCGGTGCCGGCGACGATCTGGCCGGCCACCACGGCCCGGGCGGCCACGCCCTCCGCCTCCGCCCATTCCAGCGCTCCACCGACCACCTTGCCCTCGAAGCTGGACGCGTCCAGGCGGCCCTCACCGGTCACGGCCAGGTCGACGCCGGCCAGGGCCGCCTCCAGCCCGCAGGTCCGGGCCACCACCTCGAAGCCGGGCTCCAGGCGGGCGCCGATGGCGGTCAGGCCTCCGGCCAGCCCACCGGCCGCTCCGGTGTGGCGCAACCCGGCCACGTCCACCCCGGTGCGCTCCCGGTAGACCTCGGCCAGGCGCTCCAGCCGGCGGGCCAGGAGGGACACCTGGGCCGGCGTGGCGCCCTTCTGGGGGCCGAAGGTGGCGGCGGCGTCCAGAAAGGTCGTCTCCACGTCGCAGGCCACCGTCACCTCCACCCCGGCCAGCGTCCAGCCCAGGGCGGTGACGGCGCCGAGGCCCCCGTCGGTCATGGCCGATCCGCCGGCGGCCACCAGTACCTTCCGGGCGCCGGCCCGGACGGCGGCGGCGATCAGCTCCCCCGTCCCCCGGCTGGTGGCGGCCAGCGGGTCGTTCGGCCCCTCCACCAGGGCGAGGCCGCTGGCCGCGGCGCACTCCAATACGGCCGTGCCGTCGGACAGGACGCCCCAGGTGGCCTCGACCGTCCCCCCCAGCGGTCCGGTGACCCGCGCCTGGCGCCGCTTACCGCCCCGGGCGGCCAGGAGCGCCTCGGTGGTGCCCTCACCTCCGTCCGCCAGGGGCAGGCACCGGACCTCGGAGTAGCCGGCGGTGTGCAGTCCCCGGGCCAGGGCCGCGGCCGCTTCCGGGGCGGTCAGGGTGCCCCGGAACTTGTCCGGGCAGACGAGGGCTCGGAGGGCGCTTGCGTCAGCCATGGGCACTGGCCACGAACGGTAGATTGCCGACTCCGTGATCGTCGTCTCGCACCGTGGCCCGGTTTCGTTCTCCGCCCAGGAGGACGGCACCTTCGCCGTCTCCCGGGGGGCGGGCGGGGTGGTGAGCGGGCTGGCGCCGTTGCTGTCGGGGACGGGCGCCACCTGGGTGGCCGCCGCCATCAGCGACGACGACCGGGCCGCGGTGAGGGCGGGGGCCGCGGCCGGGGAGGGTTTCGACCTGGTGCTCCTCGACCTCGACGCCCGGCTCCACGGCCTGCACTACGACGTGGTCTCCAACGGCACCCTCTGGCCGCTGTTCCACGGCATGTTCGACCTCGTCCGCCGGCCGCGCTTCGACCGGCGGTTCCGGGAGGCGTGGGACGCCTACGTGGCCGTCAACGAGGCCTTCGCCGCCGCCACCGCCAAGGCGGCCGGTGAGGGAGACGCGGTGCTGGTGCAGGACTACCAGCTGGCTCTGGTTCCCGGCGCCCTGCGCAAGGCCCGCCCCGACCTCCGCCTGGCCCACTTCACCCACACGCCGTTCTGCGGCCCCGAGGGGATCCGGGTGCTGCCCGAGGCGGTGGCGGTCGACCTGTGCGCCTCGATGGCCGCCGTGCCGGCCGGTTTCCACACCCGGCGCTGGGTGCGCAACTACGCCGCCTCGGCCGCCGAGGTGCTCGATCCGGGAACGGCGGTGACCCCGCCCTTCGTGGCCGCCCTCGGGCCCGATCCGGCCGACCTGGCCGAAGTGGCCGCCTCCCCCGAAGCGCAGGCGGCGGCGGACCGCTTCGCCGCCCTGGTCGGTGACCGGGCGGTGGTGGTGCGGGTCGACCGCCTCGAGCCGTCCAAGAACATCGTCCGCGGCTTCGCCGCCTATGACCTGCTCCTCGACACCCATCCCGAGTGGCGTGACCGGGTCGTGTTCGTGGCTCTGGCCTACCCCTCCCGGGAGAACCTTCCCGAGTACCTGGCCTACCGTCAGGAGGTCGAGCAGGCCGCCGGCCGGGTCAACCAGCGCTGGGGAACGCCCGACTGGCAGCCCGTCCTTCTGGACACCAACGACGATTACCCCACCAGCATCGCCGCCCTGGGGGGCTATGACGTGCTGATGGTGAACCCGCTCCGCGACGGCCTCAACCTCGTGGCCAAGGAAGGCGCCCTCCTCAACCGCCGGGACGGGGTACTGTGCCTGTCCCGGGGGGCGGGGTCCTTCGACGAGATGGGCGAGGTCGCCGTCGAGATCCACGCCTTCGACCTGCTCCAGGGCGCCTCGGCGCTCCACACCGCTCTGACCATGCCCGCCGCCGAACGGGCCGCCCGGGCGCAGCGCCTGAGGGAACTGGCCGCGGGGCGCACACCGGCGCGGTGGCTCGAGGACCTCCTGGCCCACGCCGGCTGAAGCTGCACGCCTGCCCTCAGTTCGGTCCAAGCCGTCGTCACGCCGGTCCGGGCAGCCTTCACACCCGCTCGGCCAAGGCCTCGAGGAGGGACAGGAGGCCGCCGGGGCCATCCACCCGGTGGTCGGCTCGCAGCAGGAGGGCGGGTGGGGCCTCCGGGGAGAAGACCGCCACCCGGAGGCCGTGCCCGAGCCGCCCGGCGGCGGTGAGGCGGTCGAGAGCGTCGAAGAAGGGCAGGTCGCCGTAGTCGTCGCCCGCCACCAGAGCGGCATGGGCCCCGCCGGCCAGCTCCTCGGCCACCGTGCCCTTGTCGACGGCGAGCGGGGGGCGCAGCTCGAGGGCGCAGCGGCCGGGCTGGGCCGTCAGCCCCAGCTCGGCCGTCAGCCGCACCCCCAGGGCCAGGGCCTCCGCCTCCACGGCGCGATTCCGGCGCCAGTGGAGGGTGACGGCCACGTCGCCCTTGCGCTCGATATGCAGGCCGGGGACGGTGGCCTCGGCCCGCCGGGCCGCTTCCGCCACCGCCTCTGTCCACTCCCGGGCCGCCGGGTGCACCACCACCCGCCCGCCTTCCAGGCGTTCGAGGCCGTACTGGCCGACGATCGTGGCCCGGGGCGCATCCAGATGCCGGTGCAGGAACTCGACCGGACGTCCGCTCACCACCGCCACCCGCCCGAGGCGTCCGGCCAGGCGCTCGAGCAGCTCGGCTGCCCCCGTCAGGGGACGGGCGGCGTCCGGGTCGTCGACGATCGGCGCCAGCGTCCCGTCGAAGTCGACCACCACGACCGAGCGCTCCGGCGCCTCGCTGAAGGGCTGAAGCGGATCGGGCACCCCGAGGTGTCAGGGCAGGTAGGGGCGGGGGTTGCGGGGGTGGGCGTCGACCCGGACCTCGAAATGAAGGTGATTCCCGGTCGAGTGGCCCGTGGTCCCGACGTACCCCACCGTCTGGCCCTGACGCACCTCCTGGCCTTCGGCCACCGCCATCTTCGACTGGTGGGCGTAGAGCGTCACCACCGAGTCGCCGTGGTCGACGGCCACCAGTTGGCCGTAACCGCCCAGCCAGTCGGCGTAGAGGACCTCGCCCCCCTTGGCCGCCGCGATCGGGGTCCCGGAGGGGGCGGCGATGTCGATCCCGGTGTGCATGCGCCCCCAGCGGGGTCCATAGCCGGAGGTGATCACGCCGTGCACGGGCCAGATGAACCCGGCGGCGGAGACTCCGTCGCCGGTCCGGTGCCCGACGAAGGGTGAACGGCCCTTGGCCGCCCGGGCCCGGGCAGCGGCGGCCAGGCGCTCCCGGATGAGGGTTTCCAGGCGGGCCTGCTCTGCGGCCAGGGCGTCGGCCTCGGCCTGGAGGTCGGCGATCCGCTCCTGGAGGGCGGCATGGGTGGCTTCCTGCTCGCGCTTGAGGACGGCGACGGCCCGCACCGCCCGCTCGGCGTCGCCGGCCCGCTCCACCGCCCGGTTGCGGGTGAGGGTGAGGGTGAGCTCCTCGCGGGCCAGCCCGGTCTGGGCGTCGGTCAGCTCGGAGAGGACCTCCCCGTCCTGGGAGGAGACCCGATGCACCAGCTCGTTCCTCCGGGCCGCCTCGGTGAAGTCCTCGGGAAGCGACAACAGCTCCCCGGCCAGGTTGAGCTCATCCAGGGGCCGGCCCTCGCCGCCCATGTAGGCCACCACCGCCCGGCGGTTGAACACCGTCCTGCGCTGGGTCAGGCGGGCCCGGGAAGCCTCCACATCGGCGGCGATGCGCTCCACCGAGGCGGCGGCCTCCTCCGAGTCGGACCGGGCCGCCTCGGCCTCCGAGCGGCGATCGGCGAGGTCCTCCTCGATCTCGGCCAGGCGCCGGGTCAGCTGCGCCTCCGAGGCCTGGGCCAGGTCGAGCTGCTTGCGAACCTCGCCCTGGCGCCGCTTCGCCGCGTCCCGCTTGCCTTCCAGGTCATCGCCCTGGGCGGGCGGAGCAGCGGCGGACAGGGCGACGATGGTGGCGCACAGCCACACGGTGAGCGCCCGTCGGCGCCGAGGGGGTCGGAGCGGGGAAGTGGGGATGAGGGCGATGTTGGCACGCCCCGCGCCACCAGTCGCGGATACCCGGGTTTGGGTCCGGAGGAACGGCCGGGCATGGGGCAGGGGCCCCATGCTCCGGAGGAGGCTGGGGTTGGGGCCCCAGCCGGGGCGGCGAAGCCGTCAGCTAAACAGTGCCGATGACGACCACGCAGTCGGCTTCGGGAGGCAGGAGCTCGCCGGGGTCGGCCGTCCCGGCCGGCAGTCCGGTGGCGGAGACCAGCGCCGCGGCCTCCGGCTCGAAGCCGGCGCGGCAGCCCACCGTCGTCTCCGGACGGACGGGGGCGTCGCCGGGCTCGAGCGTCTGGTAGCCGACCACCCCCAGCCGTTCCGACATCTCTCCGGCCACCCCCTTTCGGCCCGAGGCGTTCAGCACCAGGACGCGGACCTCGGCCGCCGGTCGGGGGCCGGCGGTGGTCGTCGTCGTACTCGACGTGGCGGCCAGGGGGGCGTCGGCGGCCGGCGCCCGCCCGGCCGAACGCCGGTCGGGGGGGTCGTCGCTGTACTGGAGCAGGACGATCCCGATGGCGACGGCCAGGGCCACGAGGCCGGTCCCGCGGGCGGCGGCGCCCACCAGCGAGCGGGAGAACGACCCCTGGCTCCGCGGCCGGCGGGGCGGTTCCTCCCGTTCCTCCGGGGGCTCGTTCACCTCGACTCGGAGCCGCCGTACTGGGGGTCGAAGCGGGCCCGCCGTCGCCGGTCCCGGCGGCGGCGGAGGCGCTTGACCACGAGGGGGTCGTAGGCGGCCACCCCGGGCTCGTCGAGGACCGCGTTGAGCAGCTGGTAGTAGCGCGACGTGGTCAGGCCGAAACGCTCGCGGATGGCGTCGGCCTTGGTCCCGGGCAGCGCCCGCCAGATGCGCTCAAAGTCGAGAATGTCCCGACTGCGCTCAGAGAGGTCCATCAAGCTTTTGATCCTCCACGGAGGATCCTGGAAGGTCAAGCACCACGGAGCGTGTTGAGTGCGTGGTCGCTTACCGGACAAGCGCCTGGCCACCATCCGCAGTTCTCGGCACCGAGTGCCGGCAAGGGCTCGGCACCCCCAGGCTGGCCCAAACGTCCCGCTGGTTTCGATCAATCGTGTCCAGGCGATGTCGCTGCCTATATGTCCTAATTTGTGAAGCACATATATACCCAAATCGTCACAGAGCGGATCATGACGGACGGGTTGCGGAAATCGCGGATCGGGGCCCAGAGAGGCCGGCGGAGCCACGTGCCGCCGGGAGGAGGAGTGGAGCCCGAGGTGGGATTCGAACCCACGACCTGACGCTTACAAGGCGCCTGCTCTGACCGCCTGAGCTACTCGGGCGTGGGCCCGAGCGTAGATGAGGGTGCCCAGCACCGACCTAGGCGGCGCCCTCGGCCGCGGCCCGCTCGGCCAGGTGCATGTCCAGCTTGCGCTTGATGCGCTGGAGGGCGTTGTCGATCGACTTCACGTGACGGCCCAGGACGCCGGCGATCTCCTGGTAGGACTTGCCCTCCACATAGAGGCGCAGGACCTCGACCTCGAGCTTGGACAGCATCTCGGTCATCATGCGCCGCATGGAGCGGAGGTCCTCCATCGAGATGATGAACTCGATGGGGTCGATCAGGCCTTTCGCCTCCAGGACCTCCTCTACCGTGCCCGAGCCGAACTCCTCGCCGGGCCGGGAGCCGGACAGCGAGAGGTAGGAGTTGAGGGGCTGGTGCTTCTGGCGGGTGGCCGTCTTGATGGCGGTGATGATCTGCCGGGTGATGCACAGTTCGGCGAAGGCCCGGAAGGAGGCCTGGCGGTCGGGGCGGAAGTCCCGCACCGCCTTGAACAGGCCGATCATGCCCTCCTGCTCGATGTCGTCCGAGTCGGCCCCGATGAGGAAGTAGCCGCGGGCCTTGGCCCGGGTGAAGCGGCGGTACCGCTGGAGGAGGACGTCGAGCGCGTCGTTGTCTCCCCCTTGAAAGCGGGCCACGAGGTCGTCGTCGTTCAGCTCGACCAGGGCCACGCTTCCCAGACGACTCGGCATGTTCGCTCCTCGGTGACGGCTCTGTTAACAGGACACTGCGTCGGGACTAGTTCTTTGTAACGGGGAGGTGTGACTAGTGTCAATACTACGGCTCACATCGGCCTCCCTCTGGACCGTTTGCGATGGGTCCGCAATTCGGACAATTCTGGACAAAGCCCGGCGAATCGCCCGGCGCGAGGACTAGTCCTTGGTCGGGAGAACTAGTCCGAGCGTCTACTCGGCGGTGACGCGCCGTGTTCGCCGTCGAGCCACCTCGAAGCAGGCGAGGGTGGCGGCGGCAGCCACGTTGAGTGACTCGAGCCGTCCCAGCATCGGAATCCGGACGACCACGTCGCATCGCTGGCGGGCCAGGCGGGTCAGGCCCTGCCCCTCCCCCCCGAGGACGATGGTGAGCCGCTCCGGCCCGAAGTCGAGGTCGAAGAGCGACGTGTCGCCCCGCTCGTCGAGCCCGATGGTCCACACGCCGGCCCGGGCCGCCCGCCCCAGCGTGGCCGGGATACCGGGAACCAGCGCGATGGGCACGTGCTCGACGGCCCCGGCCGCCGCCTTGGTCACGGCCGCGGTCACGTGGACCGCCCGGCGCCGGGGCAGGAACAGGCCGGTGACGCCGGCCGCCTCGGCACTGCGCAGGACGGCCCCCAGGTTCCGGGGGTCGGTCACCCCCTCCAGGGCGAGGAGGAACGCCGCCGGGTCAGCCAGCAGCTCGTCGTCGACGGCCATGGGCAGGGGCTCGGCCCGGGCCACCACCCCCTGGGCGGCGTCCGTCTTGGCCAGCGAGTCGAGCCGGGGCGTCATCCGTACCGGCACGCCGGCCCGGCGGGCCAGCTCCATGATCTCGTCGAGGATGGGTGCCGGTTCGAGATCGCCGGCCATGAAGACCTCGGCCACCTTGCGCCGGCGGGCACGCAGCGCCTCCCGCACCGGCTGACGGCCCTCGATCTGTTCTCCGCCCAGGCCGTGACCCGCGCCCGGCAGACGGGCGACCCGGGGGGCGACAGACGGGCGGGGGGCGGGGACCTGCGCCTGTCCGGCGCCGGTCCTCGCCGCCTTGCCGCCGGTCCGGCCGATCTTGCCCGTGCCCCGGTCGACCTTGCCGGCGCCCCGGCCGACCCTGCCGGCTCCCCGGTCAACCTGGCCGCCGTCCCGATCAGCCTTTCCGGCTCCTCGTTCGGTGCGCCCGGCATCGCGACCCGCCTTGCCGCCGCCCCGGCCGGGTTTGCCGGCGCCCCGGCCCCCCGAGCTGGCGCCCTTGGGACTCAACGGTGCCAGATCGTGCCGGCCGGAGTGTCCTCCAGGGTGACCCCCCGGGCGGACAGCTCGGCCCGGATCCGGTCGGCCTCGGCGAAGTCCCGGGCCCGGCGGGCGGCGTCGCGTTGGGCCACCAGATCGGCCACCTCGTCGTCGCCGGCCGCCCCCGACCCGTCGTCGAGTTCGAGCCCGAGCGCCCCGGTCAGGGTTCGGACGGTGCTCACCAGGCGGTGCGCCTCGGGGCCGTCGCCGGCGTCGACCGCGGCGTTGGCCCGGCGCACGGCTTCGAAGATGGCCGCCAGGGCGGCCGGGGTGTTGAAGTCGTCATCCAGGGCGGCGTCAAAGTCCGCCTTCGTGGTCGAGTCGATGCCGCCCTCCCCCGGGACGGCGCCGATCTGTGCCCGCGCCCGGCGGACGAGGGCGTCCAGGCGCCCCAGCGCGGAAGCCGCGTCGTCGAGGTTGGACTTCCCCATCTCCGTGGCCGACCGGTAGTGGGTCTGGAGGACGAGCAGGCGCAGGACCCGGGGGTCGTGCGCGTCGAGGACCTCCGACAGCGTGGTGAAGTTCCCCAGCGACTTCGACATCTTCTCGCCCGAGACCACGACCATGGCGTTGTGCAGCCAATGCCGGGCGAACGGGAGTCCCGCCCCCTCGGACTGGGCCCGCTCGTTCTCGTGGTGCGGGAAGACCAGGTCGTCGCCCCCGCCGTGGATGTCGAACCCCACACCCAGGAGTCCGACGGACATCGCCGAACACTCGATGTGCCATCCCGGCCGGCCCCGGCCCCAGGGCGAATCCCAGACCGGCTCCCCGGGCTTGGCCGCCTTCCAGAGGGCGAAATCGACCGGTGAGCGCTTGGTCTCGTCCACTTCCACCCGGGCGCCGGCCGACTCCAGGAGGTCCTCCAGGCGACGGTGGGAGAGGGCCCCGTAAGCAGGAAAGCTCTCCACCGCGAAGTACACCCCCGAGTCGGTGGCGTAGGCCGCGTCCCGCTCCAGCAGCCGGGCGATGAGCTCCTGCATCTCGGTGATGTAGCCGGTGGCATGGGGGATGTGGTGGGGACGGGCCACCCCCAGACGGTCGAGGGTGGACCAGTAGGCCTCCTCGTAGCGGGCGGCCACCTCCGGTTCGCTGGTGCCCTCGGCTCGGGCCCGGTTGATGATCTTGTCGTCCACGTCGGTGATGTTCGAGACGTGGGTGACAGCCAGGCCCCGGTGCTCCAGGGCCCGGCGGATGATGTCGAATGACAGGGCGCTGCGGGCGTGGCCCAGGTGCGGCACGTCGTAGACAGTGGGCCCGCAGACGTACAGCCCGACCCGCCCTGCCTCACGGGGGACCAACTCGACCTTGTCCCCGGCCAGCGTGTCGTGGATCAGCACGACCTGGAGGCTACCCCTACCCCGTCTCGCGTTAGCCGAACCCCCGTCTCAGGTGGGTTTGACTAACGCTCGATGGGTTCGAGGAGGGCGACGGCCATGGCGGCGATCCCCTCGGCCCGGCCGATGGCCCCCAGACCCTCACCGCGCTTCGGCTTGACCGACACGCTGCCCCCCACCACCCGCTGCAGATTGTCGGCCATCTCCCCCACCGCGGCCGCCAGACGGGGCTGCTCGGCCACGATCACCACGTCGACGTTGCCGACCCGATAGCCGGCGCCCTTCAGCCGGCCGGCCACATCGGCCAACAGGATCATGGAGTCGGCGTTCTCATACTGGGGGTCGGCGGCCGGGAAGAGGGTTCCGAGGTCGGGCAGGCCCGCGGCGCCGAGGAGGGCGTCGGCCACGGCGTGGGCCACCACGTCGGCATCCGAATGGCCGGCCAGGCCGGGCCCCTCGACGGTCACGCCGCCCAGGACCAGGGGCCGGTCGCCCCCGGAGGCGTGGACGTCGAAGCCGAGACCGACTCTCACCGGGACACCCGGACCCGGGCCCTCACCGGGACACCCGGACCCGGGCCCTCACCGGGACACCCGGACCCGGGCCCTCACCGGGACACCCGGACCC
>Ga0299907_10000136_pt1 | contig 29166 bp, 28 predicted proteins | sample RVTome_16_FD_198680 | JGI IMG/M metagenome (GOLD analysis project Ga0299907, IMG submission 198680) | Soil microbial communities from uranium-contaminated site in the Upper Colorado River Basin, Wyoming, United States - RVT152D67 (version 2) ...
ACCCACGCCATCACGATCAGCGCGGCAGCCGAGGACGTGTGGCCCTGGCTCGTGCAGATGGGGTATCACCGGGCCGGCTGGTACACGTACCCGTGGGTCGATCGCTACGTCTGGCACATCGACAACCGAGCGCGGCACGGATCATCCCAGAGCTCCAGGATCTATCGGTCGGTGACATCGTTCCGGACGGCGAGCCGGGAACGGCTTTCTACCGCGTCGTCGTGCTCGACTCGCCGCGCGCGCTCGTGCTGCACTCCACGGCGCACGTTCCGCAGCCCTTGCGAGGTCGGAGGACCGTCGCCTGGACGTGGGCGTACGAACTGCATGTTCTGGATCCAACGACCACTCGGCTTCTGCTCCGCGTCCGAGCAACCTTCGCGCCGTGGTGGGTTCGTCTGATCTATGAAGGCATGATTGTGCCGAGCGACTTCGTCATGGCAAGGAGCATGCTGCGGGGCATCGCTCGCCGCGCGGAGGGCAGGCTCTCCCGCACCGATGTCGATGACGATGCTCGCCGCAACGGCCTGGATACCGGCACCACAGGCTTGGACATGAGGATGAGCGAGGGGGAGCATCGATGAAGGCGCTGGTCGTGTATGAATCGCTGTACGGGAACACCGCGGAGATCGGCGAGGCGATCGCGACCTCGCTCCGCTCGCGGGGGCTGGAGGCCGAAGCGCTTCCCGTCCCCAAGATCGCGCCGATCGGGGCGGCGGAGGTCGACCTCCTCGTTGTCGGCGGCCCAACGCATGCGCACGGGATGAGCCGGTCGTCCACACGCCAGACCGCCGTGGATGACAAGAAGAACACCTACGCTGAGCCCACCGTCGCCCCGGGCCTGCGTGAATGGATGGACGGCCTTCCCTCATCCGCTGAGCGGCTCGCCGCGGCTTTCGACACGAGGATCGACAAACCCGCCTTCCTGACCGGGTCCGCAGCGAAAGGGATAGCAAGGCGTCTCAAGCAGCACGGCTATCGGCTGGCGGTTGGTCCGGAGTCGTTCCTCGTATCGATGCACAACAGCTTGTTAGAAGGAGAAGCCGATCATGCGACGGCGTGGGGTGCGGAACTCGCCGAATGCGTGACCATGGCAAACCCTGACTGACTCCGGGACGCCTGAAGCCCCGGGTGCAAACCATCTTAGGGGTCAGCATCCATGCGGGGTGCATCCGCACTCCGACCAGCCCTTGCGTTTCGCCGGGTCCCTGGTGGTCCTGGGCAGGTCCCGGGTCAAGGGGAGCCATCCGGCCCGTGTGAGGTGGAACCTTACAGACGAACATCTCCTCAACGGGCCCCCACCGGAGCGGCGGCCCCAGGAGCGAAGGAGTAGGGAGATGGACAGGAGCAGCTGGGACAAGATCGTGAGCGGCGCAGGCGCCGTGGTCGCGGTCGTGCTCATCGCGCTCGGCGCGATGGCGATCTACGGTGGCAACTTCGGTCAGCAGAACGTGCGGGACCGCTTGGAGCCACAGAACATCTCGTTCCCCCCGGCCGAGGCGATGACGCCGGAGGAGAAGACCGAGATCGGCGAGTTCGCCGGTCAGAAGGTCGAGAACGGCGTCCAGGCCGAGGCGTTCTCGCGCTACATCGGCGGACACCTCGAGGCCATCAACGATGGGGCGACCTACGCGGAGACTAGCGCGGCCGCACGGGAAGAGGGCCTCGACCCCGACACGGCTGCGGAGCTGCAGGGCAAGGCGGACACCTTGTTCAAGGGTGAGACGCTTCGGTCGATCCTGCTGAACGCCTACGGCTGGTGGACCGTGGCGACGATCGCCCTGTGGGCTGGAGTCGCGATGGTTGTTGCAGGTCTGGTGCTCGGCATCCTCTCGATCCTGGGCTTCAGGCACGCGAGGAAAGTGTCGGCGACGACGGAGCACCGGGCCGTCAGCCCGGAGCACGCCGACGCGGCACGCTAGAGCGGGCGGCCTCAGCTCCGGGCCGCTTCACGGGAGGAGCTCGCCTGCAGGCGAGCTCCTCCTCTTCTGTGTACGGCGCCTCCCCTCCAAGGGGCACAGGAGCCAGACGGTCGGCGCGCTCCATCTCGCACCGCTCAAACAACCGGTCCGTCACGGAGTCGGCGCATGTCCGCGAGTCAGATGGGTGTACAGTGATTGATGCAGGCCAACGCTGGTTCGTTTATCTGGTGCTCCTCGAACGGTCGCGTCCGTTGCAGCGGTTGACGATCAAGACCTGACCCAGGGACACGTTCCCTCGCTGGGAAGGTTCATCGACCGGAAGGAGCGCTATGAGCGCGACCACTGTTACACGAGCAAGTCCGGGTGCATTTCAGGCAACCCGACCGGCAGGAGCAAAGCCGTTCTTCATCTGGGCAGGACTGAGCCTTCTTGGTATCCCGCTGGCCGGTTATCTGGGGTGGGGTGTTGCGGGTCATGTGGACAGCGTGATGTCAGCGCTGATCGGAGGAGCGCTGACGGGTGCAGGCATCGGCTTCGCCCAATGGCTGATGCTTCGGCGGAGCCTCGGCGTGGGTCTTGAATGGATCGTTGCGACGAGCGCCGGACTGGCCGTCGGGCTGGCCATCGGTGCGGCCGTGGTTGGTTATGAGACGACGACGTCTCAACTCGTGATCATGGGCGCGATCCAGGGAGCGTTCGTTGGCATCGCCCAGGGGATGGTGCTGCGCGACACGTTCTCCCTCTGGCACGTATGGATGGTCGCGATGCCGGTGTTCTTCAGCATCGGCTGGGTCGTGACGGACGTCGTGATCGACTCTAGACAGCAGTTCACCGTCTTCGGGGCGTCAGGCGTTGTGGCCTTCGCGATCCTGTCTGGACTGCTGCTGATGGCGGGCATACGCCGAGAGAAGTCCGCGTCCGAGTGATGGAGTCCGTCTTCGGGACGGCGGGTGAACTCACGCCCGCCGTCCTGTGGGGCGGTCTCTGGGTCGGCTCGCGTATCGGCGCTCCTGCTGAGGGTTCCGGGTGAAGGTCGAGGTCGCCGCAGGAGCGTTCCTGATCCTGGCTCCACTGTGGTTCAACACGACCTTCGCGTTGCTCGGAAAGCGGTTCGAGTACCCGGACATCCTCAGGAAACCCGTCACCGAGATCCTCGATCGCTTCCGCGCTGGGGGGTCGTCTCTGATCCTCCTGTGGTGGATGTTCATGCTCTCCGGACTCCTCTTGATCCCAGCGGTCGTCTTGCTCGGTCAGGCGCTGGGCTTCAGGGGGATCGTCCCGCTCGCTGTCACTGCCGGCGTCCTCGCCGGGCTCGTCCAGATGCTCGGGCTCTTGCGATGGGTCTACCTCGTGCCCTCGCTCGCTCGCACGAACGCGGATCCGGCGATCACAAGCGGAGAGCGAGAGGCGACCGTCGCCGTGTTCCAAGCCATGCATCAGTACCTCGGAGTTGGGGTCGGCGAGCATCTCGGTTACCTCTTCACCGGGCTCTGGTCCGTCCTGACCGGTGTCGCCATCGTGGGAACGGCGTTGATACCAGTCTGGATTGGGTGGGTCGGGATCGTCGTCGGTGGGGGACTGATTGTTGGGTCTGCCGAGTTTCTCGGGCCTAAGGAGGAGCATGGGTGGGCTCTTGCGGGAACGGCGATCCCGGTCCTCTACATAGCGTGGTCCCTTTGGCTACTCGCGATGGGTATTGCGCTGCTGATGTGAGTTGCGGAAGGACGCTCGAATCGCGCCGGATGAAATCGCAGACTCCCAGTCTGATGGGTGGGGGCGAGATGGTCGTTCTCGCTGAATCTAGGGTGGTTCGTGGCTACGTTGCTTTATTGGCGGGCCACCTGCTCGGAAGATGATCAATCGCTAGTTTGACGCGTCAAGACCCTCCATCTCGAAAACCTGACGGATCTCGACCTCGCCCGAAGCGCCGTACTCGCCTGGGTAGATCCGGGCAAGCGCCTCGAACGGGGTACGGTTGGCCCATTCGACAGCCTCGTCCATCGACTGCACTTGAAGGATCCAGTAGCCGGCGACCGCGTCCTTCTCGCCGAAAGGTCCGTCGACGACAGTGCGCTCTCCATCTGAGAACTTCACGCGCTTCCCCTCGCCGCTCGGGTAGAGCCCCGCAAGGTCGAGGAGCACTCCCGCCCCCTTGAGCTCGTCGTTGAATCTCCCCATCGCGGCGAGGAGTTCCTCGCTGGGCCTCGCGCCCGGTTCCGGGTCCCCCTTTATCATCAACATCACTCGCATGTCGGCCCTCCTTCTTGTCCGAGTCGAGATTATGACGGTCGCCTTCTTCCTCAACCAAGGGCTTTACCGAGGCGGCCGGACTCCGCCAGCTCTAGATAAGGACCGAACTGTCAGCGTAATGCCACGGATCACGCTCAACGCCTCTGCTGATCGGCGCTCGACCCCAGCGACGCGAAAGACGTTGAACGGCTCCGCCACAACCGCTCGTCGGAGGGATTCCGCGGCTCATAGCAGCTCGCCTCCTGAGATGTGATTACGCTCCGAGTGGAGCCACGGGAGGAAACGATGCTCGAGCTGCTGGTCTCACTGCTGATCACCGTCCTGGCCGTCACGCTCGTGCGACGCCTGCTCGGCATCGAGCGCGGGCGGTGGGGCGTCACGGTGCTCGCCGTCCTGGTGGGGGAGGCGTTCGCAGTCTTGGTGTTGCGGGCGGGTGTCGGAAACATCAGAGACCTACCTCCCCGAGCGGCGTTCGGCGCCTATGCCTTGGTCACGGTGTTCGCGATGCTCGGCATCGTCGTGGTGGAGCTGATCGCCAGGCCCGGCGCCCGCTGGCGGCTGCGCGGCATCCCGCGCCCGATCCAAGGCACACGGCGGCTCGCCGGGCGGTCCGTCCGCTACGTGAAGGTCAGTGTCATCGCTGTGCGCCACGGCCTCATCAATCCGGTGGGTAGCGACGTTGAGGTACGGGGCTCCCGGCTCGGGAGCGCCCTCAGCGCCTCATTCGAGGACGCCGGCGGTCTGTTCGTGAAGCTCGGGCAGGCTATGGCCGCGCAGCCCCACCTGGTCACCCGGGCCGTGGCCGCAGAGCTCGCCCGGCTTCAGGATCGAGCTGCACCCGCAGACTTGGCCGCCGCTCGCGCTGTCATCGAACAGGACCTCGGCCCGCCGGAAGAGATTTTCAGCGAGCTCTCTCCCGACCTCCTCGGCTCGGCGTCCATCGCTCAGACGTACGCCGCCCGTCTCCGGGACGAGCGCGAGGTAGTCGTGAAGGTCCAGCGACCAGGGGTCCGTGAGTCCATCGAACAAGACCTGGACATCTTGGCCCGGCTCAGCAATCGGCTCGAGCGGCGAACGACGTGGGCACGATCGCTCGGTCTCAAGGAGCTGGTTGCGGGGTTCGCCGAGCGAACCCGCGAGGAACTCGACTTCCACATCGAAGCCACGCGCACGACCGCGTTCAGGCAGTCGCTCCAAGACTCGGATCACGTCAGCGTGCCACAGGTCTTCGAGGAGTTCTCGACAGGTCGCGTGCTCGTGGAGGAGCGAATGGGTGGACAGAGCATCGGATCATTCGGCGCCCTCGACGGGATCGACCCAGACCAGCGACGAGAGCTGGCCGACGGGCTGCTGTCGATGACGTTGCGACAGATGCTCGCGGGGGAGCCATTCCACGCAGACCCTCATCCGGGCAACGTGTTCCTGGGTCCTGACGGGCGGCTCGCGCTGATCGACTTCGGAGCCATGGGAAGGTTGAACCGCTTCGAGCGCTCCGGCCTCGTCGACATGATGCGGGGGCTGCAGACGGAAGATCCCTCGCTCCTCCGGGAGGCCGCCCTTCGCATCGGCACGCACACGACGCGGATCGACAAGGAGGCCCTCGACCGCGAGCTCGCCCGTCTGCTCGCCGGGGCTGTCAGGCCTGACGGCACGGTGAATCCGGACCTGTTCAGTGACGTCTTGTTCGTGTTCCGCGATTTCGGGATCCTCCTGCCTCGTTCCACGACCACGCTGTTCCGGACCCTCGTGACCTTGCTCGGAACCCTGCAAGTGATCGCACCGGGCCACAACATCCTCGATGCAGCCCGTCGATTGGGCGGCGACGTGATGGCCCAGCAGATGTCCCCACAGAACCTTCAGGAGCTCGTGCTTCAGCAGGCGATGGACGCAGGCCCCGCACTCGCCCGCCTTCCACGCGAACTGGACGAGCTAGCGCAAACGCTTCTGCACGGGGAGCTCCGAACTCGATTGAGCCTCCTGTCCGAGCCCGAGGACGTGCGCGTGGCACGGAGCATGGTGAACCGGCTCGTCATCGGGCTGGTCGGCTCGGCCATGGCGCTGTCCTCGTCGGTCTTGTTCGTGGCCACGTCAGCGCCCGGACCCGGCGGATCGAGTCTGATCAACCTCCTCGGAGGCATCGGGCTGTTCTTCTCGGTGCTCCTCCTCCTTCGTTTGGTGGTCCAGATCCTGCGCGAGCGTGAGTGACGGGAAGGAGCCCGAGAGGCGGTCTCGCAGAGGACGTCGGAGCCCAGCCGCAACCGGGCTCCGACGGGTTCTGGGGCGAAAGCGGATCACACCGCAACCACCGCCAGCCTAGACCCCTTCTTGCGTAGCGCTCTGCGACTCAGGAACTCCGCGTCTGATCAGGCCACGAGACGTTCGTGCTCGGCGACCTGACGCATCACCGCTTCACTCGCTTGTCCGGTCGGAGCATCCGACGGAGCGTGAAGTTCTTCGACCTGTCCGCGGCAGGGCGGCCTACCCGATGGTCCGTGGACCAGTCGCACACGCGGCAGACGACGGCGCGGATCTCGCCGAGTTTGCATGAACTCCGTGACCCTCGTCATCTTCAGGATAAGTCGGATGGGGGTTGGAACGAGCGGCCGTTGCTCACGGCTCTGGCAGGTCAGTGCCGATCTGGTTGGCCTGACCGCAGCTGCCTCTCGAGAAGGCGGAGGTTGATATGGACGAACAAAGGGCCCTGCAGTCACGCCGAGCGAGACCAGTGCTGAGGCTTTGCTCGAAGGGTACCGACTAGACTCTCTCACGGTGTCGGACAGGCCGGAGCAAGGATCGGTGTCGGAACTCCTGGACCGGAACGTGCTGGTCATCGAGCAGAAGCCGAAGTTCGTCGAGCTCACGAACGAGTACAGGATCCTTGACGAGACGGGCAACGAGATCGGTTTGATCCGTCAGGAAGGCCAGTCGAAGGCGCGCAAGCTCCTGCGACTCGTCACCAGCGTCGATCAGTTCCTCACGCAGCGCCTTTCCATGTACGACGGTACCGGCGCGAAAGTGTTGGACATCGTTCGGCCCGCCAAGGTGCTCAAGTCAAGGCTGCAGATCCTTGACGGAGCAGGGAACGAGCGCGGGTGGATCATGCAGGACAACGTGATGGGCAAGAAGCACTTCTCGCTCCAGGACCCAGGAGGCGAGCGGCTCGGGTCCATCGACGCGGAGAACTGGCGATCGTGGGACTTCGCCATCCAAGACACCGAGGGGAACGAGGTCGGCCGCATCACGAAGCGATGGGCAGGCATCCTCCGGGAGGGCTTCACGACGGCCGATCGTTACCTCCTCCACATCGCAGCCGAGGTACCTGCGGAGCTTCGACTGTTGATGGTCGCATCCGCCGCCGGGATCGACACGGCACTGAAGCAGGACGACACGGGTGGCTTCGGGTTCGGGGGCATCGACCTCGATATCTGACGTGCGTGCCGGACCACGCTGCGGCTCCGCTCGACATCGCCTGAGCAGGCGCTCATTCAACAGCCGCAGGTCGCCAATTTGCCAAGCGTCGGACGCGGGTAGAAGGTGGGGATCGGGGATACCGCACGGAGGTGGCGGTGAGTTCAGCACCTGAGGAGCGCGAGCCTAGGCCAGACGGTGGCCGAGTCGCGACGTCGCGCCGGCGAAACGGGATGGGAACAGCGGCGCTCGTCGTGGGGGTCGTTGCGCTGGTCCTCGCCGTCCTGCTGATCTTCTTCCCGATCGCGTTCATCCTCGGCATCCTCGCGGTGATCTTTGGGGCCGTCGGAATCGGTCGTGCGAACAGAGGCGAGGCGAACAACAAGGGACACGCGATGGCGGGCCTCGCGTGCGGAGCGATCGCCCTCCTTTTGGCTGCGGCCATCGGCATACGCTTGGGGACCTTCATCAATGACCACACTGGAGACTTCCGCGAGTTCTGGACCTGCATCACCAGTGCACCGACCGAGAGCGAGCAAGAAGCCTGCGGTGAGACGCTCGCTCGGCAACTGGACGCCGCGTGATCGAGGCCAAGGGCCTGAGCAAGCGGTACGGACCAAAAGTCGCCGTCGACGATCTGAGCTTCGAGGTGCACCCCGGACGCGTGACCGGTTTCCTCGGTCCCAACGGCTCCGGGAAGTCGACCACCATGAGGATCATGCTGCAGCTCGACCACGCCGAGACGGGTCAGACACTGTTCGACGGGCAGCGGTATGCCGACATCCAGTACCCGACCAAGAAGGTCGGTTCACTCCTCGAGGCGCATGCGGTGCACCCCAAGGTCACGGCTCGGAACCATCTGCGCGCACTCGCGGCCGCCAACCGGATCCCCGAGACCAGGATCGACCACGTCTTCGACCAGGTGGGGCTCGCCGATGCCGCCGATCGCCGCACGGGGGGTTTCTCCCTCGGCATGTTCCAACGGCTCGGCCTGGCGACCGCGCTGTTGGGCGATCCGGGAACCCTGATCCTGGACGAGCCGATGAACGGTCTCGACCCGGAGGGCATCCACTGGATCCGAGCCCTCCTGAAGCGGTTGGCGGGAGAGGGGAGGACGGTCTTCGTCTCGAGTCACCTGCTCGCCGAGATGGCCGAAACGGTCGACGACCTCGTCGTGATCGGTCGTGGCCGATTGATCGCCCAGTCGGCGCTCGACGACTTCGTCGGTCATGCACGCCAGGGCGTGCGGATTCGAAGTCCGCGGCTCGAGGAGCTGGGCCGGTTGGTCGCGGGATTGGGGGCGGAGACGACGCTCGGGGCGGACGGGAGTCTGACCGTCATCGGCGCGGAGGCGTCGGCGATCGGTGATCTCGCCGCCGCGCAGTCGATCCCTCTGCACGAACTGACCCTCGTCAGCTTCTCCTTGGAGGAAGCGTTCCTCGATGCGACCGCAGGCGCCGGGGAGTACACGTCGATGGCCGCTGAGGACATCCCCGTCGTCGTGACCGAGCAGGAGCCCGTCGTGGTGACCGAGGAGGATCGGTGAACAAGCTCATCCGCTCGGAGTGGATCAAGCTGCGCTCATTGAGGACCACCTGGATGCTCGCGATCCTCTCCGTCATCACGGCCATCGCTATCACCGCGGTGGCGACGGGCACGGCGAAGGAGGGGATGAGCTCCTTCGAGCGGCTCGACCTCATGTTGACACCGGCTCCCTTGCTCAGCCGGCTTTTCATCCTCGTGTTGGGCATATTGGCCTTCGCGAACGAGTACCGATATGGCACGATCGTGCCGACGCTTGCTGCTGCGCCCATCCGTGCCGAGCTGCTCGGAGCGAAGCTGATCGTCCTGGGAAGCTTCGGGCTGGTCCTCGGGGCCGTGATCACACTCTTCTCGATCGTGACTGGGCTGACGGTGCTGTCTCTCCTCGGCCAGCCGGTCTCGATCCTCGAAGGAGAGATCCCACGGGCGATCGCGGGGACGATCCCGTTCTACGGCATCTGTGCCGTCCTCGGTGTCGGTGCCGGAGTCCTGCTACGTCAGCCGACCATCGCGATCGGTGTGCTCATCCCTTGGGCGCTGTTCGCGGAGCAGGCGCTCGGAGCGTTCCTGCCGAACCTGGTGAGGTACTTGCCGTTCAGCGCCGGCGCGCAGCTCTACGCAGTCACAACGCAGGGAGAACCCCTCGATGCTGGTGTAGGGGCAGCGCTCTTCCTGACGTGGACCACTGTGGTGGTCGTGATGGGGGCGCTGCTATTCCAGCGGCGAGACGTCGCCTGACGATCGACGCTGGCGCACTCGGTGGGTGATCAGGGCGGTCCCGAGGGCGATCGAGGTCCCCAACAAAACACCACCGACCGCGTCCGACAGCCAGTGCGCGCCCAGGTAGGCACGCGACACGCCCATCAGGAACGAGAAGGCGACTGCCGCCGCCCCCCACCTGTAGCGGCGGGGTCCTTCCGGGACCAGCGCGATCACCGCTGCCACCACGGTGACAGACGCCGCCACGGCGTGCCCTGAGGGGAACGAGGCACCGCTCGTCTCGACGAGAGATCCCAGTGCTCGAGGCCGGTCGTAGAGTGCCTTGAGCGTCCCGATCGAGATCTCAGAGACGGCGATCGCGGACACGAACGCGGCGAAATGCCACCACCTCCGCCGGATCGCGAGGAACGCGGCGATCCCGACGCGCACCGGTGCCATCACGTAGGTAAGCCCGACGAAGTTGAAAAGCTTGGCGACCAGCGTCAACCATCCAGTCCGGAGCGACGCCATCCAGCGGAGGAACGCAGCGTCGATCGGTTGGATCAGATCGCGCCCGGCCTCGGTCCCCATGAGAACGAAAAGCGCTGCCGTTGCCACGGCGAGAACTGCCGTGACCACCGTGTCGCGTCGCGGCATCCCGAGGAGCGGATGCTCCTGATCGTCCTCTGGGTCCATGGCTTTGACAGGCTGGCGGCTCACGGCGGACAGGGCGCGCCTCGACCGCACAGGGCGAGACCCTCCGTCTCCCGCAGGTGCGCCACCAGTTCGGACCTGGGAACGAACGACACAGCCTCGTCCACGTCGAACACCATCGCCGTGGACGCGCCTGCCACGAAGGCGAACCGATAAGTGGCGCACCCTCCCGGGAACACGTAGGAGCGGACGTTGAGGAGCTGCGGCGTCAGGCTCGACGGAGCCTCAAACCTGCGCGTGCCGGCTTCATCGGAAGGGACCTCGTGGGCGCTCGAAACGTTGCACGCGGACCTGAGTGTCACCGTGACCGCTCGCATCCCGGCCAGATCGGAGTTCAGCCAGAAGCTCGCCTCGCCACTGTGGATGTCGCCGCCACCATAGGTCCACCCGGAGGGCAGAGCGGCCAGACAGGGGATCGCCGCCGCCGTCGGGACGGCCTGTGCCGAGAGGATGGACGCACGGTTCACTCCGCACTCGGGCGCTCTCACGATCCCCAGGTTCTGCGCCGGAAGGAAGGCATTGATGCTGGATGAGACGGCGATCGCGAACGCGCCGAGCATCCCAAGCCCAAGGAGCACCCGACGGACACTCCATCGTTGGATCGAGATCGGTCGGCGCTCGGGCGCGAGTGCGCGGAACTGCGCCAACAGGTCACGGGGGTCCCTCTTCATGAATGCTCGGAGCTGGGTGGGACTGGCGATCCCGCGGGTGGCAGCGAACGCCTCGGCGATCTCGTCGGCGGTGAAGAACGTGAGTGCGCGCCGATACACGAGGTCGACTTCCGAGCGGACCGCGAGAACGAGCATCATGTTGCCGAGGTCCACCGCCTGCCGCCACGGTGACGGTTTCACCTGGGCGAAGAAGACGTCGATCAGGAGCACGTGCCCGTCCCTGACCATCAGGTTCGCGGGCTTGATGTCGCGATGGGCCAGACCCGCGTCCCACAGTTTGCGGACCAGCGAGAGGCCCTCGTCCACGACCCCTGCGTCGACGTCGACCTCGCCGATCTCCTGGGCACCCTCGAAGAACTCCATGACGATCATGTACTCGCGTTCGGGCGCGATCTCGACGATCCCCTGCGGCGTTGGCACGGAGATGCCTTCATCCGTCATCAACCGCAGCGTGTAGTCCTCGTACTCCACGAAGCGCCGGACTGACTGAAACGAGGCCTCGTCCTCGAGCGAGCCGTACAGGACGATCCGCGACAGCTTGTACCAGCGGTCCGCGCGCACGTGGCTCTTCGCATACAGCTTCGCGAACAGGTAGGTGTCGGGGTCACCTGCGACCTTGAGGCGAAGCGGGGTGGAACCTCCCGATCCCTCTAGCCCGACGGGCTTGATCTCGAGCACGGTGAGCCCGAGCTGCTCCTGCACCGCCTCTCGGATCGCTTCGCCTCGTGGACCTGTCACGTCGAGGTGCGCCGTGCTGCCCTTGCGATAGACGACGGGAAAGACCTCGTTCGGCGTGAACCATCGGAACGCGGTCAGCGGGAACGCCACGCCGAGGATCAGCCCGTACAGCACGCCGGAAGGTCCGTCCACCGCCAGGTACATCCGCGCGATCACGAAGAGGCCGATGAGGCCGGCGATCGCGAGCTTTGCGTACCAACGGGGACGCCCGGGAACGACCAGCGAATAGACGATGCCGATCAGGACGGCCGTGAGGACTGCGACGGGCGCCGACGGCAACGCGAACCCACCCCACCCTGCGATGATCTTCACGCCGTATGGACGTGGTCGGGTCAGCAGCTCGTAGACGATCCCTCCCACGATCTGCATGACGAAGAGACTTCCCAGGAACACCAGCAGGTGACGCCATCTGCGGAAGATCATCAAGGCGCACACCATCCCCAGGCCGAGAACGGTCATGCCCCAGTCGGATCCGGCGGCCTTGATGCCGCGCATGATCGGCGTCAGCCACTCCACGCGGAGGTTCGCGAGCCGTAGCAACCACCAGGTCTCGATGCGATCAGAGAATCGCAGGACCTCGTCGATCTGTAGCACCAAGACGGTCGCGATGGATGCGTAGGCCATCATCCCGAGCCAAAATCGACCGCTCGCACCCATCCTTCGCCGCAGGGGTGGGGGAGCGCCCGTCGGACGTCGTTGCTTCCGAGTTCGCCTGATCGTGTCCTCGTGATCGGGCACGGTCACCAGCTCCGGCGCTTCGGCGGCGCTACGTGAGACGGCGTCGGGATCGTCCGTCACGAGCCCTCCATCGAGACCGATCGGTGGTCCTGCAGCCATGAGGCCACCACTTCGCGCGCCGAGCTTCCGCCCACGACCCGGCCGATCATCGCTCGCAGGTCCGAGGTCGTGAGGAGTGCCGAAACGGCATCCAGGGTCTGGACGACACCGTCCCCGTGCGTGGATAGAACCTCTCGACGCAGGAGCGGCGTCACGTTCTCGGACGGCTGGAGCCCTCGGTTATCGGCCAAGACGACGAGTCCTTCAGACACGATCGCAGGATCGGTAGTGAACAAGAGAGCCACGTCGATGCCCCCCGATCGGAGCGCCTGGAGCGTCAGGGGTCCGCCCGTGTCCAGCGGAATGAACTGCTGGAAGCTGAGTCTGTACACGCTCTCGAGGCCCACCAGGCACAGGCGCCGCTGCGCGCACTCGGGCGGGCCGCCGAACGCCAGTCGCGAGCCCACGGCAGCGAGGTCGCTGATATCGCGCAGACCGAACCGATCAGCCGTCGCCTGCGTCACGACGATCGCGTTGGCATCCTGGGCGGGGGCAGGCGCCAGCGCGACCAGGCCTAATGGCGTGACCACCCTCGTCAGTGCGTCGTGCGTCTCGCTGACACTCGCGGTTCCCTCCAGGGCGCCGAGAGTGAGGAAGGCGAGGGCCGAGCCCGCGTATTCGGGAACGACATCGATCAATCCCTCCGCGAGCGCCGGTTGAACGAGCTCTCTCGCGCCGGCGTTCAGCACCCGGTCGATCGGGTAGCCCTTCGCCTCCAATGCCTGCGAGTAGAGCTCGGCGAGGATCTCGCTCTCGGTGAAGCCGAACGCGGCCACCCTGATGGCGTCGGGTGGGCGGGGTGGCGGCGCCGAAGCGTTGCCCGTGCAGGCGGTGAGCAGGATGAGAAGACTGAGACCGAGGGAAGCGGGGCCATGGACCTGCCTGCTCATGGCGACGAACCCGCTGGGATCGCCGAGGGTTGGGGTCGTTCGGGTTGGGGTCTCCGCCAGCTCTTCTTGCGCAGCCAGATCAAGTAAGTGAAGCCGCCCAGCGGGATCTGGACGCCGTACGTGAGGGCTCGGAATAGGAGCGCCGCCGCCGTTACTTGAGTCTCGAACACGTCGAGCGGTACGTCAGCCTGACTCCTGCCCGCGGCGTAGAGAGCACCGATCAGAGAGAGCTCCACGACACCTACGCCGCCCGGGGTGATGGGGATGGCCGAGATGAGCCGGGTGAATGCGAAAACCGCGAGGACCTGGATCGTGCTCACCTCGTGCGCGGACACTCCGACGTGCCGAAGCGAGAGGAGCAGTACGAGCCAGAGTGCGAGGTGACTACCGATGGTCGTGATAGTCAGGGCAGGCCACCGCCTGGCGACGAGCTTGATCGTCTGCTTCCGGAACCGCACCGCGGCTTCGCCCCACGCCTCGACTGGAGGCTTGCGGAAGATCCCGCGGAACCACGACCACGCCCTCCCGAGACCGTTACCGATGGCCCGCGCGAGGGACTTCTTCCACAGCACCATCGCGAATAGCACGACGCTCCCGGCGAGGAACGCGAGGCCGATCAGTGCTGGCACGAGGAGAGCTGTCGTGGCCTGACCTGCGAGCGAAAGGAGCGCGACCGCACTGATGGGAAGACCGAGCTTCAGGAACGTGTTCCAGATCCCGGTGGTCGAAGCGAGCAGGCCGACCTCGGAGGCCGTGAAGCCCCAGGAATGGAACATCCCGTACATGAGACCGGTCGCGACGACGCCGGCTCCCGGTACGAGGTTCGAGACCGTCGTTGAGGTCTGACTGCTGACGGCCGCCTGTCCGAGGGTGAGTCCCGGCATCGCCGCCTGCATCTGCCACCAATACGTGAACAGATTGAAGACCGTGGCCGCGATGAGCGAGTTCATCTCGATCCATGTGAGAGCAGTGATCGTCTTCCACACGTCGGCGTAGCTGGCGATCCTCGGCAGGATCAGCCCGAAGATCGCGACCATGACTATCGCGGATAGAGCAGTCTGGATCACGCGGATCACTCGCCTGCGGCGCCCCCGATCGACCGATCCCATCACCGACGAGCTTGCTCTCATCCGATCGAGGTCACAACCCGCGCGCGGCGGCGGCCCACCAACACGCCGAGGGGTCGGTGCTCTACGGTGTTCCCAGGAGGCGCGAGATGGGCAAGTCGAGGCTCAAGGGGAAGGAACGCATCCGCGAGTCACCTGGCGGTCGATCCGGCACGGATGCGATCACGAGGCAGCCCCCCAAGCTCCCGAAGAAGATCTACGCCGCTGAGCTCCTTCGGCTCCAAGAGGAGCTCGTGAAGATGGCCGAGTGGGTGAAGACCTCCGGCGAGCGCGTCGTCGTGATCTTCGAGGGGCGGGATGCGGCGGGCAAGGGCGGTGCCATCAAGCGCATCACCGAGCATCTGAACCCCAGGGTCGCGCGGGTGGTCGCGCTCCCTGTGCCCTCGGAACGTCAGGCGACCCAGTGGTACTTCCAACGGTACGTGGAGCATCTCCCAGCCGGGGGCGAGATCGTGCTGTTCGATCGCAGTTGGTACAACCGCGCCGGCATCGAGAAGGTGCTCGGGTTCTGCACGCCCGAGGAGCACAGGATGTTCCTGCAACAATGTCCGATATTCGAGCGGCTGCTCGTCGCCGACGGTATCCACTTGACGAAGTATTGGTTCTCGGTGAGCGACCGTGAGCAAGAGCGGCGGCTAGAGGCGCGGATCGGCGACCCAATGCGCCGATGGAAGCTTTCGGCAACGGATCTGAACTCGCGCACCCGCTGGGTCGACTACTCGCGGGCGAAGGACGAGATGTTCGTGCATACCGACATCCCGGAAGCACCGTGGTTCGTCGTTCCCGCCGACGACAAGCGGAGCGCCCGCCTCAATTGCATGGCGCATCTGCTGAGCCGTCACCCGTACGTACCCAAGACGCTCAAAGCCCTGGAGCTGCCCGAGCGTCAACATGACGAGGGCTACGTCCGTCCGCCACGCGAGATCTATGCGTACGTCCCGGATCATGCTGCGAACCTGCTGCGCGCGGGTTCCCCCTGAGCACCACTTCCCAGATGAAGCAGGCCACGTCGCCCAGAGCTAGCTTCAACCTTGGACAAGGCTACGAGTGCGACGTGCTGGTCAACACTGGGTCAAGGAGCCGACCGAAGCAAACGGGACTGAACCGTACTCAACCGACAAGCTCTGGGGTCGTGGGCTGCGAAGCTGGTTAGAGCCTTGATCGTGCCTTCCTTGACGCAGCTTGTCGCCTATCGTACCGAGCCTTCGTTCCGATCGCTGGATGGGCCTCAGTTCAGTCGATCCACGTACGACTCGATCTTCGCAGTCAACTCGGCCGGCGCTGGAGGGGGATAAGGTGGCCGCAGGACACTCATTCCACCGAAACGTGTGGATACGCGTCCTGGAGTACCCGAGCTCCCTCCCGCACCGCCTCTCGGATCTCGGCACCCTGTGGGACCCGGTCAGCCTCCGAGCCGATGACGAGCATGACCGGACAGGAGATCCGCTCGTAGGCCGCACCGAGTCCGCGCACCCACTTGTCGTTCTCGCTCGTCCACCAGTCTCTTCATCCGCTCGTAGGGGATCGACGAGCCGAGGCGCAGCATTCGCATCGTGGCGACCTCGATGCTCGCTACGGCGTTCCGTCCCCCTGACTCCATTCGAGCCCAGTCAGCTGCGGGGAGGTTCAGCGGGACGCCTCCTTCGACGCCGACGACCCCGGCGCATCCCCGGATGGTCCGCACTACGCGACCGCCAGATGGCTTCCCGGTGAATGTCCCACGAGAACGACGTCCTCCAGGGCCAGCTCTACCACCACCGCCTCGACGTCGGGGAGGAAGGATGACGGCGAGTAGTCGGATGCGCGGGATGAGGCTCCATGACCGCGCTGGTCGTACGTCACTACGCGAAACGGGTCCTCAAGTCGATGTGCCACGCGGTTGCAAGATCGTTGCGTGAGGCCGAGCCCGTGGATAAGGAGGACGGGTCGCCCCGGGCCGCCCGAGTCACGCCCGGAGAGACGAACGCCCTCCGAGTCTATAACTACCCTCCTCCAGGCCTTGACTCCTCGAGCATCCCTGTCGTTCGTCGGGTCGAATGGTAAATAGCCGACGTCATGCGGTACGTAGCCCTCCTGCGCGGCATCAACGTCGGTGGCAAGAACCTGATCAGGATGCCCGCGCTGAAGGCGTGCTTCGAGCAGAACGGCTTCGAGAACGTCTCGACGTATGTCCAGAGCGGGAACGTGCTGTTCGACTCCGCCGGCGTGGGGTCGGCGCAGCTCACGCGGCGCATCGAGAAGATGCTCGCCGAGGCCTTCGACTACGTGCCGACCGTCGTCGTTCGGAACCAAAGGCAGATGCGCGCCATCGTGGAGCGCGCGCCGAAGGGGTTCGGATCCCAGCCCGCGAATTACCGGTACGACGTCTTCTTCCTGAAGGAGCCGTTGACCGCTTCGAAGGCGATGAAGCATGTGCCCACGAATCCCGCCGTCGACACGGTGCATGCCGGTACGGGCGTCCTCTACTTCTCCAGGCTCACCGCCAAGGCCACGCAGAGCCGGCTGAACAAGTTCGTCACGTCGCCGATTTACCCGAGCGTGACGAACCGCAACTGGAACACGACGACGAAGTTGCTCAAGTTGATGGAATAGGTGTCAGTAACGTCCTCGGCGCGCTTCGACCTCCGCGAGGCGTGTCTTGGTGACCTTCTTCACGAGGGCGTCGGGCAGGCGCTCTCCGTAGTCGAAGCTGATCGTTCCCTTCCCCTTGATGTGCTCGCCGAGCTCCTTGCGATGGACTTCGATCGCCTCCACGCTCATCGGGAAGAAGCTGTAGTGGTCCTTGAATGCGGCGTAACCAACAAACGATTTCCCGTTCCACCTGAACCCCGGCATGCTGTAGACGATCGCGTCCTCGGCTTCGGGTACCACCGCCGCGATCGCATCGCGAAGCTTCTGGACGGCGGCTCGCTGCTCGGGGTTCAGGCCTTCGAAGTACACCTTGACGCTCTTCGGTCGTTCCATGGTCACGCGCTGGGCCGCGTCTGCCGCTCGCTCCAGCTCGGCGATCTCGATCCTATGACAGAATCGCGTTCCTTCCGAATGGGGCCCGACGCTCCGCGGGATCAACTGCCCGGTGGGACGTTCTCCAGCAGCAAACTAACCGCCGATCGCCGGTCCCCGCGTTTCCGAGTTGACGCCCCGGTCCGTACCGCCGTCGTCCGACCGCGGTCCAACCAGGTACCAGGTCTCCATCTCGCCCTTGCCCTTGACCAGGATCGTTCCCCGTCGTCTGCAGACGAACTCATCCTTCAACAGCTCGTACGTCGCGCGCGTGATCTGGATCTCTCCGGGCGTGCTCTGGGACTCCATCCGACTCGCCGTATTGACGGCGTCGCCCCAGAGGTCGTACAGGAAGCGCTTCGAGCCGATCACCCCGGCGATGACCGGCCCGGAGTTGATGCCGATCCTCAGCTCGAGACCGAACCCGTCGTCGACGGTCGAGGTGGCAACCGCCTCTCGCATGTCCAGCGCCAGGAGCGCGGCCCTGCGCGCGTGATCGGGGCTTGGATCCGGCACACCCGCGGCCGCCATGTAGCAATCGCCGATCGTCTTGATCTTCTCGAGCCCATGCCGCTCCACGAGTGCGTCGAAGCGGGAGAAGAGATGATCGAGGATGCCGACGACCTCAGCCGGCGCGAGCCGCTGCGCGAGCGGCGTGAAGTCCACGACGTCGGCGAAGAGGATGGAGGCCGAGCCGAAGTGGTCCGCGATCGCCTGGCTGGCGACCTTCAGTCGCTCGGCGATCGAGCGCGGCAGGATGTTCATGAGGAGCAGTTCGGACTTCTCCTGCTCGACTCGGAGCGCCGCCAGCGCCGCATTGCGCTGATTCGCGAAGGAGGCGAGGAGCGTGAATGCGACGGATCCCGCACCGATGACGTTCAACGCCAGCATCGTGCTGGTGAACCAGATCGGGATGTCCACGTCGCGGAAGAGGACCTCGCCCGCGACGCCCGTGAGCAGGAAGATCAGGACGAAGGCACCGAACCAGCGGATGGCCCGTCGCACCTCGAGGAAGACGAGGGCTCCGAGCGGAGCCAGGATCCCCCACAGCCCGACCCCCCCGGACGGAAGGAACCCGCCCACCAGCATCTGCCCGGCCGTCGTCGTGAGGAGGATGTCGAGAAGCTGAGTGACGAGGAGAAGCCGGAAGCTTCGGGTCCGCGCGAAGAGCACCAAGGAGCCGATCGAGACAGCGAGGTAGATGTACGGAACGATGCCGACCGGCGAGCCGAAGGCGAGGTAGACGGTGCCCCACACAGCGGACACGGGCAAGATCAGAACTGCGAGCAGCACGAGGAGCGCCTTCTTCTGGCGGATCTCCTCGTCGTCCTCGGGATCCGCGCCTAGCGGGGCGAGCCGTGCCGCCGCGTTGTCGATCCACGCAATGCCGGCTCGGGTGCGCGACCGAGACGGAGCCACTGGCTCCTCGGTCACGAGCGGGGGAACTCGAGCAGCAGCACCGCGATGATCGTTTCGGATGTCAGCCGGTGGCGCGACGCCGTTGGTCGTCTTCGCATGCGGGTCTCCAGCACCTCCACGGGCGCAATCTTCACCCGTTCCCCCTGGAGACGGCAAGCGACTCCGAGCAGCGCCGGCCGGCTACCGCCTGTTCCTGCCGGCCGACACGTTCGAGCACGACCGGTGTCGATCGACGGGATCGAGGTCTGGCCGGCGTCCCCGCTCGCTCTCTACCGGCTGCGCATCGGCATCGCGTCGCAGGGCTCCTTCGGCGAGCTCAACGAGAAGCAACGTGCTTCGCTCCGCCGTCTCAAGGAATCTTCTTCCCCGATCGGCCGGATGCGGAGCTCGTTCCGCAGTTCGAGCCGCTCGAGGTGGAGCGGTAGCTCACTTCTCGTCGGCTAGCCGCCGAGAAGGATCTTGCGCGCCGGCAGCCCTCCGATCCGTTGTCCTGGACGCTTCACATCGCCCAGAATGGGACCGTGTCTCAACGTGGAACTCAGATCCTCGATCCAGTCGAGAGACTTCGGCGCCTTCAGCTCGTCACCGATGTCACGCTCGCGCATCTGTCCGTAGACGATCTCCTCGATGAACTGCTCCTGCGCGTGCGTGACATCCTGGAGGCCGACACAGCAGCCGTCTTGTTGCTCGATCCGTCGAGGAATGAGCTCGTTGCCCGGGCGGCGAAAGGTATCGAAGAGGAAGTCGATCAGGGCGTCCGCATCCCCGTCGGCAAGGGGTTCGCCGGACGCATCGCTGCCGAACGACGGCCAGTCACGCTCGACCGCGTGGACCACAGTACGGTCCTTAATCCGATCCTCCTGCAGAAAGGGATCCGTTCTCTTCTCGGCGTTCCGCTCTTGGCGCACGGCGATGTCGTTGGGGTCATGCATGTCGGGACGACGACTCCACGGGTATTCACCCAGGATGAAACTGACCTATTGCAGCTGGTTGCCGATCGGGTAGCGCTCGCCTTGCAGATTCGCTTGTCGGACCGCACGAGAGTCGTACTCGATGCGTTCCAGCGGATGTTCCTGCCGGACGTGCTCCCGTTCGTACCGGGACTTCGGATCGGGACGAGGTACCTCCCGGCCGCCTCGGCCGTCGGCATCGGGGGCGACTGGTACGACACCTTCGCGTTGTCTTCCGGGGAGATCATCCTCGTGATAGGGGATGTCGCGGGACATGGTCTTGCTGCGGCATCCCTGATGGGGAAGATGAGGAACGCCCTCCGCGCTCACGCCCTGAGTGGTGGTTCTGCTGCCGACATCGTCGCTCGAGCGGACGAGTTCCATCGGCACTTCGGTGAAGGCGAGCTTGTCACACTGCTCGTCGGTGTCCTCGCACGAGATCTGGGGACCTTCCGGTTCGTCTCGGCCGGGCACGCTCCGCCGCTCGTCGTCGCTCCAGAGGGCGCTGCGTTCGCGTCTCAGGAGCGGCCGAACCCGCCGCTCGGGTTGGCGCAGGCCCCGTCATTCGCGGAGGAACTCGTGCCGTTGCATCCAGGAACGTCGATCTTGCTCTACACGGACGGTCTCATCGAACGCCGAGATGAGTCACTCGACGTAGGTCTCGAACGCCTCCGCAGCACCGCAGAGCGCGTGCTGAAGGATCAGGATCCGAGCGACACGATCACGGATCTCCTCATGCACATCCTCGGCGAGGGCCGGCCGATCGATGACGTTGCACTCTTGCTCATTCACCGGGATGCCAACCCCCGGAACGAGATCGAGTTCGCGGTGGAGGCACGCGGGAGCTCCCTCGCGTTCATACGCCGCGCGCTCTCCCGCTGGCTGCAAGACATCGAAGTCTCGAGTGCCGCCGAGATGGATATCGTCACGGCCGTCTCGGAGGCCTCCGCGAACGCTGTCGAGCACGCCTATGGCCCAGCCGGCGGTAGGATCTTGATTACGGCCAAGGTCGAGGCGGACCTCGTGGATGTGCGGATACAGGATTCGGGCCGCTGGCGCACGTCGTCGAGAGACGGCGGCCTAGGCAAGGGGCTCCATGTCATGAGAGCCTTGATGGACGAGGTCCACATCGAGTCGTCGGAGCAGGGGACCCTGATGAGGATGCGGCGAAAGACTGCCCGATGACTGCGCAGATCCATAGACTGGAGCTGGAGCGCTCCGACAAGGTGGCTGTTGCGGTCCTATCGGGTGAGGTCGACATGTCGAACGCGACGCACGTTCGTCAGCGCATCGCCGAATTCGTCATCCCGGATGACGATGCATTGGTCCTCGATCTCTCAGCGCTCTCGTTCATCGACAGCGCGGGCCTGAGCGCCGTGTTTCAGCTCAGCGCGACACTCGACGAGAAGGGACAGCATCTGCTCTTGATCGTCCCTCGGGGCTCCCAGGTTGAACGGACGATCGAAGTCGTGGGGATGCCTCGCACTATCTCCGTGCACGGTGATCGCGCCACCGCGATGGAGACCGCCCGTGAGGCCTCGACGGAGGCTCGACCCCCAACGCCGAGCGGCGAGGCCTGATAGTTACCGGAGGATTGGGCCGAGTTCAATCCTTGAACCGTTCCTGCACGTGCGGCGGGTAGCAGTTGTGCCGTTGCCGGCAGGCTCGAGATCCGGCGAGTTGACTGCTGTGCATGTGCGTGGTTAGTTGCCCCAGTCTCAGGAGCTGGCGGATCATGATCAGCGGTCGTTCCAAGAGAGCTGCCCGTCGAGGCGCGGTTCCGGTCGTGGCGTCCATCCTTCTGCTGGCGACGTCCGGGATGGCCCACGCGGCGCCTCCGACGAACGACGACTTCGCAGACGCGATCGCGGTCACCGAACCGCTCCCGTACACCGACACCCAGGACACATCGGAGGCGACGTTCGAAGAGGGCGAGCCGACACTGGCCGATCTGGGCTGCGGCTTCGTGGGCGCGACGGTGTGGTACTCGTTCACCCCCAGCGTCGACACGATCGTGGCTGCCGACACGGTCGGGAGTGATTTCGACACCATCCTCGCCGTCTGGCAGGGAAGCGATCTCGGCTCCCTTACGCTGGTCGGATGTGCCGACGACACGCGCGGAGGACTGCAGTCAAGCGTCCCGTTCTTCGCGGAGGCGGGCGTGGAGTACCGCATCCAGGTGGGTGGTTTCGTGGCACAGGGGGGAGATCTTTCGTTCCGCGTCAGGGAGACGACGGCCGGCCTCATCGAGGGAACCGTTACCGACGAGGACACCGCGGCTCCCCTCGAGGGCATCTGCGTGTTCGTGATCGATGCGGTCTTCCCGAACGGTGGCAGTTTCAGCACCACCGCCGTCGACGGAACGTTCAGGATCGCCGCGAGGCCCGGTGAGTACATCGTGGCCTTCTTCGATTGCAGGAGGGATACCTACCTCGCCGAGTTCTGGGACGGTGCTGCGACTGATGCCGATGCCACGGAGATCGTCCTCGCGGCGGACGCAGCGGTGTCGGGGATCGATGCAGCCCTGGCGCGTGGGTGCCCGGGCTTCGGCTCGTCGGGACTGAATCAGGTTGTCGGGACGGCCGGTGCTGACACGCTCCTCGGAACGGCAGCTCCCGATGTCATGTGTGGCTTCGGAGGGGACGACCTCCTTCGCGGAAGAACAGCGAGGGACGTGCTGCTCGGCGGCGCGGGTGCCGACGTCCTCAGGGGGAACGATGGTCACGACAGCCTGACCGGGGAAAGTGGGCGCGATTCACTGTTCGGAGGCGATGGTCGCGATGAGCTGACCGGAGGGCGTGGTCACGACGAGTGCGACGGCGGGCGCGGCCAGGATTTCGCGGCGCGATCCTGCGAGGTGGAACGCAGGATCGAGTTGTAGTCACCGCGAGAGGTCGCTAGTCGGCCGAGCCATCCCCCGGCTCATCGTCAGGCTCGAGATCGAGGGAGATCGAGTTCATGCAGTAGCGCTCGCCAGTCGGCCGCGGGCCGTCATCGAATAGGTGGCCCAGGTGGCCGCCGCACCGGGCACACGTGACCTCGGTGCGTCGCATGCCGAGGCTCCGATCCTCGTGAAGCTCGACCGCTCCCCGAGCGATCGGCTCGAAGAAGCTGGGCCAACCGGTGCCCGAGTCGTATTTCGCTTCGGAACGGAACAGCTCCGCTCCGCAGGCCGCGCATCGATAGACTCCGCGGTCCCTGGTGAGGGCGTACTTCCCAGTAAAGGCGCGCTCGGTCCCCTTGTTTCGTAGCACCTCGAACTGCTCCGGAGACAACCGCCGGCGCCACTCCTCCTCGGAGCTGAGGAGCTGGTCCTCTGTTGGCTCCCTGCGCTCGACTCCCTCTCCCATCACGCTTCCCTCGCTGCCATTACCCATCCCTCGGACTAGAAGACTATCGCCGTAAGGAACGCCTCCGCCGACGAAGGGCAGGCACGGACCCTGGATACTCACCGTGGTGCTCGAGAGGCCGGGAACGACCTCGACCGGTGGCTGGGTTGTGGCTAGTAGGTTGGGGTCGGTGCGGGAGGAGGAGGAGGCGGCTCGGCTGTGGCGGGCGTCTCGTCGTCGCCCTCGACGCGGTCAGCGATCACCACCCGCGTGGCGTTCGGATCCGCTTTCTCTTTGATCTCACTTGCCTTCGACTCGATTCGGCCTGCGGCTCGCTCGAGCCAACGACGAGCAACCGGTATCCCGCCGACACCGATTGCGACGATCGCCGACCCGACCACGATGGCCAGGAGTCCGTAGAACAGACCGTTCACCACTGTCGGCGCGACTTCCAGCTGATCGAGGGCGGCGAACACTCCGATCACGAAGATCGCGCCTCCGGCTCCCACGGCCATCGCATGTCCGCCCGAAACTCGTGACAGCATGGGGGTCAGCAGGTCAGATACGAACTTCCCGAGCGCGGCGGCGATCACCAAGATGACGACGGCCACGAAGATGTTCGGGAGGTAGGCGACGATGCCCTGGATGAGCTCGCTCACGGGATTCGGGCCGAAGACACCGAACCCGAGCTGCAGAGCGATCAGGAAGACCGCCCAGAACACGACCTTGCCGAGCAGATCCGAGCCGTCGAGGCTGGTCCTTTGGAACGCAGGGCGGAGCGAGCCGCTCTCCAGCCAGCGATCGAAGCCCACGCGTTCGAGCACCTTGTCGGTGAGGTTCCCGAGCGCCTTCGCCACGATGTACCCCAGTCCGATGATCAACAGGAACCCGAACAGTTTGGGAACGAAGACGACGATCGTTTCCCACGCCTGCTCGAACCCGCCTTCGAAGTCGATCGCGAGCATCCTTCTTCCCTCCAGGTCCGCAGAGCCGTCCCGCCGACGGCCTTATGACAGCCGGGACTTACCCACGAGCAGGGCCGGCCATGCGGCCCAGCGCGACTCGGATGCCTACTCGAACTCGGTCTCGAGGCCGGAGAGCCTGAGCATCCTGTCGACGACCTCGCTGCCGCGAACCAATCGGAGCGCGATCCCTCGGTCCTGCAACTCCTGCCAGGCCTTGAGCAGGCTGAACAGACCGGTGGAGTCGAGGAACGTGAGCCCGCTGAGATCGATGACGCCCCTGGATCGGTCGTCCGAGAACAAGGGAAGGATGTCGTACTCGAATACCATCGCGCTCGCCAGGTCGAACTCTCCCGCGAGGCGCACCGTGATCTCCTCGGCGGTGCGCGTCACCTCGAAGGTCAGACCTCTGGATGCCATGGGCCCTCGACCGTACCCCACCAGCCGGTGTTCCACGCCCTACCCTGTGCCCGATCGCTGCACGAGGAGGACGGGACATGCTCAAGATCCGGCGTGACGACCAGATCTCCGATGTGGACGGCGGGTGGTTCCGGGCGCGCTGGCACTACTCGTTCGACACCTACCGCGACCCGGAGTACATGCAGTTCGGCACCATGCGCGTCTTCAACGACGACCGGCTGGTGCCCGGCGCGATCTGGCCGATGCACCCGCACAGGGACATCGAGGGCCTGACGTACGTGGTGGAAGGGTCGTTCCGCCACGAGGACGACGTGGGAGGCGATCCGGGCCCGCTTCCGGCCGGATCCGTGCAGCGGATGACGCTCGGCTCCGGCGCGTGGCACTCCGAGCAGAACGCCAGCGAGACGGAGCCGATGCGGTTCATCCAGATCTGGATCATGCCGGCGGAGCAAGGGCTCCGGCCCGGCGTCGAGCAGAAGGTGTTCGCGACCGAGGACCGCACCGACCGGCTGCGGAAGGTGATCAGCGGCGACGGCGGCGACGCGGTGCTCGTGCACCAGGATGCCGATCTGTTCGTCTCACGGCTGAGCGTCGGCGCGACAGTCATGCACGAGCTCCGACCGGGACGCGGGGCGTACCTCTACGTGATCGAGGGCGACGTCGCCGTGAACGGCGAGCACATGGCGGCAGGTGACGCGGCCCAGATCACCGATGAAACGTCGGTGGCGATCACTGCGAATGACATGAGCGAGCTGATCCTCGTCGACGTCCGACTCACGTAGGGTTCCCGCCCGCAATTTGCCAGAGGAGCTTCAGCCGCGGTGCAGCGGGTGCCGGAGCGGCGCCTGAGTGTGCGGCCAGCACGTGCTCGAGGGGTTGTAGATCGACAGGACCGTAGTGCAGCCCGTGTAGGCGCAGAGTCGGCCTCGGGCACCCTTGGCCTTCGACTTCCCGCGCTCCGGTGTCCCGAACTCGACCACGTGATTTCCGCCCGACCTCATGGAACTGCTCCCTTCCGGAGTCGAGATCCGTGAGGGCGAGGGGCCAGCGTACCCCGTCGGGCAGGCCGTCGATCACTCGGCGCGAATCCTCGGGCTTCGCCCGAGGCACCAATTCTACTCCATGGCGTCTCCGGACCTGATCTTCCGTCGACGCACGACGCGCCGGACGAGCTCACTCTTGCGGACCGATCGCGCACCATGCCAAGATTCGCCCGATTCGCTTGCGTCCGAGCCCTCGCGGCTCGGCGGTGACGGCGGGACGACGCGGGCACGTCCCGCCGTCCGCACGCTCGGCCTCCTGCTATCGTCGAGCTCGCCCCGGGCGCGTAGCTCAGCGGGAGAGCGCTCGCCTCACACGCGAGAGGTCGCAGGTTCAAAACCTGCCGCGCCCACGACCGCATGAGCGTGACGACCGAGGACCTGAACGGCCTGCTCGTCGATCACGCGGAACCGACCGACCCGCGACGGCCGTTTCCTCTGCTGCTCATCCAGCCCGAAGCTCACTCGTCGATACGGCGGCGAGCTCCGTCGCTTCCTGGGTCTCGATCACTCCCATCTGGTCGAGCCGGAGGGGCGGGCCCGGCAGATGCCTTCTCGACTGTGCCGATCGCGTCACCGGAGGCATATGACGCGTCGGGTAGGGTGACGTCTCGCGAAACCAGGGGGACCCCAGATGCAGGCGATGCCGGCTGCTCCTAGCGCTGCCGCGCGGGCAGTGAAGCTGACGAAGGTCTACGGGGCGGGCGATGCAGCCGTGCAGGCGCTCAGCGGTGTCTCGGTCGAGTTCGCCGAAGGCGCCTTCACCGCGATCATGGGCCCGTCCGGTTCGGGCAAGTCGACGCTGCTGCACTGCATGGCCGGCCTCGACGCGCCGACGTCTGGCCAGGTGTTCATCCGCGACGTGGACATCACCCGCCTGCCGGAACGAGATCTGACGAAACTTCGCCGCGATCGCGTCGGGTTCGTCTTCCAGGCGTACAACCTCATCCCGACGCTCACGGCCTCCGAGAACATCACGCTGCCGATCGACATCGCCGGGCGCGACGTGGACGCAGGCTGGTTCGACGAGGTGGTCGACGCGATCGGTCTTCGCGATCGCCTGACTCATCGGCCAGCCGAGCTGTCGGGTGGTCAGCAGCAGCGCGTTGCCGGCGCGCGCGCCCTCGTCTCGCGGCCGGAGATCGTCTTCGCCGACGAGCCGACGGGGAATCTGGATTCGAAGGCGAGCGCGGAGCTGCTCACGTTCCTGCAGGACGCGGTGAAGCGACACGGGCAGACGATCGTGATGGTGACGCACGACGCGACCGCGGCCAGCTTCGCCGACCGCATCGTGTTCCTGGCGGATGGCCTCGTCGTGGACGAGATGCGCGAGCCGACGGCCGATCGCGTGCTCGACAGGCTGAAGTCGCTGGAGATCTGAACCAGCCGTGCTTCGCGCCACGATCAAGAGTCTGCTCGCACGCAAGCTGCGGCTGCTGCTTACGGGGCTCGCGGTGGTCCTCGGCGTCAGCTTCATGGCCGGCACCTTGGTCTTGACCGACACAGCGACCCGCAGCTTCGACGGCCTCTTCGGGGATGTGTTCGGAGGCACGGACATCGTCGTGCAAGGGTCGAGCGCCTTCTCGGGCGGTCCTGCGGGGCCGGGGGGAGGCGGCTCCGAGGAGCGCGAGCCGATCCCACAGGCCGTCTTCGACGACGTGGAATCCGTGGCGGGGGTGGCCGCGGTCGACGGAGACGTGAGCGGGTTCGCACAGCTGATCGACCCGCAGTCCGGGGACGTGGTGACGTCGGGTGGCGCGCCCACCATCGGGAACTCCTGGAGCGAGGCCGCGAATCCGTTCGACGTGCGCAGCGGAGCGCCTCCCAGCGGTCCGGGTCAGATCGCGGTCGATGCGGGAACCGCGTCGCTGGCCGACCTTGCCGTCGGCGACACGGTCGAGATCGTGACGCCGGTCGGGACGCGGGAGTTCGAGGTCTCGGGGATCGTGGGGATCGCTGGCCAGGATTCGTTGCTGGGGGCGACCCTGGTCCTGTTCGATCTACCCACGGCCCAGGAGATCTTCGACCGCGAGGGTCAGTACGACCACCTCTACGTCGTGGGGGAGTCGGACACCGACCCGCTGGTCCTCCGCCGATCGATCGCGGCGATCCTGCCCACGGGGTACGAGGCGATCACCGGCGCCGACGCCGCCGACCAGCAGGCCGACGCGATCGGGGAGGCGCTGGGGTTCGTGCGGACCTTCCTTCTGGTCTTCGCGTTCATCGCGGTATTCGTGGGCGCCTTCATCATCTTCAACACGTTCAACATCCTCGTGACGCAGCGCACGCGCGAGATCGGCCTCCTCCGGGCGCTCGGTGCGAGCCGTCGCCAGGTCCTCACGTCGATCGTGATCGAGGCGATCGTGGTCGGCTTGGTCGCGTCGCTCGTCGGTCTGGGGGTCGGCCTGCTTCTGGCATCCGGACTGCGGGCACTCTTCGGGGCGATCGGCCTCGATCTGCCCGCCACGGGCCAGGTCGTGGCCGGTCGCACGATCGTCGCGTGCCTGGCCGTCGGCACGATCGTCACCGTCGTGGCGTCGCTCGCGCCGGCGCGCCGGGCCTCGCGCGTCACGCCGGTGGAGGCGCTCCGAGAGAGCGCCGCGCCGTCGGCGTCGCTCCGCCGCCGAACGATCTGGGGAGGGATCCTCACCGTGGCGGGCGCGGGACTTCTGCTGCTGGGTCTCTTCGCGGACGTGCCGAACGAGTTGGCGTTCGCAGGATTCGGTGCGCAGCTCGTCTTCATCGGCGTGGCCATCCTGTCGCCGCTCGTCGCGCGTCCGCTCGCCTCGGTGATCGGCCGGATGTTCGGTCGGACGCCCGGCCGCTTGGGCACCGAGAACGCAAAGAGGAACCCAAGGCGGACGGCCTCCACGTCCTCGGCGCTGATGGTCGGGTTGGGCCTGGTTGTGATGGTGACGGTCCTCGCTGCATCTCTCAAGGCCTCTGCCGACTCGGCCCTCGACGAGAACCTCCGCGCGGACTTCATCCTCACGACGAGCAACTTCTCGCCAATGACCCCCAGGCTCGCGGATGCTCTCGGAGCGGAGCCGGCCTTGGGCGCAGTTGCCGGCTTCCGGCAGGGACAGATCCGCGTCGACGGCGGCACCGACTTCGTCTCCGGGGTCAACCCGGCAACCATCGCGGAGGTGGCCAACGTGCCGCTTCGGGCAGGAACCGTCGACTCGCTGGCCGACGAGCGAACCATCCTCATCTTCTCGGGGACCGCCGATCTCAAGGGTCTCGCCGTA
>Ga0299907_10000137_pt1 | contig 29138 bp, 33 predicted proteins | sample RVTome_16_FD_198680 | JGI IMG/M metagenome (GOLD analysis project Ga0299907, IMG submission 198680) | Soil microbial communities from uranium-contaminated site in the Upper Colorado River Basin, Wyoming, United States - RVT152D67 (version 2) ...
GCGACGCAGTGGTTGCTCCCTTCCTCGGCGCGCGCGGCCGAGAGGTACTTGCCCCTCGCCAGCCCGAGATGGTCGGGCCACAGGTACCGAACACGGTCGTAGGCGGTATGAGTCACCCTTTCTCCTCCTCGTCACCTGGGGATCGGCCGGGTCAGGTCTGGCGACGATACCAACGCGCTATCGGCCACTGCATCCGAAGAGGCCGTGATGACCGTTGATAGGCTTGGACAGTGCGAGCCCTGATCGTCGAACACGACCCACTGTCTACCCCGGAGCGGGTTGGGGATCATTTGGAGCGACGAGGATTTGTATTGGAGCCATTCATAGTCGTGGACGATATCGGTGATCCAGAGGTGACCGTGACCTTCCCCAATCACGACGCGGTCGACATCGTCGTGCTCATGGGGGCGCCATGGTCGGCATACGATCCGACCGTCCAGGGATGGGTCTGCCCCGAGATCGACTTCGTCGGTCGTCACCTGGCCCGTGGCACTCCGATCTTGGGGATCTGTTTCGGCGCCCAGATTCTGTCGACGTGTCTCGGAGGGGTGGTGTCTCCCTCATCTCGTCCTGAGTATGGATGGGGTGGCATCGAGTCGGAAGAACCAGCCATCGCGACGGGCCCCTGGTTTCAATTCCACGGCGACGAGTTCACTCTGCCGGAAGACGCCATACCAATTGCCCACAACGACTCCGGTCTCCAGGCATTCAGACACGGGCGTAGTCTCGCCGTCCAGTTCCATCCTGAAGTGACAGCTCCACTGGTCGAATCCTGGTGTGCTGCCGGCGGCGACAAGAAGTTGGTCGAATCGGGCATCGACCCCGGGGAGCTGGTCGAGAAGACGGTCCAGCTTGCCAGGGTGTCCCAGCCCGCCCTCGAGCACATGGTCGACTGGTGGCTCGACGGTTTCGACCCATCGGAATGACCTGTGCGGTTTAGCCCGCATCGACTCCCTACCGCGTCCTAGATTCGAGCAATCTGGCGACGAGGAGGAGGCATGGCGTACGAGAGTGGTTCTGGTGTGAGGCTCGAGGCGGCGGCGGTCGGCTTCCCGACGGCCCTGGCAACCGCGGTCGGCTTGATTATTGCGGGCTCGGTCCTCCTAACCGCCCAGACCGGGTTTGGGGCCGGCGGGTACATCTTCGCCTGGGCGATCCTCATCGCTTTCGTGCTCATGGTCGCCCAATCGGCGAGCTTCGCTGAGGCGGCGGGCATCCTCCCCACGGCCGGATCTGTCTATGACTACGTGGCTGCAGGGATGGGCAGGTTCTTCGCCATAACCGGCAGTCTCGCCGCATATTTGCTGGTTCACGTGTTCGCTGGCGTGGCGGAGACAGCGACAGCCGGAGTATTCGCGTCGTTCAACTTCGAGTTTCTCGAGGGCTTCCAGGAATCGGGCTCGTGGTGGATCGGGGTCGCCCTGGTAGTGATCCTCAGCGTCGTCAACATGCTCGGGATCAGACCATACGGGTCAACGGAGATCGTGATGACGGCAGTCATGTGGGGCACGTTGATCATCTTCGGGGTTGCCGGTTTGTTCGGTGAGAAGAAAACGAGCATCAGTGGCTTCTTCGGTGAGTCGTTTGTGGGGACCGATCTCACCGCCATACTCACCATGGTGGGCCTGGCGCTCTTCTTGTTCGTCGGAGTGGAGTATGTGACACCACTAGCCTCCGAACTGAAGGACCCGGCGAGAACCATTCCACGGGCCATGTACATCGGGGTGACGGCAGTGGCCGTTGCCATGTTCCTGTACGGCGCAGCGGTTGCCCGTCAGGTGGAGAACGTCGATCTTGGCGACGGCACCTTCATCCTCGACACTCCGCTGGCCATCCCCGCTTTTGCCCAGGCGGTGATGGGTGACTTCGGCCAGATCTGGCTGGGGATTGCAGTTTTGTTGGCGTCGGCAGCGACCCTCAATACCGTTCTCGCCGGCGTCTCGAGGATCTTCTACGGGATGGCCAAAGATGGCACTCTTCCGAGGATCTTCGGATATCTGCACCCCAGGTACAAAGAGCCCTGGTTCGGGATCTTCGTCGTCGCGGCGATCGCCATCGTCGGGGCCATCCTCCTCGACGGGGATGTCCCCTCGATCATCAACCTGATTCTCGCCGCGGTCATGGCCTGGATCTTCAGCTACATCTTGGTGAATATCTCGGTGATGATCCTGCGCTCGAGAAGGCGCGACATCGTTCGCCCCTACAAAACCCCGTTGTATCCGCTGCCTCAGATCCTGGCATCGGTGGGAATGCTGGTGGCAGCGTGGTACATCGCGCCTCCTGGTCTGACCCGCGGTGACATCTACACGCCGTTCTTCATCATGCTCGGGGTCTGCGCCCTATATGCCCTGATCTGGACCTACGGCGTGCAGAAGACCAATCCGTGGACACCTGTCGACCCCGAACTGCTCAAGGCGGAGGAGGGCATCGAGACGTAGTGCGTCGAACGGGAGCCGGTCCGCCGTCTTCGCGACTGGTCGCCCTTCTCGAAGGCGATCTGCCGGGTCACCGTCGCGACACAGGGGATCACGGGCGGATCCGTTTCGTCTCCGCGGAGGATGGCCCGGTTTTGGTCGTGACCTCCCGCATCGAGAAGAGATTCCTCGGTCGAACCGAGATCGCGGTGTTTGATGTCGATCTCGGCGTTGCTCTGCCCGAGGAGTCAACCATCGAGTTGAGGCACACCGGCGGACTCAAGCGATCCGGAGTCACCGCCATCGTCGTCGAAGGTGACGACGCGGCGCGGCGGTTGGCTGACGCGCTTGGCACCGACTCCACCCTGTCCGAAGCTCTCCTGCCTCTCGACTTCACCAGGTTCGAGGTCTGTGGTGATCCGGCCGGCTCCCGGGTGCAGGTGGAGCTGGTGGGAGCGAGTCATGTTGCCATCGCGCTGCCCCCAATTCGCTCGTACATCCACCTCTACCCGGATCAGCGTGACGCGATGGTGAGGGGAATCGAGGAAGTGCGCCGGGTCCTCGGATCTGTCCGGTGACGCCTAACGGCCATCGCCGTCCCGATGTTTGCCGGGATGCCACCTTTCTGCGCCGTAGGTTTCGGATGCGAACGCCAAAGGCTCGTCTTCCAGATCGGTGGCCATGGTGTCGTTCCACCGATTGAGGAACCCGAAAAGGGAGATGACCGCCATGATCTCGACGATCTCGCCGTCGGTGTAATGCTCTCGGAGAGCATCGAAATGCTCCTGCGTCGCCAGGATGGGCTGCAGCGATGCGTCACGCGCCAAGCGAAGAGCGGTGCGTTCCGCCTCGGAGAAGAGTGGGCTGGTCTCGAACTCCCACACCGCGGCGATCTTCATCGCATTCACCCCTCGCTCCCGGGCGTCGACCGCCTCGTGTGCTTGGCAATACCGGCAGCCTGCAGCCTGACTCGACACGACCGCGATCAACGGCTTCAGCTCGATGGGCAGTGTGCCGGTCCGCCAGATCTTGGTGATCAGGTCCGAGAACGCTCGGAGGATCTCCGGGCGTCTTGCCATTGTGTAGAGACTGTTGGGTACGAAGCCGAGGGTGTCGTCGTAGTGCTGGAAGAGCTCCTCCAGCTCGGGTAGGTCTTCGCGGCGCAGCGGGTCGAGGTGACTCAAGCCGACTGGACTCGCACCGGCAGGTGTTTGATGCCCCGGATGAAGTTGGATCGAAGCCGCTGCACCGGGCCGGTGATCTCGATGTCGGCCAATCTCGGCAATAGCTCCTCCAGCGCCACCCGTATCTCCAGTCGGGCGAGCCATGCACCGAGGCAGAGATGTCGTCCCGACCCAAAGGCGAGTTGATCGGTGGGGTTGCGATGGATGTCGAATCCGTATGGGTCCGGGTAGTGGTCTTCGTCGAAGTTTGCCGAGATGTAGTACACGACGACCTTGTCACCTTCGGATATCGGCACACCACGGAGCTCGATGTCTCGGGTCGCGGTGCGCCGGAAATGCATAGTCACCGAGGAGTAACGGAGGATCTCCTCGGTGGCCGATGACATCAAGACGGGATTCTCACGCAGCTCGTCCATTTGATCCCGGTGCGCCATGAGGAAGGTCAGCCCATGGCTCAGGGTATGGCGGGTCGTCTCGTTGCCCGCCACCATGAGCAGCGAGAAGAAGTTCTTGAACTCGAGATCGGTCAAAGGCACCCCATCGGGTTCAGCGGTGAGCAGCGTGCTGATGATGTCGTCTTGCGGGCTCTCTCTGCGCTCCATCGCCATCTCCTCGGCGAACTCGAAGACTTCCAAGGCGGCAGGGCTGCGAAACGGAAGGAGTCGATACTGCTCTGTGTCTACCTGGTCGACGACGAATCGGGTGTATTCGGGGTCGGTGTGGCTGATCATCTGGTCCCCCCAGGTCACCAGACGATCCGCGTCTTCCTCGGGGACTCCGAGAAGACGACACAGGAGGCGGATGGGGAGCTCACGGGCGACCTCGGTGACGAAGTCGAATTCGCCGAGGGGGAGCACACGATCGAGGACATGACTGGCCAGCGATCGGAAGGCGCCCTCGTAGGTTGCGATCACCCTGGGCGTGAAGCCCCGGGAGACCAGCCGACGTAACCTGGTGTGCTCTGGGGGGTCGAACTCCATCATGGTGCGGCGTGCCTCGAGCTCGTCCGGAGCCATCTCTTCGAGTCGGATTCCTTTCGTCGTCGTAAACGTCTCGTGATCCCTGCTCACCTGACCGACGTCGTCGTATTTCGTGACGGCCCAGAACCCCGAGTTGGGTGGGTTCTCCTCGATCCAGGCGATCGGGCTCTCGCTGCGAAGTCGGGCGAAAGTGGCGTGGGGGACGTCTTGGAGATAGGTGTCGTGATCGACGATGTCGGCGTGGGCATCGCCCAGATGTACTTCGGTGGTCGTCACCCGGCTTCCCATGCATCGCGGATACGTCCGAGTCTATCGAAGTGCTCCCGGCTCTAACCTTGTCAGGCAATGGTCCGCAGCCCAGCCCGTGCCGAGGTGGTCGGCAGTCTGCTCAGACCAGAGAGTCTGAAGAGCGCGGTGACTTCGTTCTATGGAGAGGGCCACCGTGCCATGCTCGACGACGAGCGTTCCAAGGAAGCCGACGGTCTTCACGGTCTGGAGGACCAGGCGATCGCCGAGGTGGTCCTACGCCAGATCGAGCTCGGCTTGGACGTCGTGACCGACGGTGAGTTTCGACGCTATATGTTTCTCAACTCGTTCTGGGATGCGGTGCGTGGCTTCGCGACTGACGACAACCCGGTCGAGTTCCGGGATGACAGTGGCGAGACGGTCGTGTGGGATGTGCACAAGGTCGTGGACCGGCTGGAGTGGATAGACAGCCCCGCCTCCCGGGAGGCTGCCTTCATGTCCGGGCATACGGATCATCCTTTCAAGGTCACTTTCCCCGCCGGATCGATCTTCTCCAACCCGTACACCTGGAAGCCGGGTGTGAACGATCACGTCTACCCGACACGTCAGGACCTCACCCACCACGCAGTGGCCATCGAACGGCGACTGGTGGCGGATGCTGTGGCGGAAGGGGCGTCGTATGTCCAATTCGACTTCCCCATGTATCCATTTCTGGTCGACGACCGGTGGCGCGGGCAAATGGCGGCAGACGGGTTCGATCTCGACAAAGTCCTGGAGGAAGCGATCAGCGCCGACCAGGCTGTCCTCGCCGGGATCCCGGAGGGGATCACCACCGGTCTCCACATATGCCGCGGCAACTACCGATCCAAATATCTCTGCGAGGGTTCGCTCGAGCCGCTCGCCGAGCGGATCTTCAACGAGCTCGACTACGACGTCTTCCTGGTCGAGTGGGAAGACACTGAGCGCATGGGTGATGTCTCGCCGATCCGCCACGTTCCTGCAGGCAAGACGCTCGCGCTCGGCGTTGTCGACACCAAAAGCCCCCGGATTCAAACCGACTACGACCTGATCGGTCGTGTCGAGGACGCATCGCGCTTTCTCGACCTTGATCAACTGGCGATCTCGCCACAGTGCGGTTTCGCGTCGGTGATCGACGGCAACGACATCGGGGAGGAGGCTCAGTGGGAGAAGCTGGGATCGGTCGGTCGGGTTTCCGAGCGCGTCTGGGGGTGAGAAGGCCCCGACTGCGTCGCTCGCCAACTAGGCGGTTTCAGTCCAGACCGCCCCAGCGATGGATCTGGGCGAGGGCGAGAGCACTGCCGCGGGTGGTGCGCCAATGGCGTTCTCGTACCTCGCGGTCGCGGCGCACCTCGACCCAGCGTTCCACGTAGGCCTCGAGCACATTGGGGTCCGGTGAATAGCGGGCAAAGGCGTCGGCGTTGGCTGCCCGCAGCGTGATGGCGCCGTTGTAGCCACCGAAACCCTGGGTGGCGCAGATGACGCCACCGTCGTCGTCTCCGGCGACAGTGCCCGGATCGAGCACAAAAGACGCTGCCACATCGCCCAGCTCGGGATCGAGGCGGCGCAGCGTGGGCACGCCGACAGTCGGGCGACCCAACAGGTACTGAATTGCTTGGGACACCGCCTTGAGCCCGGTTTCTCCCATTGTGTGACCGTCCCCGACAGCCTTCGGTGTGCCGACGGTGACATTCGGGAGGGTCCCGGATATGCCTTGACGCTCGGCGGCTGCGGAGCGTGCGTTGGATGCCGTAGTCAGGTCTGTCTTGGAGTTGGCACGGGTCCCGGTTGCATGGGCGACGAGATGTCGATAGTCATCGACTCGATAGCCGTGACCCTGCCATGCCAGCTCTAAGGCGTGGATGAGAGCGTTTTCGCCACCGAAGCCGACACCAGCGAAGTGCGCTTTTCCTCCCGCCTCACCGCTTTGACCCCAGCCGGTGATGATGGCGGTGATGTCGAGGAAATTGCGAAGTGCAAATTCGAGGGTGGTGACGAGCAGTCCCGAGCCGCCCTCTCCAACGACGGTTCCGTTGGCATCAACGTCGAACGGTGCCAGACAATCGGCAACAGATCGCACTTCGCCAAGCGGGCGGTCGATGTTGAGTGCGGCGAGCTTGTCGCGTGTCATCAGTGCCCCTGGCCCGAAGGCGTCGAGGATCTGCCACTGTGGTCGGGTGGCGGCGTCAGCCGCCGTCCACATCGCCAGCTGAGGGCGACGGAAACCGGGGTAATCGAACAACATCTGCGGTGCCAGCTCGCATAGCGCGATGGAGCTGGAGGCGCAGGCGCCGACCGTGTTGAGCGGTGTCTGGGGAACCCGCATGTACCCGCTTTCCGCTCGTAGTGACCCGAGCAACGCCGGGTTGCGCAACGATCTGCTCAAGGGGTATGACGGGGCCAGCATCGTCGACACCAATGCCGGGCCGTGTGAGGCGAGGGAGGCGGCCAGCCGCATTGCGAACTTGTCGCGCAGGGTGTCATTGGCGTAGTCGAGCTCCTTGGCGGCACGCAGCTCTCCCAGACTGTCCATCCCCGAAAACGCGGTGGCCGCGGCGACGCGAAAGTCGAAGGGATCGGGGAGCAGCTCGCTGAGCGGCACTGGCAGCGCAGCAAGCGAACCAAGCCCGGAATGGACGAATAGTTGAGACTGAAGCGAGGGTCCAAGCCGGGGGTCGTCGTCGAAGAGCCCGTGCATGCTGCGCAGGTCCGAGCCACGGACCTCATCGTGGCTGAGCCCGGCGAGCCGGCGCAGCCCGCCTTCAGCCATGTCATGGGGAAGGCTGGCTGCGATGTCTGAGACCACGGCGTCGCCCTGGGCGGTCAACTCGTCGATTTGGCGTATCCCGAGGCCGGCGCGCAATGTCTCACCGTGGCGCCGTTCGATCTCGTCGATAGGTGCCACGTCGGATTTCCCCGCCCACCGGGCCCGGGCCGAGCCGTTGCTCGCAGGCTCGAGATCCACGATCCCGGCGTCGAAAGCGGCGTAGGCAATGAATTCGGGTGCCGCCACCGTCTTGGCAAGAAAGGTTTCGGTGGAGCCGACGGCCGACACCGAGCACGGCGTTCCCACGGTGACGAGGACTCGATCGGATGTGAGCACGAAACCGCGAGCCTAGCGGTGATCGTGGCAGCGCCCGTCGAGCGCTGCACAACCTGACATCGAAATCAGGCTGTCTCCCGGGCCAGTCTGTCTCGATCGAGCTGGCTGGGACGGGCGTAGAGATTCCCTTGCCCGAACCGAATTCCTAGCTCGGTGAGTTTGTCATGATCATCCGCCGTCTCCACCCCGACCACGACGACCATGACCCCAAGCTCGCCTGCCATGGCTGTCATCGCCTTGACCAGACCCCTGTTGCGAGGTGAGTGGTTGGCCTCCCTCAGCAAGGAGACATCGAACTTGATGATCCGAGGCTCCAGTTGGGCCATCTGATCCAGGTCGACGCGATCAGAGGCGACGTGGTCAATCGCCAAGCTGATGCCTGACACCGACAACTCCTCAAGGACGTCTCTCGTGGCTTGGTAGCTGGCGATCGAAGCCGTCTCGGGTAGCTCCAGTACGAGCGGAACCGGTGCGATCGCTGCCGCTGACGCCGCCAACTGCGTGGAATGGATGGTCTCATCTGAGACGTTCACCCCCAAGAATGTGTCCTCTTCGACCGGGTGGAACCCTTCGATCGCGGCCCGGAGACAGGCAAGCTCGAGATCGACGCGCAAGCCCAGCCCGGAGGCTGCGACGAACCAATCCCTTCCGGTGTGCGACGGAAAACGGGCCAGCGCCTCATAGCCGACTATTTCGCCGATGTCGGCTGATTCTGGCGACAGGGCGAAGATCGGTTGATAGGCAATACGCGGGTTTCCGTTAGTGATCACTTCCTCGATGGCCCCGGCTGCGGGCATTCCGGCGGATGGGTCCACCACCCGACTGAACGTATCTCTGGGCAGCACCTGTGACTTGTGTCCCGGCAGCTTCAACTCGAATTCGTTCCGGCCCTCGAGCCGTTGGTAGTGAAGGTCACCCCCACTGGCTCTGGCGATCCGCCGGGCTACCGCCAGCCCCAAGCCGAGCGACGGTGCCAATCCATTGACCTCGCTGAATGAGTAATAGGGCTCCGCGATGCGGTCGTTCTCCTCGGTCGGGATCGCGGCACCGTCGTCGGAGACGACGACTTTCACCCGGTTGTCGATCGACTCGATGATGACTTCGATCTCCTCACCTCCGGAGGCGGCGGCCGTCCGAAGGAGGTTTCGAACCGCATGGCCAAGCCAAATCGCATCGGCGAGGACCACCGCGTTGCCGCTGATCGTCAGTCTCGCCCGCTGGGTCTTCGCCCAATCCGAGGTGACCTTGTCAACGACATCCCGCATCTCCAGTCTCTCCTCTGCGAGGTCGAAGTCGCCCACTTCGTAGCGGGCAGCAGCGAGCAAGTCGTCAACCACGTTGGACGTCTCTTCAGCCTCGGTGGCGATCAATTCGATGACTTCATCCCTCACCGCGGGGCTGAAATCACGTGAGGAGCCCTGTAACAAATCGGCGAATCCGACGACCGCAGACAGTGGCGACCTCACATGATGGGATGCCGCGGCCACAAACGCATCCTTGTTGCGTCTCAGTTCGCGCTCTCGCGCCAATTCGGTCCTGAGCAGCGACACCTTCTGGCTCCGTCTCAATGCGCGGTAGAAGAGGAATACAGCCAAAGCAGGAATGATCAATGCAGCGACGAAACGAGCCGCCGTGGTCACCGTTCCCAGCCCTGCGTTGACTGCGGCGATGTCCTCAGCCGAATCCAGGCTCACAGCGGTGGCTCTGGCGGACAATTGCTCGAACGTCGGGCTGAACTCATCTCCAGCGATGGTCACGGCCCCATCTACGTCGCCGGTCTCGAGAGCATTTGCCACGGAGGCGGCCTGATTCCCGGCGACGGCTGCAGCCTCTCTGACTCCCTCTGCGTCGGCGACGTCGGCCAGCATGCCAGCTCGCTGATCCAATTCGGCGATTGCCTCTCTGATCCGAGTCGCAGATTGAGCAGGTGCGCTCTCATCGAGCACGCCGAAAGCTGCCGACTGTCCCACGACCAAGCCTTCACGAATCTCGGCCCGAAGCGCTGCTCCCGCAGATGCCACTGACTCAGACCAGGTAAGGACCTGCGCGTCGGCTGCGATCTCCTCCGCCGAGTCACCCCGTGCGATGATCACCGCAGCCCCCACGATGACAAAGACCGCGGCGGCCACAGCCGCCAGTGCGATCCGTGAATTCCAATCTATGGGTGCATTGAGACGCTCAGACCACCGACTGTCTCGATAACGCCAGCTCGTCATCGTCGATCTCCTCTCTCATACGCCAGACCATCCACAAACCGACGAGAGTCGCCACGAGAATGGGAACCAGCAGGCCCATCGCGCTTCGCAGCAGGGACCGCACCAAGAACTCCGCAATCACCACAGGAGAAAGGACCGCGTCGGCCACGGTCATGGGTAAGGCCCGGGAGAACTGAGACCTCAGCTGATCAGAGAGCACCGTCCGGGCCAGGATTCCAGGGCCATCTTCGGTGGGGTTGGCGGGATATCGGTTGTACGGAAGATCGTCCGTTGTACCGGCCGCCAGGACCTCCGCATCGTCGTCGTCGATTTCGGAGGACGTCTCGGGCCCCGTCGCTTCGCCTGCAGAGTCGTTGTCTTCGTCTCGGGTGTCGGGCGCGATCGAGACGGTGGTCGCCGTAGCCGGGGTTGCCTCCTGGCCAGAGCCTCTACTCCCGGTTGCGACGGGGCTGGTGGTGTTGGTGGTGGCGGGACCGTCGGTTGTGTTCGGGGCCGGACCGGCGCTGGTGGTCGTCGCGGATTGGGTCGAGGTGGTCGTGACGGCCGAGGTGGTGGTGGTTTGAGCCTTGGTTGTCGTGGTCTCTGCAATCGTCGTCGTCGTCGTTGCGGCCGGCGCGGGGACCGTGAATGGCCATTCGTGAGTGTCGATGAGCCGGCCTCCGACCGCCGTTTCAGAGAGCGTGACCCGGTAGTCACCGGGAGAGGCGTTGGCTGAGGCTGCAACGGTCATGGTCACTTCTGCGCCGCCTAGGGCGCAGTTGAGCGGGAGGAGCCCGAGCCCGAGACCGTCGAAGGTCACTGAGAACCCCGATGAGGCGCTCGCGGTGAAACAACTCGTGAGAGAGTCGACAACCGTGAACGTCGCTGTGGTCGACTCACCCGGTTCCACGGTTCCCTTTTCGGGGCTGATCGCGGAGATGGCCGCAGACGCTGCGGTCGCCAGGATGAATGACGCGACCGTTGTCCCGGCCAACCTCACCAGAAGTCCCCCTCTGGTGCGAGCCTCCCAGTCTGGTCGTCGCGACATAGGCCTCCCTGTCGTGCCGGCGATTTGAACCGGCCCCGCGAACTGGGACGACAACGGCCCACAAGCAGCCGCCCCACACGTACACACTACAGGAGAGGTCAAGGATTCGTATGCGTGTGGGCTCCCGTGACGAAGCCGGAGCCTTCAGCCGGGCACGATTGTCGACCTGCGACATCGCGGTGATGTCGGGTAGAGGGCTCCAGCTGCTAGCTTGATGAGGCCGCGTCGGGTGGAGGTCAGCGAGCTATCGCTTCCCCGATGATCAACGGCAGGTTCCCGCCCGGTTGGACTACCTCTTTCGGCCGAGTCTCGAAACACCGCGACCAGGTTTGCGTGGTGTCACTCGAAGATTGTCCGGCTCCATCCACCCTTGTGAGGGAGAAAGCAACATGTCCAACACATTCAACGAGTTCGGCCTGCCGCAAAGGCTGGTTGGGGCTCTATGCCGACTCGAAGTCACCAGTCCTTTCCCGGTCCAGATGACCGCGATACCTCCGGCTCTCGCCGGAAAAGACATTCAGGGGAGCGCCCCAACCGGATCGGGCAAGACACTGGCGTTCGGTCTTCCTCTTCTCTCACTTGTCGACAAGGCTGCTCGCAAGCGGCCTGCCGCGCTCGTGTTGGCCCCAACTCGTGAGCTGGCAGAGCAGATCAAACGAGATCTCGACCCACTTGCCAGGGTCGTTGAACGACGAATTTCCGCGGTTTATGGAGGAGTCGGATACGGGCCACAGCTAACCGCACTGCGGAATGGTGTAGATGTCCTGGTGGCGACTCCAGGTCGGCTGGAAGACCTCATCGAGCGTCGTTCGGTTGATCTCGGGAGTGTTGGGTTCGTAGTCATCGACGAAGCCGACCGCATGGCCGACATGGGCTTTCTACCCGCGGTGCGGAGAATCCTCGACCAGACCAAATCCAAGCGCCAGACCCTCCTCTTCTCGGCGACCCTGGACGGCGAGGTCCGCATTCTGAGCAGGGACTATCAGAAGGATCCGGTGAGGATCGACGCCGAAGCCAGGAATTCTCGAGAGATCGACATACTCCACCACTTCTGGCGTGTCCCCGGGTCCGGCCGGGCCGCGGAAACGGCTCGGTTGGTCAATGCCACCGGTCGGACCATCGTCTTCACCAGGACGAGGCATGGTGCCGATCGTCTCGTCAAGCAACTGAGCAGAGAGGATGTGTCTGCCGTCGCGATGCATGGGGGCCGATCACAAAGCCAGCGAACCCGTGCCTTGAAGGCGTTCTCGACCGGCAGAGCCCAGGCTCTGGTCGCCACTGACGTCGCGGCGCGAGGCATCCATGTCGAAGACGTGGCCGCGGTCGTCCATTTCGATGTCGCTGCCGACCACAAGGACTACCTTCACCGATCGGGAAGAACGGCACGGGCGGGAGCGTCAGGCATCGTCGTCACCCTTGTCGCCGATGGACAAGACCCGGCAGTTCGCAAGCTCCTCCGAGACCTGAGAATGTCTGCTCCTATCGAAGCTCCAAGCCTGGAGGGCCTGGGCTCGGCAGGGCACCGCATGGCCGGTCCCGGCGGCCGGAGCGATCAGCCCCGGCGGAACAAACCTGGCCGCCGCCGCGCCGATACCCATTCCGGATCCATGAGCAGAAGCATCTTCGTCGGGAATCTGCCCTGGAGGACCACCAGCGAAGAGCTGGAGGAACTCTTCTCGAAATACGGGAATGTTGAGCGGGCAACCATCAAGACTCAGCCGAGGACAGGACGGTCCAAAGGCTTCGGGTTCGTCGAAATCGTGGAGCACCGCCAGGACGAAGCGATCGAGGCCCTCAACGGAGTCATCGTGGGAGGGCGCCCCCTGCGGATCCGCGCGGCCAGTTGACGGTCGGGTCACCTGCCCGGGCTCAGTCGTCCATCAATCCGCCCTGATAGGCCACCACCACCGCATTGACCCGGTCGCGGGCGCCCAGTTTGGTGAGAACCTTCTTGACGTGGGTTTTCACAGTGTTCTCGGAGATGAAGAGGGTCTCGGCGAGCTCCTCGTTGGAGAGACCTCTGGCCATCTCGACAAGCACCTCACGCTCCCGGTCTGTCAGGTCGGCGAGCCGGGGGTGGACGACACGCTCGGGACGGGTGGCGAATTCGGCGATGAGCCGTCTCGTGACCGATGGGGAGAGGAGGGCATCCCCGGCGGCGACGGTCCTGATCCCAGCGATGAGCTGCTCAGGGGGAGTTCGCTTCAACAAGAATCCTGAGGCCCCGGCCTGCAGGGCGTTGAAGACATATTCGTCCAGCTCGAAGGTGGTGAGGATCACGACACGTGGCGCGTCGGGTAGGGAAGTGATCTCCCGTGTCGCCTCGATCCCGTCGAGAACAGGCATCCTCACATCCATCAACACCACGTCTGGGCGTTCTCTTCGTGCCATCGCGATTGACTTCTGGCCGTCGTCGGCTTCGCCGACGACCACCACATCACGGGTTTGTTCGATGATCATTGTCAATCCGGCTCTCATCAGGTGATCATCATCGACGAGCAGGACCCTGATCACGGAGTTCCATCCCACTTCAAATCGGCCTGCACCTCGAGTCCCCCTTCCTGGGATCGGTCGATGGTGAGTGTCCCGCCATGGAGCCCGGCCCGTTCTCGCATTCCGGTTATCCCTCTTCCCGCCTCGATGGCCACCGGATCACCATTGCCGTCATCGGAGACGTTCAGTGTCAGAAGTTCGTGTCTCAGGGTCACTTGGACGTTGGCATGACGCGCCCCGCTGTGCCTGAGACTGTTGGTCAGCGCTTCTTGAACGATCCTGTAGACGGCCAGCGCAACGCTCTCCGGCACAGGGGAGACGCCGGTCACCGAAACATCGACCTTCAGACCGGTCTCGGAGAAGACCTTTGCGAGGTTGTCGAGATCCCCGAGACCTGGTGCCGGGTCACGAGGCGGTTCGGCCTGGTCGCGGCGCAAGACGGCGAGCACCCGATCGAGCTCGCCGAGAGCGCTCCTGCCGGTGGTTTCGATGGTGTCGAAAGCTTGTCTGACCGCGTCATCATCCCCTCCTACCTCCCGGCGCCCGGCGCCGGCGTGGACGACCATCACGTTGACCGTGTGCCCGATGATGTCGTGCAGCTCTCTGGCGATTCGTATGCGCTCATCCTCCATGGCCAGGCGGTGCTCGTTGGCCTCGGCGAGCTGACGAGAGAGCTCAACCTCGCGTCGGAGCTGTATCTGGTCGAGCCGTGCGCCATAGATCCTGCCTGCCAGCCATCCGACGACCCAGAGGGCCACGACGAAGGCGGCGAGGGTGACACCACCTTCGTCGGGAAATCTGAAGAAGTAGAAGACGACCCCTGCGATCCCCGCAGGCAGGGCGGCCCAGCGTTCCAAACGCGTCCCGTAGGCACTGATCGTGTAAATAGCAATCAAGTTGGTCCACTGATAGATGTCTCCAGGGAAGCCAATGGCAATCGTTCCGATGACTCCGGCGGCGTTTATCAAATAGGCAGTGGCGGGCCGGCTCCGGCGTAGGGCAAGACCCGCCGCGGCTGTAGCGGTCAACAGGGATGCGCCGACTCTCGTGGTGATTGTGTAGCCGTCGTCGAGTGCGAACACCCAGACTTCGATCTGGGTCATCGCGATGAACGCGGCGGCAAGGAGCAGGTCGCCAGCCTGTCGAGTCGTGGGTGTGCCTATTTTGATCATGCCGCCAATCGGGTGAGCTCACGCTACCGGCTGGAGACCTCCAAATCGTCCGCGGCCGACGCGCGAAGCCCGTTAATGACCTTGGTGAGCCCGATACCGACTCCGCCGACCCCGGCCAACAATCCGACGCTCCACGGCGTCAGGTCCGACGGCGCATGACCGGCCACGGTTTGCGCCGAGGCGAAGACCAAGATCATCGTGTATGACCAGAATATGAGATGCAACATTCGACGTTGCGCAGACCCATCGAGACCGCCCAATCTCATCATGACAGTGGAAACGATGAAAACCTGGATCCCGTGGAAAGCCACCGCATGGGGGAATTTGGCCACCCCGTTGGAGCCGTAGGTCACTGTCTCCGGAACTGCTTGGTTTGCTGCCACGTACTCGTTTCCCAGCTCGATGATCCATTGACCGATTCCGAGACCCGTGGTTACCAGGGCGAGCCCTCCGATGACCGCGAATCTCACGAGGGGATCGGCTGGACGCTCGATCGACGACCAAATCAGGGTGCCGATCAGGCACAGGGAGATCACGCCGACCGCCACTCCCATGGCGGCGAAAACGAGGGCGTCGCTTGCTTCGAGCACGTTGAAGTGCGAGGCTCGCCCCCTCCATGTCTGCATGGCGATCAGTCCGACCTCGATGGACGAGGATATGAGGAACGTCCAGGCCAGCGCGCCGGCAAGTCGAGGGCGGTCGGGAAGCCGGTCGAGGATCCAGCCCACGGTTGCGAGCAGGAGGGCCATTGAGATCGAGAAGACGACCGGCTTGCGAAAGGAGACCGCTCCGGACCACCGCCACCCGTCCAAAGCCAGGGCCCCGACGTGGACCATCGCCGAGACACCCCAGAAGGCGGCTCCTCCGTATAGGATCTTGGCCGGACGGCGGATGGGTCGAAGATCGTTGGTGATTTCGGTGATGAGCGACACAGGAGGTCTCCTTTTCGTGGACATCTCCGAACGTAAGGTGGGATCCATCGATCGTCGTCACCCGACGGTGTGATCGGGCAATCACCCCCGGGGATGATCCCGGTGTGCCAGACGCGAGTTGCCTGGAATGATGGAGGGCCTGGCGAAGTTGAACGTACCCATGCGTCCTCCGACTGAATCAATGACGACACGAAAACCCACCGTTTCCGGTGGCATCGCTCTGGTGGCATTGGGTGCCGCGCTGTGGGGTACCGATGCAATATTCAGACGCGGCCTCGCACTGGAATTGCCTGCGACCACCCTCGTCTTCCTCGAGCATGTCATCCTGGTCGCGGTGACCGCGCCAATCTTGTGGCGGTCACGTGGTCAGTACCGAAGATTGGGACGTGGCGACTGGATGGCGGTCCTCGCCATTGGTGCCGGGGCTTCCGCCCTGGCCACGGTGATGTTCACCGCTGCATTCCGCTATGGAGACCCCACGACTCCATTGCTGCTGCAGAAGGTCCAACCCCTTATTGCAATTGGCGCAGCCGCTCTCATCCTCCGCGAGCGACTCCTGCCGCGATTCGCCTGGTTCTTGGTAGGAGGTCTGGCCGGGGCCTACTTGGTGGCTTTTGCCGACCCGTCAACGCTGTCTGTGTCTGCGCTGATCCCGGCTCTGCTGGCGTTGGGGGCGGCGGTGTTCTGGGGTTTGGGAACGGTCCTGGGCCGTCATCTCATGAACAAGATCACCTTCACGGCTCTGACCGCGTTGCGATTTGCGGTAGCGCTGCCGGTCTTGAGTTTCGTCCTGTTCATGTCCCCCGACGACTCAATGCTCTCGGCTGTCTCCTTCGGCGACATGGGTGCAGTGGTGTTGCTTGCATTTGTGCCCGGTCTTGCCGCCTTGCTCCTCTACTATCAGGGACTGAGGTCGACCCCCGCTTCTGCAGCCACCCTCGCCGAATTGGCGTTCCCCCTCTCTGCGGTCGGTCTCAACTATCTCGTCTTCGACACGGTCTTGACCGGCACACAATGGGTGGGAGTTGTCACGTTGGCCGCAACCATCACGACGATGACCTTGCTCACTCAACGGGGTCGTGAGAATGCGATTGGGGTCCGTGTCCCCGAGCCGGCACTCAACGAAGCCTGACCGATACCTGCTCCTCTGATCCCCGCTCAGATCGCAAGAGCAAGACGGGGGCTTGACGGTTCGATTTGTGAACTTTGGGCGCTGGACTTCGCTGCGCGGTGTCTGGAACCCTGGGTTCGCGGTTTTGGATGGTGAGACTTGACGCCTTCAAGTGAGATTGAAGGCTCGAGGCTATCATCGGCTGGATGCAGATTGGCGAGGTAGCTCGACAGGTCGGAGTGGCAACCTCCGCAATCCGCTTCTATGAGGAAGCGGGGCTCTTGTCACCGCCCAACCGGACACCATCGGGCTACCGGGACTACGACGTCTCGGTGGTCGATCGTCTGGCCTTCATCCGGGCGGGGCAGGCCGTGGGGCTCACCTTGAGTGAGTTGGCCGACGTGCTTCAGATTCGTGACCGCGGCGAGGCACCTTGTCGGCATGTCTCGCAGCTGATCGATGTTCGGATCGGTGACATCGACGACCGGATCAAAGATCTTCGGCGACTGAGAAAGGACCTGGTTGCCGTGGCCACCAAGGCGGCCGACTTCGATCCCGAAGAGTGCCCGCCGGAGAGTGTCTGCCGGATCCTGAGTATCACTGACTGATACCGAGGAGCAGTCGAGCAGGTCACATCCTCGCCGACAGATCAGCCGCCAGTCGTTGTATCGCAACAGGAGGTTTTCGCCGCGTGCGGTCGACAACGCCGACCGGCTCCTGTTCGTCCCGTCTTGAGATACCCTGAACCGTTGTATAGGATGCTGTACATGCGTTCAGTGGCTGATTTCGATCTGACCGCGATGGCGCGCATACGAAATGCGGCCCTCGACAGGTTCCCCCGCGACGGCTTCAAAGGCACGACCGTCCGGGCCGTCGCCGAGGACGCCGGAGTGTCTCCTGGCCTGATCGTCCACCACTTCGGGACCAAGGAGGGCCTGAGAAGTTCGTGTGATGAGTACGTGATCGAACAGATCCGCACTGTCAAAGAGGATGCAATCACGTCAGGCAAGCTCGACGACCCCGCCACCATGGCTGGGGGCTTCAGCATCGCTCCTCAATTGATGAGGTATTTGGGATGGTCTCTGGCTGCGGGTAGCCCTGCCGCCGCGGCGCTCTTCGACGAGCTGGTGGAGGAGTCGATCCGACTCTCGAAGCTCGCCGAAGAACACGGAGCGATGGAGCCCAGCAGCGACCTGCGGGCTCGCTGCGCGGTGCAACTCGCCATGCAGTTGGGAGCTCTCGTGATGCATGAGCACCTGAGCCGCGCCCTCGGAGAGGATCTCCTCAGCCCGGAAGGGATCATGAGAGTCTCCCGGGCCACGCTCGAGCTCTTCTCAGGTGCGATGTTTGCGCCGGGCCAAGCCGTGGCGATGCGTAACGCACTCGATGTCGCCATCGAGAACACAAGAAAGGAAACCACCAATGGCTGAAGCCATCCTCACCGAGGCACTCTCGAAGAGTTACGGAGACGTGAGGGCCTTGGACGAACTCGATCTCGAGGTTCGGACCGGTGAGATCTTCGGGTTTCTCGGGCCCAACGGGGCCGGGAAGACAACCACCATCCGTCTCCTCCTCGACATAATCAGACCGAGCTCGGGACATGCCGAGGTGCTCGGGCTCGCCCCGAGGAAACAGGGTGTCGAGCTACGCAGTCGGGTGGGCTACCTGCCTGGAGACTTCATCGTCGATGGGCGGCAGACCTCGCGCGAATTCCTCACGTTTCTCGGCAATCTGCGTGGTGGCTTGCCGGTCACCGCCACGCTCGACCTCGCAGAACGCCTCGACCTCGATTTGCAGGCAAAGATCGGCAGTCTCTCCAAAGGCAATCGTCAGAAGGTGGGCCTGGTCCAGGCCTTCATGCACGAGCCCGAATTGCTTATCCTCGACGAGCCGACCAGCGGTCTCGATCCGTTGATAACCCGTGAGTTTCTGAGCATGGCCACCGAGGCCCGTGCCAAAGGACAGACCCTTTTCATGTCCTCGCACATCCTCAGCGAGATCCAACAGATCGCCGACCGGGCCGGAATCATTCGCCGGGGCCGTCTCATCGCCATCGACGACATTGACGCCCTGAGATCGAGGGCGATACGCGAGGTCAGGATCTCGTTTGGAGAACCGGTGGCTGCTGCGGAGTTCCAGACGATCGACGGCGTGTCCGATCTCGTTGTCGAAGACGGGGTCCTTCATTGTCGTCTCACTGGCGAAGCGGACCCCTTGATCAAGGCGGCTGCACGCCATCGTGTGATCGACTTCATATCCGAAGAGCCCGACTTAGAGACACTGTTCTTCCACTACTACACCGGAGAGGAATCTCATGTTGGCTGACATATGGACAAAGACTCTTTGGGATCAACGGCGGTCCATGCTGGGTTGGGCGATCGGCTTCGTCGCCGTCTCGGCCATCTACGGCGGGTTCTACCCTTTCGCATCGACGCCTGAGTATGCGGAGTTGATCGACAACCTCCCTGCCGGATTGTCAGAAGCTTTCGGCTGGGACGAGATCAGCTCACCCCACGGCTACCTCGGCTCGACTGTCTACGGCATTCTGGGTCCGGTCCTTGTGATCATCATGGCCATAGCGTTTGGAGCCAAGGCCATAGCCGGAAACGAGGAGGCGGGTCACTTGGAGCTGCTGATCGCACAACCGGTCACCCGCACCCGTGTCGTTCTCCAACGTGCCGTTGCGCTCGTCATTGCCACCGCCGTCGGTGGGATTGCGGTCTTTGTGTCGATCATGGCGATACGAGGGCCGGTCGAACTGGATCTGGGCGTCGGCAACATCGCGGTCACGTCGCTCAACCTGACATTGCTCGGCACCGTTTTTGGCACTCTCGCCCTGCTGGTCGGAGGTTTCGTAGGAAGAAGAGGGCTGGTCATTGGTGTGTCAGCCGTAATCGCGGTCGCCGCCTATCTGGCCAACGGATTGGCTCCGCAGGTGGATGGTTTCGCCTGGCTGCAAAAACTGTCACCGTTCTATTGGTTCAGCGGCACGGCGACACTGCGTGATGGCATCGACCTGCCCAAGACGTTCTTGCTGGCCGGGGTCTCGCTGTTGTTTGTGGCGATTGGTGCGGTCGCCTTCAACAGGAGAGACGTCGGGGTCTGAGGTCGACCCGATTCACCGGGCGGGCCTGTGGAGCCCGCCCGACACCTTCACTCTGTCAGCTGTCTGCTCTGATTCAGGTTGGCCGTGGCGGCTTTCAGGTCGCGGCGACCAAGACCGCACGAGGAAGCCACGAACACCGGATGTCCCACGAGATTTTCGACCAGATCGCGCAGCTTTCGTTGCTCCTCGAGACTCTGACGCTCGTGGGCAAATCCGGCAACGAACTGGACACCTCGCGGCACCTGCAGCCGACGTAGGGGCTCGTAAAACCGAGGGTCTGTTGTGGGTGGGATCGACCCGTGTGCGAGGGGCACGTGAACGAATTCGAGCGTGTGCCCGGAGGGGAAGCGCGACATCAGTGCGTTGGCCAGCGTGACCGCGGGTCCGGCATCTCGCAGCCGGCTGAACGCCTCGTTGTTCATGTCGCCAACACATAGATGAAACCCCCAGCGTGTCCCTTCCGGTGAGTCTTTGACCACACGCAGGATTCTTCTCGCCAGCCATGGGATGCCAGAAGACCTGAAGGGCGTGGGAATTCGATTGGCCACTTCGACCTCGATCGGGATCTCCAACTGATAGAGGACCTCGGTGCCTGCGACTGCATGGATCTTCTCGATCTCCCTGCCCGTGGCGACTTCAAATGGTTTGGCGTGTCTCAACCCGGCTATCGGATTGAAACCGAAGGCGGCGAAGGCCACATCGATCGGACCCGGGATCCCGATCTGAAAGGCGAGGTCTGGTCGTCCGAGTTCGGCGCGGAGCTTCTTGAACTCGGGCCACGAGTCCTCGAAATACTCGAAGTAGTCGAGCTCGACGGATTGGAAGCGATGCCCTTTCTTGACCCGGAAACGTGGCGTCGACTCATAGTTCGACCAGTCTCCACCTTCGGCAAGTTCCAGGTCGTGGTGGTCGTTCAGGCTCTCGACCAGTCGCCCAATCCAGTTCCTCCGTGCTCCGGTTTCCCCGTCGGGCAGCCAGTCGGTGACCCGGTCGCCAAGAGCGTCGACGGCGAGACGCATGGCCTCTCGAGTCGTATGAGCTGGGATGGTTCCAACCAGGTGGACCCGACGGGCGTCGACAGATGTCACAGCAGACCTCCTTGATTCGACGCGCTCACGAGCGCCCCGAGCGCAAAGTCCGCTCCGGCTCTCATCGATCAGGCGTTGGCACCTTGCATGTCTCACGCTGGTTGCCGCGGCTTCACAGGGCCTGTCCCTCCACCGCTCTGGATGAGCGCGTAGTTGTAACGGGTCAGCGTAGACGGCTCTCTCGCACCCGGGCTTGACTTCAAGTTAACTTCAAGCCCTAGGGTGGATCTCATGAGTATCAAATCGGACCTGAACCTTCTTCGTGGGGAGGTCGTTGGCGAAGTGATCGAACCCTCAGATGAGGGCTACGAAGGCAACGACGTCTTCTACAAGGAGTACAACGAGAGACGCCCGCTTGCCCGGGTCAGAGTGGCCAACGTCTCCGACGTGTCCACGGTCATCGGATTCGTCCGAGACAACGGAGTCGATATGGCGATCCGTGGTGGCGGTCATAGTGTTCTCGGGCACAGCACCACGGAGGGTGGGCTCGTCCTCGACACGTCGGCTCTCAATGACATCGACATCGATGTGGATGGTGCCAGTGCATGGGCCGGGGGCGGTGTGCTTGCAGGTGAATACACCGCGCGGGCGGCGGAACACGGATTGGTGACGGGCTTTGGCGATACCGGATCTGTGGGTGTCACCGGTCTCACCTTGGGTGGCGGCATGGGATTCCTTCACCGCAAGTTGGGGCTGACCATCGACAGTCTGCTCGGGGCGGAGATCGTCACCGCAGATGGCGAAACTCATCGAATCGATGAAACGGAGGATCCCGACCTCTTCTGGGCGATCCGCGGTGGGGGAGGCAACTTCGGAGTCGTCACCAGGCTGCACTATCGGCTCCATCCGGTCGACACCGTGCTCGGTGGGATGCTCATCCTTCCCGCCACCCCGCAGGTGATCACCGACTTCGTCGCTCTGGCAATCGACGCGTCTGATGACCTTTCGGTCATCGCTGGGGTCATGGTGGCTCCGCCGATGCCTTTCCTGCCCGAGGAGGTGCACGGGCAACTGGTGGTGCTGGCCCTGATGGTGCACGCCGGCCACCCATCGACGGGTGAGGTCGAGGTTGACCGGTTCCGGACACTCGCCACGCCACTGCACGATGATCTCGGTGTCATGCCTTACGCCGGGATGTTCCCGGGCGAGGAAGGCGGTCCACCCCAGCCGGTGGCGATGTCTGTACGGTCGGTGTTCAGCGATGAATTCACGCTGACTGAGGCCGAGATTCTCGTCGACGCCCTTCGATCGTCCACGGCTTCGATGACCGCAACCCAGATCAGGGTCCTGGGAGGCGCGGTGTCCCGGGTTCCGAACGAGGCCACCGCATTCGCCCACCGGGACCGGGCGATGGTCATCAATGTCGCTGCCGCTTACGAGAACGCCTCCCGACGCCCTGAGTATGAGGCTTGGGTGGAGAATCTGAGCGAAAGGCTCCGCAATGGCGCCGCAGGGTCGTACCTGAATTTCCTCGGCGACGATTCCAGGCCCGCTGTTCGGCAGGCCTACCCGGGATCAACCTGGGATCGGCTTGTCGAGGTGAAGTCCAAATTCGATGGGGACAACATCTTCAGATCGAATCACAACATTCCACCACGAGACTGAATCCCCCGGTAGAGGGTCACCGGGACGCGGCTAGGTGTCGATCCCCAGCTCTGAGAAGATACGCTGGCGCTCCTTCTCGTAGTCTGCCGTGGTGATCCGGTTGGCCTCGTGGAGCTCGCTCAATCGGGCGAACTCTTCCATCAGTGCCCCTTCGGGCACCGGCTGATCGGCTTCGGCATCAGTTTTGCGGCTGATCGCCCGCTCGCGCTTGGCTTCTTTCTTGTCCTGGCGGGCCTTCTCTCTAGCCCGTTTCAGTGCGGCTTCCCGCCCGCGTCTAGCCACTGCGGGAGGAGGTCCGGTCAGCCAATCTGACGAACTCCCTGATCAGCGCGACCTCGGCTTGGCGACGTTGACCTTGATCTGTCGTCCAGAGAAGTCCTTGCCGTCTAGGGAAGAGATTGCCTTTTCCGCTGAGTCGCTCGAGGCCATCTCGACGAACCCAAAGCCGCGCGACCTTCCGGTGTCGCGATCGGTGATGACCTGGGCGCTGGTCACCTCGCCGTACTCGGCGAAAATTGATTCCAGCTCACCATTGGTCGTGGTGAATGTGAGATTGCCAACAAAGAGGTTGGTGGACATTGCTAGCTCCTTTGAGCTTTGTACCGTCGGCTTCGTGGACACCCGGCAAGCAAGACCTTTGTGGAAGTCCTGCTGCGACATCCCGACGGATCGAAAGCAGCGAGCAAGGCGTGGCGGTCATGACCGCACTGTGCACCAGTCTAACCGAAGCCCGCGGCCAACCGATCATCCGACTTCGCTCTCGGAGAGGACGGCTCTGCGAGATATGCTGACCACAGCGGACCTCTCAGCCGTAGGTGAGCGGTTCAGATACCGGAGGTCGCCAGATGGAATCGGATAGCGAGAGAGCCGAGAGGCACGAGCGGGAACGCAAAGAGGAAGCAGAGCGCTACGAGCGGGAACGCAAAGAAGCTCATGAGCGTCACGAGCGGGAACGCAAGGAAGAGCACGAACGCCGCGACCAAGAGGACAGGGAGGGATGAGTCTCAGGCGTAGGTGATGCCGACCCGTTTCTCGAATATCTCAGCCTTGCTCATGATCCGGGCCGGGAGCTCCATGATCTTCTCTTGAAGCTCACTCGCGGCGGGGGTCAGGCCAGTGAGACCTTCGATGTTCCAGTCTTTGATGAGTGGTTGAACCACTCGATCGTGGTGAATCCTCAGGTTGTATACGCCGGCTTTGGCGACCTGGATCGACCGCCGTAGGAAGTTCGGCATGGCAACTCCGGGCATCTGAAAGTTGTCGAACACCCGGTATATGCCCCCGAGCACCAGCTCTGGCGCCTGGGCGATCATCGCCCGCATCACTCCTTTGTAGAAGATGAAGTGGTGGTTCTCGTCTGCGGCGATATTGCGCATCAGCTCGTAGGCGGCCGGGTCGTCTGTGATCTTTCCCGCATTGCGGTGGCTCACCCTGGTGGCCAGCTCCTGGGTGGCGGTGTAGGCGAAGATCTCGGTCGGGTCGTCATATGTCGGCTGGTATCCATTGATCATCGTCGCCTTGCGGTCGTCTTCAAGCTGATATGGATCGGCATTTCGTGATGTGAGCAGGTAGCTGCGGATGGCAATGGAGTGTTGGCCTTCCTCGGCGGTCCAAAGCCGGTTCCATCTCACGAACGCCGACGTCTGAGGCATGTGTTTCTCGATTAGAGCGTGGTAGTAGGGGAGGTTGTCCTCGGTCAGCAGATTGAGGACGAGGGAGGCCCGTGCGTCTTCGGAGATCGTGACCTGGGAGACGTCCCAGGGTTTGTCCTTGAAGCTCTCGCCGCGCTCCCAGGGGACGATGTCGTGGAAGTACCAGTCAGAGCGACGGGCGAGATGTTCTTCAGTCAGTGCGTGGACTTCTGACTCGATTGCCTCGACCAGCTCGAGCTTTGCGGTCTCGGCCATGTGATTCCTTCGTGGATCGGGTGCCCACGATAGGGCATCGGGGACGACACCAAAGATCGGACCCCGTTGGATAGGGGCTAGCCTCACACCCTGGCGAGACCTCGGCCCGCTCTCGTGGCTGCATCGGTTTGTCCGGTCTGGCGTTTTCTGGTCGTCGTGGTCACCTCGCGTCCCGTCCCCCCCGTTTGCTGACGAGTGACCAGGGGGTGATGCGCATTCGTAGGGCCTTGTTGACTAGCGATATGGTCCAAAGCCTCTAGTCGCGGGTGCTGTTCGAGAGGATGATCGCAATGGATGACCCGCTGGGGTCCTCCAGGAAGGAGGTGATCTTCGTGACAGCTCTACTTGAGACGCCAAGGACGGAGGTCACCCGGATGCCGACACGGCGGTCGCGGATCACTGAGTGGTCTTTCGGGCTCGCTGGTGTGCTGGCGGCAGGGGTCGGCGCGTGGATGTACTACGTGCCGGCCGATTGGTTCCTCGGTGGGCTTGTCGAGGGTTGGTACTTCGGCATGTTCATCGCGGCCGGCCTCCTGCTCTCTGCCGCATTCGGGCTGTTTGCCCGGATGGCATATGTCGATGATCCGGTGATTTCGACCCGCGTGGTCGTTCCCACGGTGTTTGCACTGGCTGCCCTTGCCGGCGTCGTTGTCTTCACCGTGATCCTGATCATCTGACAGCTGATGGGAGATCCGGGGCTTTCTGGTAGGAGGCCCCGGATCTTCCTTACTCTGGCCGGTCGTCCCCCAGACTCATCCTCGACCGGTCCGGGGACCGTTTGCACCTCGATGGAAACCGATTCAGCATCTTGATCGCGTCGATTGCCGATGGTATGTGGTGGGTATAGACCCGGGACTCATCGGTGAGCTTTGCGGGCAAGCAAAGGAGGACGCGAAATGACTGTGGTTGCAGCCATAGACGACTCGCCGGTATCGCGGATGGTCGTCGACCGGGGCATCGAACAAGCCCGATGGAGGGGCATCGATCTGCACGTCGTCCATGTGACCTATATGCCCATCGTCTACACGGAGGCTGCCATCAATTGGGACGAAGTGGCGCGGGCACAGCGCGAGACGGTGTGGGCCGGCGTCCGGGACGCCCTCGACATCGCTGACATTCGGGTCGAGAGCGTCGATCTCGATGGATATCCCCCTGACACGCTGGTGGCATATGCCGGCGACGTGAATGCTTCCCTTCTCGTGGTGGGCACACGAGGTCGCGGTGACTTCGCTTCACTCATACTTGGCAGCACGAGCCACCGCGCCATTCATCTCGCCGAATGTGACGTCCTGGTCGTGAAAGCGCCCGACCGAGCTGAGTAGGCGAAGCTCCTAACAGGCAGAGACACAGTCTGTCCTCGGGGTCCTTTGCCTGAACGCCTCATGACCTTCGCCCCTACCGGCTGATGGGTTGCGAGCGCACACTCGATGTGAACAAACAAAAGGAGGTTGTGATGGGCAATAGCCCATTCGCTGGTCGGCTCGAACGCAACGTGGTGCCTACCCGTGAAGTCACGTGACCACCCGGATCCGGGTCCATGACCGAGACCGGTGTCATCGCCGCTTCGGGCCGCGATGCTCGACCTGGCGTCGAGGAGTTGGCGATGTCTTGGCTAGTGTCCTGTCCGGCGGATCATGCTCTTATTTCAACGGCCCTTTTCCTCCCTGCCTGCGTCCTCCTCCTCGCCGAACGGCCCAGTGCGACTTCGTCGTGCGTCCTGGCCAGGAAGAAAAATCGCTCGCCGAAATAACGAGCGGACCAACCGGACAGGACACTTGGAGATCAGTTGGCGGCTGCTAGATCCACGTTATAGGTGTCGAAGAGCAGCTCCGACCCCCGTTGACGGTGGATGACGAGACGACCTAGAAGGCTCATCACCTTGCGACGAATCTCGCCGGTGTCAGCATCCGGTCCGAGGACAATCGTCATGGCTGCGTGGCATGCATTCATCAGATCCTGATGTTCGGTCCGCAGCCTGTCGACGTCGACTTCGAGATGTGGGCGGCGCTCGGTTACCTCATCGAACAGCCCACCGGGTCTTTCGATATCGGAGACGTGTCGCCGTAACGCCGATTCGAGGCCGTCGAGGGCACTGCGGATTCCGTCGATCCAACCGTCGAGGCCGCTCGCCCGGGCGGCGCTGGATTCCAGCCGTCTCATCGCGTCATAGAGATCCTGGCGACGACTGATGATTTGGAGGTGGGTGTCCCCTGAAGGCCATTCGTAGATGACATCCGGGGGCAGCCAACCCGCAGCTTCGGCCTGGTCTCTTGCATCCTCAATTTGAAGGTCACGGCCGGGGGTTTGGAAGAACTCCGTCCCCTCAGCGGCTTCCTCCAATTCGTGACGTGGCGTTGGGGGTGCTGGCTCATCGGGTCACTCCTCTTCATCCAGCTCTGCTGCTGCGCCTGGTTCAGTCCCGGCATTCGCACTGGTCTTGTCTTCCGGCCCTGCGCTGTGAGATGAGTCCCAACTGTGCCGGGCGGCGTCGATGCCCTCGTCAATTGCCTTGCCCAGGCGGGATGCAGCCTCCCGGGCGGCTTCCAGGGTGGCCATGCGGGCTTCCCTGGTCTCGTTCCACACCGTCTTCAAGGCGTCACCAGTCCGGCTCAAGGCCTCCTCGGCCTCGGTGATCCATTGAGTGGTCTTGTCTTGGTCGGAGCCCATCATCCGGTCATTTCTCTCACCAGCTGGTCGGCGATTTCGTTGGCCCACGACTCGATCTCGGTCCAGTCACGGAAGTCGCCCACGGCAGCACGGACTGCCACGAGGATCGCCTTCTCTCCAAAGTTCAGCTTCGACTTGTCGATCTTGCCGGAGAACACGCGATGGTCGCGTGCCGATGTGGCCCCCAGGATAGGTGCCACGTCGACCGGATCCTCCTCCGGCATGGGTGGGTCGCCCACCGGTCCACTCGAGAAGATCCAGGTCTCTGGATGTGGGCTCGAATCGGCGATGCGATCGGCGAGCTCTCTTGCCGAAGCCACCCAGTGGCCCGCATAGACGGCGCTCCCCAGCACGACGGCCTCGTACCGGGACAAGTCGGCGACCTGGTCGGGGGCGGCGATGTCGACGTCGTAGCCACGATCGGTGAGCACTGCTCCGATTCTCTCTGCGATCTCCGCCGTCGAGCCGTGCCTTGAGCCCGCCGACACCAGGATGCGGGTTCCAGTTGTTGTACTCTCGTCTGTCATTTGTTCACCTCCTGTGGTGTTTGTGGTGAGGACTCCACTTCACCGCTCACCGAATTGGATGTTTTCGGCATCCGTCACCTCCTTTCTCCTTGAAGCTCACTGGATGCGAGCTTTACCCCTTCTACGAGCACACCTATCCCGGCGCCGACCATCGCTATGACGAGAAGGATCCTGAAGACGACCTCCCAGTTGAAGGTGGAGCCGGAGAAGTGGAACGGGAAAACCAAAAAGACCTGATAGGTCACGAAGATGCTGACCAAATTGGTCATGATCTGCCCGGTCGACTTGACGACCACGCTGTCGTTGAACTCGTAGACGAGGTTGGCCAGGATCGTGGCGACCAACCCGAGGCTGATCCAAGGGATCAAGTCGGCGAACTCAGCGTTGAGGAACGGCAACCAGCCCCAGTCGAGGATGAACTGCACGACGATCAACATGGCGACGTTGATGGTGATTGCAACGCCGTAGCCCAACCGTCTTCGTGTCTGCTTCAGGTCGGGGGAGACGTCAATCTGGGTAACTGACATCGCTTCTCCTTTCGTCTCGATTGGACCGGAAGGGGCCGAGTTTGCCTAGGGCCATTTGTCCCCTCCGGGAAGGCTGAATCCGTCCAGGGAGACGTAATGCTCCGGTCTGCTCAACGGAAGACGGCGATCTCTACCTTCTCACCGAACCGGGGGTCTCCCGCTGCCACGGTCCGACGTCACCCGACCGTGACCCCGCTCGGTCACGGCCGGCGGCTGTCTCCTTGGCTGTAGTCACACACCCCGGCCGGAAAGATCTGATTGAGACGTTCCAGTTCCAGGGCGGTGAATGTCACGGACTCGTAGACCCCATTGGCGATGGCCTGGTCCACGGTTTGCAGGGCGCACTTGAACACGTCACCACTGATCGGACCGCCAGCCACAATGCGTGAAGTCGAGAAGATCTTGAACGTCTCGGTGCATGGTCCAGCCGGGTCATCGTCGAGGATCCCCGACCATGCATCGCCTCCGGCATGGATGAGATTGCCCTCCGCATCGAAGCACGAGTCGACCGCTGCGGCCGGTCGGTTCTCCTCCATCGACAGATGCGGATTGGCCTCCACGTTTGCCATCCACTCGTCGATCACAGCGAACGCCATCGGCGTCTGATCGAACTCATCGCCACTGTCGTTGCCATCGGTGAACCAGATCACCTGGTTACCCGCATTGCCGTCGTGGTCGAGAAGACGCTGTCGTGCAGCAAATGATTGATGCGAGTTGTGCATGTCCAACTCGCGTTCGAGATAGTTCCGCCAGTCGATGATGGGTATCTCGAGGTCGCCGACGAAGACGTGACCTTGTGTGTAAGCGTTTTCGAT
>Ga0299907_10000138_pt1 | contig 29063 bp, 27 predicted proteins | sample RVTome_16_FD_198680 | JGI IMG/M metagenome (GOLD analysis project Ga0299907, IMG submission 198680) | Soil microbial communities from uranium-contaminated site in the Upper Colorado River Basin, Wyoming, United States - RVT152D67 (version 2) ...
CGGCGGCGTCGGCCGCCGTCTCGGCCCGGGCCCGGCTGGCGGTGACCGCCGCCAGTCGACCGAGGCCGAGTCCCAGGGCGGCGGTGAGGGCGGCCAGGAGGCACACCGCCACGGTGGCGGAACCCTTATCGTGGCAGGCTCTCACCGCTCCACCCGCATCACGGCCCGGGCGGAGAGCAGCGGGTCGGGCAGGAGCGGGCCGACCAGGGGCAGGTCGGTGGCGCTGCGGTAGGCGACGGTCACCGCCACCGGCCGCCCCGGCGGGGGCCGGATACCGGCATCAACCGTGGCGCCGGGCAGGACGAGGCGGGCCGCCTCTTCCGGGGCGGCCGGATGGGGGTCCACGCCGGCGGCCCGGGCCGCCTCCCGGGCGGCATGGATGACCAGCAACTGGTCCCGCCCCAGCAATGCGCCCTGGACAAGGAGGAGCCCCAGGACGGCGACCAGCGGCAGGACCAGGGCCAGTTCGACCGTGGCCTGCCCACCGTCCCGCCGCCGCGGAACGGGCGAGGGCGAAGCCTGGAGGGCCCGATTCACCCGGCGGACCGCAGGACGCGCTCGATGACGGCGTCGAAGAGCCGGTTGACGGCGTCGGCCCGGGCGACCCAGGCGATCAGGAGCGCGGCCAGAGCGGCGGCGCCCAAGATGACCAAGGCGTATTCGGCGGTGGTCTGGGCCGTCTCGGAACGCCATCGCGAGGGTTGGACAGGCAACATGCGCTCTCTCCTTCTGTGCGGATCGGAATCGGGCTCGGCGTGACCGGTCAGCGGGCGAACCCGGCCAGGAGCACGGGCGCCACGGTGAGGATCAGGAAGGCCGGCAGAACGAGGAAGACGAGGGGGAAGAGGAGCTTCACCGGTACCGTTCGGGCCCGGGCCATGGCCTCCTGGCGGGCTCGGGCCCGTCCTTCGGCGGCCAAGCGGGAGAGGGAGGCGGCGGCGGGCGCGCCGAGGCGCTCACAGTCGATCAGGACGCGCAGGAGGGACTCCAGCGCCGGACAGGCCGCGGCTTCGGCCTCCAGCGCCCCGGCGAGGCGCTGCTCCCGGGTGCTGAGCGCAGCCGACAACCGGCGACCGACCCGGGGTGGGCCGCAACGCGTCACCACGCCCAGAGCCAGATAGGGCGTGAGCCCGGCGCCGAGAGCCATGGCCAGCAGATCGGCCGCCAGCGGGACTTCTGCCCGGAGGGCGGCCTCCTCCCGGCGCCGCTCACGGGGCGTCATGCCGCCCGCCTCAAGATGTGCCGCATCCACGCTGCCGCCAGGGCTTCGAGACCGAGGCCGCCCAGGAGGCAGGTCCGGCCGGCGGACGTGCCCACCAGAGCGGCGGCCACCCGGCGGTCGCTCAGCAGCGACAGCCCGAGGGCACCGATCGGCGCCAGGCCCACCACGGCGGCGGACAGCCGGGCCTGGGCTGACTGGGCCCGCAGCTCCCGGGCCCCCTCGAGCGAATCACGCAGGCCGGCCGCCAGGCCCTCCAGAGCTCCGGCCACCGGCCCACCGGCGGCCTGGGAGACCTCCAACGCCCCGGCCACCGCCCGATCCACGGCCCCCGGGCGCTCCGCCCGCCAGCGGGCGAGGGCGTCGGACAGTGAGGAGCCGCCTTCGACCCTGGCCACGACGGCCCGCAGATCCTCGGCCAGCGGACCCGACCCCCGGGAGAGCTCTCCCACTCCGGCCAGCACCGTTCCCCCGGCCCGCAGGTGGGCGGCCAGCTGGTCCAGGGCCCCGGGGTGGGTCAGCTCCGCCGACGTCACCCGACGCATACGGCCCCCACCGGCGGCCCTCCGGGACGGCGGGCGGGCCGGTACGGCTGGCACCCGCCGTCGGGATCGAGCAGGCGCACGCCGGCGCCGTCGCCCGCCACCTCGGCCACGGCCTGGATGCGGCGCTGCCCGCCGTCGTGGCGGGCCACGTGGACGACAGCATCGACGCAGGCCGCCACCTGGGCCCGGGCGGCGGACAGAGGGAGGCCGGTTCCGGCCAGGAGGACGAGCGACTCGAGGCGGGCCAGCGCGTCCCGACAACCATTGGCATGGATGGTCGAGAAGGAGCCGTCATGGCCGGTGTTGAGCGCCTGAACCAGATCGAAGGCCTCGGGGCCCCGCACCTCGCCCACCACCAGGCGGTCGGGCCGCAATCGGAGCGCAGCCCGCACGAGATCGCGAACCGCGACCGCCCCGGCGCCCTCGGCGTTGGGGGGCCGGGCTTCCAACCGCACCACATGGCCGCCGGCAAGACGCAATTCGGCGGTTTCCTCCACGGTGACGATCCGCTCGCCCGGAGCCACGGCCCCGGACAAGGTGTTGAGCAACGACGTCTTGCCCGCCCCCGTGCCTCCCGCCACCAGCAGGTTCCAGCCGGCCGCCACCGCCCATTTGAGGAGGCCCTCGAGACGGGGGCCGGCGGCGAAGGCGGAGAAGGAGTAGGACTCGGTCCGGAAGCGCCGGATGGCCACGTGGGTGCCGTCCAGCGCCACCGGGGCGGTGACGGCGTGGAGTCGGGACCCGTCGGGAAGGCGGGCGTCGAGGATGGGCGAGCCCCGGTCGAGGCGTAGACCGAGCGGTCCGATGACCCGTTCCACCAGCCTGCGCAGGCCGTCCTCGTCCAGGTCGACCCGGAGGGGTTCGAGCCGCCCCGCCCGCTCCACCCAGGCCCGGCCTGGGCCGTTGAGGAGCACCTCGGTGACGGAGGCGTCGGCCAGGACGGACCCCAGGGGGCCCAGGTCCACCGTCACGCCGCCCATCCGGGGGCACATCCGTCCAGGGTGTCGACCAGCGGTCGGAGGGGTCCGGTCAGCCGCGGCGGGGGCCGGTGGAGGAGCAGCCCGGCATCCACGACCCGGGACACCGAAGGATCCACCGCGATGCTGGCCAGCACGGGGCAGCCCAGGACGTCGGCCACGTCGGCGGGACTCAGGGACCGGCCGGGTTCGTCGAGGACCACGGCGCCGCGGGCCCGTGCCGTCAACTGGTCGTCCACCGCCCGGCGGAGGGCCAGGTAGCAACCGCGGACCACGATCAGGGAGACGTCGGCCACCTCGACGACGGCACGCTGCACGGGATGTTCGGCCCGGCCGGCGTCGGCCACGACGGTGGGTCCATCGTGGAGGGCGGCGGCCAGGGCGGCGCCCGACTCGGCGGCCAGGTCGGCGATCCGCATCCCCGGCGCCGCCGGCCCCAGAGGGAGGAGCCCCAGGCCGTCGGCGATGGGAAGGACGAGGGTGTCGAGCGCGTCGCTGGGCGCCGCCGGGCCGGCGGACAACCAACTGGCCAGCGACGGGAACGGGGCACGGGACAGGCCCGGGTGGGTCCGCTCCGGAGCCAGGCCGGCGATGGCAGGCAGGTCGCCGGCCAGGTCGGCGAGGAGCACCGGGCGGCGGCGGGCGAGAAACGAGCCCAGGGCGGCGGTGACGACGGAGGTGCCGGAGCCGCCCTTGGGCGACCATAGGGCGAACAGCAAGGTTTCCCCCTCTCGGGCGCGCCCACCAGGGCGCAGTCAGACCGGGATGGGGGAAGAGGGAAAGCGGGGGAACGGTACGGCGGTCCGCCCCCGGCGGGCAACTGAATTTTCACGCACCGGCAACGCGGGCGGGTTCGAAGGGGCGACATCAGCCGCCACAATGGCGGGCATGCAGGCCGCCTTCTTCGATCTCGACAAGACCGTGATCGCCAGGAGCTCCGTCCTGGCCTACGGCCGGCCGCTCTACCGTGAGGGCCTGCTGCCCCGGGCCGCGCTGATCAGGAGTGTCTACGGGCAGGCCCTCTACCGGCTGGGCGGCGCCGGCGAGGCCCGCATGGACCGGGCCCGGGACTCCATGCTGTCGCTCATCCGGGGCTGGGATCAGGCGAAGGTCACGGGCGTGGTCCGGGATGCCTTCGACAAGGTCATGACCCCCATCATCTACGCCGAGGCGCTGGCCCTGTTCGAGGAGCACCACCGGGAGGGTCGCCTGGTGTTCCTCGTCTCCTCGTCACCCGTGGAGATCGTCTCCCAGCTGGCCGAGCATCTCGGCGCCGACGACTACATCGCCACCCGCAGCATCATCGACGACGAAGGCCGCTACACCGGCGAGCTCGAGTTCTACGCCTACGGGCCCCACAAGGCCGACGCCGTCCGCCGGGAGGCCGGCACCCGGGGGATCGACCTGGCCCGCTCCTACGCCTACTCCGACTCCATCACCGACCTTCCTCTGCTGGAGGTCGTCGGCCACCCCGTGGCCGTCAACCCGGATCGGGAACTGGCCCGCCTGGCCCGCCAGCGGGAATGGGAGATCCGTCGGTTCGACCAGCCCGTCCGTCTCCTCCAGCGGAGGGCCACCGCTCCCACCGCGGCGGTCGGAGGGATGGTCGTGGCCCTGGGGCTGGGCCTGGCCGGATGGCGCTGGCTCCGCCCACGACCGGCGGCCTAGGGCGCAACGTGGGTCTGGGCCTGGCCCACCTCCCCACCCCGGTCGAGCCCCTCGACCGGCTCTCCGAGTGGCTCGGAGGGCCCCGCCTGCTGGTCAAGCGGGACGACATGACGGGGCTCGCCCTGGGCGGCAACAAGGCCCGCAAGCTGGAGCTCCTGTGCGCCGAGGCACTCGCCGCGGGTGCGGACATCCTGGTCACGGGAGGCGGAGGCCAGTCCAACCACGCCCGGATGACGGCCGCGGCCGCCAACCGCCTGGGTCTGGGCTGCCACCTGGCCGTGGCCGGCGACGCCAAGTCCCGGGAGCCGACAGGAAACCTGCTGCTCAGCCACCTCCTGGGCGCCGAGCTGCACTTCACCGGGACCCGCGACTACTACGCCGCCGAAGCCGCCATCACCGACCTGTCCGCCCGTCTGGAGGCCGAGGGCCACCGGCCCTACGCCATTCCGATCGGCGGCGCCTCGGTGACGGGGGTACGCGCCTACCTGGAGGCCGCCGACGAGCTCCTGGGCCAGCTCGGCGCCCCGCCGGACTGGGTGGTGGTGGCCGACGGGTCGGGGGGAACCCACGCCGGCCTGCTGGCCGGCCTGGCCCGACGGACAAAGGTCCTGGGGGTGGACGTGGGCACCCGGCCCGACCTCGACGACGTGGTACCCGCCCTCGCCGCGGCGGCGGCGCGGGCCACCGGACGCGAGGCCGCTGCGGCCGAGGCGATCATCGACCACGGCCGGTTCGGGTCCGGTTACGGCGCGCCCACCCCCGAGGCCAGGGAGGCCATCCGGGCCACAGCCCGCACCGAGGGCCTGATCCTCGATCCCGTCTACACCGGCAAAGCCATGGCGGGCCTGATCGGCTGGGCCCGGGAAGGGCGGTTCGCGCCCGGCGAGACGGTGCTGTTCTGGCACACCGGCGGGGCCCCGGCCCTCTTCGCCGAGGGCTACGGGGCCTGGCTCACCGGCGATGGGTGAGGTACCCCCAGGGCAGCAGGGGGCTCATGGGGATGTCTAGGCGGCCAGCTTCTTCTTGGCCACCACGGCGCCGAGGGCGAGGACGATGACGATGAACATGAGCTTCTTCATCTGCGGTCTCCTTGGGGAGGTAGGGACAAAGCGGAGGTGGCAGGAATCGAACCCACCGGACGGGGATCACCCGTCCCACTCGTTTTGAAGACGAGGGGGCCCACCAGGCGCCCGTTCACCTCCGGGGCATTGATAGCACGGCGCGGCGGGCCATGAGGACGTACCACTCAGGTGGAGGTGCGCTCGAAGCGGACCCGGACCACGCTGGCCTGCTCCACCGAGCCGTCCTCGGCCGAGTAGGTGAGGACGACCACCGCCCCGGAAGTCTTCGTCGGGGCCTTGAACGCCACCGGGCCGGCATAGGGCTCGAGGTCGGGACCCGAGCCACCGATGAGCGCCTCCTGACCTAGGTACTGCGTCGGCCCCATCCCGTCCTCCTTGACCTGGACCACGACGTTGCCCTCGAAGGCCGACGCCTCCCCGGACACGTTGACCGGAGAACGGATGCCTTCGAGCGCCACCGGCGTGATGAGCTTCACCATGGCGGCGGCGGCCGAGACCACCACCCAGGGCGATCCGTCGCCCGACACCCGTCGGACCGAGACGGTGGTCACCAGCCGGCTCCCGGCCCGGGGTCGCACCTCGACCTCGCCGCTCTGGGCGTCGCCGGCGCGATACTCCCCCGCCACCGGCGCCTCCATCCCGACGTAGACCCGCATGAACTCCCGGGCCGTGCGCACGGGGTCAAGGAAGGTCTCGTCCACGAGACCCCGGGTGTAACCATCGGCCTCGGCGGCGGTGGTGTAGGGCCACACACCGGGAAACGTGTCCTCCAGGGGGACGGCGGTGGTCGTGGTACTCGACGACGGACCGGCGGCCCCCCCACCGTCGTCGCCGTCGCAGCCGGACGCGCCGGTGGCCGCCACGAGGGCGGCCACCAGAGACAGGGAAATGCGCCGGAGACGGACGATCAGACAGCCAGGAGGTCGCGGGCCCCCGTGTCCGACGACGGGTGGCGCAGCTTCGACATGGCCCGGGCCTCGATCTGGCGGATGCGCTCCCGGGTGAGGTTGAAGTATTCGCCCACCTCCTCGAGCGTCCTGGGCTCGCCCCGGTCGAGGCCGAAGCGCAGCGCCAGGATCTGACGCTCCCGCTCGTCCAGCGGAGCGAGCAGCTTCTCGATCTCGGCGGGAAGCAGGGCGGTGGCGGCCACCTCGAAGGGCGACTCGGCCGAGCGGTCCTCGACGATGTCGCCCAGTTCGGCGTCCCCGTCCTCCCGCAGCGGCTCGGACAGCGAGAGAGGTTCGGCGGCGAAGCGGAGCGCCTCGGTCACCTTGTCCTCGGGCATGTCGACCTCGTGGGCCAACTCCGAGAGCGTGGCCGGCCGGCCCAGCTTGAGCTCCAGGCGGGCCCGTGCCTTCTGCAGACGGGCCAGCGTGTCGCCGGCGTGGACAGGCAGGCGGATGGTGCGCCCGGTGTTGGCGATGCCCCGGGTGATCGCCTGGCGGATCCACCACGTGGCGTAGGTGGAGAACTTGAAGCCCTTGCGCCAGTCGAACTTCTCCACCGCGTGCATCAGGCCCAGGTTGCCCTCCTGGATCAGGTCGAGGAGAGGAAGGCCCGATGCCTGGTACTTCTTGGCGATCGAGACGACGAGGCGGAGGTTCGACTGCACGAACGTGCGCTGGGCCTGCTCACCCTCAGTGACGTTACGGCGCAGCTCCCGCTTTTTTGAGGCGGACAGGCCGGTACCCTTTTCCAATTCGGAACGAGCGGCGTTGCCACCCTCGATCTGCTGCGCGAGACGAACCTCGTCGTCCTTCGTCAGCAGCGGGTACTGGCCGATATCGGTAAGATAGAGACGGACAAGATCTTCCTCGTCCCGCTCGACTCGTTCCTTGGCCACGGACTTCCTTTTTCGGGTTTCGCGTGGAGCGCGCGTGGGCCCGTCATTGCCACCCAGCATCCAACACCACCTTGTGTCATAACATACCGGTCAGGTCAAGGCTCCCGGCACGTTGGGTCGATTTTTGCGCCGCCGTCGGTGCGATCCCTGTCCCGGCCCCTGCCCCTGCCCCATGGCCTCGGTGAGGCGTCCGGGTCTGCGTCCTGGGAAGGCACACTGACTTGCCTGCCAGATTCGGCACAATTCGGACATCTCCTCCCTAGATCACGCCAACCGGGTCTTTCTGTAACGAAACTGTCGTTAACGGACGCGTTGGGTGACTTTGGAAGGGAGGACACCATCTCCGACTCCGGCGTCGACCTGACGGTGATGATGGGGACCTTCGACGCCGCCGCGGGGCGCGAGGCGGACCTCGCCGGTGTACTCGCCCGCTACGTGGTGGTGTCCCGGACCGAGGAGGGGTGCCGCAACATCGATCTCGTGGCCTCGCTCCTCATCCCGGGCCGCTTCGTCGTCTACGAGAAGTGGGATTCGCCGCAGTCCCAGGCCACCCACATGGCGGGAGCGACCATGACCGAGATGGCGGAGGAGGCCTCACCCCTGCTCAACGGCCCGCCCGAGCTTGGGCTCTTCGTGGCCGTGAGCGCCCATGACCTCCTCTAGCCCCATGACCTCTTCGAGATCGGCCCAGGTCAGCCCGTCACTGCGCCACAGCCGGTCGAAGGCCCGGTCGGCGGCGTCCGTGAATCCGTGGCGGAGGCGGAAGGCGTAGCGGCGCCGGTCCCGCCCGCCGCCCACCCCGACGAGCCGGGCGTAGCGACCCACGGCGTAGGCGTCCCAGGCCGCGTGCTGGGCGAAGGTCAACTCGGGATCCGGCGGCGGGTCGCCGAAGGCGGGATCGAGGCGGTCCCGGACCCGGAAGAGGAGCCGGCCGAGCACGAGACGGGTACCCGCCTCCGACAGCTGGCGGATGGCCTTGGGGTTCTCGAAGGCGCCGCCCTCGACCGACACCGTCACCATCTTCGCCTCGATCGCCACCGACGAGCCCCCGAAGGGGTTGGCCTCGTCGATCGCGATCACCAGATCGAGATCGTGGGGCAGGCCCACGCCGTCGGCCACCTCGGCGGCCAGGCGGGCGATGCCGGCCGCCTCGAAGTCGACCAGGGTGAAGACGTGGGGCAGGACGCAGACCCGGGCCAACTACCGGGAGACCTCCTCCAGGGCCTCGTCGGAGAGGACCGAGATCTCGTCGATCTCGGAGTCGGCGAACCCCGCCATCCTCCGGAACTTCCGGGCCAGTTGGATCGGGTTCTCGTCCCGCTCGCCCCGGAACCCACCGAAGGAGAAGAGCTTGTCGACCACCCGCTGGAACTCGAGGGCCCGCGCCCGGCGCTCGGGGTCGTTCTCGGTCAGGCGGCGGAGCCAGTCGGAGCCCATCTTCACGTGCGTGACCTCGTCGGCCAGCATCCAGTCCTCGCAGAAGCTGAGAACGGGATCCCCAGAGCTCTTCCCGAACTCCCGCATGGTGTTGAAGACGTCGATGGCCAAGCCCTCGAGCGCCCGGTTCACGCCGGTGAGGCGGAGGACGGGATCGGGGTTGCAGGCCGCCTCGTAGAGGAAGGTCGTCTCGGAGAACTCACCGATCTCGGTGCCCATCCACTCGCCGAGCTTGACGGAGATCTCGGTGTGACGGGCCTCGTCCCAGCACTGGCGGGCCATGTCCAGCTTGAGGGCGAAGGGCGCCTCGGTGTCGTCGAAGTCCCACACCGTGCGCCCCGCCCCCTCCAGGGCCTGGATCTCGCCCACGAAGATGCCGTGCATCATCTGCCGGGCACCGTCGGCCGCATCGCGCCGGTCGGGGGTGAGCTTGCCGGGGCTCCGGCGGCGCTCGCGCACCGCCTTGTTGCGGGGATCGGCGAGGCGCTCCTCCATGCGGGCCCGGCGGAACCGCTGGTCACGGGCCAGATCTTCGGCCGGGTAGGTCTTTCTCATGCCACCCCCAGAGCGGTTTCGGAAGCACCGGCGGCCCCGCCCAGGCTACCCGGACCCGCGATACCGCCGGCTCGGGTGATCAGGGTTTCGAGTTGCGCCTGGCGCCGGGCGGCCCGGTCGACCTCGTCATCCGTGCCGATCAGGGCCTGAAGCAGCATCTCGCCCTCCCGCCAGTCGGTGTGCTCGTCGTCGAGGATGAACCCCAGAGAGCGGATGGTGGGGGCGTCGGTGATCTTGCTGGTGGCGTTCAGGTGGTACGTGTAGGCCGCGATCTTGCGGGGGAGGAGCACCCGGTACACCCCGACCAGCTTCTCGATCGTCTGCTCATGGGCCTCCGGTTCGGTGAGGACGTCCACGAAGGCCTCGAGCTCGGGGTTGGGGGGCCGGCAGAGCCGGTCGGGGTTCATCTCCCGCAACTCGGGCAGCCGCTTGTGCCACAGCTCGGCGTGCCAGGCGTGGTGGTAGCAGTGCCGCCCGAGCATGATCTTCACGTCCACTTCGGGAACGGTGGCCACCCAGCCGCCGAGCACCTCGAAGAGGCGCATCTCGATCCACTTGTAGTGCCCCACCCGACGGGCCGACTCCTCCACCGAGAAGAGACCGGGCAGCTCCCGGCGGTCCCAGGGAGCGAACGGCGATCGGGGGGCATAGGGATCGGCCACGGCGGACGATTCTCCGCTGAACTAGACCGGCCGGTCAAGACCGGCGGCCTGTACTCCTATCCGGGCCAGCGGTTGGTGATGGGCAGGCGGCGGTCCTTCCCGAAGGCCTTGGGCGAGACCCGCACGCCGGGCGGGGCCTGGCGCCGCTTGTACTCGCTGCGGTCGACGAGACGGGCCACGCGCCGGACGAGGTCGCGGTCGTACCCGGTCTCCTCCAGCTCGGCCACCGAGCGGTCGCCCTCCACGTAGGCCTCCAGGATGGGATCGAGGACCTCGTAGGCCGGCAGCGAGTCGGCGTCGACCTGGCCGGGGCGCAACTCGGCGCTGGGCGGCTTGTCGAGCACCGCCTGGGGAATGACCAGCCCCCCGTCATCCCGGGGGACACCCCCGAACCCCCGGGTGTTGCGCCAGCGGGCGAGCCGGTACACGAGGGTCTTGTCGACGTCCTTGATGACGGCGAAGCCCCCGGCCATGTCGCCGTAGAGGGTGGAGTAGCCGGTGGCCATCTCCGACTTGTTGCCGGTGGTGAGGACCATCCAGCCGAACTTGTTGGACAGGGTCATGAGCAGGGTGCCCCGGATCCGGGCCTGGAGGTTCTCCTCGGCCAGGCCCTCCTCGGTGCCGGCAAAGGGCTCGGCCAGCATCTCGGTGAAGACGGCGTGAGCCGGTTCGATCGGCACCGTGAGAGTCCTGATACCGAGGTTGGCCGCCAGGGCGGCGGCATCGGCCAGGCTGCCGGGCGAGGAATAGCGGGACGGCATCAGGACACCGACGACCCGCTCGGAGCCGAGGGCGTCGACGGCCACGGCCGCCACCACCGACGAGTCGATCCCGCCCGACAGGCCGATGACCACCTCGGAGAAGCCGTTCTTGCGGACGTAGTCGCGGGTGCCCAGCACCAGCGCCTCCCACACCTCCGCCTCGGGGCCGAGCGGAGTCTCGACCCGGACCGGGAAGCCGCCGGCGGCGGGACCGGCCTGAGGACCGGAGATCTCCACCTCGGGGAGGCGGGGCGCCCGGACCCGGCCCCGGGGATCGAGGAGCCGCTTGCGGAAGGTGGGGCGCACGTCCAGGTCGACGACCAGCAGGTCGTCGGCGAACTGGCGGGCCCGGGCCAGGACATGCCCGTTCTCGTCGAGGACGATGGAACCCCCGTCGAAGACGAGCTCGTCCTGGCCGCCGACGAGGTTGACGTAGACGATGGGGATGGAGGCGTCGGCGGCCCGGGTGGCGAGCATGGTCTCGCGCTCGGCCAGCCGTCCTTCGTAGTAGGGCGAGGCACTGATGTTGACGGCGAGCTCGGCGCCTCCCGCCGACTGGCCCGCGATGGGCCCGGCCGGGCTCCAGGCGTCCTCGCAGACCGAGACCGCCACCCGCACGCCGCCGACCACATACAAGGGACCGGCCTCGTCACCGGGGGCGAAGTAGCGGGCCTCGTCGAACACGGCGTAGTTGGGGAGGAGGTGCTTGCGGTACACACCCGCCACCGAGCCCCGGGCGCAGACGGCGGCGGCGTTGAACAGGTCGCGCCGCGCTTCGGGGTAGCCGACGACGGCGGCAGTGGCGCCGGTCCGGGCGGCGATCTTGTCCAGGGTCTCCGCCGCCTGGGCCACGAAGGCGGGCCGCAGCAGCAGATCCTCCGGGGGATAGCCGGTGATGGCCAGCTCGGGGAAGACGACGAGGGCGGCGCCGGCCGCTTCGGCCTCCTCGTAGACGCTGAGGATCCGGGCCGCGTTGCCCGCCAGGTCTCCCACCGTGGAGTTGATCTGCGCGGCGGCGATCCGCAGTCGGGGCACCCCCTCAGGATAGAGGGGGACCTGCGCGCGACACTGGCCCGGCTATGGCCGAGACCGTCCTCAAGGCGCCTGCGGTGGCGGATGCCCTCGAGCAGGCCGCCGACCCGGTCCGGACCCGACTCATCCTGGCCCGGCTGGCCGAGGCCCAGCCCGAGCTGGCGAATCGCCTGCCCGAGGACCGGCTCCTCCTCTCCGCCGTGGTGGCCCTGGCCGGGGCGTCCCGGTCCCTGTCCGAGGCGGCCATCGCCGACCCCTCCCTGCTGGAATGCGTGGGCGACCCGGCGGCCCTGGCCGGGGAGTGCCCGATCGACTGGTATGCGGCCATGGCCACCGGCGCGCTGGAGGCCGGCGCCGGGGATCCTCCCGGGGCCCTGCGCCGCTGGAAGCGCAAGGAGCTGGCCCGCATCGCGGTACGCGACCTGATCGGACTGGCCGATCTGCCGGCGGTCGGCCGGGAGCTCGCCGCTCTGGCCCAGGCCTGCCTGGAAGCTGCCCTGCGCCTGGCGGAGCCGGCCGTCCCCATCGCCGTGATCGGCATGGGCAAGCTCGGAGGGCGCGAGCTCAACTACGCCAGCGACGTCGATGTGCTCTTCGTCCACGACGGCGCCGGGGCCGAGGCGGAGCGCGTCGCCCGCTCGGTCCTGGCCACCATGGCGTCACCCGGTCCTCACGGCATCGTGTTCCGCACCGACGCCGCCCTCCGCCCCGAGGGCCGGGCCGGCCCGCTGTCGCGCACCCTTGACGCCTACCGCGCCTACTGGGAGAAGTGGGCTTCGACCTGGGAGTTCCAGGCTCTGATCAAAGCACGGCCGGTGGCGGGCGACGCCCCGCTGTCCGCCGCCTTCATCGAGGCCGCGGCACCGCACGTCTGGCCCGAGCGGCTCGACCCCGACGCTGTGCGGGAGGTGCGGGCCATGAAGGCCCGGGCCGAGGAGGACGTGTCCCGGCGGGGGCTGACGGACCGGGAGATCAAACGGGGACGGGGAGGACTGCGGGACATCGAGTTCGCCGTCCAGCTCCTGCAGCTGGTCCACGCCCGCCACGATCCCGGCATCCGGTCCCCCAACACACTCGAAGCGCTCGACCAGCTGGCCGACGCCGGCTACGTGGACCGGGCCCAGGTCCGGACCCTCGACGCCTCGTACCGCTTCTTGCGCACCGTGGAGCACCGCCTGCAATTGGAGGACGAGGCCCAGACGCACTCGCTGCCCGCCGAACCCGCCGCCCGCACCCGCCTGGCCCGGGTATTGGGTTATCGGGACGAGGGGGTCAAGAGCGCCCTCGAGCAGTTCGAGGCCGCCCACCGGCGCCACCAGTCCCAGGTGCGCTCCATCCACGAGAAGCTCTTCTTCCGGCCCTTGCTGGAGGCCTTCGCCGGCACCGGGCCGTTGGCCGTGGAAGCGGCCGAGGAGCGCCTGGCGGCCTTCGGGTTCCTCGATCTGGAGCACACCCGGGCGGCGCTCGCCGAGCTGACCACCGGCCTGACCCGTCGCTCACGGCTCATGGCCCAGCTGTTTCCCCTGTTGCTCGAATGGCTCTCGGTGTCGCCCGATCCTGATCTGGGCCTGCTCCAGCTCCGGCGGCTGGCCGAGGGCCGGGCCCGCTCCGGGGCGCTGGCCATCACCTTCCGGGAATCACCCGGCGCCGCCGAGCGGGTGTGCCGTCTCCTCGGCTCCTCCCGGGTGCTGGGAGACGCGCTGCGCCGCCACCCCGAGTTCGTCCCCTCCCTGGCCGACGACGGGCTGCTGGCCGAGGAGAAGAGCCGCGACGCCCTGGTGGCCGAGGCCCTGGAGACCCTGGCCTGGCGGGGTGACGAAGAGGCGCACCGGGAGGGGCTGCGGCGATTCAAGCGCCGCGAGATGCTGCGTATCGCCGCCCGGGACCTCCTCGGGTTCGCCTCGGTGGAGGCGGTCGGGCGGGAGCTGGCCGCCCTGGCCGAAGCGTGCGTGGAGGCCACGGTCCGGTGGCTGGAGCCGAGCGTGCCCTTCGCCGTCATCGGGATGGGCCGCCTCGGCGGGCGGGAGCTGTCCTACGCCTCCGACATCGACGTGCTCTTCGTCTACGACGGGTCGGGGCCCGGCGATTTCGACACGGCCGAGAAGATCGCCACCCGGATCGTCAAGGAGATCGGCGCCACCACCGCCGAGGGCCAGACCTTCCGCATCGACGCCAACCTGCGCCCCGAGGGCAAGCAGGGCCCCCTGGCCCGGAGCCTGGCGGGCTACGTGTCCTACTACGAGAGCTGGGCGTTGACCTGGGAGTTCCAGTCCCTCCTCAAGGCCCGACCCATCGCCGGCGACCCGGCCCTGGGGAAGCAGTTCCGGGCCATGGTCGAGCCCTTCGTCTACCGGGTCCCGTTCCCGGCGGAGGACGTGAGGGAGGTGCGGCGGATGAAGGCCCGGGTCGAGCGGGAGCGCATCCCTCCGGGCGAGGATCCCCAGTTCCATCTCAAGCTGGGCCGAGGGTCCCTCTCCGACGTGGAGTTCACCGTGCAGCTCCTCCAGCTGCTCGAAGGTGGCCGGGAGCCGGGGCTGCGCTCCCCCTCCACCGTCGACGGGCTGCTTCGCCTCGCCTCCCGGGGTTTGCTCGAGGCGGCGGATGCCGAAGCGCTGCGAGCGGCCTACCGGTTCTGCGAACGGGCCCGGAACCATCGTTACCTGCTCACCGGCTCGCCGGGGGACTCGCTCCCTACCGACGGGGCCGAGGCCAAGCGGCTCGGCCGCCTCCTGGGCTACACCCACCAGCCCGTCTCCGACCTCCGGGAGGACTACCGGCGGGTGACCCGGCGGGCCCGGGCGGTGGTCGAGCGGGTCTTCTACGGACGCGAATAGCGAAGAGGCCGGGCAGCTACTCCATCACGATGAGGACCGTGTCGCTGCTGTCGTCGTCGTCGGGGACCTCGTCGAACTCCTCCGTGGCACACCCGCCACCGTCATTGTCGTCCTCGCCGTAATAGGCGTCGGTGTCCCCGTCGGACCAGAAGCACACGAGCATGCGACCGGCGCCGTCCCCCGGCACCTTGAGGTCGAAGCTGCAGTGCCCCTCGGGAGCCGTGGTGGTGCACAGACGCCGGGCCTCGCTGTGATACGGATAGGAGCCGTAGTCGGAATGGGCCGGCCCGTTGGGCTCCTCGTCGAACGGTCCGCCCATGACCTCCCCGGCGAGATGGGCTCCCACGACCGGCTCACCCGTGATCTGGTTGATCACGGTGCACATGTACGTGACCGTCCTCTGGGTCACCGGGCGCCGCTCCATCTCGGTGTTCCCGTCGGTCCCGGGGTCGTCACAGTCGACGAAGCCGGCGGCCGTCCCGCTCCAACCCACCAGGACGACGTCGGTGTTGTCCGGCTCGGGGCGGCCGGGCTGCAGCTGGCTGTTGAGTCCGCCGCGGCATTTGTCGTCGAAGGGTTCCCCGTCCTCCAGGCGGCAGTCGGCTGCGGGGTGCACGAACAGGTTCACGCTGGAGAGCCGGCCCTCTCTGGTGTCAGGGCCCTCCGGCTGGTCCCCCAGCCATCCCCGGACGATCAGGGCCGTCGGCTCATGGCGGACGAGGGTGATGGAGCAGGTCAGCTGTCCGGCGGGGATCGTGCACTCCGGCTTCTCCAGGGGCGCCGCCGCCCGCCGGCCGTACTTGGCCCGGCTGGAGAGCCCCTGGAGACGGAAGTGGACCGGCGTGTCGGTCAGGACGGTGTGGGAGAGCTGGGCGGTGAGCTCGATCGGCACCCCGGGCCGCACGTCGGGCAGTTCGGGGCTGACCTGGAGGCTGGGGGCGACGTAGAACCCCTCCAGCGGACCCTCGGCCGCGAGCCCGTCGGCGGCCAGCAGGCCGGTGAGCAGGAGGAGTACGACCACGACCTCGAGGAACCTCTTGGCTCTGCCTGGCGCCACACCCACCCCCCAGGGCTCCACCGACCAGGTCCGAAACGACCCGGACCTGGTCAGGCTACCCGAAAGGGAGCGGGACGCTAACGGCGGCCGAAGCCGATGATGGGCTGGTTCAGCTTGAGGGCGCCGGTGGAGCCATGGAAGCCGGCGTCGCCGAAGGAGAAGATCCCCCCGTCGGAGGCCACCAGCCAGTAACCCTTGCCCAGCGCCGTGGTCTGCATCCCGATGATGGGCTGGTTCAGCTTGAGGGCGCCGGTGGAGCCATGGAAGGCGGCGTCACCGAAGGAGAAGATGCCGCCATCGGAGGCCACCAGCCAGTAGCCCTTGCCGCTGCCCGAGGAGGCCATGCCCACGATGGGCCGGTTCAGCTTGAGGGCGCCGGTGGAGCCGTGGAAGGCGGCGTCACCGAAGGAGAAGATGCCGCCGTCGGCCGCCACCAGCCAGTAGCCCCGGCCTCCGGGGTGGGCGGCGATCCCGACGATGGGCCGGGCCAGGGGCAGGCGGCCGGTGGAGCCGTAGAACCTGGCCTCGCCGAAGGAGAAGATGCCGCCGTCGGAGGCCACCAGCCAGTAGCCCCGGCCACTGGGATGGGCGGCGATCCCGACGATGGGCTTGTTGAGCGGGATGCTGCCGGTCGAGCCGTAGAAGAAGGCGTCCCCGTAGGCGAAGATGCCACCGTCACTGGCGACCAGCCAGTAACCCTTGCCCGAAGGCGTGGGGGCCATCCCCACGATGGGCCGGTTGAGGGGTTTGTCGCCGGCGGATCCGTAGAACTTGGCGTCCCCGAAGGCGAAGATGCCGCCGTCGGAGGCGGTCAGCCAGTATCCCTGGCCGACGACGCTGAAGCAGCGCCCGCAGGTGTACGTGCCGCCATCCTGGTTGGTCACGATGACATCACGCGCGCCGGGGGCGGCGTTGGCGGCGACGTCGAAGGTGGCGGCCAACTCGAACTCCGACAGCCGGCTCGTGGGCCCGACACTGACGCCGCCGCCGGAGACCGTGATGCGGGCCCCGGGAAAGAAGCTGCTCCCCGTCAGCCGGAAGACGTCGCTCTGCGCCTGACGCTTCTCCTCCGGCTTGACCAGGGCGATGAACGGCCGGGACTCGACCTTGAGGCGGATGATGTCGCGCCCGTCGGTCACCGGCTGGGGCAGGGTCTCACCGTTGCCGTCGGAGCTGGGATCGGTGGGCACCTCGTCGAACCGGTTGTCGTCGCTGTCGCCACAGGACCCGTCGGCGGTATCGCCACCGTTGCCGACCATCTCGTCGACGTCGTGGAGGTCGGTGTTGATCCAGACGCAGACAAGGTTGGTGCCGAGAGCGGACTGGCTGGCGGTGGCCGGGAAGGAGCACATGCCCTGGTTACCCGTGCGGCACGTGGTATCCGGAGATGCCGGGGTGTTGCCGTCGGTGTCGAGGGGGGACCCGGCGAAGTACTCGGCCCGGATCTCCGTGTCGCCCAGGAAAGGATTGGAGAACTGGTCCCACACCCGGGCGGCGAACACGAACCTCGACCCCGGCCCGGACACCGCCAGCTCCGGCCCGGCGTCGAGCCCGCTGGCCCGCGGATCGTTGACGTCGAAGAGCACGGCGTCGGTGAGATCGTTCCCCTCGGGCTCGTCCACCGGCTCGTCGTCGCATCCGCCGCCATCGATGTCCGCCCCGGTCAGCGAGAACCGGTCGTTGCGCACCTCGGGGTGGCCCGGTTCGGCCCAGAAGCAGACGACCGTGGCCCCCTTCGCCGTTCCGGGGATCGTCACCGTCCCGGTGCAGCGGCCGGTGGCATCGGTTCCCTGGGGGCACAGATCGTCGACGTCGACCACTCCCTCAGCCGCCGTGCTGGCGTCGGCGCCCGGCCCGGAGAGGAAGGCGGCATCGATGAAGGCGCCAGGGATGGGCACCGGCGGGTCGTCGAGGCTGAGGAGCGTGCAGGTGTAGGTCTCGGTGCGCAGCGTGGGGGGGTGGTACTCGACGTCCTCGCCGTTGGCCGGGTCCGAGTCGTCGCAGTCCAGACGGGCGGCCGCGAAGGTTTTCCAGGTGATCTGGACCACGTCGGTGCCGTCAGGTTCGGATTTGCTGCCTTCGCTCACCGTCCCGGTGGTGCACGTCTGGGCATCGCCGTCGGCGATCCGGCAGTCGGCGTCCGGGCCACCCTCAATCAAGCCGACGTCGACCACCGGCGCCTGGATGGGGCCCTTGGCGTTGGCCAGGCGCCCCTCGTCCGGGTCGTCGGGGGTGGAGCCGATGTAGCCCCGGATGGCGCTCGATCCCTGGAGGTCCGAGCTGAAAGTGACCGGACAATTGTCGGTGCCGGACTCGATGGTGCAGGTATGCGTCCTGGGGGTGGCGGGCCCGTCGAGAACCTGGAAGTTGACCGGGGTCGACGACGAGGCGTTCGTTGACAGGCGGGCGGTCAGCGTCACCGGCGTCCCGCCCAGCACCGTGCTGACCTCCGGGCTGACCTGGAGCGTCTCGCCGGCCGCCTGGGCCTGGGGTGCTGACACCAGGAGTGCGCTGAGTGCAGCCAGGGACACGATGACGGGCAGGAGCCCGCGGCGGGGACTAGTCATATCCATTGTTTCGGCACCTCGGGGGGAGTGCTTCGCGGGAACACTTCGCCGCGAACCGGGTCATCCCTGCCCCGACCGTGACCTTCGGGATGACAGGTCCAGGGAGGATCGCGGGGTATGGCCGCTCTGACCCGTCTACCATCGGGCCTGGTTATGCCCCTGGGCCGAAGAGAGGCCGCCCCGGGCTTCCCCCCAATTGGAGGCCACCGTGATCAGCAAGACACCGGCCAAGCGTGGCAAGACCACCAAGGTGACCTTCGAGCTGCCCAGCGACTCGGCCCGGGAGCGGGTCGTCCTCTGCGGCGAGTTCAACGACTGGTCCCAGATCGACACGCCGCTCAGCAGGCGCAAGGACGGCCGTTTCTCGGCCACCCTCTCGTTGGAATCCGGGCGCCAATACCGCTTCAAGTACCTGATCGACGGCGAACGCTGGGAGAACGATCCCCACGCCGACGAGTACATGGACAACGGGTTCGGCTCCAAGGACTCGGTCCTCCACACCTAGAAACCGCCCTGACCTCCCGTAAGGGGTCAGGCGTCGGCGGAGGCCCAGCGCTCGGCCATGCGGCGACCGGCGCGGCCGATGCGCTCGACCCGGTCGATGAGGGAGTGGCGGGCCTGGTCGGCCTCGTCATTGAGGCCCTCGAGCTCGCCCACGTGCCAGTCGCGGAGCACCACCGGCACGAGGATCTGATCGTGGTGGAGGCTCAGGTCGTAGATGCCGGCCTTGGCGATGGCCCGGGCGTGCTTGGAGAAGCCCTCGATCCCGGTGCCGGGCATCTCGAAGTCCCGCACCTGGCGCTCGATGGCCATCACCACCGAGGACGGATCCACCTCCAGAGCGGCGTTGACCAGATCGCGGTAGAAGAGGAAGTGCAGGTTCTCGTCGGTGGCCACCCGGGCCATGACCTTGTACCCGACCGGGTCGTCCAGCAATTTGCCGGTGCCCCGGTGGGAGATGCGGGTGGCCAGCTCCTGGAGGCAGACGTACACCATCCCGTCGAACGGGTTCTGGGGCTCGGGGACGATGCCGCAGCTGACCTGCTGCATCCGGCCCCGCTCGAGCACGACCGGGTCGATGGCCCGGGTCACGGTCAGGTAGTCGCGGATGACGGTGGCGTGGCGACCCTCTTCCGCCGTCCAGCGCCGTACCCATTCGCCCCACGGCCCATCGGAGCCGAAGATCCGCTCGATGGTCCGGAAGTAGTAGGGCAGGTTGTCCTCGGTCAGCAGGTTGACGTAGAGGGCGCTGCGCACGGCGTCGGGCAGTGGGGTCTCGGTCGGGTCCCACTCTTCGCCTTCCACGAAGTCCCGGCCCCGGCTCCAGGGGACGAATTCGTGGGGGAACCACTCCTTGGCCGTGCCTTCGTGACGTTCGAGCAGCTTCTCCGCCACCGGCGTCAGCTCGTGCAGCAGCCTGAGATCGATGACTTCGGTCGATGTCATAGGCAAACCGTAGCCTACCTACCAGTCGGTAGGGAGGCAAGCACTTTTCTTTCGGGGCAATCGTTACAGTAAAGGGTTCCCACGTCTCAGGAAGGCCTACCCTCCATGCCGGCGCGCCACGATCTGCGCAACGTCGCCATCATCGCCCATGTCGACCATGGGAAGACCACGCTGGTCGACGCCATGCTTCGGCAGTCGGGGATCTTCGGCGCCCACCAGCAGCTGGTCGATCGGGTCATGGACTCGATGGACCTGGAGCGGGAGAAGGGCATCACCATCCTGGCCAAGAACACCGCCGTCCATTACGCCGGGGTGAAGCTCAACATCGTGGACACCCCGGGCCATGCGGATTTCGGCGGCGAGGTCGAACGGGCCCTGGCCATGGTGGACGGAGTGCTCCTCCTGGTGGATGCGGCCGAGGGTCCCCAGCCCCAGACCCGGTTCGTGCTGCGCAAGGCGCTCGAATCCCACCTGCCGGTGATCCTGGTGATCAACAAGATCGACCGGCCCGACGCCCGGGCCGCCGAGGTGATCGACGAGGTCTACGAGCTGTTCCTCGACCTTGACGCCACCCACGAGCAGATCCAGTTCCCGATCATCTATGCCGATGCCCGCGCCGGAGCGGCGTCGCTCTCCCCGCATAGCGGCCTCGAAACCCTGCAGCCGCTCTTCGAGACCCTCGTCTCCCACATCCCGGCCCCGGAGTACGAGGAGGGCCACCCGCTCCAGGCGCTCGTCACCAACCTCGACCGCTCCCCCTACCTCGGCCGCATCGCGCTCTGCCGCATCCGGCAGGGAACCCTGCGCCGGGGTGAACCAGTGGCCTGGTGCCGGACGAGCGGGACGATCGAGCGGGTGAAGGTCACCGAGCTGTTCATCACCGAGGGCCTCGAGCGGGTCCCGGCCGAGGAGGCCGGGCCGGGCGAGATCATCGCCGTGGCCGGCCTCCCCGACGTCACCGTGGGCGAAACGCTGGCCGACGCCGACGATCCCCGTCCCCTGGAAGTGCTCCACGTCGACGAGCCGAGCCTGTCGATGACCGTAGGTGTGAACAGCTCCCCGCTGGTCGGCACCGGGGGCGGCAAGAAGCTCACCGCCCGGCTGGTGAAGAGCCGTCTCGACGCCGAACTGGTCGGCAACGTCTCGCTGCGGGTCTTCCCCACGGAGCGCCCGGACACCTGGGAGGTCCAGGGCCGGGGGGAGCTGCAGCTGGCCGTCCTGGTGGAGACGATGCGCCGGGAAGGCTTCGAGCTCACCGTGGGCAAGCCCCAGGTGGTGACCCGGGAGATCGACGGGAAGCTGTGCGAGCCGGTCGAGCGTCTCACCGTGATGGTCCCGGAGGAACATCTGGGGGTCATGACCCGACTCCTGGCCTCCCGCAAGGGCCGCCTCCTGCAGATGGTGACCCAGGGCTGGGTGCGGATGGAGTACCTCGTCCCGGCCCGGGGCCTCATCGGCTTCCGCACCGAGTTCATGACCGAGACCCGGGGGACGGGCGTGCTGCACCACGTCTTCGAGGGCTACGAGCCCTGGTTCGGCCCCCTCCGCACCCGCCAGAGCGGGTCGATGGTGGCCGACCGCAAAGGGGTCACCACCACCTATGCCCTCATGAACCTCCAGGAGCGGGGCGAGATGCTCGTCGGCCCGGGTGCCGACGTGTACGAGGGCATGATCGTGGGCGAGAACTCACGGTCCGACGATATGGACGTGAACCCGACCAAGGAACGCAAGCTCACCAACATGCGTTCTTCCACGGCCGAGGAACTGGTCCGGCTCCCACCCCACCGGGTGCTCTCCCTCGAGCAGGCCCTCGAGTTCATCACCGAGGAGGAGTGCGTCGAGGTGACCCCCAAGATCGTCCGCCTCCGCAAGGCCGTGCTCCCCGCCACGGCCCGCGCCCGCCTGCTGAAGCGGGACCGACCGGCCTAGGGCTGACACAAGGAGGGGACCCGGCCTGGTCGGCCGGGCCCCTGCTTGGTTGAGTTCGGGCGGGTGGGGTGGAGGATGAGGCGTCAGGCCGAGGCGTTCGACCGGCGGGTCAGGCGGAGCAGGCCCAAGCCGAGGCCGGCCAGTCCGGCGGCGAACAGGGCCAGGTCACGGGACGGGGTGCCGGTGCGGGGCAGGGTGTCGCCCTGGACGAGCGTCTCGCCGAGGACGAGCACCTCGCCGGCGACGACCGCCTCCGCGTCGGGCTGCACGGCCACTGTCTCCTCGGCCGCGGGTTGCCCCTCGGCCGGGGGCGGGGTCTCGAGCGTTGTGATCCCAGGCCCCGGGGGCTGGGTGACAACGAAGCAGAAGCTCACGTGGCTGATGTCGTGGTATACGCCGACTCCCTCGACGAGGGGCAGCGCGTGCAAGTCGGTGTCTCCGGTGGCGCCGATCCCGGGATAGGTGTACCTGAGGCCGCCATCACTCCCCTTCACCAGGACGGCCAGGATGTCGAAGGTGGACGCCCAGTCGAAAGTCTGGGACGAGGCGTTGGTGATCGTGATCACCAGTCCAATGTTGTTCGGGTCCTCGTGGACGCCGTCGTTGGCGTTGAGCCCGTTGGCCCCCCCGTCGATCTTGAACTCTTCCAGGCCCTCGGCGCATTTCTCGTTACCTGCGTATGCCACACCGTCGACATGGGTGGCCGATGCCGGGCTCATCCAGGTGAGGCCGGCGAAGCTGGCTACGAGGGCGCCGCTGACCAGGAGCGAACCGAAACGGCGCGACGACTTGGGGCGAATATCGAATGAAAAGGACACCAGGGTCTCTCCTTTGGAGACCCGCTGACGCCGACACGATGTGAGCGCTCCGCGGGTTGACGCGAACGCAGGGGCTGGGCGTCCTCTACGTGCGACCTACCCATCTCGGAAGCTTCCAACCACCAGGAAGGGCTCACGCCGGCCGATTTCGCCCGCTTTGCGAGCCGGCGCCCTCCCGGAGGAAGGCGCCGGCACCGGAAGAACGTGGCCTACTGATAGCAGGGCTTCTCGAGCTTGAAGTCCTTGGCCGTCTCCCCCACGAAGAATTCCTTCACGATCGTGACCTTCGTCGGAGCGGCGGGGTCGGGCTTGCTGATGACGCTCTGGCGGATCACGCCATCGTTGGGTTCGGCGGCGTAGTTGCCGGCACCGTCGGGCAACATGCCTTCGTAATCGACCGAGGAGAGGCCTTCAGCCGCCTTGAGCAGGCCCGCGCGGGTGATGTCGCCGTCCTCGACGGCCTTCTCCAGGGCGGCCTTGAGCGGGTAGGACCACGCCCATCCCGCGGTGGCCCCGTCGTTGGGCGTGAACGCGGCGCCCAAGGTCTCACGCATGGCGGTGTGGCCCGGGGTGTTCGCCCCCCAAGGAGCCCACGGCCCCGACTGGAGATACAGGCCCGTGAGCGCCGGGGCGGCCGCCGTTCCCATCAGCCCGGGGTTCCACGTCGGGCTGGTGCCGATGAAGAGCCCCTTGTAGCCCTGGGCCGCCGCCTGGCCGACGATGGCCGCCATCTCGGCCGGGCCGGTCGTGACGATGACCAGATCGGGCTTGTCCCTGACGACCCGACCGATGGCCTCGGCCTGGTTGGCCTGCCCGGGAGTGGTGGGCACATCGGTGAACGTCAGCTTGGAGCGCTCGGCGGCGAGCTTGGCCCCGGCGGCGGCGTCACCGCCGTAGTCCCCCGGATAGTGGACCGCCATCACGCTTTTCACCTGGCGCTCGGTCACGGCGTAGTCGACGGCGTTCATGGTCTCCATGCAGTAGTTGGTCCCCGACTCGAGGACGACGCCCTTGAAGGCCCACAACGACGTCCAGCTGGCCGGGGCGGACAGCACCTTCTCCGCCTCCAGGTCGGCGATGATCGCCTCGGTGGTCGGAGTGCCGAGCGTCTGGGCCAGGCCCAGGACCTTGCCCTTGATCTCGTCGTACTTCTGCTTGTGGATGGTGGGGTTGTACTCGTTGTCCCGGATGTAGGCGGCCACGTTGACGTCGTAGTCCCCGATGCCGCCGTCCTTGTTGACCTTGGCCCAGAACGCCTTCTGGGCGTCGGTGATGGGGACGGCCAGGGCGGCGAAGGGTCCCTTGGTCAGGTCGGAGATGACCCCGAGGTAGATGCAGCCGTGCTCTTTGTTCACCGCGTCGGGGCAGGGCTCGGAGGTCACCCCGACGTCGGTGGCGACTTCACCCTCCTTCTCTTCTCCCCCGGCCGACACGTCACCACCATCATCGTCGCCGCGGCAGGCGCCGGCGACGAGCGCCAGGGCGATGAGCAGCACCGCCAGTCTCGACCTTCGGAGGTTCATGGATCCTTCCTTTCGTCACGAGGCCGCTCAGTAGGAGAACGGCCAACCCTTCCAGTAGTTGCGGAACCGGATCCACAGGCCGTAGAGGCCCCGCGGCTCGAACACCAGGAACGCCACGATCAGTACCCCGTAGAGGACCTGCCGCAACTGGTCCACGGAGAGGAATCCGTAGCCGGTCAGCAGGTCGGCCAGTAGGGGGAAGTTCTGGGGGAGATCCTGGGTGAAGCGGGGGAGCAGGGTGATGAACAAGGCGCCCAGGATCGACCCGGAGATGGTGGCCACGCCGCCGATGAGGACCATGGCGATGTACTCCACCGACAGCAGCAGGTTGTAGCCCCCGGGCTCGATGACCCCGATGACCGTGGCCAGCAGCGCCCCGGCCACCCCGGCATAGAAGGAGGAGATCATGAAGGCGAGCGCTTTGGTCCGGACCAGGTCCACGCCGATCGCCTCCGCGGCGATGTCCCGGTCCCGCACGGCGGCGAAGGCCCGGCCGATCTTGGAGCGGGCCAGGTTGCGGCCGGCCACGGCGGCCACCACGAGCAGCCCCAACATGAGCACGTAGAGCTTCTGGGGCTCGGTGAAGTCCAACCCCAGGAAGCTCCCGGCGATGTCGAAGCGATAACCCAGGATCTCGGCCCGGCCCGCCGCCCGCCCCACCCCGATGCCGCCGGTGATCTTGTCCGCCTCCCGGAAGATGTGCAGGCCCAGGAACACCAGCCCCAGGGTGACGATGGCCAGGTAGAGGCCCCGCAGCCGGACGGCGGCGGGCGAGACGATGAGGCCGGCCAGCGCGGCGACGATCCCCGCCGCCGGCAGCCACACCAGCATGTCGAGGCCGTAGCCCACCAGGCGGGCGTCGTCGGGATCGCCGTTGAGGGTGGCGGCGGTGAAGGCGCCGAGACCGAGGAAGAAGGCGTGGCCGAGCGAGACCTGCCCGGCGTAGCCGGTGACCAGGTTGAGCCCGATGGCCCCGATGGCGGCGGCGAAAGCGGTGGCCAGCAGGGACAGGATGTCATCGGTGAAGAAGAACGGGCCGAAGCCGGCGAAGGCCACGATGGCGGCCACTCCCACCTTCTTGGCCGGGGTGTTGAGGAGCGCCGAGTCGGACTCGTAGGAGGTGTACAGCTCGGGACGGCCCCGGAGGCGGCGGGTCGCCATCCTCACACCCGCTCGATCTCGGGCGTGCCGAACAGCCCGTAGGGCCGGACGAGTAGCACCACCAGCATGACCACGTAGGGGGACACGATGTCGAAGTTGCTGCCCAGCCAGGGCAGGTGCTCGGCCTGGTAGCCGCCCATGAGCGACTCGACCACCCCGATGAGCAGCCCGCCGACGACGGCACCACCCACCGAGTCGAGTCCGCCCACGATGATGGCCGGGAGGGCCTTGAGGGCGACCGTCCAGGTCTCCTGGTTGACGTTGGCGCCGGCGGCCACGAAGGTGCCGGCCAGGGCGGCGAGGGCGCCGGCCAGAGCCCAGGACAGGGCGAACACGGTGCCCACCGAGACGCCGTTCGACAGCGCCGTCTCCTGGTCGGCGGCCGTGGCCCGCATGGCCAGGCCGGCCCGGGAGTACTTGAAGAAGGCGAAGAGGGCGGTGACCACCACGGCGGTGGCGATCATCATGGCCAGGTGACGCTGCTGGATGCGGACGCCGCCGACGGAGACGCCACCGAGCTTCCACGGGTCGCTGATGGAGCGGACGTCGGCGCCCAGGAAGCGGTTGACGAACACCCGGATGGCGACGTCGATGCCGATGGTGATGATGGCGACCACGAACACCGGCTTGCCCACCATGGGCCGAAGGGCCACGCGCTCGATGATCAGGGCCACGACCGCGGTGCATCCCATGGCCAGCAGTACCGCCAGGTAGAAGTTCCAGCCCCGGTCGGTGGCGAAGGCCACCACGAAGCAGGCCCCGGTGACCATGAGGGCGGGCTGGGCGAAGCTGATGATCCGGGTGGCCTTGTAGATGATGACGAAGCCCACGGCCAGGAGGGCGTAGTACGACCCGGTCCCCAGACCCTGGAAGACCAGCTCGATGAAGCGGGTCACCCCTTCTTCCCCCCGTACATCGACTCCACGAGTTCTTCGAACGTGGTGGCGATGGCCGAGCGCTTCACCTTCTGGGTGGCGGTCAGCTCCCCGTCCTCGTGGTCCAGCTCCTTGGGCAGCATGCGGAACTTCTTGATCGTCTCCACCTGGGCGAAGCGGGCGTTGACCTCGTCGATGACGCCCTGGACGAGCTTGAGCACGTCAGGCTTCTCGCCCAGGTCCCGATAGGTCGTGTAGGTGACGCCCCGGCGCTGGGCCCAGTCGCCCACCGTGTCGGCCTCGATGCCGATGAGGGCGGTCAGGTAGGCCCGGCGATCGCCGATGACCACCGCCTCCTTGATGTAGGGGGAGGCCTTCAAGGCGTTCTCGATCTCGCTGGGGGCAACATTCTTGCCACCGGCGGTGATGATGATGTCCTTGATCCGGTCGGTGATCTTCAGGTGGGTGCCGTCCACCCACTCGCCGACGTCGCCGGTGTGGAGCCAGCCGTCGGCTTCTACGGTCGAGGCGGTCGCCTCCGGGTTGCGCCAGTAGCCGGCGAAGACCCCCGGATGGCGGGTCAGGATCTCACCCGTGGCGTCGTCGATCCGGACCTCGGTCTCGGGGTGGGCCTCCCCCACGGTGCCCACCTTGACCCGACCGGGGCGGTTGGCGGTGGCCACGGCCGAGTTCTCCGTCATCCCGTACACCTCGTGCATGGGGACGCCGATGCCCATGAAGAACCGGATCAGGTCGGGGGCGATGGGGGCGGCGCCGGTGGCGGCGTAGCGGCACTCCCGCATCCCGATGCGGTCCTGGAGGGCCCGGTAGAGGAAGACCCAGCCGGCGACGTAGCGGAGCCGGCTGGCGGGGGTGTGGCGGCCTCCCGTCCGCTCCAGGTCGGCGGCGACGCGCCGGGCGACGCCGGTCCACAGCTTGAAGTTCCAGCGCTTGAGACGGCTGGCGGAGGCGGCCCGGATGGTGATGCCGGCGTGGAGCTTCTCCCAGATGCGGGGCACCCCGAGGAAGATGGTGGGTTGGACCTCCCGCAGGTTCTGGGGGACCGTCTCGATCGATTCGGCGAAGTTGACCACCGCGCCGGCGGCCAGGTTGAACCACACGGTGAAGATCCGCTCGGCCACGTGACACAGCGGCAGGTAGGACAGGAGCATGTCCTTGGGATGAGGCGGCGGCGAGCAGAACCCGCCCCCCTCGACCAGCGCCTTGATGGCGAACTCCACGTTGGCCAACGTGAGCATCGCCCCCTTGGGCGGTCCCGTGGTGCCCGACGTGTAGATGAGGGTGGCAAGGTCCTCGGGTGACGCCTGGGCCATCAGCTCGTCGAGCCGGCCGGGGTGCTCCTCCCGGTGCTGCCGGCCAAGGGCGAGGAAGTCCTCCCAGGACAGGAGAATGTCGTCCTCGTAGCGGCTGACCCCCCGGGGCTCGATGTAGACGATCCGCTCCAGAGCGGGGAGCTGATCCCGCACCTCGAGCGCCTTGTCGACCTGCTCCTGGTCCTCGGCGATGAGGACCTTCGACCCCGAGTTCTCCAACAGGTAGGCGACCTCGGGCGCCGGATTGGTGGGGTACAGGCCCATGGTGACGCCCCGGACGGCGACCGCGGCCACGTCGGTGTAGACCCACTCGGGCCGGTTCTCGGAGTGGATGGCGACCCGGTCGCCGGCTTCGATCCCCAGGGCGAGCAGGGCGTGGGCCACGTCCTGGACGCGGTCCCAGTACGTGGCCCAGGTGATCTCCTGCCAGATCCCGAGGTCCTTTTCCCGCAGGGCGACGCCGTCCGGCTGGCGGTGCGCCCAGTCGCGCAGGCGGGTGGCCAGGGTGGTGGTGCGGGTTGCCGGCGCCGGCTCGAGCGTGGTGGTCACCCGTGCTCCTCTCCGAGATAGGCCCGGATGACGTCCGGGTTGGCCTGGACCGCCTCGGGGACGTCGCAGGCGATGGGGCGGCCGAAGTCGAGGACGAGGACCTTGTCGGCCAGGTCCATGACCAGGCCCATGTCGTGTTCCACCAGGATCATGGGGATGTCGAGCTCGTCGCGGATGTCGAGGATGAACCGAGCCATGTCCTCGGTCTCCTCCACGTTCATGCCCGCCACCGGTTCGTCCAGCAGCAACAGCTTGGGCCCGAGGGCGAGGGCCCGGCCGAGCTCCACCCGCTTCTGGATGCCATAGGGGAGGAGGCCGACGGGCGACTTTCGGTACTGCTCGATCTCGAGGAAGTCGATGATGTCCTCCACTACGGCCCGGTGGCGGGTCTCCTCCCTGCGGGCCCGGCCGGCGTAGATCAGTGCCGAGGGCACGCCGTAGCGCACCAGGTGGTGGCGGCCCAGCATGAGGTTGTCGATGACGGTCAGGTTGGCGAACAGCTCGATGTTCTGGAAGGTGCGGGACATGCCCAGCCCGGCGATGTGGTGGGGCTTGCGGCCGAGGATCGGCTGGCCGAGGAACAGGACGCGCCCCTGCTGCGGCCGGTAGATCCCTGACATCACGTTGAAGATGGAGGTCTTCCCGGCGCCGTTGGGCCCGATGATGGCGAAGAGATCCCGGGAGCCCACCTCAAAGGAGACGGCGTCGAGGGCCTTGACCCCGGCGAAGCTGAGGGACACGTCGTCGAAGACGAGGATGGGCTGGTCGAGGTCGAGCTTCTCCTTCTCCTCGGCCATCTCGGCCGCGAACACGTCGCTCATGACAGCCACCGCTTCCGGCGCTTGTAGTGCTTGACGTCCCGGAACGACTTGCCCGACCCTTCCTCGCGCAGGCCCAGATAGAACTCCCGCACGTCCTCGTCTTCGAGCAGCTCGCGGGCCGGCTTGCTCATGACCACCTTGCCGGTCTCCATGACATAGCCGTGCTCGGCGATGGAGAGGGCCATGCTGGCGTTCTGCTCCACCAGGAGCACCGTCGTCCCCTGCTCGTTGATGGCCACGATGAGGTCCTTGATCTGGCTCACCAGCCGGGGGGCGAGCCCCAGGCTGGGCTCGTCGAGGATGAGATACCGGGGGTTGGCCATGAGCGCCCGCCCGATGGCCAGCATCTGCTGCTCGCCGCCGGAGAG
>Ga0299907_10000139_pt1 | contig 29054 bp, 26 predicted proteins | sample RVTome_16_FD_198680 | JGI IMG/M metagenome (GOLD analysis project Ga0299907, IMG submission 198680) | Soil microbial communities from uranium-contaminated site in the Upper Colorado River Basin, Wyoming, United States - RVT152D67 (version 2) ...
CACCGCATCGGCCCCGGCGAGCACAGCCAACCTGGGCCCCGGATACGACGTGCTCGGCTTGGCACTTGGTCTGCGGTGCGGGGTGACCGCCGAAATCGCCGACCACTGGTCCGTCGAGCACACCGGCGCGCACGTACCCGGGCCAGGGGAGCCGGACGCGGTCCTGGTCGCAGCACAGCACACCGTGGGTGACCGGCCACTGGCGATGACAGTGGACAGCGAAATCCCCCTGGGCAGGGGTGTTGGCTCGTCATCGGCCGCTCTGGTGGCCGGGGCCGCCGCGGCGTTGCGAGCAACCGACGGGGTGGCGTCGCCGGATCGGGTGTTCCGGATCGCGGCACAACTCGAGGGGCATCCCGAGCAGGTGGCCGCATGTGTCTACGGCGGGCTCGTCCTAGTCCCGGCCACGGGGCTCCCCATGCGTCTTCCCCTCCACCCGTCGCTGCGCCCGGTGGTAGGGATCCCGGACGGGCGGCTGTCGACCACAGAGGCGCGGGGCGTCGTGAGAAATGAACAGGATCTCGAGGTCGTGGTGCGCAGCCTCGCCAGGCTGGCGGCGCTTACTGCAGGGTTGATCACCGGTGACGCGGGGATGCTCGACGCCGCTCACGGCGACGAAATCCACGAGTCCCCTAGAGCCGAGATCGACCCCGAGGTCGACGATCTGATCAAGATGGCGAAACGTGCCGGCGCATTGCACGCGGCGCGTTCGGGAGCCGGACCGTCGGTGGTGGCGCTGGCCACGGCTGAGACGGCCGACAGAGTGGCCGAGCTGTTCGTGGAGAGAGGCCTGGAGGTGCTCAACCGACCCGTTGAAACGACCGGTCTGACCTGAGTGTCGTCAATCGGGCGTGAGTGCGCCGGGCCGTCGTTCACCGCAGCCTGCGGATCACCAACCACCGCTGAGGTAAAACGCCTGGTCTACGATGTGCCGGCAATGCACGTCATCGACATCACCTACTGCGTCCCCTGAAACTATCTCGACCGCGCCGTGAGCGCGGCAGCCGACATCCTCTCCAACTACCAGCACGTCGTGGAGACCTTCACCTTCACCACCGGGTCGAAAGGCGTCTTCGACGTCACCGTCGACGGTGAGACCCTCTACTCGAAACACGAGACGGGCCGCCACGCCGAGCCCGAGGAGGTTCTCGAGCTGTTCACCGAGAGGTATGGGGAGGGGGTCACTCGCTACGGCGAGAGCTGACCTCGGACGGCATCGACCGGGAGCAAAGGATGCGCGTCCCTCCGGTCTTCGGGTCCAAAAGGTGGTCCTGGTGGAGGGTCTTGACGATCAGTTGGCTCGGCGGGACCGGTCGACCATCCCTTGACTCAGCCTGCACCCGAGCTTGACTGTAAGTAGCGGGCGGTTGGGTGGTGGAGGGAAGAGCGATGAAGCCATCCGCTTGGCCGACCGCCCTGGCTGCGACATTGGCGGGTCTGATCCTGGTCCCGGTCGCGGCCTTGGGAGCGCCTCCAGAGCGCATCCAGGTGTGTCACTTCGCTGCAGATGCGGCACCGGATGGGCACCGATGGAACCTCGTGGAGGTCAGCGTCAAGTCCCGGGACAGTCACTTGGCCCATGGCGACGGGATCCCGGAAGGCGAGGTGCCCGGGTCGAACAGTCCCGCATTCTTCGACGAGCAATGCACTCCGCAGCCCACGGAACCTGAGCTGGAACCTCAGCCGGAACCCGAGCCCGAGCCGGACCCGGAACCTGAGCCGGAACCCGAGCCTGAACCTGAACCTGAACCTGAGCCGGAGCCTTCCGAGCTCGTCTTCGCCGTCGCCTACAGCGACGTGAACAGCAGCGACGGTGTTTACAACCCCGCCGATGTCCTCATCGCCAAGCTGATCGACGGTCCCGGCATCGCCGGTGACGGCGTCCCTGGCGTCGGCGATCTCATCGTGACCAACCAATACCCCATGAACTTCGGACCGTCCGACTTCGAGAATTTCGGCGTCGCCGAGCACACCGTCACCGAGCTCGAAGTGGGGATGCTGGGGGTGTGCAACGTGAGTACCGCCGATGGCAGGTTCGTATGGAGCAACAGCGATGGGCTGATGGACGGGTATTGGGAGCTCGACTCAGCTATGGACCTCCAACTCAAGTTGGTCGACGACAAGGCTCAGCTCCAGGTCGACACGATCGCGGTATCGACTTCCAGTCCCAGCCAGCCCTCGGAGGCGGTGGCGGAGATGACCGCCTTGGATTCCAGCGACGCCAGCTTTATCGACGTCGAGGCGGACTGCTTCATCGACGAGTCTTAACCCGTCCCTTTCGCCCCGGTTTGACCTAACCGCGGAATGCCACCACCATTGGGCGCGTTCCCCCACGTGGTGAAAGGTTTTTAATGGGCTCACTGGTCAAGAAGAGACGCAAGAAGATGTCGAAGCACAAATACCGCAAACGTCTGAAGGCGAACAGGCACAAGCGGAAGAAGTGACCCTCAAGAGGCCGGGCGGACCGCCCGGCCTCTAGCCCTGGTCGCGCAGGAAATCCTCGATCTCTTCGACCAGGTCGGTCTCTCGGACGATCTCCTCGTCGGCCTCGATCTCGAGACGCCCCACATACTCCTGGAGCTCCTCGTTCCCCTCGATGGCCTCGTTCACCGTGGAGAGGAAGTCCCGGCTGGCCCGGGTCAACTCGCCCACCTCGAGGCTGACCCCCACCAGCTCGGAGGCCTTCATCGCGAGCGCCTCGGTGGCCGGCGGGTATTCCTGGTTCGACAGATAATGGGGGACCGCCGCCCATACCGAGATGACATCCATGCCGGCGCCGCCGAGGGCGTGGTTGAGGACGCCGACGATCCCGGTCGGGCCTTCGTAGCCGGAGGGCAACAGCCCGTGCAGCGTGAGGGCGTCGGGGCGGGTCGCCGAGCCGACCAGGGGGACGGGGAGGGTGTGGGCCACCTGCCCGATGAAGGCACCCATTGTCACGGCCCGTGACACACTCAGCGCCTGGAGTGCCTCCACCAGCTCCCGGGTGAACCGCTTCCACTGGTAGTGAGGCTCCTCGCCGATGACCACCACCAGATCGCGTTCGCGGCCTCTGACGGCGTGGATCTCGTTGCGTGGCCAGCTGAGGTCCCGGATGCCGGCGGAATCGAGGGAGACGATGGGACGCCGCACCTGGAAGTCGAAATGGGAGTCGGGGTCCAGTATCGCGACCACCTCGCCACCGAGACCCTCGACGAAGGCCTGGGCAGCCTGACTCGCCGATTCGCCGGCATCCCCCCATCCCTCGAAGGCGATCAGCGCAACGGGGTCTCTGAGCACCGGCCTCTGCAGCCACTCCAGTGAGACCATGTCGTCAACCTACACCGATGGGGCAGAAACGAAACCTAGGACCAGAACGGCTCGAACCGGCGTAGCCGGAGGGCGTTGAGGACCACCGAGACCGAGGAGAACGCCATGGCGGCGGCGGCGACGGTCGGGCTCAGCCATCCCAGGGCGGCGATGGGAATGGCCAGGGTGTTGTAGAGGAACGCCCATATCAGGTTGCCCCTGATCGTGCCGTAGGTGGCGCGGGCGAGCTCGACGGCCGTGGGTGCCAGACGGGGGTCGTCGTGGAGCAATACGACGTCTCCGGCTTCGACGGCGACGCCGGTGCCCGAGCCTACGGCGAGCCCCAGATCGGCTTGAGTCAGGGCTGGGGCGTCGTTGACTCCATCGCCATAGAACGCCACCACCTGGCCCCGCCTTTGCAGGTCCTCGACGCGCTCCGCCTTGGAGGCCGGTGTGGCCCGAGCGAAGACGCTGTCGATTCCCACTTCGGCGGCGACTCGGTCGGCCGCTTCCTGGCTGTCGCCGGTCACCATCTCGGTGTCGATGCCCATGCTCCCCAACCGGGCCACCGCTGGGCCGGCTTCGGCTCGCAGTGGGTCGGAGACGGCGATGACTCCCCGCACCTGTCGGTCCCAACCGGCGAGAAAGGCGGTGAGGCCCACGGCCTCCTTTGACATCAGGGTCTCTTCCCAGCGGGCCACTCCCTCGAATCCCCGGCTCTCCAAGAGCTCCGGAGTACCTACGACCACCTCGTGGCCGAGCACGGTCCCGGTAACGCCGCGGCCCGGGTGGCTTTCCACCTCGTCGACTGCGGCGAGCTCCACCTCCTCCTCGTCGGCGGCCAGCCCGACGGCGACGCCGATGGGGTGGCCGGACGCCGATTCCACCGATCCCACGATCGTCAGGAACTCGCTGCGCTCGGCGTCGGTGTCGATGCTCCGCACCGACATCCGTCCTTCTGTGAGCGTTCCGGTCTTGTCGAACACCAGAGTGTCGATGGTCCTGGCCCGCTCGAACACTTCTGCCTGCTTGAACAGGATCCCCAGCTCCGCCCCCCTCCCGCTCCCTACCATGACGGCGGTGGGCGTCGCCAAGCCGAGGGCACAGGGGCAGGCGATGATGAGTACTGCCACTGCCACACTCACCGCCTTGCCCAGCCCGCCGTCGAAGACCAGCCAGAGCACGAAGACGGTGGCCGCGATCAGCAGCACGGCCTGGACGAAGCGGGCCGAGTAGACGTCGGCGAGACGCTGCATCGGCGCCTTGGAGCCTTGGGCTTGCTCCACCATGACGACGATGGAGGCCAGCGTGGTGTCGGACCCGACACGAGTGGCTCGTACCACGAGACGACCCCCCTGGTTGACGGTGGCGCCGACGACCTCGTCCCCAATCGCCTTCTCCACAGGGCGGGGCTCGCCGGTGAGCATCGATTCGTCGACGGTGCTCGCCCCCTCCTCGATCACCCCGTCGGTCGGGATCCGCTCCCCTGGTCTGACCAGCATGAGGTCGCCGGGGAAGATCAGGTCGATATCCACCCGCTGCTCCCTCCCGTCGACCAGCAGGGTCGCGTCGTCGGCGCCCAACTCGAGCAGACTGTGCACCGCGCTGGACGCTCGCCCCTTCGCCCGTGCCTCGAACACCTTGCCCAAGGTGATGAGGGTGATGATCATGCCCGACGTCTCGAAGAAGACCTGGCCGTGGATGGGGAGGACGGCGAGCGAGTAGAGGTAGGCGGCCAGCGAGCCCAGGGAGATCAGGGTGTCCATGTTGGCGCTGCGGTGCTGCAGCTGTCTCCAGGCCCGCAGGTGGTACTGCCACCCTGCCCAGAAGACCACCGGGGTGACCAGCAGACCCTGGACAACCGAGTTCCACAGGGCGTGCGGTCCGAGGAGGTGGAGAATCATCGCCGGCGCGGTGAAGAGTGCGGCAATGAGGAAGCGGCGACGTTGCAGCCGCTCCTCCTCGGTGTACATGTCGAGCACGTCGCGACGCACCCCCTCGGAATCGCGGCGGCTCAGGCCGTAGCCGATCTTGCCGACTGCCTCGATCAGGCCCAGCTCATCGACTCTGGGACCGACTTTGACCGCCGCGGTGGCACCGGGCAGGTTCACCGAAGCGGTCTCCACCCCTTCCTGGCGGGACAGGACGCGCTCGATGCGTACCGCACAAGTAGCACAGGTCATCCCCTCCACGTCGAAGAGGAGGTTGGCCGGCTCCCCCTTCTCGCCGAGCCGGGACTCAACCGAAGACTGCGTAGCCCTGCTCCTCGATGGTGTGCTTGATCTTCTCGAGATCGACCTCGGCCTCGTCATAGGTGACGTCGAGGGTGGCCTCTGGGACCGACACCTCGACGGAGTCGACACCGCCAAGGGCGCCGACGGCGCCCTCGAGACTGGTCTTGCAGTGGTCGCAGTGGACCTCGGGGACTTGTAGGACGGTCTGTTTCACGATCTCTCCAGTTTACGGCGGCTGCAACACGGAGAGCCCCGACATGATGCCGGGGCTCTCCTGTTGTCTGGCAGGGGACGGGGAGGGGGAGAGGACCTGTCCCCACCAGAGATCTTCAGGCCTCGTTCAGGATCTTCCCGCGTACCCTCGGGAATCGAACCGGGGCATGGGCGTGGCAGAACTCCGCCTTGTTGTACTGGGAAAGCTTGGTCTCACAGCTCTTCTTGGCGCAGACCCTCCCCGTCTCGAATCGCTTCGAGGGGCGGGTGACGCCTTTGATGGCTGCTCCTCTTACTGTTTCACTCATATGTCGGCCCTCCTGGCCTCGGGCCATCCGTGCGGGCATACCCTCTACGTCCCTACCCGGGATACCCGACCGGATCGACTCTTAATCCTCGATATCAGATCCAAATAGTGCAAACCCGCCGGTTAACCGGAGTTAAAGGGTGGGGACACTGCTGGGACGTTCCCCAACCTCAGTCGGTTCCCGATATCCCCAGCTTTTTGAGAAACGCACGATTGTCCGGTTCTCTTCCCAAGAATCGGCGAAGCAGCTCGTCCCCGTCCAGCGAGCCGCCCTTCTCGAGTACCTCCCTGCGGTAGGCCATGCCCACCGCGGGATTGGTGACCCCCTCCTCCTCGAAGCGGGAGAACATGTCGTCGCCGAACGCCTCGGCCCACATGTAGCCGTAGTAGCTGGCGTCGTATCCCCCCATGAGATGGCCGAACGAGGCCAGGGGGAAGGTTCCGGCGTGCATTGGGAGCAGAGAGATCTCGATGCCCTTCTCGTGGATGGCGTCGAGGTCGGGGTCGGGACCGCCGTGGATCCGCTGGTCCCACCACCCATACTGCATCTGCCGGAGCTGCCACATCGCCTTGTTCAGCTTCTTCGCCGCCACCAGTTGGTCGACCACGTGCTCGGGGATGGGCTCACCTGTCTCGTAGTGCCGGGCGAACCGTCGCAAGACGTCCGTCCTCCAGATCCAATGCTGCATGATCTGGCTCGGGGCCTCCACGAAGTCCCTCTCGGTATTGGTCCCCGAGAACCGGGCGAACTCGGTCCTCGCCAGGTTCTGATGGAGGACATGGCCGAACTCGTGGAACAACGTCTCCACCTCCGAATGCTGGAGGAGGGAGGGGGCCTTCGAGGTGGGCTTGGTGAAGTTGGCCACCATGGCGCAAACCGGGTTCTGATAGGAGCCGTCCTCGTGTCGGCGCCCTGATATGAGAGGGAATTCGGCGGCGTGCCCGAACTTGCCCTCGCGGGGAAAGAGGTCGAGATAGAAACGCCCCAGGTCCTCACTGGAGTTGGCGTCCTCGATGACGAATAGTTGGACATCGGGGTGCCAGGTGTCGAAGTCCTCGATCTCCCGGAAGCTGATCCCGAACATCTCCGAGGTGAGGTCGAACATCCCGTCGAGCACCTGCTGGAGCGGGAAGTACTTGGCGACCTCGAAATTGTCCACGCCGTAGTCGTTCTTGCGCTGCTGGGTGTCGTAATAGGCCCAGTCCCAGGCCCTGGGGGTGTCCTCGCCGGTGTCCTCGGCCAGCAGCTTAGAGACCGCCGCAACCTCCTCTTTGCCCTTCTCGGTGAGCGGCGCCTCCAATTCCTCGTAGAAGGCGGCCACCCGCTCGGGAGTCTTCGCCATCCGCTCCTCGAGACGGTGATGGGCCCAGGTCTCCAGGTCGAAAGCCTCCGCTATCTCCTGGCGCAACTTGACCGCTTCCTCGAGGATCTTGCGGTTGTCCTCGACAGCGACGGTGTTGAACTTGTATCGGAGCTCCTCGCGCAGGTCGCGCCGCTTGGCGTTCTCCTGGAAGGGGATGAGATGGGGATACTGGATGGTCACCTTGAGCTTGCCGGTCTCCTCATCGGTCTCGAGCGACTCGACGAAGCTCTCCGGAAGCCCTTCCAGATCCTCCGATGTGACCAGGATCCAATCCTCCCACTCGTCGATGTTCTGTTGGAAGCGGACGCCAAGTTCCACGAGACGCTCGGTCTTGGCCCTGACCTCCCCCCTGGTCTCGGCGTCGAGCTCGTGGCCGGCCCGGCGCAAGTCGCGCAATGTGAACTCGAGGAATCTCGCCTTGTCACCCTCGAGAGCTTCGGCCTCACCGGTCCGGGCATACTCCTGCACCGCCTCGTTGAGGTCGTCGCGAAAGACGATCTCCACTCCGAACTTGCTCAGCTTCTCCTCGGCTCCTTTGCCTGCTGTGCGCACTGCTTTGTCGGGATGGACATATCCCATGAAGGCATAGTCGGCGTACGCCCGACCGAGGATGTCCCCCACCTCGTCGAGTGGGCGCATCGTGTTGTCGAAGGTGCGGTCGTCCTGTCCGATCAGACCCTCGAGGACGGCTTCGGCCTCCGCGATGGCCTGGTCGGCGCCCTCCCCGATCTGGTCGGCGGTGATGGTCGAATAGTGTTCCATGAGGACCGGACAGGGTACCTCCTGGTGACGGGTGCTCTAATTTGTGATCGTGTGGTCACTGTCGCCCGACATGCACCATCTCAACCACGGTTCGTGGGGTGCGGTTCCCGTGGAGATCCAGCAGAGGCAGGTCGAGTGGCGGCGGCGCTGGGAGGCGAACACCACGGCCTTTGTCTTAAGGGAGTTACCCGAGGCGATTGGTGCCGCCCGCGCCGCGCTGGCACGGTTTCTCACTGCCTCACCGGAGAGCATCGTCTTCGTGCGCAACGCCACCACCGCCATCGCCTCGGTGGTGCGGTCCGTCGAGCCGTGGCTCGAACCCGGTGACGAGATCGTCACCACCTCACAGGACTACAACGCCGTCCGCCAGACCCTGGAGTTCACCGCCGCCCGTCTCGGCGCCACAGTGGTGGTGGCGTCGGTTCCCTTTCCTCTGGACGGCCCGGAGACGGTCACGACCGCGGTCCTCGACGCGGTGTCCGACAAGACCCGACTGGTGGTCGTGGATCACATCACATCGCCGACAGCCGTGATCTACCCAATCGAGGACATCGTGGCGGCGCTGGAGCCTGACGTGCCGGTCCTCGTTGACGGGGCTCACGGGCCCGGCCAGGTGCCGCTCGCCTTGGAGGGCATGGGAGCGTCCTGGTACGCGGGGAACCTGCACAAATGGGTGTGTGCGCCGAAGGGCGCCGCCTTCCTCCACACTCGGGCCGACCGGCTCGAGGAAACCTTTCCCGTGGTGGTCTCCCACGGGTGGAACACCGGGAGACTCGGGGCGAGATACCGCGCCCTCTTCGACTGGGTCGGGACCGATGACTTCAGCTCCTGGCTCGTGCTGCCCGATCTCCTGGAGCTCCTCGGCGGTCTCGAGCCCGACGGCTGGAGTGGGCTCATGGAGAGGAATCATGGTCTCGCCCTGGCAGCGAGAGGCGTGCTCGCCGCCGCATTGCAGGCAGATCCCCCGGTCCCCGAGGAGATGATCGGGGCGATGGTGGCCATGGAGCTGCCCGATGCCCACGGAGCAGACCCGGGAGGCATCGACTCGCCCCTCACCGGGGAGCTCATCGCTGCCGGCTTCGAGGCACCGGCCATGATCTGGCCGCGATGGCCACGACAGGTGCTTCGAGTCTCCGCTCACCACTACAACACCATCGACGAATACGAAGCGCTGGCCCGGGTGCTGGAGCACATGCTGGGCCGGTAAAGGGGCAACCTCAGCCCCACGACCCGCACCGTGGCGCCGTATCCGCTCAGATATGAGCTAAGAACATCTGCTCCGCCTGTTGGCGGGTCAGCGCCTCGTCGGGATTGATCCCGTGACGCTCGACTGCCGCGTTGATCCCCACATCGGGGTGGGGAAGCTCGACCGGGCTGTCACTGCCCCCGAGTAGGGGAACGCCCGCCTCGGCCAGAGAGCGGAAGGGATAGGCCCGGGTCATCCTCTCCGGCCCCAGCCGCTTCACCAGCCAGTCCTCCTCGGAGGCGAGGAACGCTGGTTGCACCGAAGCCACCACTCCAAGGGCGGCCATTCGAGCCACGGTGGCGTCGGTGAGGATGGAGGCGTGCTCGACGCGGAGGCGACGCGGATCCGCCCCGTCGTAGATGAGGTCCTCGAAGACATCGAGGACCAGGTCGTTGGCCCTGTCACCGATGGCATGGATGGCGGCCACGCCGCCCAGGTCCAGCGACGCTTTGGCCATGGCCCGGGCTCGCTCGGGATGGAAGCGAATCGTGCCCCGGGTGTCGGGGCGGTCGGCGTAGGGCTCGTACATGGCCGCGGTGTGCCCTCCGAGGCTGCCGTCGACGAAGTCCTTCCAGCCGTGGAACCGGATCCGCCCTTCGGCGGCATCGATCTGACGCTTGGCCTCGGCGAGTCTGGCCCGGTCGTTGGTGATGACCAGGACCTCGATGTCGACTGGCAGGTCGGGGGCGAGACGGCAGAGTGTCTCTACCTCGTCCGGGATCCCGCACCAGATCGACTCCCCTGCCGAGATGATCCCGGTCACCGAGCCCAGACCCATCTCCGGGAGTGTGGCCAGCGCTCCGAGGATGCTCTGGTCCGACGGCGGCGAGATCAAGTGAACGAGGGCCCGGGAGACACCCTGAACCGCGGTCTCCCGGAGGATGCCGTTGGGGGCGCCGCTGCGATCCCGGTCGAAGGAACCTCCGTCGGGGTCGGGGGTATCTGCATCCACGCCCGCCAGCTCCAGGGTCTTGCTGTTGGCCACGGCTATGTGGCCGCAATACCGGTAGAGGAGGACGGGCCGGTCGGGGACCGCGTCGTCGAGGTCTGACGCAGTGGGAAGTCGTCCTTCCCTTATGCCCTCGTCGTTCAGACGCTGGCCGATCACCGGCCCCGGCACCGTCTCAGCATGGGAAGCGACGGTGGAGAGGATCTCCTCGAGGCTGGATGCGCTCATCAGCTCCAGACCGTTGACCAGTGAGACATAACCGAATGGGTGGAAGTGGTTGTCGTGGTAGGTCATCGCAGGTGCTCGGGCATCGTCGCCTCGACTATGGCGCGCAGTTCCTCGTGGAGTATGCCGTTGCTGGCCACATAGGCGGCCGATGCCAGGCTGTGGGGGTCCCCTATGTGGTCTGTGAACCTTCCCCCGGCTTCGGTCACGAGAAGTGCCCCGGCGGCGATGTCCCAGGGCTTGATCCCCTCGGGTCCGCCATGCTCCCAGTAGGCGTCAAAGCGCCCACATGCGACCCAGGCCAGGTCGAGGGCGGCGGCGCCGAGCCGACGGGTCCCTCGGGTCCGCAGCATCACCGCTTCGACCACGCGCAGATAGGCTCCGGCGTACCTGGTGCGGTCATAAGGGAACCCGGTAGCGACCAGAGCGTTCTCCATGCGGTCGGTGTCCGAGACCCGGATCGGTGAGCCGTTCATCGTCGCACCCTGACCGGCCACCGCCACGAACTCGTCATTGCGTGCCACGTCGATGATCACGCCAACCAGAGGCCTGCTGTCTTCCCAGAGGGCGACAGATACCGCGACCTGCGGCACACGGCGTACGAAATTGACCGTGCCGTCCAGAGGATCGACTATCCACACCCGCCCGGTGCGCCAATCTCCTCCGCCTTCCTCTTCGCCGAGGACGGCGTCGTCGGGGAAGTGGGTGGCAATCACTGATCTGATCTGCTGCTCGGCGTCACGATCCACACGTGTCACCGGATCGACGGCTCCTTTCAGCTCGGTCTCGAAATCCTGGTAGAAGCCGGTTTGGACGACATCGGCTCCTGCTCTAGCGGCACGGGCCGCCACCCAGACGTCGCCTTCCCACATGACGGCGACTCTATTTGCCCGCCGCTCCCTAGCCTCTCCTGGCGTGATCCCCTGGCTACTGGTGCTGTCGGGCGCGGCGATCTCGGTCCTGGCGTTCCCGCCGTTCGGGCCGGGATGGCTCATCGTGCCCGGAGTCGCCCTGTTCCTGGCGGCCATTCGGATGGCGAGGAGCCCGCGGCAGGGCCTGTTCCTCAGCGTGGTCCACTGGCTGGGCTTCTTCGGGGGCTTGCTCTCGTGGCTGGCGGAGCTGAACCCGCTTGCCTTGATCCTGGTCCCGTTCGAGACCCTTTATTTCGTGGTCTACGGCTGGTGGTTGGCCCGGCAAAACCACCGCGGGCCGATCGCCTGGGTGGCCCTGGCGGTCGGAGGGTGGGGGTTGACCGAGCTGGTCCGCCATCGCTTCCCGGTGGGGGGCTTCGAGTGGGGCGCCGCCGGCTATGCCCTGTCGGACAGCGTCTTCACCAGGCTTCCCGCATCCGTCGTGGGCACCGGCGGGCTGACCATCCTGGTCGTCCTCATCGGGGCCGTCCTCGCCGCCGGCATCGCCGGTCGATTCGATCGTCGCCTCATGTGGTCGGCTCCCCTCGTCGTCGCCGTTCTCGTGGCGACCGGTCTAATGCTGTTCGTCGCCGCGCCAGACGGCGAGACCACGGCGACGGTTGCCATAGTCCAGGGCTCCACGCCGTGTCCGTTCGAGCATTGCCCGCCCGACGAGCGGCTTCGCACCTACCAGCAACACCTGGAGCTCACCGGGACCATTGCCGAGGGCTCGGCTGACCTGGTCGTTTGGTCTGAGGGCTCCACCGGCTCGTTCAACGCCGACCCGGTGCAGAACCCCGAGGTGGGTGAGGCGATAGCCCGGGAGGCGAGACGGATAGGCGCCTGGTTCCTAGTCGGTAGCGACCGACCGGTCAGCGAGACCCACTGGGTGAACGCGAATGTCGTCTTCACTCCCGATGGCGAGATCGTGGGCGAATACCGCAAGCAGCACCCGGTCCCCTTCGGCGAGTACATCCCCTGGCGGCCCCTCTTCGAGTGGATTCCCGCCCTCGACCAGATTCCCCGGGACATGATCCCCGGCGACGGGCCCGTGGTGTTCGACATCGGCACTCACCGGTTGGGATCCGTGATCTCCTTCGAGGGGGGGTTCTCCCGGTACGCCCTACAACACCGCCGGGCCGGCGCAGAGCTCATCGTCGTCGCAACCAACGAGGGCAGCTACGGGCTCACCCCCGCTTCCGATCAGTTCATCGGTATGACCCGGATGCGGGCAGTCGAGCTCGGCGTGCCCCTGATACACGCCGCGGTGACCGGGAAGTCCACGGTGGCCGACTCCTTCGGTGAGATCGGCGCGACCACGGGTCTCGGGGCCGAGGAGATCCTGATCGAGGACATTGGCTCCTCCTGGTCCACCCCATACGGTGTGCTCGGCGATGTGCTGGTGTACATCGCCGTCCTGGTCGGGGCCTTCGCATGGTGGAGGTCGAGGGAGGTAGGTTCGACAGACCAGACCACCGAGGAGGAATGAGCCCATGCCCCAGGCGTTGGAGAACCTGCTCCAAGAGGACCGCGTCTTTCCCCCTTCTCAGGAGTTCGCCGCTCAGGCCAACGCCAGGCCCGGGATCCACGAGGAGGCCGCCGACGACTTCGAGGCGTTTTGGAAGGAACAGGCCCTCGAGCGGATCACCTGGTTCACCGAGCCCACGGAGACCCTCGACGACTCGAATCCGCCGTTCTACAAGTGGTTCGCGGACGGGAAGCTCAATCTCTCCTACAACTGCCTCGACCGTCATCTCGAGGATCACGGCGCCCAGGTGGCCTATCACTGGATCGGCGAGCCTGGGGACACCCGGGAGATCAGCTATTCCGATCTGGCGGCCGAGGTCGGCCGTCTCGCCAACGGGCTGAAGACCCTCGGTCTGGAGAAGGGGGACCGGGTTGCCATCTACATGGGGATGGTCCCCGAGTTGCCGGTGGCCATGCTCGCCTGCGCCCGACTCGGGTTGGTCCACTCGGTGGTCTTCGGTGGCTTCTCCGCCGAGGCCCTCTCCAGCCGGATCCTCGACGCCGACGCCAGGGTTGTGATCACCCAGGACGGATCATGGCGGGGGGGGAACGTGGTCCCGCTCAAGGAGAACACCGACAGGGCCCTGCAGAAGACGCCAGACGTGAGCCGGGTCGTGGTGGTGAGACGCACCGATCACGGCGTGGAGATGACCGAGGGCCGTGACATCTGGTACCACGACCTGGTCGAGGGTCAGTCCGCGGAGTGCGAGCCCGAAGTACTCGACGCCGAGCATCCTCTCTACATCCTCTACACCTCCGGCACCACCGGGAAGCCCAAGGGGATCGTGCACACCCAGGGGGGCTATCTGACCGGGATAACCGCCACCCACTCCATGGTCTTCGACATCAAGCCCGACTCCGACGTCTACTGGTGCGCCGCCGACATCGGCTGGGTTACCGGGCACAGCTACATCGTGTACGGCCCCCTGGCCAACCGCACCACCAGCGTCATGTACGAAGGGGCCCCCAACCACCCGGGATATCACCGTCTGTGGCAGATCATCGAGGACTACGGGGTGACCATCTTCTACACAGCCCCCACCGCCATCCGATCCTTCATGAAGTGGGGAGATGAGCATGTCGACAAGCACGACCTCTCCTCACTCCGGCTGATAGGCACGGTGGGAGAGCCGATCAACCCCGAGGCATGGATGTGGTACCAGGAGCATGTCGGGGGCGGCTCCTGCCCGGTGGTCGACACCTGGTGGCAGACAGAGACCGGTTGCATCATGATCACCCCGCTCCCCGGTGTGGTCCCCACCAAGCCCGGATCGGCGACGATTCCCTTCCCCGGGGTCTTCGCCGACGTTGTCGACGACGACGGCAACTCGGTCCCTCTCGGGGGCGGCGGCTATCTGGTGATCACCAAGCCGTGGCCGGCGATGGCTCGCACCATCTACCGCGACGACGATCGCTATGTCGACACCTACTGGACCCGGTTCGAGGGGCGGTACTTCCCCGGTGACGGGTGCAAGCGGGACGAGGAGGGCTACTACTGGTTATTGGGCCGGGTCGACGACATCATGCTGGTCTCCGGGCACAACATCTCCACCACCGAGGTCGAGTCCGCCCTGGTCAGCCATCCCGTCGTGGCCGAGGCCGCCGTCGTCGGACGGAAGGACGAGCTCACCGGGCAAGCCATCGCCGCTTTCGTCACGCTACGCGGCTCCGCAAGCGGCGACGAGAGCCTCATCGCGGAGTTGCGCGCCCACGTCGCCGATGCTCTGGGGGCCATCGCCAAGCCGAAGTCGATCGTATTCACCGATGATCTCCCCAAGACCCGCTCCGGCAAGATCATGCGCCGTCTTCTCAAGGACATCTCGGAGGATCGCCAACTCGGTGACGTCACGACGCTCGCCAACGCCGACATCGTGGCCGAGATCGCCGAGAAGGCGAAAGGAGCCAGGGAGGGCTGAGCCTCAGCCGATGAGGACCGAGCCCAGCCACACGGCGGCGATGAGGAACCCTCCAGCGAGCTCGATGCCAATCGATAATGCAATCGCACCGAGGGCGACCCGAGTGGCATGCCCCGCCCGTTCGGCGCCGACGCGGATGCGCTGTAGGAGGTAGAGAGAGCCCACGAATGCCAGCGGGCCGCCGATCACCGGTATCGCGAAGAGCCCGACGACGCCGGCGGCGACGGCGAGGAGCAGTTGGGCTCGGGGGACGCCCGCCTCACGCAGTCGCTTCCCCGGCCGGAGGTATTTGAGGACGGTCACCGCGACCGCGATCACCACCGCGGCGACGGCGACCCCAGTTGCCAGGGCGGTGCCCTCCTCGAACGCCCAGAGGACCACGGCGACCACCTCGAGCGGGAGGCCGGGGATGAGCACCACCACGATCCCGACCAGCCCGACGGCGATGGCGACCCCGGCAATCAGGTCGTGGATCTCCATTGCGGGTTGGTCCTCGGGTGGGCCGGTCTAGCTGTCTGCCCCGGCGAGTTCGGACACCAGTGTCGAACCGTTTGCAGTCACTGGCTCACCATGCCCGAAGAGGATCACCTGATAGTCGAAGCCGGCCAGCTTGGCGACGGAAGCATTGGCCAGCTCCATGTCCGCGCTGAACCCCGGGTTGGGCCCGACGACTCCACCACCTTCGCCGTTGATGGCGTCTCCTGCAACCAGGATGCCGGCGACCGGGTCGAGGACCGAGATGTGACCCGCGGTGTGCCCGGGGGTCTCGATGATCTGCAGGCCGCGAAAAACCGTGTCGCCGTCACCGACCGCCTGTCCCTGCGTCGGCGCCTCGATTGCGGCCAGGTCTGCCGCCCCGGCAAACCAGGGGAGTACGTCGGTGGTGGCTTCAATCACTGCGGGCAGGCTGCCTTGATGATCTGGGTGGAGATGGGTGACGACGAGGGTGCCGACATCGCCCCATCCCAGACTTATCTCGCCGAGGGCGGCTCCGATCGCTCCCTCGCTGCCAGGGACGCCGGTGTCGACAATTGCGGCTTCGCCTCCCCGGTACAGGAGGTAGGCGGACACGAAACCGAGGTTGACCCGATGCCACTCATGGGCACCGTCCGATGAGGTTTCCGCCGGCGCGGTCGATCCTGGTGCCGAGGTCGGGCTGGGCCCGCTGGTGGCACCCCCCTCGGTGGTGTCCGGCGTGGGCGTGGCGTTGTCCGTCGACTCCGCGGCGCAGGCCGCGGTGCCCAGAATCATCACCGCCAATCCCGCTTTGCCCATGTCCCGGAGGAGCATGCGACGGGTCGGGAAGACGAAGGCAGTCACGGCGTGAGCCTACGCCACCAGACGCGCGCGGTGACAGTGCACGCGTAGGGTGCCGGCATGGCGATCAAGATCATGCTCTCGGAAGCAGAGCTTCCCACGCACTGGTACAACGTGGCCGCGGATCTGCCCAACCCGCCCTCGCCGCCGCTCCATCCCGGGACGATGAAACCCGCAGGTCCGGGAGATCTCGAGCCCCTCTTCCCGATGGAAATCATCATGCAGGAGGTCTCCCAGGAGCGTTTCATCGAGATCCCCGAGGAGGTGCGTGACATCTACGCCATGTGGCGCCCCACCCCCCTCTACCGTGCGCGTGGCCTGGAGCGTCACATCGGTGGGCCCGCCCGCATCTACTACAAGTACGAGGGCGTCAGCCCCGTGGGATCCCACAAGCCCAACACCGCGGTTGCCCAGGCCTACTACAACGCCAAGTCGGGGGTGAAGAAGCTCTCCACCGAGACTGGCGCCGGGCAGTGGGGCTCCGCGCTGGCCTTCGCCTGCTCCCTGTTCGGTCTGGAGTGCGAGGTCTACATGGTGAGGGCCTCCTACGACCAGAAGCCCTACCGGAAGGCGCTGATCGAGACTTTCGGCGCCACCATCTACCCGTCCCCCTCGACCAACACCCAATATGGGCGAAAGGTGCTCGAGGACGACCCGGACACCCCGGGCAGCCTGGGGATCGCCATCACCGAGGCGATCGAGGTGGCTGCGACAGACGACGACACCCACTACTCGCTGGGCTCGGTCCTCAACCACGTCCTCCTCCATCAGACCGTCATCGGCGAGGAGGTGCTGAAACAGCTGGCGATGGTGGACGAGACCCCCGATGTGGTGATCGGCTGTGCCGGGGGAGGCTCCAACTTCGCCGGTTTCAGCTTCCCCTTCGTTCGCGAGAAGCTGGCGGGGAGCATGGACCCGGTGATCCGGGCGGTGGAGCCGGCCGCGGCTCCCTCGCTGACTCGAGGGAGCTACCGGTACGACTTCGCTGACACCGGGATGATGACCCCCCTTCTCAGGATGCACACGCTGGGCCACGACTTCGTCCCCGACCCCATCCATGCCGGGGGTCTCCGGTATCACGGCATGGCCCCACTCGTGTCCCAACTCGTCGACGAGGGAGTCGTCGAGGCCCAATCCCTCAACCAACGGGAGACCTTTGCCAAGGCGGTGGAGTTCACCCGGGTGGAGGGGATCACCCCCGGGCCCGAGCCCACCCACGCCGTCGCTTCGGCGATGCTCGAGGCGGAGAGGGCCAAGGAGAACGGTGAGGAGAAGGTCATCGTCTTCAACCTCTCGGGTCACGGTCACTTCGACATGGCCGCCTATACCGAGTTCCTCTCCGGTGACATGGTCGACTACGAGCACCCCCAAGAGCGCATCGACGCGGCCATGGAGCGCATCCCGACTGTGTCCTGAACCGTTCTGTGAGGAGAATTGCGAGGTATGGAGTGATTTCTCCTCACAGAAAGGTCAAGAAGCGGGGCAGTCGGGCTCACCGGGGTGAAGCGGGCGGACCAGGAGCTTGAGGGGGGAGCCTCCCTCTTCGGGACTCATCCACACGGTCTCCTCGGTGGCGTCGGCGAACCGACCCACGATCTCGGGGCCGTAGACCCGACAGCCCCAGCCGTTGCCCAGGGTCTCCCACTCCGAGAAATCGGAGGATCCCAGGGGCCACTCCCTGGCGTCCGGCGTCTCCGTGTCCGGCCCAACCGGGCCGGCGACGACCCGGACACGCTCACCCTCGTAGGCCCCGAGACCGGGCCCAGCCGATATTTCTCCGAGAACAGAGATCAGCTCCTGCATCGAGACGTGGACCGGGCTCTGGGCGCCGTTGGTCTCCAGACCGAGGGCATACACCCCGTAGGTGTGCTCCCCCGCATCGTCCCAATAGGTCACGACCTCGGTGGAGGCGTCGGCCACCATGTCCATTGCGCTGTCGTCGATCTCGTGGTCGATGCCCGGCAACCCGATCTCCTCGACTAGCTCGAGGACCCGCCGCATCTGCTCGTCCGTGGCCTGAGCCACCTGGTAGTTGGGGAGCAGGGGCCCGGGGTAGATCATGATGATCGGGCCCGAGTAGATGAGTCTCCCATCGGCGAGGAGGGTGTAGGCGGGCCCATGACCCAGGGCCCACTCCACCGGGACGAAGCCACCCTCGGAGCGAACCTGGACCAAGGGGGCGTCGGCGTCCTCGGGGAGGCTGGCACCTCCCTTGGGCGACCCGCAGGCCGCTACGGCCACGGCGAGAACCGGCACGATCAGCAGTGTTTTCGATGTCATGGTCATTAGATGTCCCCGGGCCCGGGTCGGTTCCCCAGGGCACAGTGCCCCTTCGGGAAGCTCCCCCTCACATGGGAGCGGACCAGACTCACGATCACGCCCGTCTCGGCTCGAGGATCGCCGACGGTGCGTTGGCGCCGTCGAACCTCGCCGGGGTTCTCCCGGCACTCGCCTTCGAGGTCACCCCGGCGATCCTCTATCTGGTCACCTATCTGGCCCTTTATCGTGTCGATGTCGGTTTTCGGTACTGGCTGGGCCATTCCCGGCGGCGTGGCGACGATCCCGGGTGGCTGTCCGAGGGACGATCGGCGACAGCGGGAGTGGCCCTCGTGGTCGGGACGATTTGGGTGATCGAATACTGGCCCTTCACCTGACGTCAGGTGCGCCCCCGCTCGTGCTCCCAGCTCTCCAAGCCCTCGTCGATGAGGCCGATCGCCCAGTCGAGCTCCTCGACCGTGGTGATGAGCGGGGGGATGAATCGGATCACGTTCCCGTCTGGCCCGCAGTCGATGATGATGAGCTCTCGTTCGAACGCGTGGGACTGGAGGTGCTTGAAGGCGTTGGCGTCGGGCACCCGGGTCTCCGCATCGGTGACCAGCTCCACCCCGATCATGAGGCCCAAGCCGCGCACGTCTCCAATGGTGTCGTGTCGCTCCGCCAACTCCCCGAAGCCCTCGAAGGCCCGCTTGGAGAGGTCCCGGGCGTGGGGCAGCAGCGGCTCCATAGCCCCGATGACGGCAGTCGCCGCGGCTGCAGCCACCGGGTTGCCCCCGTATGTAGTCCCGTGCGAGCCGACCGGCCAGGCCCCGATGATCTCCTGTGCAGCCCCGTATGCGGACAGGGGAAAGCCGTTGGCGATTCCCTTGCCCATGGCGATGATGTCGGGCTTGGCCCGGTAGTGATCCGAGGCGAACCACTCCGCGGTGCGGCCGAAGCCGGTTTGCACCTCGTCGTACACCACCATGATGTCGTGGTCCTCGGCCATGGACCGGATCTCCTCCAAAAAGACAGGGGGCGCCGGGTAGTAGCCGCCTTCACCCTGCACCGGCTCGACCAGGAAGCAGGCCACCTCATGAGGCGAGACCACGTGCTTCAGCAACAGTCGCAACTCGCGAAGCGACGTCTCCACCGCGGCCTCCTCAGACATTCCCCAGCGGTAGGGATGGGGAAAGGGGGCGACGAACACCGAGCCGACCATGGGGTGATAGCCGTCCCGGTACCTGGAGTTGGAGGTGGTGTAGCTCACCGACCCCATGGTGCGGCCATGGAAGCCGCCCCGGAAGGCGACCACACCCTGCCGACCGGTGCTGTGCTTCGCCAGTTTCACCGCAGCCTCCACCGCCTCGGATCCCGAATTGGCGAAGGCGAACATGTCGATGCCGGGCGGGGTGATCTCCCGCAGCCGCTCCGCCGTCTCCACGACCGATTCGTACCGGAAGATCATCCCCGAGTGGGCCAATTGGTCGAGTTGGCGACGGGCGGCGGCCACCACCTCGGGATGGTTGTGGCCGAGATTGGTCACCGCGGTGCCGCTGGCGAAGTCCGCCCAGCGCTTCCCGTTGACGTCGGTCACCCAGAGCCCCTCTGCGGACACCGCGTGGATGTCGGTGTCGAAGGCGATGACCGGGGCCATGACCTCCCGATGCCGGGCGAGCAACGGGTTGTCTCCGGGGGTGGTCGGCACGGAGCCAGAGCCTAACCGGGGCCAGGTATGTTCGCCCTGTGCCGAGTCTCAGGGCCAGCAGGGTCGTCGTCGACGGGGAGGCGCGCCCCGCCACCATCCACCACTCGGGCGGGGTGATCGTCGAGATCGGAGACGGTCCGGCCGACGACGACTTCGGCGACCTGGTGGTCATGCCCGGTCTGGTGGACACCCACGTCCACGTCAACGAGCCGGGGAGGGCGCACTGGGAGGGGTTCGACACCGCCACCAGAGCTGCGGCGGCAGGTGGAGCAACGACCATCGTGGACATGCCGCTCAACTCGGTGCCGCCCACCGTCGACCCCGACGCACTCGAGGCCAAGCGGGACAGCGCCGATGGCCGGCTCAGCGTTGACACCGCCTTCTGGGGAGGGCTGATCCCCGGTTCTGAGATTCATCTCGAGACCCTGGTCGCAGAGGGGGTTTGCGGGTTCAAGTCCTTCCTGGTCGATTCCGGTGTGCCCGAGTTCCCCCCACTGTCCTTATCCGACCTCGGCGTCGCCCTGGAGGAAATGGGCCGTCTCGGCGTTCCTTCCCTGATCCATGCCGAGCACCCCGATCTGCTCGAGCCTTGGGAGGGAGATCCCCGGAGCTATCAGGGCTATCTGGTCACTCGGCCTCCCGGGGCGGAGACCGAGGCCGTCGTGCAGCTCGCCGGGCTGGCCGAGAGGATCGGATGCCGAGTCCACGTCCTCCATGTCTCCGCCGGTGAGACCGCGGCGGCCATCGGCTCGGCCTCGTCCTCGCTCACCGGGGAGACCTGCCCCCACTATCTCGTCTTCTCTGCGGAGGAGATCCCCGATGGGGCCACCGTGTTCAAGTGTGCCCCTCCGATTCGTGGCGCCGCCCACCGAGAGGCTCTCTGGGAGAGCTTGATCAACGGCACCCTCAGCATGGTGGTCTCGGACCACTCACCCGCTCCCCCGGAGGTGAAGACGGCTGAGCCCGGAGACTTCGCCGCGGCCTGGGGTGGGATCGCATCGCTCCAGCTCCGGCTTCAGGCGACCTGGACAGGGGCGGCCGAGAGAGGGGTGGGCATCGGCCAACTCACAGGCTGGCTGTCGACCGCCCCGGCTGCACTTGCCGGTCTCGATGGGGCCAAAGGATCGATCGCCCCGGGGAAGGACGCCGACTTCGTGGTCTGGGACCCGGCCGGCGTCACCGAGGTGAGGGGGCAGGCGCTGGAGCATCGACATCCGCCCACTCCTTACGAGGGGATGCGGCTGCGGGGCCGTGTCGTGAAGACGATCCTGCGCGGCGAGACCATCTTCGAGCAGGGTCGGGTCGCGTTCGGGCATGGCAGGATGTTGCGACGAGGATGATCGATCTCATCTCACATGCCGCCGGCGGCCGGGTGGTCGAATGCAACGACGAGTTCTTCGCGGTGGCCGACAACCTGCTCAAGACCACGGATCCCGTATGGAAAGACGGGGAGTACACGGACCGGGGCAAGTGGATGGACGGCTGGGAGACCCGACGGCGCCGCGAGCCGGGCCATGACTGGTGTGTCCTCGCCCTGGGGATCCCGGGTGCGGTGCGTCGGGTGACTGTCGACACCTCTCACTTCACCGGGAACTATGCGGACGAGTTCTCGCTGGAGGCGACCGGCGCCGCCTTCGACGACCGTGTGGCCGCGGCGGTGTGGGAGATGTTGATCCCCCAGACCAAGCTGTCTGGCGACTCCGTGGCGTCCTTCCAGGTCGACGACCCCCACCGGGTCACCCATCTCCGTCTCAACATCTACCCCGACGGAGGCTTGGCCCGGCTCCGGGTGGAGGGCGACCCGATTCCATCGATCAGCGAGGTCTGCCCCGGCGGCCCGGTCGATCTGGCCTCCGCCGTGGTGGGGGGTGCTCCCCTATCGGTCTCCGACCGCCACTACTCCGACCCGGCGAACACCCTGCGCCCCACCGTCCCCGCGGGCATGTGGGACGGCTGGGAGACGAAGCGACGTCGGGGCCCGGGTCACGACTGGGTGGTGTTCCGGCTGGGCCTGTCGGGCGTCGTCGAGGAGGTGGTCGTCGACACGACTCACTTCAAAGGGAACGCCCCGGGCTTCGTCTCACTGGAGGTCTCAGAGGACGGGGAGACCTGGGCCGGGGTCATCGAGCGCGCTCCAGTCAAGCCCGACGCCCAGAACCGCATCCCACTTCCGCAGCCGGCTCATGCCGGGCAGGTGCGTCTGGGTATCCATCCCGACGGGGGCCTCTCCCGGTTCCGTGTCCTCGGGCGGCCCGACCCAGGGACGGCGGGCGAGAAGCGGGTCCTCTATCTCAACAGCCTGTTCGATCAGGAGGCGGAGCGCTTCTTCTTCACCGCATGCCCGGTCCCGGCCTGGGGCGAGCAGATGATCTCCCGTCGGCCATATCGAGCGGTCGATGAGGTCCTGGCCGCGGCGGAGACCGCCTTCGACTCGTTCGAGGAGAAGGGCTGGTTGGAGGTCTTCGCCTCCCACCCAAGGATCGGGGAGAGTGGCGACGACACCTCTTCACGCGAGCAGTCCGGTGTGGTGGGGGCGGGCCGTGCCGTTCTCAGGGAGCTGGCCGAGGTCAACGCCCGATACGAGGAGAAGTACGGGTTCACCTACATCGTCCACGCCTCCGGAAAGGGCGCGTCCGAGATGCTGGAGATAGCCAGAAGGCGTCTGGGGAACAGCCGCGGGGAGGAAATCGCCATCGCCGCCGAGGAGCAGAGGGCGATCACCGTGACGAGACTGAGACGCATGCTTTGCCAGGAGCCCTCGTGACCACCTTGAGCACCCACGTGCTCGACACCGGCCTGGGAGCGCCGGCCGATGGAATGGAGGTGGGTCTCTTCCGCCGCGGCGACGGGGGCTGGGACCGCATTTCGTCGGCGACCACCGACGGCGACGGCCGGGTCGGCGATTTCGGGCGGCTGGAGCCCGGCGTGTACCGCCTCGTCTTTGAGACCGGTGACTACGGCAACGTCTTCTACCCGTCGGTGGAGGTCGTATTCGCCGTCGACGCCGACAGGGAACATCTCCACGTCCCCCTCCTGCTCGGCCCTTTCGGTTACACGACCTACCGGGGGAGCTGATGGCGACGCTGGGCCCGCATCGATGGGGCAAGTCGGAGGTGCGGGTATCCAAGATCCACCGGGGGGAAGTCGCCGACGACTTCTCCGACATCACCGTGTCCGTGCTTCTCGAGGGTGACGTCGCCGCGGCACACACAGAGGGGGACAACAGCGAGGTGCTCGCCACGGACACCATGCGCAACACCATCTACGGTCTGGCACAGGAGCATCTCACCAAGGATCTTGAGGGATTCGGTGTCGTCCTCGCCGAGCGTTTCCTGTCCAAGGAGTCGGTCGATCAGGCGACGGTGGGCCTCGCTGAGAGAGTGTGGCAGCGGGAGACGGCCACCGGCTTCCTAGGCGGTGGCTCGGTTCGCCGGGCCGCCCGTATCGCCAGGGGACGGGAGACCGGTACCCGTGGCGGCGTCGAAGGGTTGGTCGTGCTGAAGACCAGGGGCTCGGCATTCTCCGGGTTCCCCAGGGACGAGTTCACAATCCTCCCCGAGAAGGAAGACCGGCTACTGGCCACCTCGATCACGGCATGGTGGGAGTACGCGGAGATGCCGGGCGACACCTCCGCCATTTGGGGACTGGCCTGCCGCTCCATGATCGACAGCTTCTTCGCAGAGCCGTCGGCCTCGGTGCAACACCAGGGCTATCTGATGGGGGAGGCAGTGCTGGCGGCGGTCCCGGAAATCTCAGAGATCTCCCTCCACCTCCCCAACCAGCACCACCTCGACTTCGATCTCACCCGTTTCGACATGGAACACCACGGAATCGTCTTCCAGCCGGTCACCGAGCCGTACGGCGACATCGCGCTGACGGTGCGGCGATAGAAGCTTCTGTGAGGCGAATTGCGAGGTATGGAGTGGTTTCTCCTCACAGAACGAATTTGTCGGGACCGGCTGTCATGTTGCTGGGATGGGGAGATCGAACGACATCATCAATCAGATAGCCGATTCCCAGCGTCAGCTGGTCAGTCGCTCGGAGATTCTGGAGGTCGGCGGTTCCGACGGCGCGATCAGATGGAGTTTGGCCAAGGGTGATTGGATCACGGTCCAATCGGGGGTCTACCAGATCGACCGTCGGCCAATGGACTGGGAAACCAAGCTCCTAACCGCGGTTCTTGCCGCCGGACCAGGGTCCGCCGTATCCCACCGCTCTGCGTTTCGGCTCTGGGGTTTGGAAGGCATCAGTACACAAGTCGTGGAATTGACAGTGCCTTACACCCATGGGCCGGTTCCAGACGGCGTGGTTGTTCATCGCACCAGGCGGTCGATCGCCGTCGATGAGGTCGATGGGATTCCGGTGACGACCGTCGAGCGCACCTTGCTCGACTGTGCAGCCATCCTGCCCCGTCTGACATTGGCGAAGGCGCTGGACTCGGCGATCAGGAAAGACCTGACGACGGTCGATGCCGTGTATGACCTCCTGGTGGAGAAGGGTGGCCGGGGTGTGAGGGGAACCAAACGGCTCCGTTGGGTCATCCGGGAGCGTCTCCATGACACCGCCACCGGAAGTGGATCCGAATTCGAGATGCTCTATCACATGCAGATGGCATTTCTCCCTAGACCCGAGGTGCAATACCAGCTCTTTCCGGCCAATGGTCGACGGGTGCCCGACTTCTACTGGCCAGAGAAGAAGAAGGCGGTCGAGGTCGACGGCGTCGACGCGCATTCATCAGCGGACAAACTCGATGACGACCTGAAGCGTCAGAACGCGCTAATGGACCTCGGGATCGAGCTCCGTCGCTTCAGCGCCAGGGAGGTGCGGCGCAATCCACAGGGAGTGGTGGCAGAAATCCGCCAGTTTCTGGAAGTCTGACCCGTTCTGTGAGTCGAATTGACTGCATAGCTCGCATTTCTCCTCACAGAAACCTCTAGCGCCGCCCCTCGAGGATGCGGAGGAAGGAGCGGGTGTGGAGCTCGTCGGGGATGAGGCCGGTTCGGGAGGTGGCTTCCTCGGGGGTGATGGCACCGCAGGCCAGGGCGCGGAGGAAATAGTTGAGGAGGCCCTGCCCGGTGGCGGCATCGTCGAAGACCGACCCGACCAGGGTCGCCTTGGCCGCAGAATCGACGAAACTGCTCAGCCGCTCGCCGGCCTCGTCCAGGCCCTCGAGGAAGAAGGCGTAGACCGCGGCATATCTGGTGACCAGTTGGGCCGGGTGGAGATCCCAGCCCTGGTAGTAGGCGTGGGAGAGGGAGTGGCGGATGTGCTCGTAGTGGAGACGCATCGCCCCGTGCACCGCATCCGGGTCCTCCCCGACCGGCATCACATTGGTGGCCCCGTCCGAGAGCCAGACCCCGGTCCCGGCGAGACCGACTTGTAGGGCGTGGCGGGCGAAGTCGCACGCTGGATGGTCCATCGTCTGATGGGCCGAGGTGATGTTGAGCGATGCGGTGTAGTCGTAGGTCCCGAAGTGAGCGCCACGCACCCGGCCGTCTCCGGCTTCGACCCATGCTCGTGCGCCCACCGTCCCGTCCCGGGCGATGACCGTCTGCGGGGTCTCGATCATCAGCTCGATGGGAATGCGGCCAACGCCGAGGGCAGTCTCCAGCTCTCCGAGCGCCTCGGTCATCACCGTCACCTGCTCGGCATCCTGGATCTTGGGGAGAGTGACCGTGAAGCCATCCGGAAGGGACCCGACCTCCTCGGCGACGGTGGTCACGAAGAGATCGAGGGTCCGCAGCGCCCGGCGGTGCAGCTCTGCGGACAACGACTTCACCCTGATCCCCAGGAACGGTGGGAGGCTGCCCTCTTCCATCCCCTTCACCACCTCGGCGGCGGCGGAGCGAGCGTGGCCGTCCTCCTCGTCGTCCAAGCGGTTCCCGTAGCCGTCCTCGAAATCGATCCGGAAGTCCTCGACGGGCTCGGTGCGCAGCTTGTCCGTCACTGCCTGGTGCACCCTCTCGGCGAGACCCGCCTCCATCCCGAGGATCCCAGCGAGGTCCTTCCCCCCTGGCGCCCACCGCTCGGCGAAACCCAGGGCCAGCTCGCCGAGTCTCGCCGCAGTGCCCGCTGAGAACAGGTGGGCCCCCCCGTACACGGTGTGGACCGGTTGGCGCTCCGGGCCCTCTCCGGGGAACTCCTCGGCGATGCGAGCTGAGGCGCCACCGAGCCGGCCTCCCCAATCTTCCAGGTTCTCGCTGGTGAAAGTCATGGCCGTTGACTCTATGACCACCGGTAGGTTGACGGCGATGGGGACGCTTCTGATGAGAAATGCCACGGTCCTCGTCACCATGGACGGCGCCGAGATCCGAGATGGCGGTGTCTTCGCTCGGGACGGGTGGATCGAGAACGTCGGGCGCACCGACGACATCCCCGCAACCGCGGACGAGATCGTCGACCTCGCCGATCACGTGGTTCTCCCTGGTTTGGTCAACACCCACCACCATCTGTACCAAACCTTGACCAGGGCATTTCCCGGAGCCCAGGACTCCGGGCTGTTCGACTGGCTGCGCACCCTCTATCCGGTGTGGGCTCGGATGACCCCCGATCACGTCCGGGTGGCCACCCGGCTCGGTCTCGTGGAGTTGGCTCTGAGCGGCGCCACCACCGTCTTCGACCACCAGTACCTCTGGCCAAACGCCTCCTCCATCGACGACCAGTTCGAGGGTGTCGAGGGACTCAACCTCAGGGTCCACTTCTCCAGGGGCTCGATGAGCCTCGGGGAATCGGAGGGGGGTCTGCCACCCGACTCTGTGGTCGAGGGCGAAGGGCAGATCCTGGCCGACTCGGAGCAGGCGGTCCACCGTCACCACGACCCAGCGAGAGGATCGAGACGGCGGGTGGTGCTTGCCCCCTGCTCTCCGTTCACGGTCACCGGCGACCTGATGAGGGACACCGCCGCCATGGGAAGAGACCTCGGAGTGCGTCTGCACACACATCTCGCCGAGACCGCCGACGAGGAGCAGTTTTGTCTGGAGAGATTCGGGATGAGGCCGGTTGAGTACATGGAGTCGCTGGGGTGGGCCGGGCCCGATGTGTGGTACGCCCATGCGGTTCATGTGGCAGACCACGAGGTGGAGAGGATGGGACAGGCCGGTACCGGGGTGGCCCACTGCCCCACGTCGAACATGCGGCTGGCCTCGGGTCTCGCCCCGGTGCGCCGTTATCTGGAGTCCGGAGTCGCGGTCGGGTTGGGCGTGGACGGCTCGGCGTCGAACGACTCCTCGGCGATGCTCGCCGAGGCCCGTCAGGCTCTTTTGCTCAACCGGATCGCCGTCTCCCCCGGGATGGGGGAAGGTCCCCAGCTGACCGCCCGCGGAGCACTCGAGCTGGCCACGATCGGAGGCGCCCGAGTCCTCGGCAGGGATGACATCGGCGTGCTCGCCCCCGGGCGCGCCGCCGACGTGATCGCTCTCGACCTGAACCGCATCGAGTTCGCCGGGGCCCTCCACGACCCGGTCGCTGCCGTGGTCCTCTGCGGACCGGGGCGGGTCGACCACTCCTGGGTTGGAGGCCAGTCCCTGGTCAGGGATGGTGAGTTGGTCGGCGTGGACAAGGAGGCACTGATCGACCGCCACAACCAATTGGCTCGCGACCTCGGCGATTAGCGTCCCGGCGGTGGACATCCATCACCCCGGCACGCTCCACGACGCACTACGCACCAGGGCGGAGGGCGCCGTCCCTCTCGCTGGTGGCACCGACCTGATGGTCGAGGTCAACTTTGGCCAGACCCGCCCAGAGACCGTGGTGGCCCTGCGTCGTGTCGCCGAGCTCCAAAATTGGGAGGGCCCACGCATCGGCGCCGGGGTCACCTGGCGGCGGATCGAACGCGAAGGGCCGAAAGCCCTCGCCGAGGCGGCGCGCACGGTGGGCTCCCCCCAGATCAGGAACGCAGCCACCATCGGCGGGAACCTCGCCACCGCCAGCCCCGCAGGCGATGGACACCCCTTCCTCGCCGCCACCGACTCCAGCATCGAGGTGGCCTCGGTGCGCGGCTCCCGTCTCATCCGGTGGGATGGGTTCTTCACCGGAGTCAAGAAGACTGCGCTCGAGAACGACGAGCTCGTCGTCGCGGTGCATCTCCCCGACCGGCTACCCCCTCGTCAGGCCTTCGCCAAAGTCGGGATTCGCAATGCGATGGTCATCGCCACGGTGTGCTGTGTCGTCACCCGCGACGACGACGGTGCCACCACCGTCGCCCTCGGCTCGGTGGCCCCGACGGTGATCAGGACGAGGCGAGCCGAAGAGATGATCTCCAGCGAGCGGGACCCTTCCCCGGCCGCACTCGACCGGTTCCAGCGTCTGGTCGAAGAGGAGGTCAGCCCGATCACCGACCATCGCTCCACGGAGCGTTACCGGCGTCACGCCGCCGGGGTGCTGGCGCGTCGGCTTCTGGAGAGGTGTTTGCGGTGATCGTCTCCTTCACCCTGAACCAGGCACCGGTGACCGCTCGGGTGAGACACCCGTTGAGTCTGCTCGACCTGCTTCGTGACGAGATCGGCGCCATGGGGTCAAAGGGAGCTTGTCACCAGGGGGAATGCGGCTCGTGCTCGGTCCTGCTCGATGGGACATTGGTCTGCTCCTGTCTGGTGATGGCCGCAGACGTCGAGGGCTCCGACGTGGTGACCGTGGAGGGCCTCACTCCCGAAGTGGGTCTGTCGGCGGTTCAGAGGGCCCTGCATCGCGCCGGTGCGGTCCAATGTGGGTTCTGCACGCCGGGCATAGTCGTCGCCGCCACCGAGCTCTTCAGGGACAATCCGTCCCCTACGGGCAGTGAGATCAAGGAGGCGCTGGCCGGGAACATCTGCCGTTGCACCGGGTACGGGTCGATC
>Ga0299907_10000140_pt1 | contig 29018 bp, 29 predicted proteins | sample RVTome_16_FD_198680 | JGI IMG/M metagenome (GOLD analysis project Ga0299907, IMG submission 198680) | Soil microbial communities from uranium-contaminated site in the Upper Colorado River Basin, Wyoming, United States - RVT152D67 (version 2) ...
GGCCGAGCTCCGGGCCTTCCTCGAGGTACTCCTGGGCGAGGACACCTGGGTGAGCCCGGGGCCAGGCGCCGGGACTCTGAATGTTCCGGCGCCGGCGGACGAGACCGCCACGACCTGAGTCAAAAGAACGCGCCCCCACCCCGTGAGGGGCAGGGGCGCGTGGTACTGCGCGGTCAGAGGTCTAGAAGAGACTCATCAGGCCGTCGTAATCGCCGAGCTCGGTCAGGCTGAGCACGTCGTTGTGGTGACCGAGGTCGACCAGGCTGTTGTGGTGACCGAGGTCGACCAGGCTGTTGTGGTGACCGAGGTCGATGCCGTTGGCGTTGTTGCAGACATTGACGAGACCGGTGCAGTCGCCGCCGCCACCGCCGGAGCCGCCGTCGCCGTCGAGGATGTCGCCGAGCAGATCGGTCTCGAGGAGCCCGTCGGCGTGGTTGCCGACGCCATCACCGAGGTAGCCGATCAGGCCGAACACCGTGCCGGGCTCGAGCCAATCGAGCTTGTCGAACAGGTCCTCCAGGTCGATCTTGCCCCGGAGCCAGTCGATCTTGTCGCCGAGGTCGAGGTGGCCGTGCAGCCACTCCAGCCGGTCGTGGGCGTCCACGTAGTGGAGGAGGTGCAGGATGTCGAGCAGCTCGTCGATGTCGATGTCGAGGTCCACGAGCAGGCAGATGTCGAGCTCGATGCCGTCGACCTCGATGGAGATGGTCTCGCACTCGTGCTCGTGCTCGCCGCCGCCGCCCCCGCCACCGTTGTCGTGGTCAGGATCGCAATGCGGATTGTGCGTGCCCGCCGGGCCGGTACAGACGTGGTCGGGCAGGTCGTGCGCCTGGGCCGCCAGGGTGCCGAAGCCGGCCAGCGCCATCGTGGTCATGACCGCCACGGCCATCACCTTCTTCTTCGTGGAACTGAACAAGGGAACTTCTCCTTTGTGCGCCGGCCGGGCCCGCACCCAACCGTGTCGGGGCGCCACCCTGGGGGAGGATGGACGTGCGGAGAACGGTTGCCACGACAGGCGATGACGGGGCGCGCTTGGGCCTTCCGATGCGAAAGAAGGACGTATTTGCCGGCGGCGATTTTCGAAGCGCGCGAATCGCGTGGTGATCGCTTCAGAAGGCCCTTTCGAACTCCGATGGCTGAGGCCTCGCGCCGACATCGGCCGGCGGCGCGCCGGAGTTACCGACTTTGCCGCCCGCACGGGGACGAAAGCGGGCGCACCCCTGCGGCCGCCGTCAGGGCCGGCCCGCGACCACCGTGTTGGCCAGCGTCCCGAGGACCTCAACCTCCAGCTCGACGCGATCGCCGGGGCCGAGCCAGGGATAGGCGGCGGAGCCGTGGACGGCGGAGAGCTCGAGGATGCAGCCCGTTCCGCACGTGCCGGAGCCGATGACGTCTCCGGGGCGGAGCACGGTGCCCCGGGAGGCGTGGGCCAGCATCTCCCCGAAGCTCCAGTGGAGATCGGACAGGCGTCCCCGTGACCACTCGACTCCGTTGACGTGGACGGTCATGGCCAGGTTGAACGCCTTGTCCTGCCGGTAGGGCTCGAGCTCGTCGGGGGTGACGAGCACCGGCCCCAGGCTGGTGGCGAAGTCCTTGCCCTTGGCCGGCCCCAGCCCCTGGCGCATCTCCCGGCGCTGGAGGTCCCGGGCGCTCCAGTCGTTCATCACCGTGTAGCCGGCGATGTGGGCCTCGGCCGTCGCCGGGCCGAGGTCGGAGCCGGGCCGGCCGACCACCGCGGCCACCTCGAGCTCGTAGTCCAGCTCGGTGCAGCCCGGCGGCACCGGGATGTCGTCCCCCGGGCCGGTGATGGCGGCCGGGTTGGAGAAGTAGAAGACCGGCAGCTCGTACCAGTCGGGGTCCATCTCCAGCCCGCGGGTGGCCCGGGCCGTGCGGACGTGCGCCTCGAAGGCGTAGAAGTCGCGCACCGACGGCGGAACCGGGATGGGGGCCAGGAAGCGCACCTCGGCGGTATCGAACACGGCGGCGGGGGAGGCCCGCGCCGACCGCCCCGCCGCCGGCAGGTCGCCGAGCAGGTCGACGAGGGCCGGGCCCGCGGGCAGGGCGAAGATCCGGTCGCCGTCCACGACCCCGACCCGCTCGACGGGCGAACCCGGGGCCAGGAAGGTGGCGAAGCGCATCAGGCGGAGGCGGTCCAGTGGACCCTCGCGGAAATCATCGTGGCGTCTCGCCGGCCAGTGCCGCCGCTGGCTGCGTCCTCCTCCTCGGCGGAAGAAAAATCCGCCTCGTCGTGCGTCCTTGCCAGCGACGACCCTGACTCGGCGATCCATCCATGGGATTTCCGCGAGCGCCCACTAACGATCGCCGGCGCCGTCCATCCAGGAGCGGTCGTAGCGCTCCACGTCGATGGAGGCTCCGGCCGGGGTGAGGCGTAGCGGCTTCCGGGCGTCGATGTTCACCGCCACCTCGTTGGCCTCGCCTCCCGGTCCCCGCTCCCGGGAGCGCTCCACCGCCTGGGGCTGGGGTCCGTGGTGGATCCCGGAGGGGTGGAAGGTGAGCATGCCTTCGGTGATGCCGGCCCGGGAGAAGAACTCGCCCCGGTGGTAGAAGATGACCTCGTCGTAGTCGATGTTGCGGTGGTAGAAGGGCACCCGGAGCACGGCCGGGTCGGTCTCGAGGGGCCGGGGGGCGAAGGTGGCCACCACGAACCGGTCGCCCACGAAGGTGGTGTGGGCCGACGGCGGCACGTGGTAGCGCGCCGAGGTCACGGGCCGGAAGTCCGCGATCGACAGGCGCAGGGGTGACAGGTCGCCCTTCCAGCCCACCACGTCGAAGGGATGGTGGGGGTAGACCACGGTGGTCACCTCACCGTCCCGCAGGACCTTGACCGGGAACTCGCCGGTCTCGTCGTGGGGTTCGGGTTCGGGCACCTCGAGCACGGCGGGATCGAAGAGGGCGTGACGGCCCAGGAGGCCCCGGTCGGGGAGGCGCAGGCTCCCGCCCCGCGCCTCCACCGTGAGCAGGCGGCTGGGGGCGGAGGCGGCCACCCGGTGCGTGGTCCCCCGGGGCACCACCAGGTAGTCGCCGGCTCGGAAGGTGAGCGGGCCGTATTCGGTCTCCAGGCGGCCCTCCCCGTGGTGCACCAGGTACAGGGCGTCGCCGTCGGCGTTGCGCAGGAACCATTCCGGTGTGCCCTCGGGCCGGATCCACCACCCGATCCGCAGGTCGTCGTTCTCCAGCAGCACGACCGGCAGCCCGGCGCTCCCGTCGGTCCCGTCCGTGGTCAACCGGTTGGCGTCGAGGGCGTGGGGGCGCAGGGGGCCGTCGATGGACGACCAACCCGTCGGGGGTCGCAGCCGGTAGAGGTGGCTGGCCGCCCCGGAGAACCCCTCCCGGCCGTGTTCCTCCTCCACGGTCCCCTCGGGCAGGTCGGCGTGGGCCTGGCGGGAGGCCCGGCCCCGGATCCACTGCGGCCTGGGGAACTCGTCCATGTCGAGGCTCAGCGCGACCGGCCGGTGGCCGCCTTACGGGGCCGGCGGATGGCGGCCTGGGGGCTGGCGGCGTCCAGCAGCGGCGTGAGCCGGAACGGGATCTGCTCGGTCAGGGCGATGACGGTCGTCGTCCGGTTGATGCCCTGCACCTCCAGGATCCGGTTCAGGACCTCCTGGAGGTGGTCGTTGGAGCGGGCCACCACCCGGCAGTGGAGATCGTCGGCCCCGGTGGTGGCGTGGGCTTCGAGCACCTCGGGGATCTCCTTGAGGTGGGCCACGACGTCCTCGAGGCGTCCCTGGGCGATGTCGAGGTGGGTGAAGGCGAGGACCCCGTAGCCCATGGCCTTGAGATCCAGATGGGGCCCGAAGCTGGTGATCACCCCGGAGGCGACGAGCCGGTCCACGTGGGCCTGGGCCGTGCCCCGGGCCACGTGGGCCTGGCGGGACAGCTCCAGCATTCCGATGCGGGGTCCCTCCGAGAGCACCCGCAGCAGGCGCCAGTCCACCGGTTCCAGGCTCTCGGTCACGGCCGGGACTCTAGGTCCGCCTTCACGTGTTGAACAATCTGTCCGTTTTGCGTGGTATGCGCCCGGTCTGCACTTACAAATTGTTCAGAAAACGAATAAGATGTTGACAGATACGCTCAAAAATTATCCACTCAACTGGGCAACGGTGCCCCTCAAGGAAGGGAGCGGCCATGGAGACTCGGACCGCCGGCGATCTCGCCTCGTTCCAGGCTGGGGTGGAGGAGCTGGTCCACCGGCATCCGGTGGTGGTGGACAACGCCTACACCCGATGGTTCGCCCAGGGGGAGGCGAGCGCGGCCGAGGTGCGCCATCTGGCCGTCCAGTTCTCCGTGTTCAGCCATCTCTTCGTCGAGGCCCAGCTCCGCAAGGTCATCAACGCCGCCGACATCGAGTCGTACCGGGCCGGCAAGGAGATCCTCATGAACGAGCTGGGGGTCGTCTTCCGGGCACCGGCCGCTCCCGCTACGGATACCGAGGTCGACCCCGACCTGGTCGGCACCGAGGGCACGGTCGACGGCGGCCGGTTCCGCTTCGCCGCCGCCCACTTCGAATGGCTCCTGCGCTTCGGAGCCGCCCTCGGGCTGTCCTTCGACGACATGGGCAAGCGCCGCCACGGCACGACTTCGACCCTGTTCTTCTGCGACGAGCTGCTGCGCATCTACGGCAGCGAGGACGCCTCGGTGGCCGAGGGCGCGTCCTACGCGGTGGAGAACTGGGCCGCGGCCGGCTTCTGGAAGGAGCTGATCTCCGGTCTGCGGGCGTACAAGGCCCGCGAGTGTCCCGAGCTGCCGATGGGGTTCTGGATCTGGCACGACAAGATCGAGGATCAGCACGCCGCCCACACCGCCGACGAGCTGACCGAGGCCTTCTTCCGCCCCGACTTCGACGAGGAACGCTTCTGCACCGGGGCCGTCGAGATGCTCGACGGCGTGAAGGCCTTCTGGGACGGGCTGGAGCGAGACCGGCTCAAGATGAGGAGGGTGGCATGAGCCTCACCGGTGACCGCCTCCGCCAGGCCCACAGTGTCCTCGGGGACACCCCGAACCCCGGGTCAGGCCTACGGCTCGGAGGCATCGACCACATCGAGTTCTGGGTGGGCAACGCCCGCCAGGCGGCCGGGTTCTTCGCCGCCGCCTTCGGCTTCGACATCATCGCCTACGCCGGCCCCGAGACCGGGGTCGCCGACCGGGCTTCCTACGTGCTGAGCCAGGGCGACATCCGCTTCGTGGTGACCGCCGGCCTGACGCCCGACTCGCCCGTGACCGCCCATGCCCGCGTCCATGGTGACGGCGTGCGCGATCTCGCCTTCCTGGTGGACAACGCCACCGTGGCCTACGAGACGGCGCTGAGCCGGGGGGCCAGCGGCTGGCGGGCGCCCTGGGTGGATTCCGACGCCGACGGGCGCATCGTGCGGGCCACGGTGGCCACCTACGGCGACACCCGGCACACCTTCGTGGAGCGGGCCGACTACACCGGCCTCTTCGCCCCCGGCTACCAGGCCTCCGAGCTGGCCCGGCCCGTGGGTCCGCCGGTCGGTCTCGCCCGGGTGGACCATGTGGTGGCCAACGTGGAGCTGGGTCGCCTCGAGGCCTGGGTCGACTACTACGCCCGCATCTTCGGCTTCGACCAGCTGGTTCACTTCGACGACGAGACCATCTCCACCGAGTACTCGGCCCTCATGTCCACCGTGGTGTGGGACGGCTCCAAGGTGGTGCTGCCCATCAACGAGCCCGCCACCGGGCTGCGGCGCAGCCAGATCCAGGAGTACCTCGACTGTTACGGCGGGCCCGGCGTGCAGCACATCGCTCTGCGCACCCCCGACATCGTGAGTACCGTGCGGGCCCTGCGCGACCGCGGGGTGCGCTTCCTGCGTGTGCCGGGCACCTATTACGACGCCGCGGTCGAGCGCATGAGCGGGATCGACCTGCCCTGGGACGACCTCGCCGACCTCGGCATCCTGGCCGACCGCGACCATGAGGGCCATCTCCTCCAGGTCTTCACCGAGACCATGGGCGATCGCCCCACCCTGTTCTTCGAGATCATCCAGCGGGAAGGTTCCCGCGGTTTCGGGGCCGGGAACTTCAAGGCCCTCTTCGAGGCCATCGAGCGCGAGCAGGCCCGGCGGGGCAACCTGTAACGGCTGGCGGAGGCGGGCGAAACTTCGCCCGAAAGGCGTCATATCGCCCGCTTTCGCCCGTCCACACAGCATGCGCCACTCACCCCGGGCCGGCTTCGCTCCTGCTCGCCCCTCTGTCCTGAGTGTGGTCGACCAGCTGGCGGCGGCCGAGCCGTCCTCGTCCTTGCCGGTCATCGTCTCGGCTGCCGCCCGGGCCCTGGGAGTCGACCGGTTGTGTGTGCATCTCCTGTCGAAATCCGACCCTCCGATCCTGCGACGCGTCGCCGCCGTGGGCCTGCCGGAGTCGCTGCTGGCGGCCAACGAAGAGCTCCCGGTAGGGCGGGGCGGCGGGCCGGTCGGCCTGGCCGCCGAATCAGGTTCGGTGGTGGTGGAGGAGGACGTCCGCCACCACCCGGCCCGGATGCCCTCCACCCGCCTGGGCCTGCCGCCCGAGGTGCTGAGCTGCTGGGCCGTCCCCATCGTCGGAAGAAACGGCCTGCTCGGGGTCGTCTCCGGCTACGGCGCCACGACCGGTCCCCCCCGGGCCGACCTCGTGGAACTTGTCTTCCTCTACGCCGGCTACGTGGCGGCGGCCATCGAGCGGGGGCGCCTCCGGGACCAAGCCACTGGACCGGGAGACCGAGCCCGGTCCGGGATGCCGCGGGTGCTGCTGGTGGAGGACGACCGCAACCTCGTCGATCTGGTGCGCTCCAACCTGGTGGTCCGGGGCTACGACGTCACCGTCTCCAACGACGGCTCCGAGGTGCTGTGGCGGGTGGAGACGGAGCGTCCCGACCTGGTGCTCGTCGATCTCATGCTGTGCGGATCCGATGGCTTCGAGCTGTGCCGCCGGATCCGGGAGCGGTCGGCGGTGGGAATCATCGTCGCGTCCCCCCGCCGCGGTGAGCACGACAAGGTCCAGGCCCTCAACCTGGGCGCCGACGACTACATGACCAAGCCGTTCGGGGTGGAGGAGCTCATGGCCCGGATCACGGCCACGTTGCGCCGGACCCGGCCCACTCCGGTTCCGGTGGCCGAACCGACCGTCACCATCGGCGATGTGGTCGTCGATCTCGACGCCCGGGCGGTGACCAGGGCCGGGGAGATGATCCACCTGACCCCCACGGAGTTCTCCCTCCTGCGCGAGCTCGTCCTCCACCGGGGCAAGCTGCTCAGCCACGCCACCCTGCTCCGGCGGATCTGGGGTCCCGGCTACGAGACGGAAACCGAATACATCCGGGTCTACGTCCGCCGGCTGCGGTCCAAGCTCACATCGCCGGAACGGCCGTCCCTGATCACCACCGAGCCTCGTGCCGGGTATCGATTGATGGCTGAGTGACGGAGGTTGTTCTAGTGGTCAAAGTTGTCTAACTGATTGGCGGAACCCCATGACACGTAAGGGTCTCAGGCGCGACTATGCGGGTGACGTTCACCCACGAGCAACCAGGAGGTTACGTCTGACCCGTAGCTAGCTACATACTTCCAACGCGATTCCCAGCGCGTAGGCAGTAACGGTAAACAGACGGTTGTGATGGTGCCCCGGTGGCAGGCCACCGGGGCACCATCGCGAACGCGGTGCCGGGCACGGCACACTGGAAGGCAGTGACGACCAGGCTCATCGCTCCGCCGGAAGCGGGTGGGTGGCTCCGGCGGCTCCGCCCTCTCCTGCTGCGCCACCGGCGCAATCTGTTGCTGTCCTTTCTCGGCTCGCTGGTGGGCATGGGCGCCACTGTCCTGACGCCTCTGGTGCTGCGGGACGTGATCGACGCCGTGGCCTCGGGCCGCCGCGCCTCGGTGCTGGCGCTCGGTCTGCTGCTGGCGCTCGGTCTGCTGCGGTTCGGGGCGGCGGTGGCCCGGCGCCTCTACGCCGGCCGGGTCAGCTACGACGTGGAGTACGACCTGCGCAACGCGCTCTACGAGCATCTCCAGCGCCTCGACTTCGCCGCCCACGATCGGCTGGAGACGGGTCAGGCGGTGTCCCGGGCGGGCAGTGACGTCCGCATGATCCAGATGCTCCTCGCCTTCCTGCCGCTGATGGTCGGCAACCTCGTCATGCTCGGTCTCTCACTTGTCGTCATGGCCGTGCTCAGCCCCGCCCTGACCCTCGTCGCCCTCGTCGTCCTCCCCGCCCTGGCGGCCGGCTCGGCCCGCATGCGGGACCGGGTCTTTCCCGCCACCTGGGACGCCCAGCAGAAGGCGGCGGAAGTGGCGGGAGTGGTGGAGGAGGCCGTCACCGGCGTGCGAGTGGTCAAGGCCTTCGCCGCCGAGGAGCGGGAGCTGGCCCGCCTGGAGCACAAGGCCCGGGCGCTTTTCGCCTCCCGGCTGCGCAACGTGGCCATCCAGGCCCGGCTCGTGCCCTTCATCCAGACCCTGCCCAATCTCGGTCTCGCCGCCCTGTTGCTCTTCGGCGGGAACCTCGTGCTCGACGGGCGCATCTCGCTGGGCACCTTCCTCGCCTTCAACTCCTACCTGCTCCAGCTGGCCGCCCCCGCCCGCATGCTCACCATGGTGATGGCCGCGGGCCAGATGGCCCGCGCCGGGGCGGTGCGGATCCTGGCTCTGCTCGACTCCTCCCCCCGGGTGGCCGAACGGGACGACGCCCGGCCGGCGGGCGACGTGGCCGGCGACATCGCCTTCTCCGACGTGCATTTCGCCTACGCCTCGGGGACACCCCGGGCCCCGGGCTCCGAGGCCCAACCGCTGCTCGACGGGTTCAGCCTCCGCATCCGGGCCGGCGAGCGGGTGGCCCTCGTCGGTCCGTCGGGGTCGGGCAAGTCCACCATCGCTCTGTTGCTGCCCCGTTTCTACGACGTCGACGGAGGGGTCGTGACCCTCGACGGGGTGGACGTGCGGGAGCTCCGCCTCGACGATCTCCGCCGCAGCATCGGGGTGGTCTTCGAGGACGCGTTCCTGTTCTCCGCCTCCCTGCGGGACAACATCGCCTACGGCCGGCCCGACGCCACCGACGACCAGGTCCGGGCGGCGGCGGAGGCGGCCGAAGCCGACGAGTTCATCGATGCGCTTCCCCTGGGCTACGACACGGTGGTGGGGGAGCGTGGCCTCACCCTCTCGGGCGGCCAGCGCCAGCGCATCACCCTGGCCCGGGCGTTGCTCACCGACCCGCGCATCCTGGTTCTCGACGACGCCACGTCGTCGGTCGACCCGACCGTGGAGGCCGGCATCCACGCCACCCTCCGCCGGCTCATGGCCGGGAGAACCACCATCATCGTGGCCCATCGGCCGTCCACCGTGGCCCTGGCCGACCGGGTGGTGATGGTGGACAACGGCCGGGTGGTGGCCGACGGCAGCCACGCCGAGCTCTCGGCGAACAGCCCCCGTTACCGCCAGCTGCTGGCGGGAGACGGGGAGGCGTCCGACCGGGGCGGAGGTGGCGGCGTTCCGGGGGGACCACTCCCGGCCTCGCCGGCCACCAACCGCGGGCGGGCGTATCCGGCCTCCTTCGTTCCCGCCGGTCAGCCGGCCACCTCGTTTGCCTGGGGCGCGGGCCGGGGGGGCGGCGGGGGATCGGGCATGGGGCTGCGGGGCGGCCATGGGTTCATGGAGGCGATGGTCGACGACGAGAAGCTGGCCGCCCAGGTGGCGGCCCTCCCGCCCGCCACCGAGGAGCCGGACATCGATCCGCTGGCTGCCGCCGCCGCCGACCCCGACTTCCGGCTGGCGCGCTTCGTGCGTCCCTGGCGGGGAGCCCTGGCCGTCGGAATGGTTCTGGTGGCCATCGACGCCCTGGCCGGATTGGCCGGGCCCGCCCTGGTCCGGGCCGGCGTGGCCGGCGGGGTCCAGGACGGCCGCCGGGGGGCCCTGGTGGCGGCCAGCGCCGCCTTCGCCCTGGTGGCGCTGGTTGACTGGTGGGCGTTGTGGGCGGGCGCCCGCTGGACGGGCCGCCTGTCCGAGCGTCTCCTGTACGCCCTGCGCCTGAAGGTCTTCGCCCATCTCGGGCGCCTGGGGATCGATTTCTACGAGCGGGAGATGGCCGGGCGGATCATGACCCGGATGACGAGCGACATCGAGGCCCTGGCCCAGCTCTTCCAGCAGGGGCTCGTCACCCTGGTGGTGGCCGGGCTCACCGCCGTCGGGGTGGCCGTCGCCCTCTTCGTCCTCGACTGGCGCCTGGCGGCCGCGGCCATGACGGTGGTACCGCCCCTGGCCGTCCTCACCTGGTGGTTCCGGCGCCACTCCGACGCCGCCTACGCCCTGGTGCGGGACAAGGTCGCCGGCGTCATGGCCAGCCTCCAGGAGGGCCTCTCCGGCGTGCGGGTCACCCAGGCCTTCGCCCGCCAGGACCGCAACTACTCGGAGTTCCGCCAGGTGGCGGGCGAGCACCTCGACGCCCGGCTGGAGGGCAACCGGCTGTCCGCCACCTACTTCCCGGCGGTCGAGCTCCTCGGCCAGGTCGCCACCGTGGTGGTGGTCGGCTACGGCGCCGGACTGGTCCGGGGCGGCTCGCTCACCCCCGCCGATCTCATCGCCTTCGTGCTCTACCTCAACCTGTTCTTCGCTCCCGTCACCCAGCTCTCCCAGGTCTTCGACGTGGCCCAGCAGGCCAAAGCGGCGGCGGCCAAGCTGGCCGAGCTGCTGGCCATCCCGGCCTCGGTGCCCGACCGGCCCGGGGCCCTGGCGCCGGAGACACTGAGGGGGGAGCTGCGCCTGGAAGGCGTGCGGTTCCGCTACCCCGGCGAACGGTCATGGGCTCTGGACGGTGTGGACCTCACCATCGTCCCGGGGGAGACGGTGGCGCTGGTCGGTCGTACCGGGGCGGGAAAGTCGACGGTGATCAAGCTCCTGGCCCGCTTCTACGACCCCAGCGAGGGCCGGGTGACGGCCGACGGGGCGGCGCTGACCGATCTCTCCGCCTCCGCCTACCGCCGTCACCTCGGACTGGTCCCCCAGGAGGCGCACCTGTTCTCCGGCACCGTCTTCGACAACATCGCCTACGGCCGCCCGGAGGCGACGGTGGCCGAGGTGGAGGCGGCCGCCCGGGCGGTGGGGGCCCACGACTTCGTGGCCTCCCTGCCCGACGGCTACGCCACCGTGGTCTCGGAGCGGGGCCGGTCACTGTCGTCCGGGCAGCGACAGCTCCTCGCCCTGGCCCGGGCCCGCCTCGTCGACCCGACGGTCCTCCTCCTCGACGAGGCCACCTCCAATCTCGACCTGGCCACCGAAGCCCGGGTGGGCCGGGCCATGGGCGCCCTGTCGGAGGGCCGGACCACCGTCCTCGTCGCCCACCGCTTGGCCACCGCCGCCCGGGCCGACCGCATCTTCGTTCTCGACGGGGGCCGGATCGCCGAGGAGGGCACCCACGCCGAGCTCCTGGCCCGGGGCGGCCTCTACACGGCCATGTGGCGGGCCGGCGACCCCGACGCCGAACCACCCGGCGACGACGTCCTCGAACCCACCGGCTGATCCAGGCTCAGTCCCGGGCGTCGGGAGGGCGCAGGTCGACGCGGAGGGTGAGGATGCCGTCCTCCAGGGTGCCGGTGGCGTCTCCCAGCATGGCGAAGTCCATGAAGTCCACCTGAGCGCGTTCCAGGAACCGCTTCTTCTCCGGCCCGGCAACCGGGGGCATGGGACGGTTCTTCACCGCGTTGGCCCGCTCCCGGAACCGGGCGATCATCGCCTCCACGTCGAGCTCGTCGGCCACGGGCCCACGTTATCCGTCTCTCGCCTCGCGCCTCGACCGGCCAGAAAGTCTGGGAGGGTCACAGGAAAAGCACGGGCCCGGTGCTCTTCCGGCTGCGCCCGGCCCCTGACTTCCCGACCTTCGCCGGGCGGCGGGCGGGCGTACACTCTGCGGCACGATGGTGGCCCCCGAGCGTGTTGAGTCCCGCATTCTCACCGTGCCCAACGTCGTCACCGTGGTCCGGCTCGCCTGCGTGCCGGTGTTCTGCTGGTTGCTCTTCGGCCGCGACGACCGCACCGCCGCCGCCTGGCTCCTCGCCGCGCTGGGGTGCACCGACTGGGTGGACGGCTACCTGGCCCGCCGGCTCCATCAGGTCAGCGAGCTGGGCAAGGTGCTCGACCCCACCGCCGACCGGATTCTGCTCGGCACCGTCGTCGTCTCCCTCCTCATCGACGGCAGCGTTCCGCCTGTCCTCGGGATCGCCCTGCTCGCCCGCGAGGTGCTGGTGTCGGCGGCCGTGGTCGCCCTGGCCGCGGCCGGCGCCCGGAGAATCGACGTGCAATGGGCGGGCAAGGCGGGAACACTCGCATTGATGGTGTCCCTTCCCCTGTTCATGATGGGCGAGCCCGGCCCCTGGGGCCGGCCCGCCGACGTCATCGCCTGGGCCTTCGCCATCGGCGGCCTGGCCCTGATGTGGTACGCCACCTTCGCCTATGTGCCCCTCGCCCGCCGGGCTCTCGCTGACGGCCGCGCCGGCCGGCTCCAGGGGAGGCTTTCATGACCGGGGCGGGGGTGTCCCCCAGATGAAGGCCGTGGTGATGGCCGGTGGGGAGGGCACCCGGCTGCGGCCGCTGACCTCCAACCTGCCCAAGCCGATGGTGCCCATGGCCAACCAGCCGCTGATGGAGCACGTCGTGCGCCGCCTGGCCGACCACGGCTTCGACGACATCGTGGTCACCGTCGCCTACCTGGCCAACCACATCCGCAACTATTTCGGGGACGGCTCGGAGCTCGGCGTGCGCATGCGCTACGCCACTGAGGAGAGCCCGCTGGGGACGGCGGGGTCTGTCCGCAACGCGGCGGCCGAGCTGGACGACACGTTCATGGTCATCTCCGGCGACGTCCTCTCCGACGTGGACCTCTCCGAGGTCATCAAGGCCCATCGGGAGGCGGGGGCGCTGGCCACCATCGCCCTCAAGCGGGTGGAGAACCCCGTCGACTTCGGCATCGTCATCACCCGGGACGACGGCTCCATCGAACGTTTTCTGGAGAAGCCGACGTGGGGGCAGGTGTTCTCCGACACCATCAACACCGGCATCTACGTGCTCGAACCCGAGATCTTCGAGCTCATCGCCGAGGGCCGGGCCGTGGATTTCTCCGAGGAGGTCTTCCCCGCCGCCCTGGAGCACGGCAAGCTCCTGCGGGGGGTGGTGGTCGAGGGGTACTGGGAGGACGTCGGCACCGTCGAGGCCTACCACCGGGCCCACGAGGACATCCTCGACGCCCGGGTCGACGTCGAGGTGCCCGGCTTCTCGGTGGGGGAGGGGGTCTGGCTGGGCGAGGGGGCCGACGTCGACCCCGAGGCCGACATCGTCGGCCCCGCCATCATCGGCGACAACTGCCGGGTGGAGGCCGGGGCCCGCATCGGCGAGTACACGGTCCTGGGCTCCGACGTGGTGGTCAAACGCGACGCCTTCGTGCAGCGCTGCGTGGTCCACGACCACGCCTACATCGGCCCCGGCGTCCGCCTCCGGGGCGCGGTCATCGGCCGGTCCTGCGACCTGCGCCAGGGGGCCCGGGCCGAGGAGGGCGTGGTCCTCGGCGAGGAGTGCTTCGTGGGCGAGCACGCCGTGATCAACCCGGGGGTCAAGGTCTACCCGTTCAAGACGGTCGAGCCCGGCGCGGTGGTCAACTCCTCCATCGTGTGGGAGAGCCGCGGCGCCCGCACCCTCTTCGGGCGCCGGGGCGTCCGAGGCCTGGCCAACGTGGACATCACCGCCGAATTGGCGGTGCGCCTCGCCTCCGCCTACGGCACCACCCTCAAGAAGGGCTCGGTGGTGTGCGCCAGTCGGGACACCTCCCGGGTGGGCAGGACCCTCAAGCGGGCCCTCATGGCCGGCCTGAACCTCACCGGCGTGCACATCGACGATCTCGAGCTGGCCCCGGTCCCCCTCACCCGGTTCCAGGTGCGTTCGGAGCGGGCCCAGGGGGGCATGACGGTCCGGCTCATGCCGGGCGACCCGTCCAGTGTGGAGATCCGCTTCTTCGACGCCTCCGGCGCTGACATCGACGAGGTCACCCAGCGCAAGATCGAGCGCCTCCTGGGCCGGGAGGACTTCCGGCGGGCCTTCGCCGGTGACATCGGCGACATCATCTACCCGCCGCGCGTCATCGAGTACTACACCGCCGCCCTGGAGCGGTCCATCGACGCCGCCCGGGTCCAGGAAGCCAAGTTCAAGGTCGTGCTCGACTACTCCTTCGGCGCCGCCTCGGTGGTGCTCCCCAGCGTGCTGGCCAAGATGGGCGCCGAGGTCCTCTCCGTCAACCCCTTCGCCTCCACCCAGGGCGCGGCGGCCTTCGACGACGCCTGGTCCCGGGTGGCCCGGGTGGAGGACCTGGTGCGGACGTCGGGCAGCGCCCTGGGCGTCGTCTTCGACCCCGACGGCGAGACCCTCGTCATCGTCGACGACGAGGGAAGGGCCCTCAACCACGACCAGGCTCTGCTCACCCTCGTCTCCCTGCTGGGGGAGGCCCATCCGGGGGCATGCATCGCCCTGCCGGTGGCGGCCAGCCAGGAGGCGGAACGGATCGCCCGGGCCACTAACTGCGAGATCATCTGGACGAAGATGTCCGCCGCCCACCTGATGGAGGTGTCCAACCGGGGCGGGGTGGACTTCGCCGCCTCCCAGGAAGGGGGCTACATCTGGCCTGACTTCCTTCCCGCCTATGACGCCGTGGCCACCCTGGCCAAGTTGCTCGACCTGCTGGCGGCCAGCGGCCGGCGCCTGTCGTCCGTCACCCGGGAGCTGCCCCGGGTCCACATGGCTCACGAGCTGGTAGCCACCCCCTGGGAGCGCAAGGGGGCGGTGATGCGCACCACGGTGGAGCAGGCCAAGGACCGCGAGGTGCTGCTGGTCGACGGGATCAAGGTGCTCCACCCCGACGGCTGGGCCCTGGTGCTCCCCGATCCCGAGGAGCCCCTCACCCACGTGTGGGCCGAAGCCGGCAGCGACCATGGCGCCCGGCAGCTGGCGCAGGAGTACGCCCGCCGCATCCGTCACGCCCTGCGATGAAGAGGGTCCGCTAGTACCATTCCGGGCTCGGGTGGAGGAGCGGGGAGGAGCCGACAAGCGTGCGCATCCGGGCCTCGCTGGCCGCCGTGTTGGCCGTCGTGGGGTTCCTGACCCTGGTGGCCGCCCGAGGCATGGAGGACGCCCGCCGGGGGACGGAATCCCGCCGGGCCGGTCTGGTGCGCCTGATCCGGGACCGCCAGGGGGAGGTCGACGAGCTCGGGCAGACCCTGGTGGCCCTGCGCTCGGAGGTGCTCTCCGCTCGCCGGCGTCTCTCGGACCGGGCCGCCACCGACGCCCGCCGGGTTCGGAGCGTCCAGCTCCAGGCGGGCACGGTGCCCATGACCGGCCCCGGCCTCAAGGTCGTCCTCTCCGGCAGCGATCGGGAGACCGACGACCCGGCCGACCGCACCGCCCTCGCCATCCACGACGTCGACCTCCAGCTGGTGGTCAACGCCTTGTGGGCGGCGGGCGCCGAAGCGGTGGCGGTGAACGGACAGCGGCTGGTGGCCACCTCTCCCATCCGGGCCGCGGGAGAGACGATCACGGTCAACTTCCGCCCCCTGGCTCCGCCCTACGAGATCGCCGCCATCGGCGCCGCCAAGTTGGCCTTCGAAGACACCGAGGTGGGGAAGCGCTACCGGCGCTTCGCCTCCGACCTGGGCCTGGGATTCTCGGTGAAGCCCCGCCGCAACCTGTCGGTCCCCGCCTTCCTGGGCACCCTGCAGCTCTCGGCCGCCCGGGCCGGGAACGAACCGGCCCCCGGTGCGCCCGGGGCCACCGACCCCGCCGGGAACGGAGGCTGACGTGCTGGCCCTGCTCAGCCTGGTGGCCGGCGCGGTGATCGCCCTGGTGCTGCGGCCCACCGTGTCCGAGGAGCAGTCCCGGTATCTGGCCATGGCCGTCGTCGCCGCCCTCGACTCCTCCTTCGGGGGCCTGCGGGCCCACCTGGAGCAGACCTTCTCGGACCGGCTCTTCGTCCTCGCCTTCGTCTCCAATGCGGCGGTGGCCGTCGTCTTGGTCTGGATCGGTGACCAGTTGGGAGCGGATCTGGCCACGGCCGTGGCCGTCGTCTTCGGTGTGCGCATCTTCCAGAACGTGGCCGCCGTCCGCCGCCAGGTCTTCGGTGGCTGAGGCGACCGGCGGCCCGTTCCAGGCGGCGCCCGTCCGCCAGCTCGGCGCCCGGGCCCTGGTCGCCCTGTCCGTGGGTCTCGTCGGCTTCCTGCTCACCGCCCAGTTCCGCGCCACCCAGGGCGTCACCGCCCAGCTGGAGGCGGAAAGCGAACGGGACCTGACCCGTATCTTCGCCTCCCTCAACCAGGAGAGTGCCGCCCTGCGGGACGAGATCGCCGACCTGCGCCTGGAGTTGGCCGCCCTCGAAACCTCGGCCGCCCGCGACGAGCTGGCCCGCGAGGCGGGTGCCAGGCAGCTGGAGGAGCTGGAGATCCTGGCCGGCCTGGTCCCGGCCCGGGGGCCGGGCGTCGGGGTGCGCATCGGCGACCCCGCGGGCTCGTTCGAGTACGAGCTGCTGCTCGACCTCGTCCAGGAGCTGCGCGACGCCGGCGCCGAAGCCATCGCCGTCAACGGCCGGCGGGTGGGCGCCAGCACGGCCTTCTCCTCCCGGCGGGGGGAGGTGACCGTCGACGGCCGGCCGGTGTCGGCGCCCTATGAGGTCGTGGCCATCGGTGACCCCGCCACCCTGGAGGTGGGGCTGCGGATCCCCGGCGGTGCGGCCGACACCCTGGCCGCCCTCGAAGGCGTGGCCGTGGAGGTGGAGCGGCTCAGCGACGTCCTGGTCCCCGCCCTGAGCGAGCCCCCGTCGTTCAAGCTGGCAACTCCCGTAGAGTAAGCCGTCCCATAAGCCCGTCCCATCAGCACGGAGGGCCGATGAACGTTCCCGAGGAGCTGCGCTACACCAGCGAGCACGAGTGGGTCCGGGTGGAGGGCGACGTGGCCCGGGTGGGCATCACCGACTACGCCCAGGACGCCTTGGGCGACGTCGTCTATGTCTCCCTCCCGGAGGTGGACTCCAACGTGGCGGCCAATGCGACCTGCTGCGAGGTGGAGTCCACCAAGTCGGTGTCCGACGTGTTCGCGCCCGTCTCAGGCCGGGTGGCCGAGGTGAATGCGGAGCTGGCCGACGCGCCCCAGACCGTCAACGAGGACCCCTACGGCAAGGGCTGGATCTTCGCCGTGGAGATGACCGACCCCGCCGAGATCGACGGGCTGATGGACGCCGCCGCCTACCGGGCCCTGATCGAGAAGCTCTGAACTTTTAGTTCACGTCGAGGCTTGTTTGGAAGCGGAGGGGCTCCATCTGTAGCCTGGCTGGCGAAATGTTCTGCAACCAATGCGGCCACCGCAACACCCCCGGCTCCAATTTCTGCTCTTCGTGCGGAGCGGCGCTGGCCATGGCCCCCGCCGACGACACCACTGACACCATCGTCTTCAGCCCCTCGGAGGAGCGGGAGCTCGACGACGACCTCGGGGTCTCGCTGGACGAGCTGCCGGAAGGCATCGGGATGCTGCTGGTCCGCAAGGGACCGAACGCCGGGAGTCGCTACGTGCTCGATGCCGAGGTCACCCAGGCCGGCCGGCACCCCGATTCGGACATCTTCCTCGACGACATCACGGTGTCCCGCCGCCACGCCGAGATCATCCGCCGGGCCGACGGCTACGTGCTGCGGGACGTGGGCTCGCTGAACGGCACCTACGTCAACCGGGACCGGGTCGAGGAGTCGAAGCTGGCCCATGGCGACGAACTCCAGATCGGCAAGTTCAAGCTCGTCTTCCTCACGGGGCACTGAACCGTGCCCGGGGAAGGCTGATCTTGTCCGGGGAAAGCAGAGCCCGCTCCATCGGCGAGGTCCTCGAAGAGCTCGTCGAGGACTTCCCCGATGTCAGCGTGTCCAAAATCCGCTTCCTGGAAGCCCAGGGCCTGATCTCGCCCGGACGGACCCCGTCGGGCTACCGCCAGTTCTCCGAATCCGATGTCGCTCTGCTGCGCTGGATCCTGGCTCAGCAACGGGAGCACTACCTGCCCCTGAAGGTGATCCGCCGGCGGTTGCGGGAGGGTGACGGGCCCGGGGCCGAGGACGCCGCCGCCTCGGCGCCGCCCGCCGAGGAATCCGCCGCCCTGCCGACGGCTCCCGCCCCGGACGTCTCCGAGGCGCCGCCCGCCGATCCGACGCCGGTGGCGTGGTACCTGGAGGAGGAGGGCCCCGGCTTCGAGCCGCTCCCCGAGCCCGTCGCCGCCCGGCCCGTTCCTCCGGGACCGGCGATCGTCGGTGACCTGTGGTCGGTCGCCCCGCCCGGTCGGACCTGGACCGCGGGGGAGCTGGCCGCCGAGGTCGGCCTGGAGGAGGCCGCCGTCACCGAACTGGCCGCCTTCGGCCTGCTGCCCGAGGACGACGGGCGCCTGGGGGAGGAGTCGTTGCGCGCCGCCCGGGCGGCGGCCGGGTTCTCCCGCTATGGCGTCGAGCCGCGTCATCTGCGCATGTACAAGAGCTTCGCCGAACGGGAGGCGGCGCTCTTCGAGCAGGTCATCCTGCCCATGGCCAGCGCCCGGGGCGGGGACTCCCGACCTCGGGCCCGGGAGGCACTGGCGGAGCTGGCCCAGCTCGGCCAGGCGCTGCGACTCTCCATGCTGCGGGCCGCCCTCGGGCCCCCTCCGGGGGATCCTTCGTGACCACAAGGGTGTGGATGGGTCCGGAGGAACTGGCCGAGACCGTGTCCCGCCTGGCGGCGGAGATCAGCCGCGACCATCCGGAGGGAGTCGTCTTCATCGGGGTGCTCAAGGGCTCCCTGTTCTTCCTGGCCGACCTGGTCCGGCAGCTCACGGTGCCCTGCGAGGTCGACTTCATCGCCATCTCGCACTTCGGCCCCGGCTCGGGTCGGGTGCGGATCGTCATGGACCTCGACCTGGACATCGCGGGCCGGGACGTGGTGGTGGTGGAGGACATCGTCGACACGGGGTTGACGCTCTCCTACCTCCTCGGCCAGCTCCAGGCCCGGAGCCCGGCCAGCCTCACGGTGTGCGCCCTCCTCGACCGGGCCCGCCGGCGCATCGTGCCCCTGCCCACCCGCTACTCCGGCGTGGCCGTCGCCGACGAGTTCGTGCTGGGATACGGGCTCGATTACGCCGAGCGCTACCGCAACGTCCCCGCCCTCGCCATCGGGGATCTGCGGGTCCTGGAGCGGGATCCCGACGCCTACGTGTCGAACTTCTACGGGCATGCGGAACCCGCCCCGTGAGGGCTGGGATCCGGGCGCCGGATGCTAGGGTGGCCTTCGGACTGGAGGCAGGCGCGTGATCCGTCTTTCCCTTGTGGGCGTTCGAGTTGAGGTCCCGAGCAACCAGCCCATCGTGCTGCTGAGGGAAGAGGCTCCGGGGCGCCGCTACCTGCCGATCTTCATCGGCCAACCCGAGGCGACAGCCATCGTCTATGCCCTCCAGGGTATGGAAAGTCCCCGGCCGATGACCCACGACCTGTTCAAGAACGCCCTCGAGACGCTGGCCGCCCGCATCGACAAGATCGTGATCACCGAGCTGCGTGACGGCACGTTCTACGCCGAGCTCGAGGTACTACAGAACGGGGGCCGGCACCGCATCTCCTCCCGGCCGTCCGACGCCATCGCCCTGGCCGTCCGCTACGAGGAGCCCGTCCCCATCTACGCCCACGACGGGGTGCTGGAAGAGGCCGGCGTGGTCTTCGAGAGCGACGACGAGGAAGAGCAGGTCGAGCAGTTCCGCGAGTTCCTGGAGCGGGTCCGCCCCGAGGACTTCGCCCCGTAATTCGCAGGTCACCCGGGGTTCGTTGACTGGCCACTCTGCGCAGGTATAGTTGACACTTGCGTAACTACGCCTCTGTGAGTCGCGGGAACGTCCCAGGCGACGGGAGGCACGAGGAGGCCGAACACCGATGGCCATGACCGGGTTCCGGGGACCCCAGGTGTGCAAGATCGTGGGCATCACCTACCGACAGCTCGACTACTGGGCCCGTACCGACCTCATCCGACCCTCCGTGGCCGACGCCCGGGGGAGCGGTACCCAGCGGCTGTACTCCTACCGTGACCTCGTCGAGCTGAAGGTGATCAAGCACCTGCTCGATGCCGGGATCTCGCTGCGGACGGCCCGTACGGCCATCGAGTACCTGCGCGAGCACCTGGGCGAGGAGCTGGCGTCGGCCAGCCTGGTCATCAACGGCAGCCGCTCGTTGCTGGCCCGCTCCGGCCAGGAGGTCATCGACCTTGTCCGCCAGGGCCAGGGCGTACTCAACATTCTGCCCATGGCGGGCATGCTCGAGGAGCTGGACGGCAAGATCCACGAGCTGGAGCCAACCACCGTCAACGTTCCCGGTGCCGGGGTCGCGGTCGGTGACCGGCAGGCGGCCGAGGGAGGGTAGCCATCACGGAGGAGCCCCTGCCCCACGAGCAGGTCCGGTTCGCGCACAACTCCGAGCGCCAGTTCGCCCGGCTGCTCGACTTCTACGGCATCACCTGGGAGTACGAGCCGCGCACCTTCACCCTCGAGCGGGACAAGGAAGGCAACCCCGTCCAGGCCTTCACCCCGGACTTCTACCTTCCCGCCTACGACCTCTACATCGAGATCACCACGCTCAACCAGAAGCTGGTGACGAAGAAGAACCGCAAGGCCCGGCGCCTCAAGGAGCTGCACCCGGAGGTCAACATCCGGGTCTTCTACCAGCGGGACTACTTGAGCCTGCTCATGAAATACGGCCTGGAGCCCCCCTCGCAGATGGTGGGGGAAGGTGACGCCCCGCCCTTCTGGCTGGCCGAGCCGCACGCGCCTCCGCCGGCTCAACCGGACGACGCCGGCCAACAACCCCGTCGCCGCCGTTCCAAGAGCGCCTAGCTCGATCCGGTTCAAGGCCTAGGCTCGGCCGGAGTGATGGCCGACGACGCTTCCCCCCGCCACAGCCTGCTCGATGCCGAGCACCGGGCCCTGGGCGGGCGCATGGTGCCCTTCGGGGGTTGGGACATGCCCTTGCGCTACGGCTCCACCCTGGCGGAGCATCGGGCCTGCCGGGAGGACACGGTGGTCTTCGACGTGTCCCATCTCGGGTCGGTGTGGGTCAGGGGCGAGGGAGCGTTCGAGGCGCTGCAGGGCCTACTGACCAACGACCTGCGGCGCATCGAGGTGGGAAAGGCCCAGTACACGCATCTGCTCGACGCGGGCGACGCCCACGTGGTTGACGACATCATCGTGTGGTGGCTGGGCGAGGAGGAGTTCCTCGTCATCCCCAACGCCTCCAACACCGCTCCGGCCCTCGATGCCCTGGCCGGGGCGGCGGCCGCCGCCGGCGAGGCCGAGGTGGAGGACGTCACCCCCGGGCGGGCCTTCCTGGCCGTCCAGGGCCCGCGGGCTCGGACCGTTCTGGCCGAGGTATCGCCCGAGGCGGCGGCCGTGGGCCATTTCGAGGTCGCCCGCTGCCCTGTCCCCGGAGGCGAGGCCATTGTCGGCGGCACCGGTTACACCGGCGAGGACGGCGTCGAGATGTTCCTCCCCGCTGAGGTGGCGGTGGGGGTATGGCGGGCGCTGGTGGAGGCAGGCTGCACCCCGGCCGGACTCGGCGCCCGCGACACGCTGCGGCTGGAGATGGGTTATCCATTGCACGGCCATGAGCTGGGGGCGGGGATCACCCCGCTCCAGGCCGGTCTCGGCTGGGTGGTGGGCTGGGACAAGCCGGCGTTCCGCGGTCGGGAGGCACTGGCCGCCGAGCGGGAGCGAGGGGTGGCCCGGCGGCTCACCGGGATGGTGCTGGAGGACCGCCAGATCCCCCGCGGTGGCTGCGGCGTGCTGGTGGAGGGCAAGCCGGTGGGAGAGGTCACCAGCGGCAACCTGTCGCCCACCCTGGAGCGTGGCATCGCCCTCGCCTTCCTGCCCCCCGGCACGGCGCCGGGCACCCCGGTGGAGGTCGACATACGGGGCCGCCGGGCCGCCGGGGCGGTGACCGAGCCGCCCTTCGTGACCAGGAGTTAGTGGACCTCGCGGACTAGGGACCGTTGGTCTGCACCGCCGGCGCGGGACTCAGGTAACGCCGGAACCAGCCGGCGGCCAGCCTGCTCACCTCCCCGAGGGCTCCCTGTTCCTCGAAGAGATGACCGGTGCCGGGGATGATCACGAGCTCGCGCTCCACCTTCATCTGGTCGAGGGCGCGGCGGTTGAGGTCCAGGACCACCTCGTCACGTCCGCCCACGATGAGCAGGGTGGGAGCCTCCACCGCGGTCAGGGCTTCCCCGGCCAGGTCCGCCCGCCCGCCCCGGGAGACGACGGCCGCCACCCGGGCGGGCAACTGGGCGGCGGCCACCAGGGCGGCGGCGGCGCCGGTGCTGGCCCCGAAGTAGCCCACGGGCAGGCTGGCGGTACCGGGTTCGTTCTCGACCCAGGCGGTGATCCCGGCCAGGCGGGTGGCCAGCCGGGCGATGTCGAAGCGCAACTCCCCGGTGCGGGCGTCGACCTCCTCCTCGCCGGTGGTGAGGAGGTCCGCCAGGAGGGTGGCGAAGCCCCGTTCCACCAGGGTCCGGGCCACCAGCCGGTTGCGGGGACTGTGGCGGCTGCTGCCGCTCCCGTGGGCGAAGACCACGATCCCGGCGGCGGTCTCGGGAATGGTCAGGTCGCCGTCGATGACCGTGCCGGCGTCGACGGCGATGCGGACGGCGGTTGGCTCGATGGTTGTGGCGATGCCTGGCGATGTACCCGTCCACAAGCAATCGGGAACGCCAGCTCGGTGTGACCGGAGGCGACGAGGACGAAGCGGCCTGACCGGTCCCGGCGGGCGGTAGCCTGCCGCCTCGTGGCCCAGTTCGTACCCCACACCGGTGCCGAGATCGAGGCCATGCTCGGCTTCCTCGGACTCTCGAGCCTCGACGAGCTCTTCGAGCACATTCCCGCCGCCGTGCGTCTGGCCGGAGAGCTCGGGCTGGCGGACGGGCGCTCGGAGGCCGACGTGCTCGGCGACCTGTCGGCGCTGGCCGGCCGCAACCGGACGACCGGTGCCGCCGGGGGCCTCGTCTGCTTCGCCGGCGGCGGCGCCTACGAGCACGACATCCCTGCCGCCGTCCCGGCCCTGGCCGGACGCTCGGAGTTCCTCACGTCCTACACCCCGTACCAGCCGGAGCTGTCCCAGGGGGTTCTTCAGGCCCTCTTCGAGTACCAGACCATGCTCTGCGCCGTCACCGGCATGGATGTGGCCAACGCCTCCCTCTACGACGGCGCCTCGGCCGCCGTGGAGGGGCTCAACCTGGCCGCGGCGGCGACCGGGCGGAAGCTGGTGTGGGTATCGCGGGGCGTCCGCCCGGCGGTGCGAGCCGTCATCGCCACCCTGTGCGGACCCAGGCTCGAGGTGCGCGAGGCGCCCCTGGTGGACGGCATGACCGCCTGGCCCGACGACCTGGACGCGCCCGCCGCCGTGTTGCTGTCCCAGCCCAACCACCTCGGAGTCCTGGAGGATGTGGCCGGTGCCGCCGAGCGGGCGCACGCCGCCGGCGCCCTGTGCGTCGCCTCCGTCGACCCGGTGGCCGCCGGCCTGCTCCAGCCGGTCGGGAGCGCCGGGGCCGACGTGGCCGTGGGGGAGGGCCAGGCGCTGGGGGTCCCGCTCGCCTTCGGCGGCCCCTACGTCGGCCTCTTCGCTTGCCAGCAGGCGCCCTTCGTGCGGCGCTGGCTCCCAGGCCGGCTGGTGGGGGAGACCACCGACACGGAGGGCCGGAGGGCCTACGTCCTCACCCTCTCCACCCGCGAGCAGCACATCCGCCGGGCCCAGGCGTCCTCCAACGTGTGCACCAACCAGACCGTCGTCGCCATCACCACCGCCCTGCACATGGCCTGGCTGGGCCCGGCCGGACTGCGGGAGCTGGCCTTGCGCTGCGCCCGGGGCGCCCGCTACGCCCGGGAGGCGCTGTGCCGCATCCCCGGGGTGGAGCCCGCTTCCCCGGCCGCCACCCTCTACGAGTTCGCCCTGCGCACTCCCGGACCGGCCGAGGTGGTCCTCGAGCGGTTGGCCGAGGCGGGCTTCCTGGGCGGGCTCGACCTGTCCGACGAATACCCGGAGCTGGGGGAGACCCTGCTCGTGACCGTGACCGAGACGCGCACCCGGGCCGAAATCGACGCCTTCGCCGCCGCCTTCGAGAAGGCGGTGACGTGATGCCCGCACCTCCCGAAGGCCGCGTTCCGGAGATCCTGACCGGTCTCAGCGCGGGCCGGGCCGCCTCGACGCCGCTCATGGGCCGGGAGGCGGAACCGACCGTCTTCGAGCTGTCCTCGCCGGGGCGCCGGGCCTTCTCGTTCCGGGACACCGGCCTGCCCGAGTGGCCGGCGGAGGAGCTGGTCCCGTCCGAGCACCTGGCGGCCGATCCTCCGGCCCTGCCCGAGGTGTCCGAACGTGACCTGGTGGCGCACGTGTCCCGGCTCACCCACCGCAACTACTCGGTGGACCACGGCGCCTACCCGCTCGGGTCGTGCACCATGAAGTACAACCCGAAGCTGTGCGACGCGGTGGCTGCCCTGCCGGGGCTGACCGGCTGCCACCCGGCTCAGCCCGCGCCGCAGGTCCAGGGTTGGCTGGCCCTCCTGTACCAGCTCGAGCGGGCCCTGTGCGCGGCGACGGGCACGGCCGCGGCCACGCTCCAGCCCGCGGCCGGCGCCGCCGGCGAGCTGACCGGGCTGCTGTTGATGCGGGCCTGGCACGGCGCCCAGGGCCGTTCACCCACCAAGGTGCTCATCCCCGACTCGGCCCACGGCACGAACCCGGCGTCGGTCACGCTGGCCGGCTACGAGGCCATCGAGATCCCCTCCGATGCCCGGGGCCTGATCGACCTCGAGGCGTTGCGGCAGGCGGTCGACGCCGACACGGCCGGGCTGATGCTCACCAACCCCAACACGCTGGGGCTGTTCGAGACGGACATCGTCGCCATCGCCCGGGCCGTCCACGACGTGGACGGCCTGCTCTACTACGACGGGGCCAACCTCAACGCCATCCTGAGCCAGGTGCGCCCGGGCGACATGGGCTTCGACATCGTGCACCTGAACCTGCACAAGACGTTCGCCACCCCGCACGGGGGCGGCGGCCCCGGGGCCGGGCCGGTGGCCGTGTCGGAGCGTCTCGCTCCCTTCCTCCCCGGCCCGCTGCCCCGCCCCGCGTCCGAGGACCCCGACCGGTACCAGTGGATGACCCCGGACCGGTCGATCGGCCGGATCCACGGCTGGCACGGCAACGCCATGGTGCTGGCTCGGGCCTACGCCTACATCCTGGCCAACGGCGGGGATGGGCTGCGCCGGGTGGCGGAGTGCGCCGTCCTCAACGCCCGCTACCTGAAGGAGCGGCTGCGGGGCGCCTACGACTTTCCCTACGACGACCCCTGCATGCACGAGTTCGTGGCGTCGTCGGCCCGGCTGCGCAAGGAGCACGGGGTCAAGGCGCTCGACCTGGCCAAGCGCCTGATCGAAGAGGGCTTCCACCCGCCCACCATGTACTTCCCGCTCATCGTGGACGAGGCCCTCATGGTGGAGCCGACGGAGACGGAGAGCCCGCAGACCGTCGAGGCCCTGGCCCAGGCCCTCCTGCTGGTGGCGGCCGAAGCCGAAGCCGACGGGGGAGCGGCAGCCCGGGCCGCGCCCCGGACCACACCCGTGGGGCGGGTCGACGAAGCCGCCGCCGCCCGTCGGCTGCGACTCGTCTGGTCCCCTGAGGGGTAGGGGTAGGGGCATGGCCGAACGTGACCCCGAAGCCCCGCTCTACTCCGGCGAACCCCTCGAGACCGAAGAGGGACTGCGCGTTCCCCGCCAGCAGGCGGCGGGCAGCGACGCCATCGAAGGGGGCGGGGAGTATCCCGACCCGGATACCCCGCCGCAACTGCCCGCGCCGGGCGCGGCCGGGGACGAAGACGAGCGCGACGCCGGCGCCGGGGGTGATCGCGAGCCCTACGCCTACCCGCCACCCCCGCCCCGCTGAGCCCTGCGCTCATCCGTATCGAGAAGTGACGGGAGAACGCCGGTAAGGTCGGCCCGGTGGACGAGTTCGTGGCCGTCGACGGCTGGGCCGGCCCGATGTTCGCCGCCTGGAACGAGCGGGGCGTGTCGTTCGCGACCTTCACCGGCGACGTGTCCGTCTTCATCGATCGCTTCACCGACCACTTCGACCGCCCCGTGCGCCCGGGTGCCCGCCCGCCGGAGGAACTGGTGCCGGCGCTGGAGACGGGCCTGGTGCCGGCCACGTTGCGCCTCGACCTCGACCACCTGGGACCCTTCCGCCGGGCCGTCCTGGAGGCCACCCGCCGGATCCCCTACGGTGAGGTCCGCAGCTATGCCTGGGTGGCCAAGGAGGCGGGCCACCCCGCCGCGGTGCGGGCGACCGGCACCGCCCTGAGCCGGAACCCCGTCGTCTTTCTGGTGCCCTGCCACCGCGTCATCCGCTCCGACGGGACGGTGGGCCAGTACGGCTTCGCCCCCGGCACCAAGCGGGCGCTGCTCAGGGCCGAAGGCGTCGACCTCACCGACCTTCCCGGTCTTCTCCGCCTGTCATAAGGGGGCGCGCCCTCCCGGGCGAACCCGCCGCTCATCACATATACGCTCTCTGGGATGCCCAGCTCGCGTCCGCTCATCGCCGTCACCGGCGTCCCGATCACCGCCGGAGGGGTGCTCGGCTGGCGCCAGGGGGCGACCGCCGCCCCCGCCGCCTACCTGGAGGCCCTCGACCGGGCCGGGGCCGACAGCGCCGTGCTCATGCCCGTGCCCCTGGACGAGGCCGAGGCGGCCCGGCGGCTGTCCCGCTTCGAAGGCCTGGTGGTGGTGGGCGGGGGCGACGTGGAACCCGCCCGCTACGGTGCCGAGGCCCAGCCCGAGGTGGCCTTCGTGAACGCCGCCCGAGACGGCTTCGAGATTCCGCTGCTGCGGGCCGCGGTGGCGGGCGGGGTACCCACCCTGGCCATCTGCCGGGGGATCCAGGTGCTCAACGTGGCCCTGGGCGGGACCCTCCACCAGCACATCAGCGAATGGGACCATCTGGGTCCCCACCGCAGCCCCGACGGGGCCGACTCCGCTCTGCACGACGTCCGGATCGAGCCCGGGACCCGCCTGCGCAAGGCGATGGGCGCCGACCGGGCCGAGACCTTCTCCCACCATCATCAGGCCGTCGACCGGCTGGCGGACGGGCTGGTGCCGGTGGCGTGGGCCGACGACGGTCTCGTGGAGGCGGTGGAGCACGAGGACGGCTGGGTGGTCGGCATCCAGTGGCACGCCGAGGCCACGGCCGCCGCCGACCCCGTCCAGCAGGCCCTGTTCGACGCCTTCGTCGCCGAGGCCCGAGGCCGTTGACGCCGGACGAGGTGGTCGCCGCCTGTGAGATGGCGGGGGTGCGCCTGGTCCGCTTTCTCTACTGCGACAACGGCGGCACGGTCCGGGGGAAGGCCACGGCCGTGAATCGGCTGGCCGAACGCATGCGGACCGGCATCGGCCTCACCGTGGCCATGTCGGCCATGAACTCCCTCGACCAGCTGCAGCCGGTCCCGGGGCTGGGTCCGGTGGGCGAGGTCCGCCTCGTACCCGACCCCGACACGTTGACCATCCTCCCGTACGCCCCCCGCTCGGCCGCCATGCTCTGCGACCACGTCGGGCTCGACGGCCGGCCCGACCCCGGCGGCCCCCGCCACTTCCTGCGCCGCATGGTCGAGCGCCTGGGGGAGGAGGGACTCGAGCTGCGGGCGGCGGTGGAGAACGAGTTCACCCTGGCCCAACCCGCGGCTGACGGGAGCTTCTTCCCCCTCGACGAGAGCCTGTGCTTTTCCACGTCGGGCATGGCCGCCGCCGCCGAGGTGACCGATGCCCTGGTGGAAGCCCTGGCCGCCCAACGGATCGAGCTGGAGCAGTACTACCCCGAGCTCGGCTGGGGTCAGCAGGAGGTCTCCGTCGCCCCCCGCCCCCTGCTCGCCGCCGCCGACCTGCAGATCCTGGTCCGGGAGACGATCCGGGCCGTGCCCACCCGCTTCGGGCTGGCCGCCTCCCTGGCCCCCAAGCCCTGGCCCGACGCCGCCGGCAACGGCGCCCACATCCACTTCAGCGCCTGGGAGGGGGAGCGCAACGCCTTCTTCGATCCCACCGGGCGGTTCGGCGTGTCGGCGCTGGCTGAGCGGTTCGTGGCCGGGGTGCTGGCGCACGCCCCCGGCCTTCTCGCCCTCACCGCCCCGTCGGTCAACTCCTACCGGCGCCTTGTGCCCCGGTCATGGAGCTCGGCCTACGTGTGCTGGGGTCCCGACAACCGGGAGGCGACCGTCCGGGTGCCGTCGACCTTCTGGGGCGCCGAGGAGGCCTCGACCAACCTGGAGCTGAAACCGGCCGACGCCTCCGCCAACCCCTACCTGGCCTTCGGGGCCCTGGCGGCCGCCGGCCTCGACGGGATCGGCCAGAAGCTCGACCCGCCGGCGCCCATGGCGGTGGACCCGGCCGACCTGTCCGAGGAGGAGCGCCGGGTGGCGGGGGCGGCCCGCTACCCCGAGACCCTGGCCGGCGCGCTCGACGCCCTCGAGGCCGATGCGGTCCTGATGGACGCCCTGGGCCCGTCTCTGGCCCGGGCCTACCTGGCCGTGCGCCGCTCCGAGGTCGTCGCCTACGCCGCCCACGACGACGATTTCGAGTTCCGCCAGCACCTCTTCAAGTACTGAACGCCATGGCCGGGATGCTGCGGGCGGCCATCGAGGAGCTGCCGGCCATCGACCAGCACGCCCATCCGCTGTCGGGTCCGGAGGCGGGCTGGTCGCTTGCTGATCTGCTGTCCGAGAGTGCGGACGCCACTCACCGGGGCGAGATGCGCCACCACCCCTCATTCGGGCGGGCCCGGTCGGATCTGGCCGTCGCGCTGGGTGTGGCCGACGACGAGGAGGCGATCTCGGAAGCCCGGGCCCGGGCCGGCTTCGAGGCCCATGCCCGGCGCCTCTTCGCCGCCTGTCGCCTCAGTGCCGTCTTCGTCGACGATGGCTTTCCGGTGG
>Ga0299907_10000141_pt1 | contig 29014 bp, 27 predicted proteins | sample RVTome_16_FD_198680 | JGI IMG/M metagenome (GOLD analysis project Ga0299907, IMG submission 198680) | Soil microbial communities from uranium-contaminated site in the Upper Colorado River Basin, Wyoming, United States - RVT152D67 (version 2) ...
TGATGCTGCGACGATGGGGGCAACGATAGGCCATATCCCAATGGATACCTATGTTTTCCGTGTTTTACGATTCGCGAGGCCGAGGAGGGCCCATGACCACCAAATACGAGCTCGACGCCGATGTGGCCGTCGTCACCCTCAATCGCCCGGAGCGATTCAACGCCATCGATGCCGCGATGTCGGCCTCCCTCGTCGCGGATCTGGCCCGAGCCGGCGGAGAGGCCCGGGCAGTCGTTGTCACTGGAGAGGGCAAAGCCTTCTGCTCGGGGGCCGATCTCTCGGGATTCGTCGACGAATACGACGACGACGGCCCTGACCTATCCAAGCATCTCGAAGAAGAGTTCCACCCCATGGTCCACGCCATCGCAGAGTGCGCTGTCCCCGTCGTGGCGGCCGTAAACGGTGCCGCGGCCGGTGCCGGCATGGGCCTGGCGCTGGGATGTGACATCCGGGTAATGGCCGAATCCGCCTATCTGACCTCAGCATTCACCGCCATCGGGCTTGTTCCCGACTCGGGTACGACCTGGCTGATGCCACATCACGCCGGAACATCTGTAGCTCTCGAGATGGCCTTGACCAATCGTCGCATGCCCGCTTCGGAGGCTTTGGACCGGGGACTGTGCGTGGAGGTCTCCGCCGATGAGGAGGTGGTCGAAAGGGCCGTCGAGTACGCCGTCAAACTCGCCGAATTGTCCACAGACGCTCTGGTCAGCACTCGTCGGCTCATCTACGGATCCTCGCGGCTCACGTTCCGCGAGGGCCTCAATGCCGAGATGACGGAGCAAGGTCGTCTCGGCCTCACCCCGGAACACCGGGAAGGCGTCATGGCATTCTTGGAGAAGCGGAAACCTGATTTCAGGAACCCGAGGCACGAATGAGACGCTCCAGGGACCGCATATGGCCCCCACAGCATTAGGAACGCGTTTAGGGCTTGATCAGGTAGACCTCGAGGGTGATCTTGCCGCCGGCGCCGTGGCCGAATCCCACGGCGACCTCGTCGTTCAGCCAGGCCAGATCCTCGTTGCCGGTTTCGAAGATGATCAGTTCCTTGGGGTCGGCGGACTGGTCCTCGTTGGCGATCGACACACCGGTTGCCCGATATGAAACGGTCTCCCGCTTTTCTCCGATGGTGCCGTGGATTTCGAGAGTCATGTTGCCGTCCGAGCGCACCGTCACGTAGTCGATGCCTTTGACCGGGCGCCCTCCGTCCCAGTGCTCGCCGGTGGCCGTGCCCTCGAACGGAAAGTCGATCCGCATCCCCACGGGGGCTTTGCCGATGACGTTCATTCCGAGATTGGCCTCGATGGTGCAGAACTTCTCAAGTGACGGCATTTCTTCCTCTCTGACTCCAGAAGACTCACGCTAGCGGGGACTCTGCGAGCAGGCTCCGGACCTCCTCGTCGCTGGTCTGGGTGAAGTCCCGATACCAGTAGCCAACAGCTCCGAAGGCTCCGGGGCGGCTGAGAATCACCGTGCGATCGGCCAGTCTCTCCAGATCCTCCAACCCTTCGCGAGGGGCAACCGGGACCGCAAGCCACACTGATGCCGCCTCCTTCTCTTTCAGCACCTCGACCGCCGCACGGGCGGTCGAACCGGTCGCCAGACCATCGTCGACGACGATTGCGGTGTGTCCCACCGGGGAAATTGGCTGTCTTACCACCCGGTAAGTACGGACCCTCGACTCCAACTCCCGTTGCTCGATTGCGACCGCCGAGTCAAAGGTCGGTACGTCGACTCGAGCGAACCTCAGAACATCCTCGTTACGGATAGTGACGTCTCCCTCGGCTATCGCTCCCATGGCAAGTTCCGGTTGGAACGGCACGCCCACTTTTCTTACGATGAGAATGTCGAGCGGGCATGCGAGGGAGAGGGCGACTTCGTACCCAACTGGAACTCCGCCGCGGGGCAAGGCATAGACCACGGGGTCCGATGGGGTGAGATCGGCCAGCTGTGCCCCCAGGAGCACCCCGGCGTGGCGTCGATCCTGGAACCTCATCTCAGCCGTATCGTTGCACGTACCTCTCCAACCAGGGCATGACATCGTTGAGATAGTCGGCGGCCTCGTCGACGGGGAGGGTTCGCCCGGCATAGTTCATCAGCATGATCTGTCGGGAAGCATGGAAACCGTCCAACTGCCGCTCGTCGACAATTGGCCACGGTGCCACCGATTCGAACCCCTTGCGAAAAGCAGCCCGGATGTCGGTGACCATTTCACTCTTTCGAGAGGAGTAGAGACAGATGGAGGCGTCCTGGGCCGGCAGGGCCCACATGACGTCCTCGAAGTCCAGCGCATACAGCCTGCTGCTCGCTACATGGACGTTCCATTCGTGGAGGTCGCCGTGGACCACCTGAGGTCGTGCGGTGGCATAAGAATCGTCAAGGACTCCCTGGGCTAGCTCCATTGCCTTCCTGATCGTCGTCGTCCGGGACCTGTCGAAAAGGTGGCCGTAGGCCGGGTTCTGGATGATCACCGGGTCGAAATCCTGCCTGTAGTAGAAGACCTCGTCCCACAGCCTCATCCGCTCTGGCGTCGGCGGCATGAAAGTCCGCCCGTGCTGTTGCAGCGAGGCACACATCGAGCCGAGAAGACGATATGCAAAAGGTCCGGAACCATCGCCCATCTGACGCCCCGGCACCCATGAGAAGAGTACGCACGCTCGCTCCTTTTCGATGGTGTTGTCGAACTCGTCGACGATCAATTTCCCTTCGGATGTCGCTATTGGCTGGACCACGTCGAGCCCGGTTTCCCTGCGGATGGCGTCGAGCCAGGAGACTTCGATTTCGATGTTGGAGCGGTAGTTGGCGTGTGGTGTCCCCACCCGTAGCACCATCTGGTTCCCGTTTTCGGACACAACACGGTACATCACATTGGAATGGGTCACGAGGTGCTCTATCTCTCGATGCTTGAACGGATAGCGCGTCAGGGCCCTCTCCGCGAGGGGGAGGAGCCGCGTTGCCTCAGCTTGTGACCTGGATACGTGCATATCGGGGGCGGGAGGTTGGTGCCCACGGATATTGTCGTCGATTTTGGTCTCAGGGCATAGGGACTTGATCAGGGACTTCCGACCCAATTAGGTGATCTCCCCTTCTGCGATGCCACCCGTCCCAAAGGGCCAACATCGACGGCAAAACCAGCACTGCGGCGAAAAGGGAGAGGCCAATGGCGTAGACCGTGACCTGTCCCATCTGGCGGAACGGGATCAAACTCGATGTGATCAGAACACCGAATCCCGCCATCGTCGTGAACGCGGATCCGGCCAGCGCACCGCCTGTATGTCGCATCGTTGAGCGCATCGCCCTGTCCACGTCAAGGGTGGCGCGTCGATCCTCCTGAAACCGACGGGCAATATGAATCGTGAAGGGAACCCCGATCCCAATCGACAGAGCCGCGATCGTGGCCGTGACCGGCCCAAACGGGATGCCAGTCGCGTACATGAGCCCATAGGTCCACAAGACGACCAAAGCCACGGGTGCGATAGTGACGAGACCGAGAAACCACCGTCTCGACTCGAAATAGAAACTGATCATCAACACGAGAGCCGCTACACCGATGGTCAAGAACAGCGAAGCGCTCTGTGATGCGGTCAGCTGGTTGACGACGGCATCGCCAATGATGTTGTCCGACGTCGCGATCGCCGATGCACCCAGATCCTCCACGGGCGCGAAGGCGCTGTCGAGCCCTGCACCGAGATCGGTGACTGCCTCTCCGGCTGTCGTGGTGACGTCCCAGAGGAGGGCATCGACCGCACCATCGTCCATGGCGATGACACCCGACGCTTGATCCGGAGCAGCCGAGAGCATCGCTTCGTATAGAGGAGTGACATCGGCATCCTGAGCCACCGTGAGGTCGGAGCCCAGCCCCACGTCCTCAGCGGCAGCGAGAACTTCGGGTGGGGCGGATTCCGGCCCACCGGAGAGCAGCTGGCCGAGTACTCCGATGGGCGAGTTTGCGTTGGCGAAGTCACCCTGCTCGCTCTCGATGGTCGACACATCCTCGATCCCGGCGAGTTGGGCATTGGCTGCCACAAGGGCGTTGTGAACCGACCCGTCAATCGGCTGGTCAGCTGTGGCTTCGACCAGAACTTTGGTCTGCTCCCCGAAGCCACCGCCAAAGTCGTCGGCGAGGATTTCCAACGTGCCCACGTACTCGGAGTCATCGGGCAGGAAGTCGGTAAACGAAAACCGCGTCTCCAGCTGAGTGAAGCCGTAGAACCCGGCTGCGCCGAGGATCAAGGCGATGATGAGCGTCGGGATCGCGGCATGCTCGGCGAGCAGGGCGAGCTTCTCCATGACCCGGGGGAGAGCCCGGTCCCCATGCGCCTGCAAGGACTCAACGGGAAGGGCCCCGTTCCGTTCCGCCCTGCGGTCGAGAAGAATCCTCACGGCCGGTACGAACGTCAGCATCAACACGAAGGCGACGACGATCCCCAGAGCTGAGAGGATGCCGAAGTCCTTCAAGGCTGGAACCGGGTTGAAAACGTTGGTCAGGAACCCGAGGACCGTGGTGATCGTCGCCAGGAACAACGCGATGCCAACCGACGTCACCGCACGTGTCATCGCTCCGTCCACATTCTCACCTTGACCGATCACCTCTCGGTAACGGGAAGTGAGGTGAATGGCGTAGTCCACTCCGAGACCAATGAGGAGGATCGGGACGATCTGGGTCGGCGCGGAGAATGCATCGATCACACCGACCTGCTCCAGGAGATAGCCTCCACCCTGCATGATCCCAATGGCCATGACGATGGTGAGCAGGGTCAGGAGCATGTCGGTGATGGTGCGTCGGACCGACGCAAACCAACTGCCCTCCTTGCCCGGTGACAACCAATAGACAAAAAGCAAGATGAGCAGGATCACCGCGAACGCGAGAGCGAATAACTGGCCGACTTCACTGGTGAAGTCGTCGACACCGGTAAGGAGCAAGGCAAACGAGAAAGGCCGGATTTCGAGCTCGGTATCGATCTCTGTCAGCTCGTCGGCCATCGCGCCTTCGATCTCGACCTGGTTGGTGAACTGCTCGTCGGTGGTTGCGCCCGGATAGCCGCTTACGAAGGCGAGGACCATCCCTCCGGACACAGAGACCGTCTCCTGGTCGAAGTCCTGGGATACAAGCCGTCTCAGAAACGAGATCTGCTCGGGCGGTGCGTTGGCGGGCTCGAGCGAAGCCACATAGAACTCTTTGACCATCTCATCGGTCATCTGCTCGATGGCGATTCCCTGGGCGACCATGGCCTGCTCCACGCCCGAGAGGAAATGGACAACGCCTGGCTGCTGCTCCGTCTCGGTGATCGATTCACCGACCTCCGAAGCTCGAATGGTCTCGGACGTCGCGATGGCCGCCTGCAAACCTTCGGTCGTGATGACGTCACCACCATCTTCACGGACGATGACCTGAACGGTCGTCGCGGTGCTCTCGTCACCGAACTTCTCAGCGATGCGCTCCTGAGCGGCGATCTCCGCACTCTCTGGGGCAAAGCCCTCGTTGCCACTGGCGATCTCCACCTGCCTCGCGAACGAGCCGATGGCCGCGGTCAGGATCAAGACGACGACGATGACTACCCACGGCAAACGCCGCGCGACAGCGGCGAGAGCCGAGACGATTGCCTTCAAGATTTACCCCCGAGCAAAGATGATTTCTGTGGAAGTTGGGTGGATGGTCGTACCCACCAGGAGTATTCCCAAATCCGCGGTACCTGAGTTACTGAAACCGCTCAGCGAAGTCTGGCACCCAGAGGTCGACGAGACGGTGGCTGAACGGACGAAACCCAGGGCTCCAGACACCGCTCAGCGAAGTCCAGCGCCCAAAGTTCGGAAACCCGCCCGAGTTGGACAGAGTCGCCGAGCAGCACGTCCGCTGGATGGCGCGCTAGAGGGCGGCGTCGAGGGCGCTGAGAAAACGGCGGTTCTCCCCGTCATCCCCGATGGTCACCCGTACCCAGCCGGAGCCCATGCCGCGGATGATCACACCCTGTGCAGTCATGTCGGCCACGACTTGTTCGGCCGTCTCACCCAGTTCGAAGTACACGAAGTTGGTGTGACTGTCCGCCATCCGAAGATTTCGCTGGGCCAGAGCCCCGACCAAATGGTGGCGTCGCGCCGAGTTTACCGACTGACGTCGCTCCAACTCAGCCGGCTGGCCCAGGGAAGCAAGGGCCGCAGACTGGGCCACGTGATTCACCGTCAGTGGCGCCTGAACCTTGCGAAGCTCGCTGATCAAGTCGGTCCGGCCCACGGCATAGCCGATTCGATGGGCGGCCAGGGCGTAGATCTTGGAGAAAGTTCGCAAGACAACCACATTGGGGCGCTTTACCGCCATCGGGATCTCGGTGTGATAACTCGGGTCAGTGACGAACTCGTGATAGGCCTCGTCCACTATCACCAGAACCGAGTCGGGCACCGTATCGATGAAAGCCTCGATGTCTTCGGCGTCTCGAATCGTGCCGGTGGGATTGTTGGGATTGCAGACGACGACAGCTGTGGTGTGGTCGTCGATGGCCGATGCAATGGCATCGAGGTCGAGCCGGAAGGTGTCATCCAAAGGAACTTCGACGAACCCCGAGCCGGCCCAAATGGCGGCGAACCGATACATGATGAAGCTCGGCATCCCGTAGACCATGTTGGTTCCGGGTCCCCCCATCGCGGATGCGATCTCGGAGAGCAACGCCACACTTCCTGCGCCGAACATGAGGTTGGAGAACTCGACGTCCAGTTCCTCGGCCAGGGCGTGGCCAAGATCCCAACAAGAATTGTCGGGATAGCGGTTCGACCGTGCCAATACCCGGGTGGCGGCTTCCACCACCCCGGGGAATGGCCCCTCCGGGCCTTCGTTGGCAGTCAGCTTGACGATTTCGGACGGGTCGAGGCCGTGTTCACGAGCCACATCGGCCAGTTGACGACCGACCTTGTACGGCTTCAGGGCCGAAATCTCTGACCGAATCCTCAGCACGCTGCGAACTTAGCTGCCCGCCACCGCCACCGCCTCCATCGAGTCCCGAGTTGTGCCAGACTTCATCCATGGGCAAGCTCGAGACGCTGCGGGTCATCGACGCCCAAGGAAACCTCGTCGCCGAGGATCCGGGTTTGGACCCAGAGCTGTACCAGGCCATGTACCGCAACATGGTGTTGTCGCGGACACTCGACCGACGCATGCTGGCGCTGCAGCGGCAGGGACGTATCGGCACCTACGCAATGCTGGAAGGTCAGGAGGCGGTTCAGATCGGATCGGCCCTGGCCCTCGACCCCAACGACTTCGTCTTCCCCAGCTATCGGGAACATGGCGTTCAGGTGACCAGGGGTCTGCCGATGGAGGTGCTTCTCGCCTACTGGAAGGGACTCCCCAACGCCGCCTGGGACATCGAGAAGTACCGCACCGGAATCGTGACAGTGCCTATTGCCTCCCAGCTTCCCCACGCCGTTGGCTACTCCTACATGTCGAAGCTACGGGGCGAAGACACCGTGACGGTCACCTACTTCGGTGACGGCGCCACATCGGAAATCGACTTCCACTCAGGGATGAACTTCGCAGGTGTCTGGAAAACGCCGACCGTCTTCATATGCGCCAACAACCTCTACGCCATCTCGGTCCCATACAGCAAGCAAACCGCCTCCGAGACCATCGCCCAGAAAGCCGAGGCCTACGGTTTTGAGGGTCTCAGGGTGGACGGAATGGACCCGGTGGCCGTCTACCTGGCCACCAAGCTCGCAGTGGGTCGGGCGCGGGAGGGAAAGGGCCCGACCCTCATCGAAGCTCTGACCTATCGGTACGGACCCCACGCCACCGCCGACGACCCGACCCTCTATCGGTCGGACAAGGAGGTCGAGGAATGGAAAAAGAGGGACCCGATAGACCGTCTCCGTCGTTTCCTCGAGATTCGTGGGGAGTGGGACGAGCGCGCCGGCGAGAAGGTGGCGATGGAGATCACCGACGCCGTCGATGCCGCGGTGACCTCGCTCGAAGCCGAAGCCCTTCCGGGCAGGGACGACGCCATACGCCACGGATTCGCCCGAATTCCCCAGCATGTTGTCGACCAACTTCATGCCATGCAGCGCTCCCACGGAGAGCCGGAGACACAGTTCGACAACAGCGAGATCTGGCAGGTGGCCGATGACGAGCTGCCCGATGGCCCAACCACACCAATGAACATGGCCGAGGCGCTCAACGCCGCACTCAAGCAAGCCATGGAGGCGAACGACTATGTCGTCGTGCTCGGCGAGGACGTCGGGGTGGCCGGAGGCGTCTTCCGGATCACCGAGGGACTTCAGGCCGAATTTGGCGAAGATCGGGTCATCGACAGCCCGCTGAACGAGTCGGGAATCGTGGGCACGGCCGTCGGCATGGCTTTGGCAGGGGGGCGTCCGATTGCGGAGATCCAGTTCGACGGGTTCGTGTACCCGGGATTCGATCAGATCGTCAGCCACTTGGGCCGGTTCCGATTCCGCACCAGAGGGCTTTCGTCGGTGCCGGTGGTCGTCCGCTTCCCCAGTGGAGCCGGGATCGGCGCCCACGAACATCACTGCGACTCCCCCGAAGCCTATTTCGTCCACGCTCCGGGATTGGTGGTCATCTGCCCGTCGACGCCTGTTGATGCCAAGGGCCTTCTCACCGCAGCCCTCGAAGGCGAAGATCCCGTGATATTCCTCGAGCCCAAGGTGCTCTATCGAGCGGGCCGCAGCGATGTTCCCACCGAGCGCTTCAGCATCCCGATAGGGCGGGCCCGCCTACGTCGTGAGGGCACCGATGTCACTCTGGTCACATATGGGGGGATGGTCCCAGTTTCGATGAAAGCCGCCGAGCAGTCCGAATACTCCGTGGAGGTCATCGATCTCAGAACCCTCTTCCCCTGGGATCGGGAAACGGTGCTCGAGTCCGTCGCTCGGACCGGGCGCCTCCTCCTCGTTCAGGAGGCGCAGGGAACCGCCGGCGTGGCCGCCGACGTGTCCGCCGTGGTGGCGGAGCACGCCATGTATGACATCGAGGCCCCTGTCGTCCGGGTGACCGGGTTCGATATCCCATGGCCTCAGTTCGCCATCGAGAAGCACGCCCTAATCGACGTCGATCGAGTGAAAGCCGGTATCGACCAGGCGATGCTGGGTTGAGCCTTGCCAGATGACGCCCTGAGATTTGTTGAATTCCACGAAGCCCGGTTTAGGTTATGGACCTCGTGAGCCATTTGAGACCCGAAGACCGGGACGGCAAACACCGGCTGTCGGCCTGTCGCAAGGGCCAGCATCATTTCGGGGTGGCGCAAAACATCGGCGCCGGAATCGCGAGACAAGTGTGTGAAACCTGCCACGAAGTGACGATCGATCTCACGAGTGCCCACGAGCCCACCACTCCGGTGATCCGACGGACCGGCAAGATCGGGACACAGGCTGGCGACTCGTAGCGAATTGGCGCTGCAGCGTCCTCACGATCCGGCGATGTGGCTCAACATCCCTCTGGACCCCTAATCTGCCGCCCGTGACTCGCGTCATCCAGGCGGCGGGAGGGGTGGTCTTCCGGCACTCCCCCAAAGGGAAGCTGAAAATCTTGCTCGCCCACAGACCACGGTATGACGACTGGGGTTTGCCCAAAGGAAAAGCCGACAAGGGGGAGAGCCCCGAAGAAACGGCAATTCGAGAGGTCCTCGAAGAGACCGGCTATCAGTGCAGGATCGTCGCTCCCCTCGGTGTCACCAGGTACCGGGTGAGCAACGGCGTCAAGGAAGTCACTTGGTTCGCCATGCGCCCGCTGCCGGACAGCCCCGGCTTCAAGAAGAACAAAGAGGTCGATGCGATCAAATGGCTGGCGAGGAAACAGGCCAAGACGCTGTGCGACTACGAAAACGACCGTCAACTCATCATCGAAGCCGACCTCAAGAAAGTGGCACAAACCGGGACACTCTTCCTTCTCCGCCATGCAACTGCCGGGGATCGATCCAAATGGGAGGGGGTGGACGCACTCCGCCCTCTCACCAAGAAAGGTCGTCGTCAATCAGAGGCGCTGGCCGAGTCGCTTGGAGACGCAGGCATCGAGAAGATCTACACCAGCCCGTATACCCGTTGTGTGCAGACGGTCGAGCCACTCGCCGATGCGATCGGCGCCAAGGTCATCGAGCATGACGCTCTTGCCGAAGGCCCCGACATCGACGCGGCGTACGCGCTAGCCGACGAGATGGTCGGCTACAACGCGGTGTTGTGCAGCCACGGCGATGTCATCCCCGCCGTGATCAACCGCATGATGTGGGCCGGTCTGACCCTCGAGTCGAGGTTCTATTGCTCGAAGGGGTCCATCTGGGAGATCGACCTGGAGGGCGGCCGATTCACGACCGCGCGATACGTTCCCCCGCCGAACGTCTGAACCGCGGCTGAAGGCCGGCTTATGCGGTCTGGGTGCGGAACACGAAGGCGAGGCCATCGTCGGTGTCCTGCACATCCATCACGGCGTCCTCGAGAGGTGCGACCACTTTTTCGTCGAGATGTACCTCCGTACCCGCTTGCTCTATCACGTGATCGGTTTCGGGTATGTCCTCGACGAACTCCAGACGGAGGGCGAGATTCCCTTCCTGGGCTCGATCGGCAGTGAGCCGGGTCCCTTGATCCTCGGGGACTCCCTGACTTTCGCGAAGGTTCTCCAGTGCCGCGGCGGCGTTCTCTGAAAGTTCCATCATTTCGTCGTCCCTTCTATTGGGTCTACCTCCACCGTAGGTCGCAGACGCTGCTTGTCCATTCGAGCGGGGTCGTAGATCCACTTCTTCCCATGAAGTATCAGACGCTCTTGGTGCCCGCAGCCCAGTCGGCATAGAGGGCGGCGTAGACGCCGTCGCAAACCACGAGCTCACGATGGTGACCCCGCTCGACCAGTTCGCCCCTGTCAAAAACGAGCACGTCGTCGGCGCTCTCGGCGGTGGAGAGACGGTGGGCAATGGTCACCGACGTCCGACCCTCCGTCAGCTTGTCGATCGCGTGTCGCAGGGCGACGTCCAGCGCAGGATCCACAGCCGATGTCGCCTCGTCGAGCACGAGAAGATCGGGGCTGCCGATCCACGCTCTCACCAAAGCGACTAGTTGACGTTCCCCGGCCGAGAGGTTTCCTCCCCGCTCCCCGGCCCTGGTGTCCAGACCATCCGGCAAACCCTGCACCCACTCGCCCAGGCCCAGTTCGTGGAAGGCGGTCCACACCTCGGCATCGCTGGCATCGATCCGCCCATAGCGAACATTGTTGGCGACGGTGTCGTCGAACAAGAATCCCTCCTGTGGCACGAACGCCACCCGGCTGCGCAGCTCCTCGAGACGGATTCTTGCTGTGGGGACTCCCCCGATGTGGATCGTTCCGGAGCCGGGATCCATCAGCCGGACAAGCAGCTTGGCGAATGTCGTCTTGCCCGACCCGGTCTCTCCGACAACGGCCACTCTGGTTCCCACCGGGATGTCGACGGTGATGTCGCGAAGCACCTCTTCTCCGTTGGGATAGGAGTAGCGAACATGGTTGAAACGAGCGCTGAGGCCCCCGGGACGAAGTGGTTGTGGGTCGCTCGCGTCCTTGATATCGACCTCACCGTCGAGCACCTCTACGACCCTCCGCAGCCCGGAAGCCGCCGACTGGGCGAACTCCAGTGTCTCCACCAGGATCTGGAGAGGCTCGATGAGCAGGTTGGCCAGCAGCAGGAAGGCGACGAGGGTGCCCGCCGTCGTCCCCAGCTGCAGACCAATGAGGACCCCCGCGACGACGAGGGTGGTGGTGAGCAACCCGGCGAATATCTCCGCTGTCGAGAAGAGAATGTTGCCGAAGCGGGCGGTCTTGAATTCGACCTGGAATCGACGCTCCAGGGCCCGGGCCACCTTGTGTTTGGTGGCATCCTCGGTGCCGTAGGCGCGGACGATCGGAATGGCGGTGATCGACTCACTCAGAACCCCGAGCGACGCTCCCACCTCTTTGCGGACCGCGTCGTAGTTGCGGGCGAGGATGCGCTGGAACCAGCGCATCATGAATAGGTAGATCAAGACCCCGAACAGCACGATGAGAGCCAGCCGCCACTCGTAGAACATCATCACTGCCAGGGCCAAAAGCACCTGGCTCGAGGCGATGATCATGCCGACGCCTCCCCACTCCATGAACTCCTGGAGCGTGGTTATGTCCGATGTCACCCGGGACAACAGGTTGCCGCGACGCTCCGACTGCACGTGGAGCACCGACTGACTCATGATGTGGCGAAACGTCTTGGTGCGCAGATCGGACAGCCCTGTCGATGAGGTCTTGACCAGACGGAGCAGTGAGATCCGGCCGACGATCAAGCCGATGAGGAGGGCTGCCACCGCGACACCGGCGAGATAGATAACCCCCTCCATGTCAACGCCGGCGGCGTCGAGGACCTCCTCGTCGAGGATCCTCTGCAACACGACGGGGGTGATGACCGTCACGGCTTGGCCGACCATGGCCAGGATCAAGGTGAGCTTGAGCCCTTCGCGAAGCGAAGGCGCCTCGAGAAGCGCACGTTTGATCAGAGTTCCTGCTCCACGGGACGCACTCATGACGCCTCCCTGAGACGCCTGGCTTCTTCCTCGTAGGCCTGGACGAGCCGGGCATAACCGGGTTGGGTGGCGACCAGCTCATCGTGGGTGCCGTGGCCGAGGATCCGCTTCCTGTCGACGAAGACAACTTCGTCGGCGAGACGGATCGACGAGGGTCGGTAGGCGACCACGACGATCGTCGACGGAAGATCGGCACCCCTCAGGGCACGCAGGATCTCGCCTTCAACCGACGGGTCCACCGCCGAAGTGGCGTCGTCGAGAATCAGCAGCCGTGGCTTGCGCACAAGGGCGCGGGCCAATGCCAGTCGTTGGCGCTGCCCCCCAGACAAGGTGGTGCCCCGCTCGCCCAGCTCGGTGTCGAGACCCTGAGACAGCTCCGTGACGAACCCGTCGGCGCCCGCCAATCGAAGGGCCGCCGCCACCTCGTCGTCGCTGTAGTCCCCGTCGAGAGTGATGTTCTCCCTGACGGTAGCGTCGAAGAGGAAGGCGTTCTGGGATACGTAGGCCACCTCCTTGGGCAGCTCGGACCGAGCGAACTGACGAAGGTCACGGCCGGCGAGACTTATCGAACCTGAGTCGGGATCCCAGAGCCGGGCGAGGAGCAGTCCCAAAGTCGACTTGCCCGAGGCCGTTGGTCCGACGACGGCCAGGGTGGTCCCCGCGGTCAATTCGAGGTTGAGATCACTGAGCACTGCCTCGTCGTCGTAGGCAAAACCGACCGTCTGACCGGTGACCGGAGCGGGTCCGGTCTCTGCAGCGGCTGTGGTCTCGCCCCAGGCGACGAAGTCGTCGGCGTCGAGCACTTGTTGCACCCTGCGCCAACCGGCGAGGCTGCCGGCGAGATCCCAGAGCACGAAGCCGATGAGCTGGATCGGGAAGGCAAGCAGTGTGAGCAGATACGAGACCGTGACGAGGTCACCGGCACTCACTGCCTGGGCCGCGACCCGTGCGGCGCCCACGACAAGGAGCAGGATTATCAGCATCTGGGGCAGTGATCGCATGATCACCTGGTATTTGGTCCAGGTGGAGTTGACCGTGATGATCCGGTCCCGGAGGACGTCGCTCGCCTCACCGAACCTGTCCGCGACGAAGGACTCCCGACCGAGTGCCTTGACGGTGAGGGCACCATCGAAGCTCTCATGAGCGATTGAGGCGACGCGGCCCCGTTCCTTCTGCACCTGCTCCCACATGCCGAAAGTGATCCAACTTCCATGGACGTCGATGGCAATGGCGACGATCAGCCCAACCACCGCACCGACCCCCAGCCAGAGGTCGATCGAAGATACGAGCACGACCGTGCCTACCAGCAGAAGCGACACCCCGGAGGCGTACGGGAGCGGACCGAGAACCCCCGTTCCCTGATCGGTGTCGGCGTCGGCAACGGCGAGAAGGTCGCCGATCGCTTGCCGGTTGAACCATGACATCTTGAGTGTGAGCTGGTGCGCCAGTAGATGGTTTCTGATGTCACGGCGGGTGGCTCCGCTCAGGTAAGCGGCACCGGTCCGTCGTACCACGATGCCAAGTGCTTTGAACACGGCAACACCGGCGATGACCAACCCCGCCATGAGGAGCATTTCGGGCTCTTCACCCTCATCCAGACTGGGGATGATGACGTTGTCGGTCACCCACCCGACCACCCAGGAGGCTGCGATGATGGCCCCGGCGTACAGCGCGGCACCAAGCACCGCGATGGCGAAGGCAGCGGGGTGCAGCCTCACAAAACGTCGGATAAGCCTCACGCCGTCGCGCAGGACGGCCCATGGAGTTAGAACAGGTTCGGACATGCGCAGCCAAACGTAGAAGTTGAAGGTCGGTTCAAGTCAAACCCGGAGCCTTTGGGCCGACACCGCCATATTACGACCTGACAGGCCAGTCGGCCTCCGAATTACTCGTTCCTAATGCTGTAGGGACCGTATGTGGTCCCTACAGCGTCTGATTGCGTGCGGCTGCCGCATTTCAGGTGAGCGACCAAAACTCGCCGGTGAGACCGTGGCGGGAAAAGAGCTCCTCTGCCTGCTCGCTCGTCGGCGGCTCCCAATCCGGATCTGTTCGATGTGCATACCAGTCCCGAGAGAACTCGTACATGGTCTGAGCGCGGCATGTGTAGCCCCGTTCGTCGCCCGTGCGTTCGATCCAGGCAGACAGCTCAGCCTCCGACCGGAAGCCGTGGATGTTCGCTCAGGTGAAGCCGATGTCATCCCAGAAGCTGCGAGCCGGGACCAGGAGGTGAACATATCCGTTCGGTGAAACAAGCCCATGTTCGACCCGCCAGAGGGGACCCTCCTCTCTCTGCACAACGCCGTCTCCCAACAGAGCGAGGATTGCCAGGGCATCCCATGCACAGTTGGCATACCAATGGCGGTCTCCGATCACGGAGAGATAGGAGGTGGGCACGCCTGAGAAGGGATGAGCCATCCCCACCCGTCCGTCTCGGGTCAACGCAATCCGGTGCTCGTCGGCGAGTCCCTCGAGGGCCATCCGGATTTCGTCCTCGCCCAGGCCTGAATGCGAAACCAGTGCCGATGCGTCGACCCGATGCAACCCGTCGACGAACATCTCGTAGATCCTGGCTCTGACTTCCCGTTCCAACGGTGTCATAGCCCAGATGCTCTCCGCCTAGACCGTATCGACCAGTGCTTTTAGGAGGTCCCGGATAGAGACGACGCCGGTGAGCCCGCCGTCATCGCCGACCACCGGTAGATGGCGGTAGCCGGACTCGACGATCCACGAGGCGGCGTCCCAGACATCGAGGTCGGGATCGAACGTGTCCGGGTCATTGCTCATGACGGCGGATACGGCGGTGCCGAGATCGGTGTCGTTGGCCACTGCCCGGCGGATGTCGCGCTCGGTGATCAACCCGAGGAGGTTCATCCCCTCGACAACGGCGATGGATCCCAGATCGGACGCCTCCATCGCCACCGCGGCCTCGAGCAGAGTTGTGTCGGGCCCGCACACGTAAGGCGTATTGCCAACGAGATCACCCAGCCGCATCACACGCCACGATACGCATTAGAGCAGAAAGCCCGCCAACGTCGGCGGGCCTTCCACGCAATCGGGTTCGCTCAAACGAGATCAGCCTCACGGATCCCGAACGACGGATGCCTCAGCCTGCAGAGCGCCAGCTTCTCGAGCTGGCGGATCCGCTCACGGGTGAGGTTGAACTCGTCACCGATCTCCTCGAGGGTTCGCGGAACGCCATCGAAGAAGCCATAACGCAATGCGAGGATGCGGCCCTCACGCTCCGGGAGACGATCGATCGACTGACGCAGCGAGTTGGCCACGTCCATCTCCTCGGTCATCTGCACCGGGTCGGCGGCATCTTCGTCCTCGATGAAGTCGCCGAGCTGAGCGCCATCTTCCCCGATGGGCTGCTCCAGGGAGACCGTGTCCGCAACAGAGAGGGCCAGCTCGACCTTGTCGACCGTGACGCCGGCCTCTTCGGCTATCTCGTCTGGGCGGGGATCACGCCCGAGTTCGGCCTTAAGCGAAGCCTGCGCCGCTCGTACTGCAGCGAGTGTGTCATGGAGGTGGACAGGAATACGGACGGTCCTCGACTTGTCGGCGATCGCACGGGTGATCGCCTGACGAATCCACCAGGTGGCATAGGTGGAGAACTTGAAGCCCTTGCGCCAATCGAACTTCTCCACTGCACGGATCAACCCCAGGTTTCCCTCTTGGATCAGATCGAGGAAGTCGATTCCTGAGGTGTTGGCGTAACGACGTGCATTGGCCACTACCAGACGCAGGTTGGCAGTTAGGAAGTCGTCTTTGGCCTGGGCACCGCGGCGAGCGAGTCTCTTGAGCTCCATCTCCTCGCGCTTGTCCTTGAAGTCGCCGTCCTCGAGGGTCTCGGCAGCATCTTCTCCCGATTCGATCTTTTGGGCGAGTTCGACCTCCTGCTCGGCCGTGAGCAGGTCATACTCACCGATAGCAGTCAAGTATTGGGATACGAGGTCAGTGGTGAGCCGACCACGCTCGTCGGTCAGTTTTGACTGCAGACGGGAACGCCGCGGTTTCTCTTTGTTGTCTTTACGCGTCTCAATAGCGGCCATTGGTAATCCGTGTCCTCCAGGGCGGGTCGAAAGGGGAAAGCTCCCGGTCGTCAACTATACGCAACGGCCCGGCCTTGTGAACCCCCAACTTTTCCACATAGCTATGAGGAACGGTCCGTCGGCGCGGTTCTTTTCCGTTCCAGCTCGACTAACAACAACCCATCGCGAATGAGATTCATTCCATCTTCGACCACTTCGATGGCGTCTGCCTCCTGCAGATGCTCCAGGATTGTGTCTTCTTGGAGCATCAGCTCTGGAGGACCCGCCATGCGGGTAGTGGCTACCGGCCCGATGGGAAACTCGGGACCGATCTGGCCGCTGAATCGGTTGACTCCCATGCTGCCCGAGACGAGGGTCCCGTCGATTGCGAGACTCGCTTCGCTGTCATTTTCGGGGTGAGCATCTTGTCACCGGACCGGTATGACATGACAACCAATGTTCCCTGCCATGGTGCATAGCTCTTCATCATGAATGAGTCTACGAATGGAAACAAGCGGCGGTGAACGGCTCTCGATCAGTGGGGTTGACAAGTCAACGCTTTCTGCTCCATACTAGTTCGGTCGATCGACCAAGCTCTCTCGATGTAGGAAATCATGACGAACGAATTGTCAACCCGCACTGTCATAGTGTCCGCCGCCAAGGACGCCTTGGTGGAGAGTGGCTATTCGGCTCTTTCCACACGCAGCATCGCGCAGAGGGCCGGCGTCCCGTTGAGTCAGATCCACTATCACTTCGGGACCAAGCAGAACCTGGTCCTCGAAGTGCTGGAAGAGGAAAACAGACGTCTCCTGGAACGCCAGGCCAATCTGTACAGCAGCGACATGCCCTTCTGGAAGCAATGGGAACAGGCCTGCGATTTCCTCGATGACGACCTCGCATCCGGGTACGTGAGAGTTCTCCAGGAGATGACGGCAGCAGGGTGGGGTGATGACGAGATCGCCGCGGCGGTGCGGGCAAATCTTCGGGGCTGGATGGATCTACTCACCGAGACCGCAGGACGGGCCTCCAAAGCGCTCGGCGGGTTGGGGCCGTTCACTCCCGCGGAGATCGCTGTCCTTGCCGGATCACCATTTCTCGGCGTTGAGGCCCTCATCCTCCTTGGATTCGACGAGGACGAGCTACCGATGCGCTCTGCTCTGCGCAAAATCGGAGACGTCTTGAGGAGCCTCGAGGAATAGCTCATGCGCGCCCGGTACCCCGACATCGAAGGTCATGTCGACCGTCACGGACTCAGCCTCGGCTATGAGGTGTTCGGCGCAGCCAACCACCCCACCATCCTCCTCATGCCCACCTGGTCCATCATCCACTCCCGCTTCTGGAAAATGCAGGTCCCTTACCTGGCCCGTCGCTATCAGGTGATCACCTACGACGGGCCGGGCAACGGGCGATCGGACCGGGTGACCGATCCGGCCCGCTATACACCTGGGGCGTATGCCAGCGACGCCCTGGCCGTACTCGATGAGTGCGGTGTCGAGTCGGCCGTGGTCGTGGGCATGTCGCTTGGGGCCCAGTACGGGACGGCACTCGCGGCCCAAGAGCCGCACCGGGTGGCGGGTCTCGCGTTGATCGGACCGGCGCTCCCGTTGACGCCTCCGTCCCCAGAGCGGGAGGCGATCTATGACAGCTTTCGGCTGCCATATCCCGACAACGTCACGGGGTGGGGGAAGTACAACCTGGCCTATTGGCACGACCACTATGCCGATTTTGTCGAATTCTTCTTCTCCCAATGCTTCAGTGAGCCACACTCGACCAAAGCAATCGAAGACTCGGTTGGCTGGGCTCTGGAAACCAACTCTCGTGTCCTCGAAGCTGAGGAGAACCGACCTGGCCCCGAACACGACTGGGGCGAGTTGTTGACTCGATTGAGTTGCCCCACGCTCGTAATTCATGGCACTCACGACCGGATTCAGCCTCCCGAACGGGGTCGAGTGGCCGCCCAACTCTCCAACGGCGGTTTGCTCTCAATGGAGGCCTCGGGCCACATTCCGAACGTGCGTGACCCGGTGAAGGTGAACCTCGCACTGCGTGACTTCGTGGAGAGAGTCGCCTCGTGAGGGCAGCGACTCCCACACGCGTCGGGAAAGTCGGCCACGAGGATGTGGAGATTTTCTATGAGGTCTACGAGAACGGCGGACCGACCCTGCTGCTCATCCCGCCATCTCCGATCACCCACTCGAGGATCTTCAAGGCGCAGATTCCGTACCTCGCCCGCCACTACCGCGTCGTCACATTCGACGGCCGAGGCACTGGCCGTTCCGGACGACCAACCGGTCGGGACATGCACTCGAGAGCACAGAACGTCGGCGACATCCTCGCCGTGCTCGACGCAGCGGCAGCCGAGGAGGCGATCGTCATCGCTCACTGTCACGCCAATTGGTGGGCGGTCGATTTTGCCTCCAGCCACCCCGAACGCGTTGCGGGCCTGGTGGCGATCGACCCCGGCATCCCCTACCTGGGAAAACCTCACGAACACTGGGTTGAGGCCGGAACCACCTGGAACGAGGTGCTGGACAACCCATCTGGCTGGCAACTCTTCAATCGGAACGTGATCATCGACGACCTGGAACGATGGGTGTCATTCTTCTTCGGCGCGCAGCTCGTCGAGAAGCACTCGACGAAGCAATTCGAAGACGCGGTCGGATGGGCGTTGGAGACCACCGGGGAGATCCTTGCCGACAGCGAGGAAGCGCAGGACCTGGACCCTCCCACCCGGGAAGAGTTCCAGGATCTCATCAACTCACTGGACCTCCCGGTGCTCGTGATCCACGGCGACCAGGACGTTTGCCAGCACGTCGATAAGGGGATCGGCCTCGCCACGGCAACAGAGGGAGAGCTCAAGGTCATCGAAGGTGGCGGTCATCTCGCGCTGGCACGTGACCCGGTCAAGGTCAACCGGGTCATCAAGACGTTCGTCGACACGAAATGGGGAAACGATATGAGCACCGAGACCTGGGCGAGAGGCCTGAGCCGACCGAAGAGCGCTCTCTACGTGTCGTCCCCAATCGGGCTCGGCCATGCCCGACGCGACCTGGCCATCGTCGAAGAGTTGAAGAAGATCCAACCCGACCTGCAGGTCGACTGGCTCGCCCAGGACCCGGTCACCAGAGTGCTCGAGTCTGCCGGAGAGGCGATTCACCCCGCCAGTGAATGGCTGGCCTCGGAGTCAGGCCACATGGCGTCCGAAGCTTCCGGACACGACCTCCACTGCTTCCAGGCCCTGCGACGCATGGACGAGATCCTCGTCGCCAACTTCATGATCTTCCAGGAGGTCGTCGAAGAGGGGAACTACGACCTCATCGTCGGCGACGAGGCATGGGACATCGACCACTACTGGCATGAGAACCCGGAGCTGAAGCGGGGGTCACACGTCTGGATGACCGACTTCGTGGGTTATATCCCCATGCCCGAAGGTGGGGATCACGAGGCGTCCCTGACTGCCGACTACAACGCCGAGATGATCGAGCACATCGCCCGCTACCCGCGGATTCGGGACCGGGCCATTTTCGTGGGCAACCCCGACGACATCTATCCGGAGACATTCGGCCCCGATCTGCCCAAGATCAGGGATTGGACCGAAGATCATTTCGACTTCGCCGGCTACATCACCGGCTTCACTCCACCCAGCCCGGACGAGCTCGACTCCATTCGAGACTATCTCGGTTTTGCCCCTGACGAGAAAGTCTGCGTGGTGACCGTGGGCGGCTCCGGTGTCGGCCAAGACCTGCTGGAGAAGGTGATCGCTTCGTTCCCTTTGGCCAAGGCGTCGGTACCAGAGCTTCGCATGGTGGCCGTCGCCGGCCCGCGGATCGACCCCGCCTCACTTCCATCACATCCCGGCCTCGAAGTCCATGGCTACGTCGATCGTCTTTACCGTCATCTCTCCGTCTGCGACCTGGCGATTGTCCAGGGCGGTCTCACGACCGCAATGGAGCTCACCGCGGCCAGCCGACCATTTCTCTACTTCCCGCTGAAGAATCACTTCGAGCAGAACTACCACGTTCGCTATCGGCTCGACCAGTACGGAGCCGGAACAGCCATGGACTATGACGCAATCGATCTGGACGGCATCGCCGAAGCAATCACCTCCGAAGTAGGCCGTGGGGTCAACTATCGGCCGGTGGAGACTGACGGCGCCCAACGCGCCGCGCGAATGATCGCCGAACTGATTTAGCTCGAGCACAGGAAAGCAGATAAACATATGAGGCTTTACGTCGGGAGATTCGGTCGAACGCTCGAACGAGACTCGATCGACGGAACTGCTCAACCCTGACTCGAGAGAAAGGAGTCACCACACACGAACCATTTGACCACGTTATCGGTCGAACGACCGACTAACCCTTCCCCACTCATCTGCAAGAGAAAGGAAACCAATGACAACAACACAAGCAACCAATGGCGTCGACACCCAGGCCCTCTTCGGGGCACTGGATGCAGTCAAAGCGCAGCCGGAAGCGGCCAAGTTCCAGTTCCGGGCCAGAAACCAGTGGATCAGCGGCACCCACAGTCGCAGCATGATCTATGACTTCTTCGGTCTCGGCGCGGAGCAGACACATCTCGAAGAGCACACCTTCGAAGCCGATCATCCCACCCAACTCGTGGCGGCAGACAATGCGCCGACACCCGCCGAGCAACTGCTTCACGCTCTCGCCGCGTGCATCACGGCCGGCATTGGCAACGTGGCAGCCGCACGAGGGATCGAGCTGACCAGGGTCGAGTCTGTCGTGACCGGCGACATCGACCTGGTGGGTCTCCTGGGAATCGACACCTCGGTACGCAATGGCTACCAGGGGATCGAAGTCCGTATCACCATCGAAGGTGACGCCTCTGCCGAAATTCTGCAGCGTGTCGTCGAACGGTCCGTGGCCCGGTCGGCGGTCTACGACATGTTGACCAACGGCACAACCGTCTCGGTCGAAGTTGCCTCTGAATGACGGGGCGAGTGCGGGCCGGTCTCTCCGGCCCGCAACTCGCAGCCCTCAGAACATGAGCCTTGACTACGATGCGATCGTTGTTGGTGGGCGTGTCGCCGGTGCGTCAACCGCACTGCTGCTCGCGCAACACGGCCACCAGGTTCTCGTCGTGGAGCGTTCCTCGATGCCGTCGGACACCGTGTCGACTCACGCAATCCTCAGGACTGGAGTGCTCCAGCTCACGAGGTGGGGCGTGATCGATCGGCTGATCGATGCGGGGACTCCCCCAGTGAGGAACGTCACCCTGGGATTCGGCGAAGAGAGAATCGAGTTCGAAGTGCGCTCCGAATTCGGGATCGACACCCTGTACGCCCCCCGTCGATATCTTCTCGACGCGGTGTTGATGGGCGCAGCCGTGGCGGCGGGCGCCGAGTTCAGTGACAACACGACCATGACCGGTCTCCTCCGCGATGACCACGGCAGGGTGACAGGGATTCGAGTTGGTCGACGGAAGGACACCCAGGCGATCACGGCCCGATTTGTGATCGGTGCCGACGGTCACCGCTCGAGAGTTGCCGAGTTGGTCGGCGCCAGAGTCAAAAAGTCCCACCCCGCGACCAATGCGGTCCACTATGCCTACTACGACGGCGTCCCGGCGACGGGGTTCTGGTTTCAATTCAGCCCGGGAGTGAATGCCGGTCTGATCCCCACCAACGACGACCAATGCCTGGTATTCGCGGGCAGACCGACCGGGCAGCGGCAGAAGTTCACCGAAGACCCCGATCGAGAGTTCAAGAGGCTGATTCGCCAAGGGGGGTCAGATCTCGCCGACGTCGTGAACAGCGGTGAACGGGTCGGCCAATATCGCGGGACCAACGGGTTGGCAGGGTTCATCCGTCAGGCCGCAGGCCCGGGGTGGGCTCTGGTAGGTGACGCCGGGTATACCAAAGACCCGATTTCCGCCCACGGCATCAGCGATGCACTTCGCGACGCGGAGCTGTGTGCTCGGGCCGTCGATCGGGCGATCTGTGAGCCGCAGCGGACCGGAGAGGCAATGACTTGGTATGAGACCCTGAGGGATTCGCTCTCGGCGAGAATGTTCGATCGGTCGCGAGATCTGGCGGGGTTCAATTGGACGCCTGAGCAGGCATCGGCCTGGATGAGGCTGATCAGTGATGAGGTGAAGGCCGAGTGTGAAACTCTGGTTTCACTTCCCGCATGGACCCCCGCCTTCGCCGAAATCGGTTCAGGCTTTGGGCACTGAGCCCGGCTGATAGACCCGCACTCCGTCGTCGGTCACGACCCTGCCGACTCCCGGCATCGGGTAGTGGCCGGCGATGAATGTGGTGTCGGTGTCCCTTATCTTCTCGAAAACACGGTCTCGGGTCTCTGCCGCCATCTCATGATCGTTGTCGACCGGGAGACTCCAGTGGGGGTGCTCCACCTGGAAGGGATGGTTGCTCACATCGCCACCGATAAGTGTCCTCGTGCCATCCGAAATGACGCTCACGGTGAGGTGACCGGGGGTGTGGCCGAATGACTCGACCGCCGTCACGCCGGGCAACACATTGGTGTCCTCATCAATGAAGTCGACGACTTCGGCATCGAATAGAGGCCCCATGATCTTCTGGGCCGCCTTGCCGAACTCGGTATCCACCGTCTTCCAGTGATCCCACTCCTTGGCGTGAAAGACATGCCTTGCGTTGGGAAAGACGATCTTGCCGTCCCTACGGCTGCCACCGATGTGGTCATAGTGCATGTGCGTGTAGATGACTGCCTCCACTGAGTCACGATCAACGCCTAGGTCGTCGACCGCAGCCGGCATCAAGCCGGCGGTCATCCCCTCCTGGTCGATCTCGCCGATCCCGGCATCGATCATCATCGTCCGGTGGCCGTTGGTGAGGAGATAGCAACCGAAGTTGAGCCGGGCATGGCCCTGGTCGTTCCTGGAGTGGAATCGCCAATCATGATCGGTGGCGTCTGCGTGGTAGGTCTTCGGGTCACGCCAGTAGTAGCCATCCTCGATGACGAAGAGCGTGTAGGAGCCACAGTTGAGTTTCCAGGTCATTGGGCCAATCTTGCCAGGATCAGAGAAACCACTACGTCGTCTGCGTAGCCAGCCAGAGCCGGACGATCTCGTCGGCAACGGTAACCACGTCGCGGTGGTCGGTTTCGATCTGGGGGAATCGTGCGTACCGGTCGCTTCTCTCAGCCATCAGTTCGGCGATGCTCCGTTGTGGGTCGTCGCCTCCCAACAGCGGACGCTCGCTGCGGATCTCATCGGTGGTGACCCTGCGGTGAATCTCCTCCGGTGAGGCGACCAGGCAAAAAACCCGGCCATTCCTGGTCAGCTCGTCGAGGTTCACTGGATCGAGCAGCATGCGGCCTCCGGTGGCGATCACCATCCCCCTCCGTTGACCGAGTTCGCTGGCGACCTCTCGTTCGAGGCGACGAAACGCCTGCTCACCGTTCTCCGCGAAGATCCGATCGATCGGTCCGTGACGCGATTCGATGATCTCGTCGGTGTCGACAAACTCCATGCCGAGCCTGGTGCCAAGCTCTCGCCCCACCGAAGTCTTCCCCGTCCCCATGAACCCGGTGAGCACGATGTTGTCCACAAACGGCGAACCTAATGCTGTAGGGCCCATATATGGGCCCTACAACGTCTGGTTCGATGCGGGCGATCGCCGGCGCCGCCAGGTCATCGATGTAAGGGGCTATGCCCGGGTCAGGACCGATTCGACGCCGGCGTTGGTCAACGTCAGGACGTCTCCGGAGCAGGTGTATTCACTTCCGGTGGCGATTCCGGGCGGAGGTTCGATCGGCATCTGGCCGGTGGGCATTTCAATGAGCTCACCTCCGATTTCGATCGCGCCGCTGACTTCAATGTCTGACACATCGGTGTCCACGGTCAGGATCGAGCCATCCGCCGACCACGATCCGACCTCAGTCCCATTTATCTCAACGATGAACGTGCCGTCCGGCATCGTCATTCGGAAACCCCACTCATCACGCTCGGCTTCGAGCGATCCGTCAGCGGAAAGCTCCACTGTGAAGCTTCCGCCGAGAGGCGACACTTCGACATCGGGCAAGCCGGCCTCGGCCATGATGGAACCGAAGTTCTCGACAAATGCCTCTGAGTCCAAGACCCAGGTACCGACGAGACAGTCTGCATCACCCCCGCCGGCTGACGCCTGTGTGGTCGTGACGTCGACCGACGCTGTCGTGACCGGCGCGGCCGTGGTGGGGGTCGCCACGCCAGTGGTCGGTATGCCCCCTTCAGTGGACGTGATCGTCGTGTCGCTGGAAGAGCCGCCGCAGCCGACAGCGACCACACCGAGAACGACGACAAGGCTGGACAGTTTGCGCATCGCGGCCACGTTAACCAACGGTGGGCTTACGCCCCTCGGTCTAGGAAGAGGATGCGTGGTCACCGCTGCCGAGGTAATCGCGCGGCTGGAAGACCGCAGTCAGTCGACCCTGTTCATCCGGCAACGCCGACCAATTGTCGATGTCGAACTCGACCACAACCACAGTCGCCGTCTTCATCTCGACACGCTCTCCAGTGAGCTTCAACACCAGGTTCGACCATGTGGGCTGATGCCCGACGAGCATCAGCCGATCGACGTCGGGCGCCCTCGATGCGACCTGGACGGCGGTATCGGCGCCTGCCCCGTACAAACCCGGCTCCGCGACGATGTCGGCGGCCCATTTCCCGGCTTCCTTGGCGAGCGCCGCCGTGGTCTGGGCCCGGACCGCTGTCGAGGTGATGACGAGATCGGGCGCCTGACGCTCGTCGGAGAGCACCTTCCCCATCAGACGTGCACTATCGACTCCGCGGTCATTGAGTGGCCGTTCATGGTCGCTGCCGTAGTCGGCATTCCAATCCGACTTGGCGTGTCTCATCACGAGCAGTGTCTTCATCAGCGGCGAACGAGACGCTGTAGGGACCGTATACGGTCCCTACAGCATTAGGAACGCGTTTACAGACCGAGTTCGGCGCGGAGCTCGTCGAGCTTGGCGTCCGCCTCCGTCGTGTTGACGGCGCGGCGCAGCTCGTCTTCGGCGCCTTCGGGGGTGGCTTCGTGAAGCTCGGCTTTGGCCATGGCCTCGGCCTTGCGCTGCTCGATCTTGTTCTCGATGTTGTCGAGGTTTGGCCCCTCGTCGGCGATCGACGTCGACATCGACTGCACCGCATTGTTGACCGCCTCCTGCATCTTGGCCTGCTCGAGTGAACCGAGCATCTCGAGCCGGCGGGCGCTGAGCTCCTGGACCTTCATGGCATTGGCCTGGACCGCCTCCTTTGCCTTGTCGGCCTGAGTCACTGCGGTCTCGAACTGACCCTTGAGAGATTCGAGGTTGTTCTCCGATGCCTGCAGCTTCATGGCGAGGCTCTGCGCGGCCCGATTCCACTTGGTCACCGAGGCCTCGTCACCGGCCGACTTGGCCTCCTCCGCCTTGAGCAGCGCCTGCTTCGCCATCTCCCGGGCCTCGCCCACCGAATCTGCCGCCCTCTCGATCTGGCTGTTCAGCTGGGTCTTGTGTGCGATGACCTTGGCCGCCTGATTGCGGAGGTCCTGATCCCGTTTCTTGGCCTCGTCGATAGCCGAGTGGATCTCGATCTCCGGGTCCATCACCTGCTCGGAAGTGGTCTTGAACCAGGACTTGATGTAGGCAATCCAGCGTCGCAACATTCTCAGAATCTCCTTCTCGGTGCGGGGCAGTCTAGGAGTGTGGCCGTCGATCAGCCGCCCCGACGCCCGCCGCCCCTCATCCTGCCTCCGCCGCCCCCGATACGTCCGCCACCACCGCCGATACGACCACCGCCTCCGCCCATGCGGCCACCGCCACCCCAACCACCGAATCCGCCAACGCCGCCACGACCACCCATTCCCCGCATCGCCATCATGGTCAAGAGCATCGTCATCATGTCGTTGGAGCCCGAGCTTTGGCGCTGGGGGCGTCGATCGAACTGGTCGACGGTGCCCGGAACCGACGTCGGCAACGGGCCCTGACCTTGCGGCACATCTGGGGCAGGGATCACCGGCTCGGTTGGCGGCGGCTCGGGTTTGGCAGGGAGCGGCTTGCCGTCGAGCAGGGCTTCGGCACAGTCCAACCCCCAGATAGCCAGGTCGAGCTCCTCAGAGACTTCGAGCATCTCTTTGATCGTCGTCGCCTTTTGGGTGTCTGCCAATGCCTGCGAATACGTGGCCGAGGCATTCTGATAGTGGCTCTTCGCCTCAGAATTGTCGGAGACGGCGATCTCGTCCTCCATCTCCAGTATGTCATTGGCCACGGCGTCGAGCTTCTCCTTGGCAAGCTGCTTGACCTTCTCCATCCGCTCGGCCATCTGGCTCTGACGGCTCCGTCGGCTGACGATGACCCAGATGACCACGATCGCGCCGCCGATCAGGAGCACCCAAACAATCGAGATGCCTCCTCCAGCTTCCTCTTCCGTGCCCGGCTCACCGCCCCCGCCGGCCGTCTGCCCGGTGAGTGTCGCGATGAACCGCTCGACAACATCGTCGTCTGAGCTACCGCTGAGAGAGGCATCCGTGGCATCGTTCATCTCGTCGGCGGTCCAGAGAGTCCCGTCCCCGGCCCACCCAACCGTCTCCGGCGCCACCGTCAGCACATAGCCATCGCCATCAAGACCGTCGAGGACCGAGTCCGAGAACGTTGGTGCACCGCCGGGAGGCTCTTCAGCGAGGACGACGATGTAGAGACGTCCGCCGCCGGCGCGGCCTTCGAAGACCGCGTCACTGACCACCTGCTCGCGGGCGTTGGACCCCTCCTCGAGGTAGTAGCCATTGGACTCGAGCTCGGGCACCACTTCTTCGGGTGTGGCTGCGATCAATAGGAGCGCGGCGAGCATCGGGACGATCCGCTTCATAGTCGTGAGGGTAATGACCCTGAGTGGCGAGGCCTCCTGCAGAGTTGATGCCCGACCCGGCTACCTTGGATTCCGATGCCCAATCGCCTCGCCGAAGCCTCATCGCCCTATCTCTTGCAGCACAAAGACAATCCAGTCGACTGGTGGGAGTGGAGCGACGAAGCCTTCGAAGAAGCCAAGCACCGGGACGTTCCCGTACTCCTGAGCGTCGGTTACGCCGCCTGTCACTGGTGTCACGTCATGGCACACGAGTCGTTTGAGGACGAGCCGACGGCGCAATCAATGAATGAGCGATTCGTCAACATCAAGGTGGATCGCGAGGAGCGTCCCGATGTCGATTCCATCTACATGGAGGCCTTGCAGGCAATGACCGGTCAGGGTGGCTGGCCGATGACGGTCTGGATCGACTACGAGGGACGTCCGTTCTTCGCCGGAACCTACTTCCCGAAGGAGCCCCGCCACGGCATGGCTACGTTCTCCCAGGTCATGGATGCGGTATCGGCAGCCTGGGACGACCGCCGCGACGACGTCATCGAGCAAGCCGACCGTCTCGTCGAGGCCATCTCCCAGGAGCTACCCGTGGGTGACACCCCCGGCGTCGAAGAGCTGGAGAGTGCATATCGACAGATCGAATCGAGCTTCGACCCGGTGCACGGTGGGTTTGGATCAGCACCCAAGTTCCCCCAACAGCCGGTCCTCGAGTTTCTGCTCCGGATACACCACGAGACCTGGTCCCCCAACGCCGAGACGATGCTGGCCAAGACACTCGACGAGATGGCGGCAGGGGGCATCCACGATCAGGTCGGCGGTGGATTCGCCCGGTATTCGGTGGATGCACAGTGGCTGGTCCCCCATTTCGAAAAGATGCTCTATGACAACGCCCAGTTGGCGCGTCTCTATCTGTGGGCGGGAATCGAATTCGACCGGCCCGACTTCATCGCGACGGCCCGGTGGACTCTCGACTACATGGGACGAGACCTGCGTCATTCCGACGGGGCCTTCTTCTCGTCAGAGGACGCCGACTCTGATGGTGTCGAAGGCAAGTTCTACGTGTGGTTGATCGAGGAGATCAGGGCGGTCCTCGGTGATCGTGCCGACGAGGTCATCTCCTACTTCGGGGTGACCGAGGCGGGCAATTTCGAAGGAGCCAACGTTCTGCAGGTGGTTGGCGTTGAGCCGCCGTCCGATCTCGATGGCATCAAATCCAGACTGCGCGAAGCGAGGTCGAAGCGAGTTCGTCCCGGTCTTGACGACAAGGTGATCGCATCCTGGAATGGGTTGGCCATCAGAGCCTATGCCGAGGCCGGCTCGGCGCTCGGTGACGACCGCTATCTCGCTATAGCCGAGGATGCCGCCGGCTTCATCACCGAACAGCTCATCGTTGACGGAAGGCTCATGAGGTCATGGCGGAATGGGCAGACGTCTGTGCCCGGATTTCTCGACGACCATGCCGGTATGGCCGTCGGGTTGTTCACCCTCTTTGCCGCCACCGGCAACGAGCGTTGGTACGACCAGGCCGTCGGTCTCGTCAACCTCCTCAATTTGTTCACCAGGCCCGATGGTGGGTTCTACAGCAACTCGGACGAAACCGACGAGCTGGTGAAACGTCCCACCGACGTGACCGACAATCCGCTGCCGTCGGGTAATGC
>Ga0299907_10000142_pt1 | contig 28999 bp, 28 predicted proteins | sample RVTome_16_FD_198680 | JGI IMG/M metagenome (GOLD analysis project Ga0299907, IMG submission 198680) | Soil microbial communities from uranium-contaminated site in the Upper Colorado River Basin, Wyoming, United States - RVT152D67 (version 2) ...
GCCCGTCTCCCGCAGGGCGTCGACGTAGAGCGGCGGGAGCACGTGATGGTGGACGTCAACTCTTGTCAGGTCTTCATAGCCTGCACGACGAGCGTGAAGTCGTCGAGCCTGAAGTTCACCGATGCGGCGCTGACCCACCGCTCGACAGTCACCGTGTGGGTGCCGGCGCCGATTCCCGTGGCGAATCGCGTGATGGAGTGCGACTCCCATGAACCGGCTGTCACGGTTCCGTTGTCATTGCTGTCGAAGGCGAAGGTGGAACCAACCGCGGGACTCGCCTCCACCCCGTCAACCAGGATCCGCACGCTGCACCACCCGGACGCTCCGGTACAGAGGGACTCCGCGGTGAAGACAGCGACGACCGTCGCCGTCTGACCTGGCGGTACGACAATCGGCGCGGAGGCACCGGGCACGCTGACGAAGGTCGTCGAGTTCGTCGTCGCGTCGGTGCCGTTGGCCACTGCGTTGAAGCCCAGCAGCAGATTTGTCGGTCCGCTCTGGTTCCACGACAGTTGCGTCTCGAGCGCCTTGCAGGTGCCGGTGACCCCGGCCGTGTCGATCACCCGCAACTGCCCGTCGTCGCCGTAGCAGGCATGGATCTGGCCCGCCCCGTCGGGGATCGACGCCCCTCCGATGTTGCTGATCAACGGCACCAGGGCGAGCATCAGCACCGGCACGGCCCAGGGCCAGCGCCGGGTGCGGCGGAGACGGGTGATGGTTCGTCGAACACTCATGGTTCCCCCTTTTCAGACGCGCACACGAGCCTCGGCTGGTCGACAGCCGCGTTCGATCCGATCCGGATGGATCAGGGACAGTCGGTCGGGTTGCCCACGCCGATGACGTCGGCCCCGTCGGTCACGCACGTGTCGGCGCCACTCCCACCGTTGAACGTGTCCGCCCCGGCGCCGCCGTTCATGACGTCGTCACCCGAGCCGCCGACGAGTTCGTCCGCATCCGGGCCGCCCACGATGTCGTCGGCCCCGGAGTCGCCGTAGATCTCGTCGGTGCCCCCATCGCCGGCGATCACGTCGTCACCGCTCCCGCCGCAGATGAGGTCGTTCCCGCCGTTCCCGTCGATCTTGTCGTCGCCGCCGAGCCCGACGATGGTGTCGGCACCCCCCGTCCCGACGAGGCTGTCGTCTCCGGGCCCCCCGATGATGTCGGCGGTTACCGGTGGGTCGCCGCACGTCTGGGCCTGGGCCGGCCCCACGCCCACCATGAAGAAGGCGAGCAGGGCGACGGCCGCCAAGGAGACCTTCAACTGGCCGTAGGTCATGATGCCCCTTCCTCTCGACGCGCCACCCGTAAGCGGATGCTACCGTAAGTACCCAGCAGTTTGTAGAAGTTTTGCGAATCACGGGAAGCTGCTGATCCCGAGGTTGGCGGGGGCACCGGGCTCGGAGCCTCCCGGGGGACGGCGCTACTGTCGCCTGATCTCGAGGCCCGAGGAGGCGCCCCATGGCCGAGCCCGTCATCGTCGCCACCGCCCGCAGTCCCATCGGGCGCGCCTTCAAGGGATCGCTGGTCGAGCTGCGGCCCGACGACCTGGTGGCCGGCATCGTGATCGCGGCGCTGGCCAAGCTCCCCGAACTCGACCCCTCCGAGGTGGAAGACCTGATCCTCGGCTGCGGGCTGCCCGGCGGAGAGCAGGGCTACAACATGGGCCGGGTGGCCGCCGTCCTGGCCGGCCTGCCCGAGGTGCCGGGCTGTACCGTCACCCGCTACTGCTCGTCGTCGCTCCAGACGATCCGCATGGCCGCCCACGCCATCCGGGCCGGGGAGGGCGACGTGTTCGTGGCCGCCGGTGTGGAGATGGTGTCCCGCTTCGTCAAGGGCAGCTCGGACGGCGCCCCGGACACCCGCAACCCCCGGTTCAACGAGGCCGCCCAACGTTCCGAGGCCCGGGCCCAGGCCGGCGCCGAACCGTGGGCGCCCGTGGAGGACGGCTTCCCCGACATCTACATCGCCATGGGCCAGACGGCGGAGAACGTGGCCCAGATCGAGGGAGTGTCCCGGGAGGCGATGGACGAGTTCGCCCTCCAGTCCCAGAGCCGGGCCGTGGCGGCTCAGAAACGGGGGTTCTTCGACCGGGAGATCACCCCCGTCGTGCTGCCCAACGGCAACCAGGCCACCACCGACGACGGGCCCCGACCCGACACCTCACTGGAGAAGCTGGCCTCGCTCAAGCCGGTGTTCCGTCCCGATGGGACGGTGACGGCGGGCAACAGCTGCCCGCTCAACGACGGTGCCGCCGCCGTGGTGGTGATGAGCGACACCAAGGCCCGGGACCTCGGCATCCGCCCTCGGGCCCGCATCGTGGCCAGCGGCGTGTCGGCTCTCGACCCGGAGATCATGGGCCTGGGCCCCGTCGAGGCCTGCGGCCAGGCCTTGCGCCGGGCGGGCATGGCGATGGACAACGTGGACCTGGTGGAGATCAACGAGGCGTTCGCGGCCCAGGTGATCCCCTCCGCCCGTCATCTCGGCATCCCCTACGACAAGCTCAACGTCAACGGCGGGGCCATAGCCCTCGGGCATCCCTTCGGCATGACCGGCGCCCGCATCATGACCACCCTCCTGAACGGGCTGGAGGACGCCGACCTGACCGTGGGCCTGGAGTCGATGTGCGTGGGCGGCGGCCAGGGCATGGCCATGATCGTCGAGCGAATCTGAAGCAGGTCGCGTGACCAGGGCCGGGCCCGATCCCTTCGCCGGAGCCACATTCGAGACCCGGGCGATCCACACCGCCCAGGAACCCGACCCCGCCACCGGCGCGGTGGCGGTGCCCATCTACCAGACGTCGACCTTCGCCGGCGACGACGTGGACCGGGACCAGCCCTGGACGTATTCCCGCAGTGGTAACCCGACCCGGGCCGCGCTGGAGGTGTGCCTGGCCTCGCTGGAAGGGGCGGCGCACGGCTTCTGCTACGCCAGCGGGCTGGCCGCGGAGGACGCCGTCCTGCGCCTGCTGCTGCGACCCGGGGACCACCTGGTGGTGCCCCGGGACTTCTACGGCGGGACCTACCGGCTCCTGGCCCGGGTATGGGAGGCGCTGGACGTGCGCTTCACCTCGGTCGACCTCGCCGACCCGGGCGCCCTCGACGCCGCCTGGCAGCCCGCCACCCGCCTGGTGTGGGTCGAATCCCCCACCAATCCCCGCCTGGACATCGTCGACATCGCCGCCGTGAGCGGGGTGGCCCACGGGCGGGGCGGCCTGTGCGTGGTCGACAACACGCTGCCGTCGCCGTGGCTGCAGCAGCCGCTCGCCCTGGGGGCCGACGTGGTGGTGCACTCCACCACCAAGTACCTGGGGGGCCACTCCGACGTGCTCGGCGGCTTCGTCGGGCTGTCCGACGACGGCCGGGCGGAGCGCCTGGCCCTGCTGCAGAGCGCCACCGGGGCGGTGCCGGGTCCGGTCGACTGCTTCCTCGTCCTGCGGGGGGTGAAGACCCTCGCCCTGCGCATGGAGCGCCACTGCGCCAACGCCTCGGCCGTGGCCGGCATGCTGTGCGCCCATCCGGCGGTGGGTTCGGTGCTCTACCCCGGCCTGCCCGGCCACCCGGGCCACGAGCTGGCCACCCGCCAGATGCGCGGCTTCGGAGGCATGGTGAGCTTCACCCTGGCCGGTGGCGAGGAGGCGGCGAAACGATTCTGCGCCGCCACCCGGCTCTTCGCCCTGGGCGGCTCCCTCGGGGGGGTGGAGTCGCTGGTGGCCTACCCCCCCACCATGAGCCACTTCGCCATGCAGGGCACCGACCTGGCCGCCGACCCGGCGCTGGTCCGCCTCTCCGTCGGCATCGAAGGCGTCGACGACATCCTCGCCGACCTCCACCAGGCCCTCGACGGTCTGTGAGATCAGCGAGGGCGAGTGGCGGCCGTGATCGATGCCAGCACGGCCTCCAGAGCGTCGGGGGGAAGAGGGGACGAGCCGCCGAGGGCGGCGGCCCGCCATTCGGCTTCGGCGCCTTCCTCGAGCGCGATGACGAGGTCGGCGGCGGCGGACGGTCCGGGACCGAAGGCGAGCAGGCCGTGGTTGCCCAGCAGCACGGCGCGCGTGTGGGGATCCGCCCGCAAAGCGGCGGCGATGCCGGCCACCGCCTCCGGTGAGCCCCGGGGCGCCCAGGGAACGACGGGGACGTCGGTGGCCTGGCCGGAGCGGAGCACGGCCTCGTAGCGGGCCGGCAGGGCCCGGCCGGCCACGGCGAAGCCGGTGAGGGCGGGTGAGTGGGTGTGGATCACCGCCCCCACCTCGGGCCGCTCCCGGTAGACGACGGCGTGCATGCCCACGATCTCCCGCGACCCGGGCTGCAGACGGTCGTCGTGTTCCGTGCCGTCGAGTCCGACAATGGCGAAGTCATCGGTCGAGATCCCGCCCAGGACCCCGGTGGCGGTGAGCAGCATCCGGTCGTCGTCCAACCGGGCCGAGAGATTGCCGTGGCCGCTGTGGGACATCACGCCCGTGATGAAGAGCCGCTCGGCCGCGGCGACGAGGGCGTCCGCCTCGGTCTTCATTCCGGGAACCGTCCGGGGCCGCCCAGGCGCCGGATCCACTCGGCCACGGCGGCGCCGATCTCGGCCGCGGAGTCCTCCTGGACGAAGTGGGCCCCGGCCACCGTGACCTCGGTCTGGTTCGGCCAGCTCCGGCAGAAGTCCCGGGCCCGGCCGGTGAGGATGGCGCCGGGCTCGACGTTGACGAACAGCTTCGGCGGCGACGCCTCCCCCGCCAGCCACCGGCCGTAGGCCTCCACCACCTCCACCACCTCGGGGGGCTCGCCCTCGATGGGGATCTGGCGGGGCCAGGTGAGAGTCGGCCGGCGCGCCTCGCCCGGCTCGGCGAAGGGACGGCGATACTCCGCCATCACCTCTTCGGCCAGGGGCTCGAGCACGGACCCCGGCAGCACCCGTTCCACGAAGACGTTCTTGTCCAGCACAAGCTCCTCCCCGGCCGGCGAGCGGAAGGCCTGGAAGATGTTGCGGGCGTTGTCGGGCCAGTCCGCCCAGGTCACCGGGCACACGATGCCCTCCATGTAGGCGATGCCGGCCACCGCCTCCGGGTGCCGCTGGGCCCAATGGAAGGCGAGGGCGGAGCCCCAGTCATGGCCGACCAGCACGACGCCCCCCGTGGCCTCCACCCCCATCGCCTCGAACCAGGCGTCCAGGAACTCACGGTGCTCGGCGAAGGTGTAGCGATCCGGACCGGACGGCTCCAGCTTGTCGGAGTCGCCCATCCCGATGAGGTCCGGCGCCAGGCAGCGACCCAGGCCCGACAGGGCGGGGATCACCCCCCGCCACAGGAAGCTGGACGTCGGATTGCCGTGGAGGAGGACGATGGGCCGCCCCTCCCCCTCCTCCACGTAGGCCATGCGATGCCCGAGGACCTCGACGAACTTCTTGGCCGGCATCTTCACAGCACCAGTTCGGCCAGGGCTCGCAGAAGGGGGGGCGGGCCGGACACGAGCATCGTCGTGACCACCGTCTCCTTCCAGGCCTCGAAGTCGTGGCGGATCTTCTCCGGCGGCCCCACCAGGGCGAAGGCCTCCACCATCTTCACGGGGATGGAGGCGATGGCCTCCTTCTTGTTGCCGGCCAGGTAGAGCTCCTGGATGCGGTCGGCCTCGGCTTCGAAGCCCGCCCGGGCGATGGCGTCGTAGTGGAAGTTGGCGCCCTTGGCGCCCATGCCCCCGGCGTAGAGAGCGAGGTGGGGTCGCACGAGGTCGGCGGCGGCCTCGACGTCAGGGTTGACCACCACCGGGACCATGCACACCACCTCGAACTCCGATGCGGGACGCAGATCGGGAGCCCGCCGGGCGAACCCTTCGGCCAGGCGCTCCCGGTACCAGGCATCGTCGTGCGGGGAGACGAGCATGGCCACCCAGCCGTCGGCGATCTCGGCCGCCAGGGCGACGTTCTTCGGCCCCTCGGCGCCGAGGAAGACAGGGAGGTCGCCCCGGCGGGGATGGACGGTCGACCTGAGGGCCTTGCCCAGGCCGGCGCCGCCCACGTGAGGGAGGGTGTAGTGGTCGCCGGTGAAGGCGACCGGCTCCTCCCGGCGGATGGTCCTCCGCACGATGTCGACATACTCCCGGGTTCGGGCCAGGGGCTTGGGGTAGGGCTGGCCGTACCAGCCCTCCACGACCTGGGGGCCCGAAGCCCCCAGGCCGAGGATGAACCGGCCTTCGCTCAGATGGTCCAGCGTCATGGCCGCCATGGCGGTGGCGGTGGGAGTCCGGGCCGGCATCTGACAGATCCCGGTTCCCAGGCGCATCCGCCTGGTCTGCGATCCCCACCAGGCCAGCGGGGTCAGGGCGTCGGAGCCGTAGGCCTCGGCGGTCCACAGCGAGTCGAACCCGAGACGCTCCGCCTCCCGGACCGCCTCGGCGGTTCCCGGAGGCGGCCCCGACGACCAGTAGCCGATCCCGAAACCGAGCCTCACTCCCCACCCGCGTACTTGAACGACACCTTGACTTTGGCCCGGTAGGCGACGACCCGGCCCTCCTCGATCTGCATGTCGAGCTCGCTGACCTCGGCGATCCGCAGGTCGCGCAGGCTCTGGCTGGCCCGTTCGACCGCGGCCGCGGCCGCCCGCTCCCACGACTCTCCGCTCGTCCCGACCAACTCGATGACCTTGTAGACGCTCTCGGCCACAGGTGCCTTCCTTCCCGGGGGCCCGGGGGGCGCCCCCCGACAGCAAATGAGAAAACGACACCCTACTTCCGGGATCCGTACCGGTACGGAGGTGGACGAAACCGGAAGCACCTACTTTCATGGAGGGAGTTCAGGGGGAGGCGTTTGCCATGGAGAACCTCGCCGAGGTAACGGCGTCCGATGTGGCTCCGGAGTCCCATCCGGCCCCGGCCATCGGCCGTGAGCAGCTGCGCCTGGCGCTGGCCATGCGGGGCGGCGTGAGCCTGGCGGTCTGGATCGGAGGAGCCGTCTCGGAGATCGAGCGCTTGCGCCGTGCCGGCATGACCGACCGCCCAGCCTTGAGCCCGACCCCAGACCGTCACCCGCACACCACCTACGGCAATCTGTTGAAACTGGCCGGCTACTCGAGCGTGACCGTCGACGTCCTGGCCGGCGCCAGCGCCGGGGGCCTCAACGCCGCCGTCTACGCCGCCGCTCAGTGCCACGGCTTCGATGTGGCCGAACTGCGCAACGTTTGGCTCTGCCTGGGCGACATCGAAACCAGCAGTCGGGGCACGACGAGTGGACGCCGGGCCGCGGACCACCGCGCCAACGGCGCATGCGAGCGCGACGCCCTCCGGCCACCTTCGCTGCTCGATGGCGACGCCTACTTCTACACGACCCTGCGGGACCGCCTCGAGGAACTCATCGGCCGGGCCGGTCCCAGGGCGGAGGCGGTGGAGCAGATCGACCTCCTGCTCTCGGCGACCTTGTACAAGCCCCAGGACATCGGCGTGCAGATCAACCGCCTCACGCGGGTGCAGGACGCCGGGTCGGAGGCCCTGTTCCGCTTCCGCAGGGGGCCGGCAGGCGACGACCTTGCCGCCCGGAGCCCGCAGAGCGTGGCCCGGCTGGCCAAGCGCCTGGCTATGGCCGCCCGGGCCAGCTCGTCGTTCCCGGTGGCGTTCGAACCAGCCCGGATCCACATGTCGGGGGAGAAGGAGCCGACCTTCGACGGCATCTTCGAGCCGCCGGGGTGGCCGACCCCGACCGAGGCCAAGGACGGCTTCGAGGTCATGGATGGCGGTGTCCTGGACAACATCCCCATCACCGCGGCCATCCGGGCCATCGTGGACGCCCCCGCCGAGGGTCCCACCGACCGGTGGCTGCTCTATCTCCATCCGAGCCCCTCGGCCCGGCCCGAGCCGGACACGGGCAACGATGTCCGGGCGGCCGAGCGTCTTGGCACCCCACGGGCGATCGTGACCACGACACGGTTCCTGGCCGCCCGCCTCGGCCAGGAATCCGCCTTGGCCGACATGCGCGAGCTGCAGGCCGTCAATGACACCACCCGCCGCCGGCAGCTGGCCACCGCATCCATCTTCTCGGGCTTCCTGAAAGGAGAAGGCGAGATCCTGCCCAGGCTGGAGGCCGCTTGGCGGTACCGTCAGGCCGAGCTCGACGAGATCTGGATCCGACTGGACACCAAGGTCGTGGTGGGCGCCCTGGCCCGGCCGGCCAACGGCGAGATCTCCTGGACCGACGTGGGCGCCGGTGCCGTGTCCAACGGCAGGTTGCCCTGGCCTGACTGGAGTGAGGACGACCAGCTCGCCCTCCCCCGCGAGCTGCACCACGCCCTGCTCACCGACCCGGAGCGGAGTGAGCCGTGGCGTAGTCCGGTATGGCTGGGCGAGCTCGTCCGGATCCTCATCTGCTGGGCCAGCGCAGAGGGGCGGCGGACCGCCGAGACCGCCGGAGCGCGTCGGGGCACGGCCGGGAATCCCAAGGCGGCGGCCTACCGCCTGCGGGCGGTCCTCGCCGCCCTGGAGCGGGCCCAGATCCGGCACTGGGTGCGAGCCGCGTGGTCCCGAGAACCGGCCAGCAGCATGGCGGACTGGGTCACGCGCACCCGCCAGAGCGCACCCCGCTATCTCAGCGGTCTGGCGGCCACCAGGTTGCGGGACGTGCTGGCGCGACCGGCGGATTCCTCCGACCCCGATGCGCGTGCCGAGTTGGAGGCCGCACTTCAGGGGCTCGCCTCCCCCCGGGCGGAAGGCGAAGTCGAGATCGCCCGCATGGTCTGGAATGCGGCCCGGGAGGTCGCCGCCGAGCTCAGGAAAGGGAGTCCCGAGCCGCGAATTCCGAACGGCGAGGCCGGGCTGCCCGCCATCCTCGAGCATCTTCCGCCCGACGACCTCGAAGCCGGGCTGCACTACGCCGTCTCACTTTCCGCTCCGGTGGCACTCCTCGGCCCGGCCCCGGAACGGGAGATCCGCTTCGCTGTCCTCTCGGGAGAGGCCCACACCCCGCTCGACGAGAAGTTCGCCGCGCTGCGCCAAGGCCGGAAGGACGACCAAGGCCAGGATCTCCCCCCCACGGCGCGGCTGCGTCCGTCCGACAAGCTGTGTGGCGACGATCTGGGCAACTTCGCTGCCTTCCTCTCGTCCCGGTGGCGGCTCAACGACTGGATGTGGGGCCGCCTTGACGCGGCCGCCACCCTGGTCGACAACCTCCTCGACCCCGAACGGCTGAAGAGCCTCGGCACCAGCGACCGGGCGGAGTTCCTCCGCACCGCCCGGGCCGCCATCACCGACAACCTGCCGAAGGATTGGAACCTCGACGATGAGTGGCACGACGTCGAGGGCCCGTTGCGAGATGCGCTCGACCACGAGAACTGGGACTCGGTGGCGGAGGTGCTGCGGAAGCCGGTGGTCACCCGCCTCCAGCTCATTGCGCTGGCCGAGGAGCTGCCCGTGCTGCACAGCCTCGACGACGCCACCGATCGCCGGGATCGCAAGCTCAGGGACGGCCCACCACCCAAAGGCTGGGAGGCGCCGGACACCTTCATGTCCCACCAGGCTGTGAGGGAGAAGGTCGCCGAGCACGAGATCGGCCGCCTCACCATGGCCGACCTGGATGACCACCGGCGCGTCCGGATCCTGCTACGGGCCACACTGGTGGCCTTCGGCGCCGTGCGGCCTGCGGGCCGGGGAATCGTGGCCGAGCTCGGTCGCTGGGGACTGTCACTGGTCAAGCCACTGGTCCTCATCGCGGCCTTCGTGGCCACCAGCCTGCGGCGCGGCCTGTTCGTGGGCGCCGTGGCCCTGGCCACGATGCAGGCCACCTACTGGCACGCGGACGAGACAACGCTGCAGCCGGTGCGGCAGTCGGGAGTGCTACTCCTCCTAGCCGTGGCCGCTGCGGCGGGTTCCCTGGTGCCGAAGAAGCAGGACGACGAGGAGGGCGAAGGCGGGTGCGAGAAGGTCGCGGCGGAGGACACGACCAGGCGCGTGCCCCGGCCGGGCCTGGCGCTCCTCGCCGTCGCCCTCCTCCTGGGGGCCGGTTTGACCGCGTTGTGGAGCACCGGCGGTCACTTCGCCCTGTCAAGCCTCGCCGGTCTGGGTCTCGCCTTGGTGACGCTGCGCCAATGGTGGCGGGGCCGGTCCGGCGCCAGTCCGTGGGACCACGCCATGTACGCCGTCACGGTGCTCCTCGTGGGCGCCGGCCTCGCCCTCGGGTACCAGGGAGAACTGGACGACCCCCGCCGGTTCGGCTCATCGGACACCAATTTCGCCCTGCCTTTCCTCATCCTCACTGCCGGTGCCGTGGTCGTCTCGGCCACCGGCACCTTCTGGATGGCGGGGTGGTACCGCTGGGCGGTGGGCGTGCTGGTGATCGGTGTCTACACCGGTGCCGCCGCGCCCTTCGTCGAGGACGGTTGGCCGGAGTGGGCGGCGCGTGGCACGCGGCTCGCCGCCGGTGCCACCGTCGCCGCCCTGGCCTGGTCGGTGGTGGCGGACCGCTGGGCCCGGACCAACCCGGGCAAGAACCCACTTCGGGCGCTACCCGGGCTGCTGGTCGTCTCGGGGCTGGCGGGCGCCGCCACCTGGCAGTCGGCCCACGCCCGGACCGCCTGGTCGAACAGCACCTGGATCACGCTGGCCGTGGTCGCCACCAGCTACGCCCTCACCATCCTGGCCACTTATGCCGAGGTCCTCACCCCCCGCCCCTACCGTGACGGAGAAGCCGAGCCGGTACCGGCGGAGGCGCCCGCCGGGGCGGAACGGCCCGCCACCGGCGAGCTGGCCACGACCTGACGGTCAGCCCCCGGACCTATCGCACCGGTCGCCAGGGCTTGAAGGCGTTCTCCGGGTTGACGGTGGCGGCCAGCTCCGGATAGTGGCGGACCAGCAGGCTCCCGAAGGTCTCCTTCTCCAACCACCGCATCCCGGCCGGCGTGTAGACGTCGGGTGTGTAGTCCACGGTGAAGAAGCGGTCGCTCTTCAGTCGCCTGGTGGCCATGAGGATGAAGACCCGGAACGCAGTGTCGGAAAAGGCGAAGCCGTCGGGGAAAGGCTCGGCGTAGAGGCCCACTGAAAGGTCAACGCGGTCGATGTCACCCTCGTAGACCTCCCGCATCTCCCTGGCCCACACGGGATTGTCGGTGAGATCCTCGAAGGAGCGGACCGGACGCTTGTGGAACCGCTCCCGGAACCGGTTGTACCGGGGAACGCCCCGCTCCCGGTTGCGCAGGATGTCGATGGCCGCCAGGTCGACGACGGGCTGGTGCCCCTGGTCGATGTCCTCCTGGCGCAGGGGCCGCTGGAACCGCTGCAGGAACTCGGGAAAGTTGTGCAGCTTGACCTGCCCGGGGAACGAGATCCCGAAGGAGTAGAGCGAGTTGGCCATGCCCAGCTGCTCCAGCCGCGCATGGGCGTGGTCCAAGCCGAGCTCGGGGAAGGTGAGGTTCTCCATCTCCCGGCCGTCCGTGACCGAGCAGAACCGGTACCGGTCCGGGATCAGCTGGTGCATCCGGTAGACGGCGACGAATTCCTCCGTCAGGGAGAAGGGGCACCCATGGTGGTCGGTGGGTGAGCCGGGGATGCCACTGATCATCTCCCCCTTCCCGATCCGACCGAAGTGGGCCGCCATCCATTTGCCGGCCAGTCCGTACCACTCGATGTTGGCCCCCCATCTGGTCGTCTTGTGACCGAGCAGAGCCGGCGTCCATTCGGTGGCGTGGATCTTGGCCATGAGCGCGGAGTTGACGAGCCGGGCGTGGTGGTAGAGCCAGTCGTCGTCGCCCCGCTTGTCCGGATACTCGTCCCGCAGGTGGTCGCAGATGGCGTTGTGCTCCCGCATGAAAACGGTGTGGAGCAGGCCGAGACCCACCCAGAAGGCCCCTCCGGTGTCGGCCCGGTCGACGGCGTCGAGGAGCTCGGCCGGAGGGAGGCCGCCGGCATCCAGACGAAGCCGGCCGTCGACGTCGCGCAGCGCCTTGGCCATGACCTCGTTGCTGCCGTAGATCTGCGATCCGTCCCACCAGTGGGTCTCGGTCGTGACCCAGGTGGGGGCGACCCGGCCGGGGTCGTCGACGTTGTCGGGTTGGGTGCGCTGAATGAGCATCGGCTCGATGCGGCTGTCCTCCCACCATCGGTCGTCCTTGGCCAAAGGGACCGGCCAGGGGTCAGCGGTGGGGTTCTTGCCGTGGCTGAACCAGTCATGGACCTCGAATTGCACCCAGGCGGCGGCCAGGCTGTTGAGAGTGTCGGCGGCCAGGAACCGGTCCCGGGTGAGGAGCCGCCGGCTGACCTCCCGGGGGCTGGGGTTCAGGAGGGCGTACTTCTCCTGGGGGACGGTTTCCTGCAGGGGGACGTTGCGACCGAAGCGGCAGCCGACCCGGCCCATGTTGGTGTACTCCAGGTCGTTGTAAGTCCCTTCGATGGTGCGGACGTAGCGGGGAGGCACCGGGGGGGGCGCCTGGTCGGGGGTGCCCGGGGCGCACCCGGTGTCGAACAGGTTGCACCGGCGGAGCTTGTCCCTCAGTCCCATGAAGACGACGATGCCCAGCGGGCGGGGCATGCGGTCCCAGCCGAACCGGTGGTCCACCGCCTGGGTGAAGGACTGGAAGCCCCGAGAGAGCACCGCGAGTTTCATCGTCTCCCCCCTTCTGAGCGCGGGGCGCTCAACTCGTCCCCACCACCCTACGGCGACGTTTCCGGTCGAGCCTCCGTACCAGTACGGAATGGCCACCTTGCTATCAAGGGGGCATCAAGCACCTTTAGATCCGGGCCAGGCATGCCGAAGATCTGTCACGAAGGGGCCTAGGAGAGCGAAAGGACCCACGATGCGCTTGACAACCCGCCGGATCCTGATGGCCGGCTTCGCCACCGTCCTCTTCCTGGGCGTGGGCCTGGCCTCGGCTGCGGCCGCCGAACCCGACCACATCGATCGCGTCTCGGACCCGGTGTCCCTCGCCGGCACCGATGAGCGGCTCCCCGGTGACGACACGACCGTGCCCGGTGCCGCCTTCGCGCTGCTGCTCGGCAGTGCCGGTCTGGCCTGGGTCGTGCGCCGCTCGGCGCCGGCACCCACCGCCGTCGCTTCGGCCGCGGCGAACGTTCGCACCCCGGTCGCAGATCCGTCCCGCCGCCCGCCGGCCGGAACGGAGCCCAGGTTTCACAAGCCCGCCGCGGCCTGAGCTGGTCGCGGGACTACCCGGCACCGTTGCTCTGCGTCCGGGCCCCCGACGGGCCGGCGAAGTGGCAGGCGACCGGATGGCCGGCACCGCGATCCACCAGCTCGGGGGTCTCCTCGGCGCAGACGTCCTGCGCCAGCCAGCAGCGGGTCCGGAACCGGCACCCCGATGGCGGGTCCGCCGGGCTGGGCACGTCACCTGACAAGGTGATCCGCCGGCGCCGGCCCCGGTTCCGGGGATCGGGATCGGGGGCGGCGGAGAGCAGCGCCTGGGTGTAGGGGTGGGACGGGCGCTCGTAGACGTCGGCGGCGGGGCCCGTCTCCACGATCCGGCCCAGGTACATGACGGCCACCCGGTCGGAGATGTGCCGCACCACCGACAGGTCATGGGCGATGAACAGATAGGTGAGCCCGAGGTCGTTCTGGAGGTCGGCCAGGAGGTTGACGACCTGGGCCTGGACGGAGACGTCGAGGGCGGACACGGGCTCGTCGAGGACGATGACCTCGGGGCGCAGGGCCAGGGCCCGGGCGATGCCCACCCGCTGGCGTTGCCCGCCCGAGAACTGGTGGGGATAGCGGTTGGCGTGGGCCGGCTCCAGGCCGACACGTTCGAAGAGATCCTCCACCCCCCGGCGCCGGCCCTCGGGCGGCAGGGCGTCGGGATGGAGCCTCCACGCCTCCGCCACCGTGTCGCCCACCGTCATCCGGGGGTTGAGCGAGGCGTAGGGGTCCTGGAAGACGACCTGCAGGCGACGGCGGAGCCGGCGCAGCCCCCGGCGGTCGAGGGCGGTCACGTCCTCCCCGTCGAACACCACCCGCCCGGCGGTGGGCTCTTCCAGGCGCAGCACCAGCCGGGCCAGGGTCGACTTGCCGCAACCCGACTCCCCCACCAGGCCGAGGGTCTCGCCCCGCCCGAGGCTGAAGCTCACCCCGTCGACCGCCTTCACCGCGCCCACCTGGCGCCGCCACACCACCCCCCGGGTCAGGGGGTAGTGCTTCACCAGGCCGTCGGCCGCCAGCCCTTCAAAGGGCATGGGAGTACACCTCCTCCGCCCGCCAGCAGGCACTGGCCCGCACCCCGGGGCCGGTGAGGGGCGGCTCCTCCCCCCGGCAGCGGTCCACCACCCACGGGCAGCGCGGGTGGAAGGGGCAGCCGGAGGGGATGCGCGACAGGCTGGGCGGTGCGCCCGAGATCGCCGCCAGGCGCTCCCCCGGTCGCCGGCCGGGCATGGAGGCCAGCAGGCCGTAGGTGTAGGGATGGCTCGGCGCCACCAGGACATCCGCCGCGGGACCGGTCTCCACGATGCGCCCGGCGTACATGACCGCCACCCGGTCGGCCACCTCGGCCACCACGCCCAGGTCGTGGGTGATGAGCAGCAGGCCCATGCCCGCCTGCGCCTGCAGGTCGGCCAGCAGCTCCAGGATCTGGGCCTGGACGGTCACGTCCAGGGCGGTGGTCGGCTCGTCGGCGATGAGCACCCGGGGCCCGAGGGCCAGGGCCATGGCCACCATCACCCGCTGCCGCATCCCGCCCGAGAACTGGTGGGGGTAGTCGCCGACCCGACCCGCCGCCCCCGGGATCCGCACCCGCTCGAGCAGCTCCACGGCCCGGGCCTTCGCCTCCCGGCGGCCCATCCCGGCGTGGACGCGCAGCATCTCACCGATCTGGAAGCCCACGGAGAAGACCGGGTTGAGAGCGGAGAGCGGGTCCTGGAAGACCATGGCCATGCCCGGGCCGCGGACCCGCCGGCGCTCCTCCTCGGGCCGGTCGAAGAGGTTCACGCCCGCGAAGCGCACCGCCCCGGCCGTGATCCGCCCGGGTGCCTCCACCAGGCCCATGGCCGCCATGGCGGTGACGCTCTTGCCCGACCCCGACTCCCCCACCACGGCCAGCGTCTCCCCGGCCGAGAGCGAGAAGCTCACCCCGTTGACGGCCGACACCACTCCGTCGGCGGTGGGGAACTCCACCGCCAGGTCCTCCACCTGGAGGACCGGCCCGGGGTCCGGGGTGGCCCCGGAGGAATCAGCGCAGGCGGGGGTCGAAGGCATCCCGGAGGGCGTCGCCCATGAGGACGAAGGACAGCACGGTGAGGGACAGGGTGAGGCCGGGGAAGAGCAGGAGGTGGGGGGCATCGAGCAGACGGGTCCGGCCGCCCGCGATCATGAGTCCCCAGGAGATGGCCGGGAGCTGGACGCCCAGGCCCAGGAAGGAGAGGGTGGCCTCGGCCGCGATGACGATGCCCACCTTGAGGGTGGCGTAGACGACCACCGGGGCGATGGCGTTGGGCAGGATGTGGCGGAAGACCAGGCGACCGTCCCCCGCCCCCAGCGCCCGGGCCGCGGCCACGTACTCCATGTCCCGGACGGACAGCACCGCGGAGCGCATGAGCCGGGTCATGGTGGGCCAGCCGAAGATGATGAGCACCAGCACCAGCTGGGGCACGTTCTTCTCCCCCAGCACGGAGAGGATGACGATGGCCCCCAGCACCGTGGGCAGCGCGAACCACACGTCGGTGAGGCGGGCGACGAGGCTGTCGACCAGCCCTCCGTAATAGCCGGCCACCGAGCCGAGCACCACGGCCAACACCACCGTGCCGGCCACCGTGAGCAGGCCCACGGCGATGGACACCCGGGCGCCGTACACCACCCGGGCGTAGTAGTCGCAGCCCTGGATGTCGAAACCGAACCAGTGCTCCGCGCTGGGGCGCCGGAGGCTGTCAGCCAGGTCGCAGGCCCGGGGGTCGGCCGAGGTGAACAGCCGGGGGGCCACGGCCATGACCACGAAGACGACCACGATGGCGGCGGGCACCACGAACAGCGGGTTGCGCCGCAGCGCCCGCCAGGCGTCGGACCACAGGCCCGCGGTCCGCAGCGGCGCCTCGCCCAGCTCGGCCCGGACCTCCGCCCCGGCCGCCCGGTCGATCACGGGCACAGGGTCGTCAGCCATAGCGGATGCGGGGGTCAAGGACGGCGTAGAGAACGTCGACGACCAGGTTGGCGGCGATGAAGACGAGCACCAGGGCGGTGACGACGCCCACCACCACCGGGTAGTCCTGGGTGGAGACGGCGGCGAAGACGGCCTGGCCGACGCCAGGCAGGTTGAAGATCCCCTCCGTCACCACCGCCCCGGCCAGTAGCGACCCCAGGTCGATGCCCAGGAAGGTGACGACGGGGATGAGGGAGTTGCGCAAGGCGTGCACGCCCACCACCCGCCGGGAGGGGAGGCCCTTGGCCCGGGCGGTGCGGACGTAGTCGGACCGCATGGCCTCGGCCAGGCTGGCCCGGGTGAGCCGGGCCACGTAGCACAGCGACAGCGACCCGAGCACCAGCCCCGGGAGCAGGTAGCTGCGCAGCCCCTCGCGGACCCCGGAGACGGGGAACCAGCCGAGCTCGACCCCGAGGAGGAGCTGGGCCGTGTAGCCGAGGACGAAGACGGGCACGGCCACCACCAACGTGGTCGACACCAGCACCAGCGAGTCGATCAGGGAGCGGCGACGCAGGCCGGCCCAGACGCCGGCCACCAGGCCGATGACGGCCTCGAAGACGAAGGCCACCAGACCGAGGCGGAGCGTGACGGGGAAGCGCTGACGCATGATGTCGGCCACCTCCCGACCCCGGAAGTTCTCACCGAAGTCCCCCCGGACGAGCCCCGAGACGTACTTCCCGTACTGGACCAGGAGAGGATCATCGAGGTGGTAGCGCTCCCGGAGCTCGGCGTGCACGGCCGGGGCGATGGGACGGTCGCCGGCCAGGGCGTCGATCGGGTCCCCGGGGATGGCGTAGACGAGGGCGAAGATGAGGAACGTCGCCCCGAAGAAGACGGGGACGACCTGGAGCAGGCGCCGGGCCAGGTATCGCCCCAGTCAGCCCACCACCCGCACGTCCGCGACCCGGATGCGGCTGAAGGGGTCGATGGTGACGCCCGCCACCCGCTCGGAGTGCGCCGCCCGGGTCTTGCCGAACCACAGCGGCACCACCGGCATCTCGTCCAGGATCACGTCCTCCGCCGCCTGGTAGGCCTTGATCGACTCCGCCAGCGACGGGGCCCGGTTCCCCTGGGCGATGAGGTCGTCGACCCGGGCGTTCGTGTAGCCCGTCCGGTTGGAGCTGCTGGCCGAGGTGTACAGCGGCTCGAGGTAGCTCTGCGGGCTGGGATAGTCCATCAGCCAGTTGAACAGGAAGGGCCCGGTGACCTCCCGGGCCTTGATCTTGGCCTTCAGCTCGGCCACCTGGAGCGTCTCGAAGGCCACGTCGGCGATACCCAGGTTCTGGCGGAGCTGGTTGGCGATGGCCTCCATGGGAATCTCGTTCTCCTGGCCGGCGGCGAACCACAGCCGCAGCGTGCCGGAGAAGCCCCCCGCCTCGGCCAGCAGCTGCTTGGCCCGGGCCACGTCCAGCGTGCACGTCCGGCAGGCGTCGGGTCGCGACCCGGGCACCAGGGGGGCGATGACCGACCGGGCCGGCTCCCGGGTGCCGTTGAAGATCTTGTCGATGATGGTGTCCCGGTCGATGGCCAGGGAGATGGCCTGGCGCAGTTCCTTCCGGGCCGCGAAGACCGGATCGGTCATGTTGAAGCCGAGGTAGTTGAAGGCGGCGCTGTTCCGCTCCACCAGGCGGCGGCCGTACTCGGCCCGCACGGCGTCGAGCTCGGCCAGGGGGATGGCGGTGGCGATGTCCAGCCCTCGGGCCTGAAGCTCCCGGAAGCCGGTGTCGTCGGCGGTGTAGATCCGGAACTCGACCGCGTCGGCCGCCGCCGCCTTGCCGGGATAGCCCGGGAAGCGCTTGACGTGGATGGCCTCGTCGTGGCGCCAGGAACCGTCCATCATGAAGGGCCCGTTGCCGATGGGGGCCTGCTCGTAGGCCTTGATGTCGGCGTAGGCGGCGGGGGGCATGGGGGCGAAGGCCTGGTACCCGAGTGTGAGCGGGAACTGGGTGAACGGCTCCTTGAGCCGCACGGTGAAGGTGGTGTCGTCCACCACGGCCAGGCCCGACATCTCCCGGGCCGAGGGCGCCACCGGCGGGCTGGCATCGGGGTCGCCCTGGAGGTCGTCGTAGCCGTCCACGTTGGCGAAGAAGAAGGAGTTCTCGTTGCCGTTGGGGGCGTAGGCGGCGAAGTTCCAGGCGTCGACGTAGGACTTGGCCGTCACCGCCTCGCCGTTGTGGAACTTCCACCCCTCCTTGAGCTTGATCGTCCAGTGCTGCTGGTCGGCCGACTCGATCGTCTGGGCCATGGCGTTGCGGGGCTCGGCCGTCCGGGCGTCGTACTCCACCAGGCCGGTGAAGAGGGCGGAGATGACCTGACCCGAATACACGGTCGTGCTGTTGGCGGGCAGCAGCCCGTCCGGCTCCTTGAGGGCGACGGAGAACTCCCCGCCGCTGACCGTCCCGTCGGCCGCCTGCTCGCCGTCGCCGTCGCTCCCGGAGGCACATGCGCCGGACAGCAGGGCGAGCCCGACGAGGAGTGCACCGACCTTCCGCCCCATCCCGACCACCTCGTTTCCCCATGCCTCGCCGTCTGGCGGCTCATCGCACACTACGCCCCGCCTCCGCGCCGGTGGCCGACCCCGCAGGGTGGTGGAGAACCTCCCTCCGCGTCACCCCGAGACAGCCGTGTTTCCGCTCGGTGTCCGCTCGATGAGATCTGTCGCCGATCGGGGTTCAAATTTCGAATGAGTGGGGTAGCGAAGCGATACTGGAAGGAACGACCGGGAGGACGAAGGGTGCTTGACGACGGGTACGGGGCGGCGGGCAGCGTGTTCGGGGATGTGGTGCTCTCCGACTACGAGCGACAGACACTGGCGGGCCTGGCGGCCGGTCTCGACGATCCCTGGCTGGCAAGCCAGCTCCTGGGCATCGTGCCGCAGCCGCCCAGACGGAGGTTCCATATCCCGAGCTGCTGGGTGGCGCTCGTCATGCTGATGCTGGGGGCCGCCTTCACGCTCGCCAGCCTCACACTGTCGGCCTGGGCCGCGGTCCTGGGACTGTCGCTGATCGGTATGGGTGCGGCGCTCCTGGCGGCACCCCGGCTGAAGCTGGAGCGGCTCCGCCCGAAGGTCCGCCCCCCGGCCGATCGCGGTCAGTGGGCGCCGCGGGCGCGTACCTCGAGGTGGCTGTCCGGGTAGACGGGGATTTCCACGTCGTCCGCCTGGCACACCGCCCGCAGCGGGGTGACGGTGGCCCAGCCCTCAGCCACCAAGGCGGCATCGGTTCCCGGTTCGAAGTCGGCTTCCATCTCGGAGAGACCGATTTTGGCGTACCCCTCGCCCTTCTCAACCACGTTGAACTGCACGGCACCGAAGGTGGCCAACCGGGCCGCGCGGAGGCCCCGGACCTCCTCCAGGGGAACGTTGGGCACGTTGACGTTGAGCACGGTGCGGGGCGGCGCCTCCACCAGCCAGGGGAGGATCCGGCGGGCCACTTCGGCCGCCGTGGACCAGTGGGGGGTGCCGGCGTGGTGCGGGACCCGGATGTGGGCGCCGGAATGCAGGGAGACGGCCATGGCCCGGGCCCCGTGGGTCGAAGCGGTGAGGGCCGCGCCCACGGTGCCCGAGTGGAGGACGGCGAAGCCGGTGTTGGGTCCGTGGTTGATGCCCGAGAGCACGATGTCGGGGATGGCCCCGAAGGCACCCCGGCAGCCGGTCAGGGCGATGAAGGCCGGGAGACCCCCCACCCCGTAGGTGTCGCAGTCCTCGAGGCCCTCCAGCGGCCAGTGCTCCACCACGAACCTCCCGTCCTCCTCCACCGCGGTGATGGAGGCGCTGGCGCCTGAGGTGTCCCGCAGGGGGGCCGCCACCACCACCTCCAGGTCGCTCTCCAGGGCGACGCGGGCCAGGGCGGCGATGCCGGGACTGGCGATGCCGTCGTCGTTGGTGACGAGGCAGTGCACGCAGGGCTCCGGCCGGCCGGGACGCTGGCCGGTGGGAGCGGTCCGGGTGGACAGCTCGTCGGGTGAGACGCCGGTGACGGCCCCCATGTCGGTCATTCCTGCCTCCCTTTCCCCACCGTGCTCTGACTGAGGTCCCGTAATTCGATGTGCTCGGCCAGGCGCTCGATCTCCCGGCGGTCGCCGGTGGCCAGGCCCCGGCGGGTGACGTTCAGGCCTCCTGCGGCCACCCCGAGCCGGAGCGCCTCGGCGATCCCCAGTCCCTGCGCCAGGCCGGCGGCCAGGCCGGCGGTCAGCGAGTCGCCGGCGCCACGGTGCTCGAGCACCTCCAACTTCGGCGGGATGACCTCGACCACCCTGTCCTCCACCCAGGCCAGGGCCGGATCCGCCGCCCGGGTGACGATCACGTGCACCGCCCCCTCTTCCCGCAGCCGGGCCAAGGCGGAGAGCAGCGATCTCTCATCGTCGCCCTCAGCCCGCCCGTCGGCCATCAGCTCCTCGTGGCTGACCTTGAGCACCTCGACGCCTCCCTCCAGTGCGGCGGTGAGCGGCTCGCCGCTCAGGTCGGCCACCACCCGGACGTCGTTGGTCCCCAGGTCGGTGGCCAGTCGGCGGTAGATGTCGGCCGGGATGATGGGAGGGTCCCAGGGGCCGGGCCCGCCCAGCACGCACACGCCCGCCTCCAGCCCACCCACCAGAGCGACGCCGTAGAGCTCATCCACCTCGTGGCGGTCCAGCGGTTCGGGAGGCGTCTCGGCGATGGTCACCCGCTGGCCGCCGCGGCGGTCATGGACGTAGGCACCGCTGCTGCCCGGCGTCCCGACCGCCCGCAGGTCGAAGCCCTCCGCCTCCACCAGGGAACGGACCACCCGTCCCGTCTCCCCGCCGAACGGGCCCCCGATGGACACCGTCACGCCCAGGGCGGCCAGCATCCCGGTCACCCATACTCCCTGGCCGCCGGCGTGGAGGTGGATCTCGTCCCCATCGGGGCCCGCCTCGACGGTCACGGTGAGGATCGGGTCGGGAGCGAAGACGAACACTGTCGGTTCCATATCTGTGCGGCGTCGTACCCCCCGTAAGCTGGTGGAAACACCGGGCCGGGGGGTAAGAAGGCTCCCATGAGCACGACGATGCAAGTGACTTCGATGGCCCCCGGTGAATTCGGGGTCGAGGTGACGGAGGGCACCCAGACCACCGGCCACAAGGTGCGCATCCCCGACAGCTTCCTCGACGACATGCTCCTGGCGGACGCCGACCAGGAGACGATCGTGCGCGAGTCCTTCGCCTTTCTCCTCGAGCGGGAGCCGTCCACCGCCATCCTGCCCGAGTTCTCCCTCACCGATATCGCCCGGTACTTCCCCGAGTACCCCGAGGAGCTCCGACGCCGAATGATCTGAGCCACCGGCTCAGGGCCCGCATGGCCGCCTCTCTGGGCGAGGGGGCCCGCTTCCCGGATCGGCGCGTCGCGGGAAAGCTGCTCGCCGGCCACCTGCAGCACCTGGCCGGCCGCCGGCGCCTGATGGTGCTCGGCCTTCCCCGGGGCGGTCTGCCCGTCGCCTTCGAGGTGGCGCAGGGCCTCGACGCCGAGCTCGACGTCTTCATGGTCCGCAAGCTGGGCGTGCCCGGACAGCAGGAGCTGGCCATGGGCGCCATCGCCAGTGGCGGCGTCCGGGTGGTGAACCGACCCGTCGTCGACCACCTGGGGATCAGCCCGGCCGAGGTGGAGGCGGTGGCCAGGGCCGAGAGCGAGGTGCTGGCCGAGCGCGAACGGGTCTACCGCGGCGACCGCCCCCCGCTCGACGTGGCGGGGGCCACCGTCATCCTGGTCGACGATGGCCTGGCCACCGGGGCCAGCATGCGGGCGGCGGCCGTCGCCGTGCGCCGCCTCGGCCCCGAGCACCTGGTGGTGGCGGTGCCGGTGGCGGCGGCCGAGACGTGCGACGCCATGCGGGCGGAGGTCGACGAGGTGGTGTGCGGCCTCACCCCGACGACCTTCCATGCCGTGGGCCTGTGGTACGAGGACTTCTCCCAGGTCGACGACGACGAGGTGACCGATCTTCTGGCCGCGGCCCAGAAAATGGGTTGAAATCTGGCCCAGCGGGTAGCGGAGGGCAGGACGACGGTTCGGCCCCCGCCGGCGGGCGAAAACCCCCCCCTCCTCGCCGGCGGGCCACCGTCAGAGGACCGAGCGCGGGCGCTCGACGGGGATCTCCGGCAAATCTCCACAACCCCGCCGGGATTCTGTCACGAGTCTTTCCCTATCCTCAGGACGTGACTGCGATGTCCTCCTCTCCGCTCGCGACGCCGCGTACCGTGGCCGTCATCGAGGACGAGGAGCCCATCGCCGCCGCCGTGGCGGCCCGTCTGCGCAGCGAGGGCTTCTCGGTCGAAGTGGCCGGCGACGGCCCCTCGGGGGTGGAGCTGGTCGAGCGGGTGCGGCCCGATCTCGTGGTTCTCGACCTGATGCTGCCCGGTTTCGACGGCCTGGAGGTCTGCCGGCGCATCCAGCGCAACCGGCCCGTCCCCGTCCTCATGCTCACCGCCCGGGACTCGGAGACCGACCTTCTCGTCGGCTTGGCGGTGGGGGCCGACGACTACCTGACCAAGCCCTTCTCCCCCCGGGAGCTGGTGGCCCGGGTCCACGCCATCCTCCGCCGGGTGTCCCGCCCGGTCGCCTCGGAGCCCGAGGCGGCCACGCGTCTGCGCATCGGACCGGTGGAGCTCGATCCCGCCGGACGCCGGGCCCACCGGGACGGCCAGCCGGTCCACCTCACCCCCACCGAGTTCGACATCCTGGCCCTGCTCGCCGCCCGCCCCGGGACCGTGTTCACCCGGGAGAAGCTCCTGGCTCAGGTCTGGGGCTACCGGGACGGGTTCGGCGGGCGGACCGTCGACTCCCACGTCCAGGCCCTCCGCCGCAAGCTCGGGCCCGACGTGGTGCGCACCGTCCACGGCGTCGGCTATGCCGCCGGCGAGTCCCCTAAGACCACTCAGTGAGGCCTCTCGACCGGCTCCCGTCCATCAAGGCCAAGCTGGGCGTCGTCATCGTGGCCGGCGTCGCCGTCACCGTCGTGGTGGTCGGGGGCGGGGCCCGGGCGGGCGTCTCACCTGTCATCTCGGCCCTCGCCGCCGGAGGCCTGTCCATGGTGATGGTCCAGCTCCTGGCCCGGGGCATGACCTCGCCGCTGCGGGAGATGGCGGCCGCCACCCGGGCCATGGCCCGGGGTGACTATGGGCGGCGGGTGACCGCCACCTCCCGCGACGAGGTGGGCGAGCTGGCCCGCTCCTTCAACGCCATGGCCGCCGAGCTGGCCGAGGTCGACCGGATGCGCCGCGACCTGGTGGCCAACGTGTCCCACGAGCTGCGGACCCCCATCACCGCCCTTCAGGCCGGACTGGAGAACCTGGTCGACGGGGTCGAGCCCCCCGGGCCCGAGCAGCTGCGCACCATGCTCCGCCAGGTGGAGCGGCTGGGGCGGCTGGTGGCCCAGTTGCTCGACCTCTCCCGCCTGGAGTCGGGCGCCATCCCACTCCAGCGCCGGACCTTCGAGGTGCGCCCCGTTCTGGAGGACGCCGTCGACGAATCCAGACTTCACGCTCCCGACGTAGAAGTCTCTGTGGCCGTGACCGAACCCGGACTCTCAGCCGACGGCGATCCCGAACGGGTCCATCAGGTGCTGGCCAACCTGCTGGAGAACGCGGTGCGCCACTCCCCCGTGGGCGGCCGGGTCGAGGTGTCGGCCCATTCGGAGCGGGGCCGAGTGGCCATCGAGGTGTGCGACGAGGGACCTGGTATCCCCGAAGAGGAGGCGAACAGAGTGTTCGAGCGCTTCTACCGGGCCGACACGGCCCGCTCGTCCAGCCACGGAGGGGCGGGACTCGGTCTGGCCATCGCCCGGTGGATCGTCGACCTCCACGGCGGCGACATCCGGGCCGAGCGCCGGGCACCGACCGGATGCCGCATGGTGGTCCTCCTCCCGGCGGCGGGCCGATGATGCACCTGGGCAACGACGCCAACGGGGAAGTGTCAGGAGTTCCCCAGGTGGCCGAGGCGCTCCGGCGGCTGCGGCGGGGGGAGATGGTCCTCGTGTCCGACGGGTGCGACCGGGAGGACGAGGCTGACCTGACCATCGCCGCCCAGTGGGTGACTCCCGAGGCGATCGCCTTCATGCTCCGCCATGGCCGGGGACTGGTGTGCATGCCGTGCGACGGCACCCGCCTCGATCACCTCGGGATCGGCTCCATGGTCGCCGATGGTGCGGCGGGATGCGATACCGCTTTCACCGTCTCGATCGATCACCAGGGAGTGGGCAGCGGCATCTCGGCCGAGGATCGGGCCGCCACCATCCGGGCCGTCCTCGACCCCTGGGCCCGACCCGAGGACTTCGTCCGGCCGGGACACGTCTTCCCCCTCCGGGCCCGACCGGGCGGGGTGCTGGTACGCCCCGGGCACACCGAGGCGGCCGTCGACCTGGCCCACCTGGCCGGCCTGGCGCCGTGCGCCGTCATCTGCGAGGTGCTGAACGACGACGGCTCCATCGCCCGGGGACCCGAACTCGACGACCTCGCCGCCCGCTTCGACCTCGCCCGGGTCTCCATCGAGGCCCTCGTGGCCTGGCGCCGCGCCCGTGACAGCCGGCCGGCCACCCGCGTCGGCGCCGCCGGCCCGGCCTCCTAGGGAGCCGCAAAAGGCCGCGTAAAGGGGACGGGAGTCGGTGGAGTCGGTGGAGTCGGTGGAGTCGGTGGAGTCGGTGGAGTCGGTGGAGTCGGTGGAGTCGGTGGAGTCGGTGGAGTCGGTGACGCCGCGGGGCGGGTTTGTATGGCGCCGATGGGCAGGTGCAGCAGGAAATGCCCACCTCCCAGGTGGTTTTCCTGCTAACCCTCACGCGAGTCCTCGTGCTGCTGCCACTGAGGCACCACCCGTGACGGAGCGACGCCGTTCAGCCCACCCACCACCCCTTTTCAATGCGCCTTTCAGAGTCGTGCTAGGGAACTGACGGCGGCGGCAGCCGGCTGCCGGCCACCAGGCGCTCCAGGCCGGAGGCCGCCGCGCCGAGGGTGGCGGTGGTGAAATGGCCGGCCCCTTCGGGGGGCAGGCATCCGTCGGGCTCGGCGGCCGCGGCCGAGATGACGGTGACCACGCCGCCCCGCTCCACCATCCAGGCGATGGTCCGCTCCGACGGTCGGCCGTCGGCGAAGGTGCCGGTGAAGCCGTAGCGCAATCCGTCCAACCCGGCCACCGGCGCGGGCTGGGGGGGAACCGTCTCGAACCGGTAGCCGGGGGGGCAGCCCCGGCGCCGGTCCTCGGTGGTGGTGCGGTACAGGTCGGCGATCCGCTCCGCCAGCGGCCGGCGGTCACCGGCGGGAAAGTCACCCAGCTCCACCACGCCGACGGGGACGCCGGCCCGTTCGATGCACAGCAGGGGGGCGTCGCCCTCGCAATGCCGGGCCCGTAGGCCGCCACCGAGTTCGACATCGAGACCGGGGGCGTCCCACTCCACCACGAGCGCCACGGGGCGAGCAGAGGTGCTCGTCACCGGCGCGGGCGGGGCGGCGGCGTCGCCGCCGCAGGCCACCAGGGCCAGGAACAGCAGCGCGGCGGCCGCCGGCCTCCTCACCTCAGGCGAGGACGCGCTTTCGAAAGCCTCCGATACCCAGCCAGGCCAGCAGCGCGGTGAAACCCACGAGCGCACCGTAGACCGCCGGGGCGGGCATGGCGGGGACCGGGGTCAGCGCCATGCGGAACCCCTCGCTCATGTACACGAGCGGGTTGGCCAGCACCGCCACCTTCAGCCAGGGAATGGGCGTGAGCCGGGCCCAGGGGTAGTAGGTCGCCCCCAGGAAGGTCATGGGCAGCACGATCACGCTGAACATGAGGGGCACCTGGTGGGGCTGCACCCGGGTGCCGATGGTCAACCCGAGCGAGGCGCCGGCCACGGCGGCCAGGGGAGCCACCGCCAGCAGGGTGGCCCAATGGATGTCGAGGCGCACCCCGTCGATGGGCACCACCATGGCCAGGGGAAACACGATCAGCCCGGCGAGCAGGGCTTGCAGGGCGCCGGAGACGATCTTGGCCACCGCCACGGCCCACACCGGCAGGGGGGCGAGGACCCGGTCCTCGATCTCCCTCGTGTACCCGAACTCCCGCACCAGCGGCAGGGCCACGGCCTGGATGCCCGAGAAGATCATGGCCGTGGCCACGACGCCGGCCACCAGCATGGTGGCGAACTCCCGGGCGCCCGCCGCCCCGCCGATGCCCTGGCCGATTGTGGGGAAGACGTAGGTGAACACGAACAACAGGAGCAGTGGCTGCATGACCGTGCGCAGCACGAAGCCCTTCGCCTCCTTACGGAGCACGGCCCGGTCCCGGGCCAGGAGGGCCCGGAAGGCAGCCCACGCCGCCGCCCGGGGCGGGCGCAGCTGGGTCAGGGGGTAGCTGCCCGGGGTCCGGGGTGCCCCCGAAGTCCCCGGGGTCCGGGGTGCCCCCGAAGTCCCCGGGGTCCGGGGTGCCCCCGAAGTCATGGTCGGCTTCATTCGCGGAGGTCTTTTCCGGTCAGGGTGAGGAAGACGGTCTCGAGCGTGGGCTCGGTGACGGACAGGTCGTTGATGGTGTAGCCGTCCGCCTCGGCGGTGGCGAAGATCTTGGGCAGGGTCCGGGCCACGGGACCGTGGAGGTACACCAGCACGCCGGCTTCGCTCACCTGGGCCGAGCGGGCGCCCTCCAGGGTGGCCAGCTGCCCGGCCAGGCGCCGCAGGTCTCCCTCCACCCCGACCCGGACGACGGCTTCGGCGCCCAGGGACCGCTTGAGCCCGGCCGGCGTGTCCAGAGCCAGGATCTTCCCGTGGTCCATGATCGCCACCCGGTGGCAGAGGCGATCGGCCTCCTCCATGTAATGGGTGGTGAGCAGGATCGTCTGCCCGGCGGCGTGCAGCTCGCCCAGCAGCTCCCACAGGGCGATCCGGCTCTGGGGGTCGAGGCCGGCGGTGGGTTCGTCGAGGAAGAGCACCTGGGGGCGGTGCAGTACGGCCCGGGCCACCATGAGACGCTGGGCCATGCCACCGGACAGGGTGGCCACCGGGGCCTTGGCCCGCTCCGCCAGCCGGAACTGCTCGAGCACGGCCCCCGCCGCGTCGCGGGCATCCCGCCGGGACAGGCCGAAGTACCGGCCGTGGAAGAAGAGGTTCTGGAAGACCGTCAGGTCCCGGTCCAGGGTGTTGGTCTGGGGCACGACCCCGATGACCTGCTTGGCCCGGGACGGCTCCTCCACCACGTTGACCCCACCCACCAGGGCCCGCCCCGAGTTGGGCTGCACCCGGGTTGTCAGCATCCCCACCGTCGTCGTCTTGCCCGCCCCGTTGGGCCCGAGCAGCCCGAAGATCTCCCCGGCCTGAACCCCCAGGCACAGGTGGTCCACGGCCGTGATCGGGGGCGCGCCGTTGCGGCCCGGGTAGGCCTTGGTCAGGCCGTGGGTCCGGATGACCTCGTCGCCACCGGGGTCGGCGAAGGTGGCGGGGTCAGCGAGCAGTGACGCGGTGGGCATCCTGGTCCTCGAGGTTGCGCGGGGGCGGGGGGGCGTCCCCCAGGTTGGTGGAGAGGCGAGAGAGGAGGCGGCGGAGCTCGGCCAGCTCCTCTTCGGTCAGGCCGGCGGTGAGGTCGGCATCCAGGCTGCCGGCCACCTCCGCCATGCGCTCGTGCAGGCCACGGGCCGCCGGGGTCGGCACTACCCGCAGGATGCGGCGGTCGTCGCCGTCGCGCTGGCGGGTGATGAGGCCGTCGGCTTCCAGGCGGTCCAGGTGGCGGGTGAGGGTGGCGCCCTCGATGCCCATGCGCTCGGCCAGCTGGCGCTGGGACAGGCCTTCCTCCTCCATGGCGCAGGACAGCACGCCCCAGGCCGGGAGGCTGGCGCCGGCGTTGGCCAGGCGCGACTCCAGGCGGGCGCGCATGGCCTTGGCCAGCAGAACGAGGTCGCGACCGAGCGATTCCATAGTCTGTTGATCGTTCGGCACCTAAGGGTGTGGGATCAACCCGGCGGCTGGAGGATCGGGGCGGTACGTCCGATCCCGGCTCATGACGAGTTCGTGACGGGACCACCCCGCGAGACGCAATTCCACCAACTGTGGCCGAACGGCCGGTATGGTCGCCTCGCTTCCCATGCGCCGCCTGATCCTCCCCCTCCTGCTCTGTTTCGCCGGGTCCGCCTGCGGCGCGGACTTCCTCTGGGTGCAGACGGTCGCGCCTCCCACCACCACGACCACGTCGACCTCGACGACCACCACGACCCGGCCCACCACCACGTCGACGAGGCCGCCGACCTCGACGACCACCGCCACCACGGCGCCGAAGTCGACCACCACCGCGGTCCCGGCGGCGTCGCCGCTGCTGCTGCTGGAGGCGGCGCCTTTGCCCGCGCCGACGCCGCCCCAGGCCTCACCGGCCCCGCTCACCGGCCTGCCCATGGATCCGGGCCGGGTCGGACGGCCGGTCCTGGTGGTCAAGGTGGACAACGCCCCCAAGGCCCGCCCCCAGGTCGGACTGAACCAGGCCGACGTGGTCTTCGAGGAGGGCGTGGAAGGGGGGATCACCCGCTTCGCCGTGCTGTTCCACTCCAAGGACTCGGACCCCGTGGGGCCGGTGCGCAGCGCCCGATCCACCGACATCGCGCTGGTCACCCCCCTCAACCACCCCCTCTTCGCCTACTCGGGCGCCAACGACGTGTTCAAGGAGTACGTGGCCCGCGCCCCGGTGGTCGACGTCGGCTACGACGCCCATCCCGACCGCTACCACCGGGACGGGGGCCGACCGCCGCCCAACAACCTGTTCTCCGCCTCCAAGACGCTCTTCGACCTCACCCCCGCAGGCAGCCCGGCACCGCCGCCCCTCTTCCTCTACCGGGCCCCCGGTGAGGCTGCCGGGGGGGCCGGAGCCAGGCCGGCCGCCCGGGCCCAGGTGTGGTGGCGGGGGGAGATCCGGGAGACGGTGGCGGTCTGGGGCTGGGACGGCACCGCCCAGGGCTGGCG
>Ga0299907_10000143_pt1 | contig 28918 bp, 25 predicted proteins | sample RVTome_16_FD_198680 | JGI IMG/M metagenome (GOLD analysis project Ga0299907, IMG submission 198680) | Soil microbial communities from uranium-contaminated site in the Upper Colorado River Basin, Wyoming, United States - RVT152D67 (version 2) ...
TGGTCCTGAAGCCACCGGATGATCTTCGGGACGAGCTCGCGCGCTTCGGCCTTCTGCGCGTGAGCAACGATGCCGACACGACTCATACCGCCGTCTCCGCATCGGCGTTGAGGAACACGAAGAACTCACGATTGCCGTGCGTCCCCGTGATCGGCGACGGCATCGCCGCTCGGCAGGTCAGCCCGGTGCGTTCGGCCGCGACGACGACATCGGTTACGGCCCGCGACTGCAACGCAGGATCCCGCACGACACCACCCTTGGGGACATGCTGTTTGCCGACCTCGAACTGCGGCTTGACCAACGCCACGACGTCGGCACCACCGGCCAAGGCGGCGACGGCGGGCAACACCGTCCGTAGCGAGATGAACGAGACGTCCACCGTCACGAGATCCACGACACCGACCGACTCGCTCGGCACGTCACGGACGTCGGTGCGCTCCAGCGCCGTCACGCGCGGGTCGTTGCGGAGAGACCAATCGAGCTGTCCCCGTCCGACATCGAGAGCGACTACCTCGGCCGCGCCGTGCTGCAACAGGCAATCGGTGAATCCGCCCGTCGAGGAACCAACGTCGAGGCAACGCTTCCCACGAACATCGATGCCGAACTCGTGCAGGGCGGCCTCGAGCTTGGATCCGCCGCGCGAGACATAGCGAGGCGGAGGACCGGACAGCTCGATCGGTTCCGAATCGAGAACCAGCCGGTCCGGCTTCATGGCCGGCGACCCCGACACGAGGACGCGGCCGGCAAGGACGGCATCCTGAGCCCGGGCCCGGGAGTCGGCCATCCCCCGGCGGACGAGCTCGACGTCCAGTCGTCGGCGGGTCAGCGCTCCGAGCTCTTCTTGGTCGACCGTCGAGACGTGGGCGAGGACTTCGGTGAGGACGACCGCTTGCCCTTCTCGAGATCACGGATCCGTCTCTGCAATCGCTCGACGTCGTCGCGCGTGGCCAGGCCGAGCGCGCGGATCTGGCGGCGGATCTCCTTCTGGATGAGTCCGGCCAGCTCGCGGCGGCTGCGGGCCGACCGATCGGCGACGCCCTTGGCTTGCTTCTGCAACGCCCGCGCCCGAGTTTCGCCTCGCTTCGCGAGATCACTGACGATTCGCTGAGCCCGATCCCGGGCACCTTTCTGTTCGGCCATCACCTTCGAGGATACTTACGGCGCCATGGCGATGCTCATCCCGATACGAGACCTGAACCCGCACAAGCGGTTCCCGGTCGTCACGCTGGGTCTCATCGCCGCCAATGTCCTCGCCTACCTCGCTACCTCCGACGGCTTGATCGGCCTTTCGGAGCAAGCGGCCGTCCAGTACGGAGCGATTCCGTGCGACGTCGTCGGCCAATGCCCCGCGATCTCCCAGCAGCTCGAACAGTTCTTTCCGAGCCGCTCTTCGTCTCTGAGCGTCCTCACGTCGATGTTCATGCACGGCGACATCCTGCACCTCGGGTTCAACATGCTGTTCCTCTGGGTGTTCGGCAACAACGTGGAGGACCGCCTCGGGCGCATCCGCTTCCCGATCTTCTATCTGGTCACGGGGCTGGCAGCTGCCTTCGCCCACATCGCGGTCAACACCGGCTCGAACGTGCCGATCGTCGGGGCGTCGGGCGCGATCTCCGGGATCTTGGGCGGCTATGCCGTCCTCTGGCCGCGCGCGACGATCATCTCGATCCTGCCGCTTGGGTTCTTCTTCACGACGATCCGCACGCCCGCATGGGTTGCGCTGGGCTTGTGGTTCGTCGTGCAGGTCTTCGGCAGCCTCGCCGGTCTAGGACAGCTCGGGGGCGGAGGCGTCGCCTTTCTCGCGCACATCGGCGGGTTCGTCGCCGGCCTCGCGCTCATCATTCCCTTCGGCGCCGGACGCGGGCCGCCGCAACCCGTCCGCGACGACGACTGGGTCGGCTGACGACGCTTCTGCAGTCTGCTCGGCCAAGAGTTCGCTCACGTCACGAAGGATCCAATCCGGACGCTCAGTCAACGAGGCGAGATCCGACTCGAGCGTGACACCGGTCAGTACGAGCGCTACCGGCACGCCGGCCGAGCGGGCTCCGGCGACGTCGGTTTCGGGCCGGTCGCCACACACGAGCGTGCGCGACGGCTCCGTCCCCGCCCGCTCCAGAGCGAGACGCACCATCTCGGGCTTCGGCTTTCCCACCACCGTCGCCTTTCGGCCCGACGCTACCTCGACGGCCGCCAGGATGGCACCCGACCCCGGCAGCAGTCCGTCCTCGCCCGGGTAGGTCGCATCGTTGTTCGCCGCTACGAACGGCACGTCCGCGCGCGCGACGTCGGCCGCGCGACGGATGTCCTCGAACGTCAACTTCGGGTTCCAGGCGACGACGAGGGCCTGCACACCGGTGGTATGGCTCGTGGGCACCAGACCGTCACCGCGCAGGAGCTGGGCCAGGCCGGGGGCCGCGCACAGATGGACGCGGTCACCGGTCTTGAGGCCGATCTTGCGCAGGTGGGAGATCACGACGTGCCCGGACGTCACGATGTCGGCCGGCTGGGTCGGGATGAGCATCCTCATGAGCTTCACGGCGTACTGGCGTGGGGAGCGTGACGCGTTGTTCGTCAGAAAGACCACGCGTTTGCCCTGTTCCCGCAGACGCGCGACCGTTTGCGCGGCACCGGGGATCACTTCCTCCCCGCGCCAGACGACCCCGTCCAGGTCGAAGAGGAATCCGTCGAAGCGGTCGCCGAGGGTCACGACGCCGCGCCGCCGGCTCCGGGGTCGGACGTGCCGTGCGGTTCGGGCGTGATGGCGCGCAGCTGTGCCTCCCACAACGTCAGCGCCTCTTCGTAGTCGTCGTTGCCCGGGCGCATCACGTTGGCCATCCGCAGATGCCCGACGGCTTGGTGGAGACGACCCAGGCGACCGAGACACAGACCGGCGCCAAAATGTGCGTAGTCGTTGGCCGGCGAGATGTCCAACGCTGCCCTGAACTCGGCGAGCGCCGCGGAGAACCGCCGCGAGCGGAAGTACGCCCGGGCGAGAGCCTCGCGGAGGGAGCCCTTCTCCGGCTCGGCGGCCACCGCGCGCTCGAGAACCGTCGCTGCGGCATGCACATCACCGGCCTCGAGGAGCGCGAGGCCCCGTTGATACCACTCGTAGACGCGGGGCACGTCATCATGCTATTCCGCACGTCCTCGCGTGCCGGTGGGGCCGATACCATGACGCCATGGCGACCGTCCGGCCGTTCCATGGGACAACCTTCGACCCCACTCGCGTTCCGGATCTCGGCACCGTCACCTGTCCGCCGTACGACGTCATCTCCCCGGCCGACCGCGACGAGCTCTACGATCGCGATCCCTACAACATCGTGCGCATCGTCTCTGGTCGCGAAGAATCCGGCGACGACGAGACACAGAACAAGTACACGCGCGCATGCGGGTTCTTCCGCTCCTGGGTCTGGGAGGGGGTGCTGCGCGAGGATCCCCACGAGGCGCTGTACGTCTATCGCCAGGCCTTCGACGACCCGCAGGGGCACCGCCGCCGCGTCTGGGGCCTGCTCGGCACCATCGGCCTGGACGACGAGATCCTCGCCCACGAGCGAACGATGCCCGGTCCCAAAGCGGATCGCCTCGCGCTCATGCGCGCCATACCGGCCAACCTGTCCCCCATCTATGCGCTGTACCGGGAAGAGAGCGGGACAGTCTCCTCGGCGCTGTCCTCGCTGGCGCACGACGCGCCGGTGGCCGACTTCGTCGACGCCGACGGCACACGGCACACCGCCTGGGCCGCGCACGATCAGGCCTTCCACGACAAGGTGGCGTCGTCCCTCACCGACTGCGCGTTGCTGATCGCCGACGGCCACCACCGGTTCGAGACGTCCAAGGCCTATCGCGACCTGCGACGGACGGAGTCCGGGGCCGGGCCGTGGGACTCCGTCCTCGCGCTCCTCGTGGACGTCTCCACGCAGCCGCTCTTGATCCTCCCGTACCACAGGCTCGTCCTGCGCATCACCGCCGGCGACCCTCTCGGGGTTCTGTCCGAGCGTTTCGATGTTCAGGAGATCGGGAAGGCTTCGCGGGAGGCCGTGGACAGGTTCGCTCACGATCTCTGGGAAGCCGGGCAGGGCTCTTTCGGTTTCCTGTACGGAGGGTCGATGTATCGATTGCAGCCACGCGAGGCGGGAGCCGGTGTCATCCCGGCCGGCATCCTCGCTCGAGACGCTCTGGCCCCCCTGGGGGTCGGTGAGGCACAGGACGACCTGGTCTTCTCGCCCGACCCGGAGGTTCTCCGGAGTGGGGTCGAAGCCGGGACCGCGGTCTGTGGATTCCTCATTCCACCGGTGGACGTCGAGAGCGTGTGGGGGCTCGCATCCAGCGGCGCGACGATGCCGGAGAAGTCGACCTACTTCTTCCCAAAACCGCGCGACGGTATCGTCGTCAGGGCCCTCGAGCCGTGCTGATTTGCCGCATTCGCACCGACAGAGACAAGTTGTAGACCCGACGACGAAGGAGGACTACCGTGGCCAACTCGCTCCCTGACCTGCCGTACGACTACAACGCCCTGGAGCCGCACATCGACGAACAGACGATGCGGATCCACCACACCAAGCATCACCAGACGTATGTGGACAAGCTCAACGACGCGATCAAGGGCACCGACCTCGAGAGCAAGGACCTCGAAGCGCTGCTCCGTGACTTCGCTTCGGTTCCCGACGACAAGAAGACGCCCGTGCGCAATCACGCCGGCGGCCACCACAACCACTCGTTGTTCTGGACGATCATGGGCCCCAGCGGCGGCGGTACGCCGTCCGGGGACGTCGCATCGGCCATCGACGGCGCCTTCGGGTCGTTCGACACCTTCAAGGAGAAGTTCATCGCCACCGCCGTCGGCGTCTTCGGCAGTGGATGGGCGTGGCTGGTCTCCAACGGCGGAAAGCTGGAGATAGTGTCGAGGCCGAACCAGGACTCCCCGCTGATGGACGGCCTCACGCCGGTGCTCGGATTGGACGTGTGGGAGCACGCCTACTACCTGAAGTACCAGAACCGCCGTCCCGAATACGTGGACGCCTGGTGGAACGTCGTGAACTGGGACGAGGTAGCCGTTCGGCTGAAGTCCGCCTAGTCATTCCTTAGTCACCGCGGGCGCCCTTCACCGCAGCCCCCTGAGGCCGAAGTCTCAGGTAAGGATGCCCAGTTACCGCTTTGTTCTGCCGCAGCTTCGGCGCCCAAACGGCGTCGGTCGGCGGCGGGGACTCCGCGGACTAGTCCGTTCGGGTGAGGAGGGCTTCTCCCTCGTCGAGGTCGTCATCTCGATCGGGGTGTTCGCGATCATCGCGACCTTCATGGCGGGCATGCTCGCGGGAGGCCTGCGGGGCGCCCTCACCGGCAAGCGTCGCGAGGTCGCCACCCAAGAAGGCAACAGGATCCTCGAGGTGGCGCGGAGCCTTTCGTACGCCGACCTCGGGCTCGTCCAGACCGATCCGACCATCCCGTCGGACCCGGCCATCCAGATCCAGCCGCCGGCTACCGGGGCGCGCAGCTATCTCGTGAACGGCGTGTGGGAGCCCATCATCTGGGCTACGAACTCCAGCGACCACCCGTTCACACCGCACATCTCAGCCGTCGAGCGCGGCTCGACGTCGCTCACCCGGTACGTATACGTCAGCGGTGTCGATACGACCGGAAACGGCGTCGCCGACACGAAGCGGGTCACCGTCCGCGTCGCGTGGCGCAACGCCGGCGGAACCGGCCCGATCAACGAGATCCGGGCCCAGACGCTCGTCAACGAGAGCGGCGCCGTGCCGAACACCGGCGGGACCACTCCCCTCACGGGCAACGGGTTCGCCTCCGGCGGCTCACTGAGCATCTCCTCCTCGCTCCTCAACCTCGGTGGCCAGCCGCTGCACATCAACCTCCCGACCTCCGCCGGCCAATCAACGTTCCGGGCCATCTCCAACACCAACTGCACGACGAAGTCCGCCAACGTCGAGGTGCAGGACCTCGTCGACCTCGACGGGTACTCCGTATCGGTTACGGCCGACGACGATCCACGAACGTCGACCCCGTCCAACCCTGCGCCGCAATCCTCGACCGGTGTCCTCACCATCCCCGGCGGCCCCGTCAGTTCCCTGCTCGGCGCGACCATCGGGTCACCGATCTCCTGTGAAGCCGACGTCAACGCTCTGGGACACGAGCTCGGTACCGGGTCGGCGCTGAGCGCCCTGAACGCCGGGACCAACGTCGTCGCCCTCAGCGGCCTCCTCAACTGGCTCCTCACGGTGGCCAGCGTTCAGACCCTGCCGGTCACACAGTCCATCGACCACGAGGTCGTGAGCGATCAGCGCGAGGTCAGCGTCAACTCCACCGTTGCCGGCGGACTCGTCAACGTCCTGAAGATCCCCGGTGTCATCCCCAACGGCTTGATTCAGGTGGACGGCCTCAGCTACGGGGCTTCGGTCCGCGGTGCGGAGGGCACACCGTCGGTCGCGCCCACGATCACATCGCCCGCCATCAACCTCCGCATCTTCGACAACAACAACGCCCTCCCGAACGGAAGCGTCTGCAACAGCCGCAGCGGCGGCTACTGCATCGTCTCGGTGAACCCCTCCGCCGCCGGGTTCAACGGCCTCTCGATACCTCTGCAGGGGAGCCTGAACGTCACGCTGGGTCTCAGCCTCCTGGATCTCCTCAGCCTGGGTCTGTCGACGAACCCCGTCGTCAGCTTCACCTACGCGATCACCGTCGACATCCTTCCGGCGGCGAAGAGTCCCGCCGCGGGTGTCGAGGGACCCAACGGCGAGCGGCGGTGGTCGGCCGAGTACACACCGATAGTGATGTCGGCTTCCCTGGACGCCACCCTTCTCGGCGTAACGATCATCGACACCGACGTCGACCTCAACCTCGGCACGGTCCGGGCCGAGGGGTGCGCCGGATCGACATGCACATGATCAAGCGAAGGCATTGGGGACGCTTCGTTCGATCCGACGACGGCTTCACCGTCGCCGAGCTCTCCGTGACCGCGCTCGTCGGCGGGATCGCGCTCACCTTCCTTGCCATCTTCATGGTCAATTCGCTCAAGACCGGCATCTTCACCGAAGGCCAGGTGAGCACCCTCAACGACGCCCGCAACGTGATGCAGGGCATCGAGAAAGACATCAGGGGCGCGGAGACCATCATCTGGTGCACGCCCGTCGGCAGCTGCCTGGAAGTCGTAGCCCAGACGCCGGACGGAGGGATGCGAACCCTCCGGTACGTCCACACAGGGACAGAGCTCCAACGACAAGTCTTCAACCCGGGTACGACCACGTGGGGCACGCTGCGGACCGTCGTCGAGCGCGTCGCGAACTCCGGCTCCCAGCCCGTCTTCGCCTGTGACACCCAGAGCACGTTCCTGCGGGTCAATGTCGATCTCCACATCGAGCCCACGCCCGAATCCAATCCGAACTTCAACGTGAACACATCCGTCCGTCCGAGGAACTTCGCAGAGGTGGCGAGCTGCCCATGATCAGGATCGGAAGAGCGTTGTTGCGCGACCAGGGCGGGTCCACGATGGCGGCCGTCCTCATGGTCGTCATGGTCGTGACCGTCATCGGTGTGGCCTCCATGCAGCTCGCACAGCACTCCAACGACGTGACGAGCGTGGACCGTGAGCGGCTGCAGTCCGTGTCGTCGGCCGAGGCCGGCGTCACCGAAGCCATCGGCCGCATCGAGGCCGGCGCCAGCTGCGACGCCACCGTCACCCCCTTCGCGCCGCTCTACGACGGGACGAAGCTCCTCGGTCAGTACCGGAACCGGATCGATCCCGAAGCAGGAACCATATGCGGTGAGACGCCGAGGCGACTCATCCATTCGTGGGGGTATGCTCCGACGGGCGGAACCCGGGCCCTGCGTCACCTCGAGGTGGCCGTCGAGCTCGTGCCGAAGGCCGGCTTCCCCTTCACGCTCTTCGCCCAGGGCTCGACGGGCACGATCTACGTCAAGAACGACGGGACCATCGACGGCGACATCTATTCCGAGATCCTCGACCAGTCGAAGAACAACGTCTCGTCGAACAACATCATCACCACCGGCTCGATCGTCGCCAAGAACAACTCGACCTACTCCGGCACCTTGTGGGCGGGGGGCGACATCACGATCGGCAACGGCGGCGTGATCGGACAATCGGTCATCGCCAGCGGTTCGGCACCGGGGAGCGACGGCGACATCGACCTCCAGACCGGCAGCTCCGTCGGAGGGGACGCCCTCGCCAAGGGAACGGTGACCCTCGGCGGTGGATCCGTCGTGCATGGATCCGTTTCGCAGAACAATCCCGGTCTCCCACCCCCGCCCGTGCTCACGAAGCCGACGTTCACCTGGGATCCGGCGAACTACACGCCGTTCCCCACGGTCGGTACCGCCGCACAGATCACGACTGCGCTCAACACCAACCGCAACAACCTCCAGGGCACCTACCGATCGACGGATTCCGGCGGAACCATCGTCTTCCCCGACAACGTCACGATCACCGGCCCCTTGACCGTCGTGAGCTCCGGCAAGGTCGACATGGGCCGCACGATGTCGGTGTCCGGCGGGCCGTACAAGGTCGTCGTCGTGGCGCAGAGCACGGCCGCCGACGCGATCGACATACCAAAGAGCCTCACCGCGGCGAGCGGTCTGCACGTGCTGCTGTTCACCGACGGTGGCGTCGACATGCAGAACCACGTGTCGATGACCGGGTCGATCTACGGCGATTTCATCGACGCCAAGAACACGTTCTCGATCAGCAAGTCCGAAGTGCTGATGAACGACGCGCCACCCGGCTTCGAGTGGACGTTCGGATCGAGCGCGAGTTTCGCCGCCATCCCGACGCTCTGGCGCGAGATCGTGCCGGGGCTCCCACCCGACTAGCAGCGCGTCTCGTACCATGACGCGGTGCCCGATCTCCGGCCACCGCCGCCAGAGGGTGTCACAGTCCTCGACGTCGAGTTGTTCGGCGCCCGTGAGCTGTCGTGCAGCTATCTCGTCGAAGGCCCCGAGCCGGCGCTGATCGAAACGGGGCCGGCGACGGTCTTCGAAACGCTCCGAGCAAAGCTCGACGAGATCCGTATCGAGCCCCGACACATCGTGCTGACGCACATCCACCTCGACCACGGCGGCGGCGCCGGTCATGTCGCCCGCTTGTTCCCCGGCGCGACGATCTGGGTGCACGACGTCGGCGCGCCGCACGTCGCCGACCCGACGCGACTCGTCGCGAGCGCCCGGCGCTTGTTCGGCGAAGCGCTGGACACGCTCTACGGGGAACCCGAGCCCGTTCCCGAAGAGCGCATCCGCGTGATGGAGGAGGGGACGGTCATCCCGCTGGGCGAGCGTCAGCTGCGCGTGCTCTACACGCCCGGGCACGCCCGCCACGAGGTCACCCTCTACGAATCCGATTCCGGCGCCGCCTTCGTCGGCGACACCGCCGGCGTCCGTTACGGAGACAGCTGGCAGAAGCCGGCCACTCCCCCGCCCGAGTTCGATCTGGACGCGGCCCTGGACTCCATCGGCCGCGTCCAGGCGCTACGACCGAAGACCGTGTGCTTCACGCACTTCGGCCCGGGGGCCGAGTCGATGCTCGACCGCGCCGCCCAGGACCTTCGGGCGTGGGACGCCGTCCTTCGCCCGCTGGTCGAGCGCGATGCCACGGAGGCCGAGATGCTCGCGGCGCTCGAGCCCACCGTCGGTGAGCCTCCCGGCGATACCGCGTTCCGTTCCTCGGCGACCGAGCTGTCGTCCACGCGCAACAGCATGCTCGGCTTCCTTCGCTACTACCGAAAGCGGCGCGAAGCGCAGTTGAGCTAGCTACTCGTAGGGCTCGAGCGGCACGATCCATCGCCCCGGGGGCCAGTACGGGATCGGGATCTCCGTCAGGTCGACGTCCGGGTCTATGTATTTCTGTGGGATCCTGCCGTTGAGCGACTGGATCGAATCCAGACGGATCTCGAGATCGCCGAACCCGTGTACCTCCCGGTAGTAGTCCTCGAGGTGATGAGCGAACTGGACGATCATGTCCGGCGTCTGCTCCATCTTCCACCTCTGATACGCGGTGAGCAGCTCGTCCACCTCTTCGGCCGCCCCCGTGTGTCCGGTCGCGGGATCGGTGACGATGAACGCGACCTCACCACGTTTCTGACGCAGCAGCATGTGCCACGAGAAGCGGTTCCCCTCTTCGGTCCAGTGCGCATTCCCCGGGATGACGAAGTGCCGGAACGGCACCAGCAGCTGCACGCCCGTCCATATCGCGAGGAACCACGCCAGCCGCCGGCTGAAGGTGAACCGACGCCACGGCGAGGGTTCCGCGCGCCGCACCTGCGCCACCGCAGCCTCCTCACGCAGACGTTCGGGCATCAGGTGGAACACGGCCACGGCAACGCCGAAGCCGCCGATCAGGGCCCGGATCGCCGAAAACGTCAGCGGTAGGAACCCCCCGATGAAGAACCCCACCAGGAACGCAGCACCGATTACCACCCGGACGGCCGCTCGTCCCCGTCGCAGCGCGGCCCCCATGCGCCGCGGCCAGTCGGGCTCGAAGAAGATCGTCGTCACGAGGATCATCGTCCACGGGAAGATGCCGATGTTGAAGAGCCTGGAGTTCATGAAATGGAACATCACGGCCAGCGCATAGCCGATCGCTCGGGTCCGCTTGTACAGGAGAAGGAACACCACGAAGAGGTCGAGCGCGGTCGATCCCCACGCCAGCAAGCGGATGAAAATGTCGTCGGCGAAGAATCGCCCGATCACAGGGAAGTCCATCCGCTCGCGTAGCCACGTCGCCAACGGTTCGGTGCGGACCAGCCAGTCGAAGTTCAGCTTGGCGATGCCGCCGAAGAAGTACGGGATGCCGACCTGGAGCCGCATGAGCCACAACGGCCAAGCCGGCATCGTCCGCGTCCGTACCCACGGCGTGCGCCGCGCATCGATCGAGTACGACGCATGCGCCGGCATGAGGATCAGCAAGAAGGCGAGCAAGCATGCGAGGTATCGGTGGTTCAGGTATCGCGCCTGGTCGAGCAGGAAGTAGTACGTGATCCCGAGGAACATGACCGCGGCGGCCACGCGATAGAACAAGCCGATCGCCACGAGCAAGCCGGCGGCCGCCAGTATGCCGAAGGCCACGAAGATCCACACACCCGGCAGGGGATGCACCCACTCGAACAACGACCACCGAAAGTGGTACACGGGCTCGATGTAGTCCGTCCACAGCAGCTCGCTGTCGATCTCGCGCCAGACCTCCCACGCGATCATCGATCCGACACCCATACGCACGATGGCCAGGCCTGCCGAGTCGACCGGTTTCGTCAAGCCGGCGCGGAGCCTCGGAAGCAGCGGCGGCCGGCGCTCGGATTCAGCCTCGGCCGGCCGATCGGAGACCCTGTCGCGGATACGGGAGATCATCCTTTGACCCCCAACCGCCTCCGCGCGACGTCGAAGAAGGACGGGTCCTCCGCGTAGATGACGTCCCACCACTGCCGCGCCTGGCTGCGCAATCCCGCCCCCTCGAGCGCTTCGGCGAACGAGTACCAGAATCGCAGGTGATGAGGACGAACCTCAGACACCTCTAGAGGGCCTGCCCGCAGCACCTCCACCGCTTCGTCGAACCGCCCGAGATCGCGCAACGCGCCGCTCCGCACGATCAACCCTTCCTGGTACACCTCCTCCGAGACTTCGTCGGCGGGGAGCACGGCCAGCACCTCGGCAGCCTTCTCGGGCCGTCCCAGGGCACGCAGGGCATCGGCGTAGACGGGGTCTTGGTCGTAGCGTCCGGACAGTCGGCGGTAGGCGGCCAGCTCGCGAGCCGCCCCTCGCCAGTCGCCTCGGTGGTAGTGCACGAGACCGGCCAGCTCACGCACGGACGGCGATCGTGGCGCATGCTTCTTTGCCCCCTCCAGCAGCTCCACGGCTTCGTCCAGCCGACCCTCTTCGAAAGCCGTGGCAGCCGACAGCATGGCGTCGCGCACGTCTGATGCGTGACCGAAATGCGCCACCTGCCGGATCTCGCTCGCGATGTCGCGCGGGAGCTCGGTTTCGTCCGGTCCCATCACGTCAATCGGGCGAAGTGGCGCTTCCCGACCGCGACGACCTTGCCGCGCACGTCGGCGACGTCGATCTCCTCCGTGCTCAACCGTTCGCCGTCGACGTACACACCACCCTGCGAGATCAAGCGCCGCGCGGCTGTGCTCGAGGCCGCGAACCCAAGCTCTGCGAGCAGCCGCGGGACATACACCACGCTGCCACTGACACTCGGCACGGGGATCTCCACGTCCGGAACGTCGGCGGGGATCTTGCCCTCGACGAAGACCTCGTCCCAGCGCGCTGATGCTTCTGCGGCCGGTTCGTCCCCGTGGTACAGCCGCACGATCTCCGATGCCAGAACGCGCTTGCGAACCTCGGGCCGCGGGTTGTCGCGTGCGATCGACGCGATCTCGTCCTCCGAGAGATCCGTCGTCAACCGGAAGTACTTGTCCATCAGCTCGTCCGGGATGCTCATGACTTTCCCGAAGATCTCCTCGGGCGGCTCCGTGATTCCGATGTAGTTCCCGAGACTCTGTGACATCTTGCGGACGCCGTCGGTTCCCTCGATGAGCGGCATCGTGAGAATCGTCTGCGGATCCTGTCCGTACGCGCGTTGCAGGTCGCGGCCCACGAGCAGGTTGAAGTGTTGGTCGGTGCCGCCGATCTCGACGTCCGATTCCACCGCGACCGAGTCGTAGCCTTGCAGCAAGGGATAGATGAACTCGCGCACCGAGATCGGTGCACCCGCCGCGTAGCGTTGCGCAAAGTCGTCACGTCCCAGGGTGTGCGCGACCGTCTGGTGCGTGGCGACCTCGAGCAAGCCGTCGACACCGAGACGCTCGAGCCATTCCGAATTGCGTCGGATCTCGGTGCGATCTCGGTCGAGGATCAGGAAGAACTGATCCAGGACCCGCTGCGCGTGCTCGTCGACCTGCTGCTTGGAAAGCATCGGGCGCGTCTTGTCCTGCTCGGACGGGTCCCCGATACGCGCCGTGAAGTCGCCCACGATAAGCACGGCCGTGTGTCCGCGGTCCTGGAAAGCCTTGAGCTTGCGCAGGACGACCGTCCACCCGAGCGTGACGTGATCGGCCGTGGGGTCGAGACCCAGCTTCACGCGCAGCGGTTGACCCGTCCGGAGCTTGGAGGTCAGACCGTCGGCCGGGATGACCTCGGCGACGTTCCAGGTGAGCGCATCTACCTGCTCGTTGAGGGTGGACACCCGCGGATCTCCTTCGGCTCCCGACCGGCTGTAGTAGAAGTGTACGCGAGGGCCTCCACGCTCACGATGAAGATCCGACGCGCACAGCTCATCGCCGGTGTCGTCCTGTCGGCGCTCGTCACGACGGCATGCGGTCGCCTCGAACCGCTGACCACGCGTGAAGCGCTCGAGCGCCTTACGGTCGCCACGTCGAAGGTCTACGACGCGCGCGGCCATGTCATCGCCAATCTGCACGGCGAGATCAACCGCGACATCGCGAGGTTGCGACAGATCCCCAAGCACGTCCGCGACGCAGTCGTCGCGATCGAGGATGAGCGCTTTTGGCAGCATCAGGGGCTCGACCTGAGATCCATCACACGCGCAGCGCTCTCGAACCTCCGCAGCGGGCCCGACACGGCCCGGGTCCAAGGAGGATCGACGATCTCCCAGCAGCTCGCGAAGAACCTCTATTTCCCGCGACCCGCACGAACCCTGAACAGGAAGGTCGCCGAGGCGCGCGTCACGTGGGAGCTCGAGCGCCAGTACACGAAGGAAGAGCTCCTGGAGATGTACCTCAACACCATCTACCTCGGCCGCGGTGTCTACGGCATCGAGACGGCGTCACGTTCGTACTTCGGCAAGCCCGCCACGGAACTGGCCGTCCAGGAGGCTGCATACCTGGCCGGCATCATCCACGAGCCCGGACGATACGAGTGGCAGCCCGACGATCCGGCCGAACGGCGCACCGAGCGGCAAACGGCGGCGCTGGCGCGCCGCAACATCGTCCTCGGACAGATGGAGCGCCTCGGGATGGTCACATCCTCGGAAGCAGACGACGCCCGGGAGACCCCGCTCGAGGTACGGCCGACGGGCGAGCGCCGCTGGCAGCATCCCTATTTCGTCGACCTCGTCCTGAGGCAGCTCGGCGTGCTCCGTGGTCGCTCCGATCGTCTCGACCCGCGTTTCGACTTCCTGGGATCGACCTTCGAGGAGCGGTCCCAAAACGTCTACCGGGGCGGCTTGCGTATCTACACCTCGCTTGATGCGCGCGCGCAGCGAGCGGCCGAGGAGGCCGTCGCCACGGTGCTGCCCGACGAGCTCGAGCGTCTCTCGACGGCGCTCGTGTCGATCGAGCCCCGCAGCGGCTACATCCGGGCGCTCGTTGGCGGACGGGACTACTATCCCGACTGCCCGGAGGCGACCGACGGCGAGGAGCCGGCGGATCTGCCGCCCATCTGCGACCTGGCCAAGCTCAACCTCGCGCTCGGGAACGCCGTCGGCGGTACCGGACGCCAGCCCGGCTCGTCCTTCAAGCCCTTCGTCCTGGCCGCCGCCCTGCAACGCGGCATCTCCCTCCATCAGCCCTACCCCAGCGGCCCGTTCAGCTACTCCTATCCCGGCGGTGTCTGGAAGGTCAGCAACTACGACGGCGCCGGTGGCGGCGCGATGACGCTCATCGACGGAACCGCTCGCTCGGTCAACGCCGTTTTCGCGCGCCTGGAGATCGAGGGAGTAGGCGAAGGCGACGGCCTCAAGGGCGCGGGCCACGTCGCCGGCGTCGCACGCCGTATGGGTATCGGGTTCCCGACACCCGACGAGCTCCGCGAACGATGCGGCGATCGCTACGCGCGCGACGACGCCTGCCTTCCCGCCGACGAGACACCGGCCATCGCCCTGGGGGCCAAGGAGGTGTCGCCGATCGACATGGCGGCGGCCTACGCAACCTTCGCCAACGACGGCGTGCGCGTCGAGCCGACGGCCGTCGTCCGCATCACGGATGCCAACGGGCGCGAGCTCTATCGCGCGGACCCGAAGCGTGTCCGGTCCATCCCGTCCGGCGTCGCGCGGGGAGTGACGCACACGCTCCAGCAAGTCGTCAAGCGAGGGACGGGAACACGCGCCGCCCTCGACCGTCCTACGGCGGGAAAAACCGGAACGTCACAGCAATGGCGAGACGCGTGGTTCGCCGGGTACGTGCCGCAGCTCACGACCGTAGTCTGGGTGGGGAACCCACGGCCGGTGCCCAACGTCGGTACCGAGTCGATGGTCCCGGCCAACGGCTACCCCTACCGCATCGTCGGTGGCACGCTGCCCGCGATGATCTGGAAGGCCTACATGTCGGTCGCTCTCCAGGGCATCCCCGTGCGTGAATTCGCTCCGCCCCCGAGCGCGCTCTTCCGAGGAGCCGCGCGCGCTCAGGCCACCCCAACCCCGGGGCCCGAGGAGCTCGAAGAGTTCGACGGGGCCGTCCCCGACGTGATCGGCGACAAGTACCTGCGGGCCGAAACCGAGCTCCGGCGCGCGGGCTATGGATCGGTCACCCGGGCTTCCTGCGACCCGTCGGGCGACACCGCCGAGCGCGAGGTGTTCGCGCAGGACCCACCGGGGGGCACGGCCGCACCGCCGGGAACTACCGTGTCGCTCGTCTACCACGACTCCGACTGCCCGGAGCCCGACTAACGCAAGGGCCGGGCACCCAGAAGCGCCAGTGCCGTTCGTCGTCGGCCGACAGACCGACGCGTATGCCCTCCAGCGAATCCGACCGACGGCCGCGCCGGCGCAGGATCCGCAAGGGGCCCGCGCTCAGGTCGGCGCCGTTGAGCGTCCGGTCGACGCCCAGCGCCCGGCAGATCCTGCCCGGCCCGGACGCCACGAGGTGATCGGCGAGACCTTCGGGGGCCTCGCGCCGCATGCGCTCGATCCCCCACTCCGGCTCGAGCGCGCGCAGCAGGACGGCGCTCGCCGTGCCCTGCCCACCGGTGACGACGTTCATGCAGTGGTGCATCCCGTACGTGAAGTACACATAGACCACCCCGGCCGGGCCGAACATGATGCGGGCCCTACCGTTGGGAGCACGGTCGGCATGGGAGCCGGGATCACCCGGCCCCCCGTAGGCCTCGGTCTCGACGATCCTCCCGCCTACGACGCCGTCAGCTTCCTCGCGGACGAGGTAGCAACCCAGCAGCTCGCGTGCGACGACCTCGACGGGTCGGGAGAAGAAGCTCCGATTCACGGGAGCCGGCAGACGGTCGTGGCGAAGCGCTTCCACGGCCGGTCATGATAGCCACGTGGTGTGTCGCGCGAGGCTGACTACTTGACGAGCCAGGTCCAGCGGCCGCCGCCGCACGAGACCAATCCTTTCGCGGCCGTCACCTATTTCTTCGAGCGCGCGGCGGATCACATCGGCTTGGACGAGGACATGCGCGAGATCCTCCGCACGTCCTACCGCGAGATCAGCGTCCAGGTCCCGGTAAGGATGGACGACGGGTCGAGCGTCGTGTTCATGGGGTACCGCGTCCAGCACAACGGTGCTCGAGGCCCGTACAAGGGCGGTATCCGCTACCACAGCACGGCTGATTTGGACGAAGTTCGCGCCCTCGCCGCCCTCATGACGTGGAAGACCGCCCTCGTCGACCTCCCCTTCGGGGGCGCCAAGGGCGGGGTCCAGTGCGAGCCGCACCTCATGACCGAAGGCGAGCTGCAGCGCTTGACGCGGCGCTTCATGCTCGCGATCTCCTACGTCCTGGGTGTGAACCGCGATATCCCGGCCCCCGACCTCAACACCAACGCTCAGACGATGGCCTGGATGATGGATGCCTACGGCCAGCGCTACGGCTACACACCGGGCATCGTCACGGGGAAGCCCGTCGAGCTGGGAGGGTCGCTCGGGCGCGAGGCCGCGACCGGCCGTGGCGTCGTGTTCTGCACGGAGGACGCCGCTCACTATCTGAACAGGCCCTTGGAAGGCGCGACGGTCGCGATCCAGGGTTTCGGCAACGTCGGTTCGTGGACGGCGCGTCTCATCGTCGACCACGGGTGCAAGGTCGTCGCCGTCTCCGATGTGCGCGGCGGGATCTACAACCCCGCCGGTCTCGACATCCCCGCCGTGATGACACACGTAGCGGAGGCGGGATCCGTCGTCGAGTGCCCCGGGACGCAGCCCGTCTCCAACGAAGACCTTCTCTTGCTCGACGTCGACTGGCTGATCCCGGCCGCGCTCGGCGGCGTCATCCACGCGCGCAACGCCGACAAGATCAAGGCCCGCGCGATCATCGAGGCCGCGAACCATCCGGTAACGCCCGAAGCCGACGCGATCCTGGCCGACCGAGGGGTGGTCGTCCTCCCCGACATCATGGCGAACTCGGGCGGCGTAACCGTGTCCTACTTCGAGTGGACGCAGAACATCCAGCAGTACCGGTGGGAGGAGGAGCGGGTGAACGGTGAACTCCGCCGGATCATGGGGAAGATGTTCACCGACGTGACCGAGTTCAAGGAAACACACGAGAAAGCCAGCTGGCGCGAGGCGGCCTTCGCTCTCGGCGTCGAGCGCGTGGCCCACGCCGTCCGCTTGCGCGGCTACGTCTAGATCGACCTGCGCAGCCGCCTGATCTGCGCGCGGACACTGGTCGGTCCCGGACCACCGGCGGCGTTACGACGCGCGACGGCCCCGCGTGCGTCGACCAGCGCGAGTGCGTCGTCGGTCTTCATCGGCCGGAGCAGTTCGGCGTCGTCGCGCAGCGCGTCGCCGAGCGACTGCTTGCGGTCCAGCGCGCGCCGAACGAGTGCCGCGATCCGTTCGTGCGCCTCCCGGAAGGGCACGCCCCGTCCGACGAGGGCTTCCGCGAGGTCCGTCGCCTGCATCATGTCGTCGGACGCCGCTTTAGCGAGCCGCTCTATGTCGAAGTCGAGCGCCGCGACCAGTCCGGCCGCCGCCCGGAACGCTCTCACGGTCGTTCCGAACAGATCACGGATCTGTTCCTTGTCCGCCTGAAGGTCCCGGTCGTAGGCCAGCGGCAGCGACTTTAACGTGACGAAGAGTCCGGTGAGCGCGCCGACGGCCACACCGGCGTGGCCGCGCGCGAGCTCGGCGACATCGGGGTTGCGTTTCTGCGGCATCATGCTCGACCCCGTTGCGTAGTTGTTCGGCAAGCGCACGAAGCCGAACTCCGTGCTCGACCACAGCACGATCTCCTCGCCCAGACGCGAGAGATGCGTGAGCGCGGTGGCGCAAGCGTAGGCGGCGTCGAGCAGGAAGTCACGATCCGATACGGCGTCCAAGGAGTTACCGAACGTGCGTGAGAAGCCCAGCGCCTCCGCGGACACACGCGGGTCGATACCGAGCGTGCTTCCGGCCAAGGCTCCGGCTCCCAGTGGCGAGACGTCGGCCGAGCGCCGGGCGTTGGCCAACCGCTCAAGGTCGCGGACGAACGCGTGAGCGTGCGCACACAGCCAATGCGCGAGCGTCACCGGCTGCGCTCGCTGCAGATGCGTGTAGCCCGGCGCGAGCACACCGACGTTCTCCTCGGCCCGGCGGAGCAGGGTCTCCACCAGCGTGGTCACGGCCTCCGACGTCGCCGTCGTCGCATCCTTGGCCCACAGCCGCAGGGCCGTGGCCACCTGGTCGTTGCGCGACCGTCCGGCGTGCACCTTTGCGCCGAGCGGGCCCAACCGTTCGGTCAAAACGCGTTCGATCGCCGAGTGCACGTCCTCGTCACTCTCGTCGATGAGATGCGGGTGGTCGCGCATCTTCCGTAGCTCACGTACGAGCTTGGCGGCCTCGGCACGGCTCAGCACGCCGGCCGACTCCAGACCCCGGACGTGCGCCGCCGTCCCGTCGACGTCGTAGGGCCAGAGGAACCTGTCGTGCGGCAGCGAATGCAGGAAGTCCCAGGCGGCCGGGGCGAGCCCGCCCGGGAGCGGGGCGGCCCACGTGGGCTTAACCTTCTCGGCCATGCTCACTTCCCGGGCCCTGACGTTCGGCCCACACGCGCAGCGGCAGCGACCACAGCCGTATGAACCCCGCGGCGTCGGCATGGCGGAAGGCGTCGTCGGTGGATCCGTAGGTCGCAAGGGACGAGTCGTACAGACCGTACGGTGACCGGCGCCCCACGGGCATCGCCGTCCCCCGCCACAGGCGCAGTTTCACCTCGCCGGTGACGAAGCCTTGAGTCTCGTCGACGAACGCGTCCAGGGCTGTGCGCAGCGGCGCGAACCACAGACCGTTGTAGACGAGATCGGCGTAACGGTCGGCGATCGACCGCTTGAACCGGGCCACGTCGCGCTCGAGCGTCAATCGCTCCAGGTCGTCGTGGGCGGCCATGAGAGCCGCAGCCGCCGGTACCTCGTAGACCTCGCGCGACTTGATCCCGATCAACCGGTTCTCGACCATGTCGATCCGTCCGACACCGTGACGGCCGGCCAGGCTCTGCATGTGCGCGACGAGTTCGGACGCGCCAAAGGACGTGCCGTCGATGGAGACAGGAGCCCCGCCCTCGAACCCGAGCACGACGTCGTCGGGCGCGTCGGGACCGTCGTCGGTCTGCTCGGTGAGCTCGTAGACGTCTTTCTCAGGCGGTTGCGTCCACGGGTCTTCGAGCACCCCTGACTCGATCGCACGGCCCCAGAGGTTCTCGTCGATCGAGTACGGCTTGTCGGCCGTGACCGTCACCGGTATGCCGTGCTCCTGCGCGTAGGCGATGGCCTGGTCGCGCTGCATGCCGAGCTCCCGGATCGGGGCGTGTATCACGAGCTCCGGAGCCAATGCGGCGATCGACGTCTCGAAGCGGACCTGGTCGTTGCCCTTACCCGTGCAGCCGTGAGCCACCGCCGTTGCGTCCTGCTCGCGAGCCACGCGGACGAGGTGTTTCGCGATCAGCGGACGCGACAGCGCCGACACGAGTGGGTAACGGCCTTCGTACAGGGCATTGGCCTTCAAGGCCGGCCAACAGAAGTCGGTCACGAACTCCTCACGCAGGTCCAGGACCACGAGATCGGACACGCCGGCTGCTTCCGCCCGCACGCTCACGCCGTCGAGCTCGCGCCCCTGCCCGACGTCGGCCGTCACGGCGATCACGTCGAACCCGAGCTCTTCGCGCAGCCACGCAGCACAGACCGACGTGTCCAGACCGCCGGAGAACGCAAGGACGCAGCGCTTGCTCACGATGACGACACCGCCATCTCGTGGATGCGCTTCGCCAGGACCTTTCCGCTCGTCATGTCGTCGCCCACGGCGAAGACGGTGTCGTCGCCGGCGATCGTGCCCAGGAGCCCGAGCAGACCCGAAGAGTCCAGCACGGCCGCTACCGTGGGGGCCATGCCGGGATACGTGCGGATCACGACAAGGTTGCCGGACGCGACGGCGCTCCGCACCAGCTCACCCAAGACGCGCTTGCCGAACCCTTCCGGTGGGCCGTTGCGATCCGGCAACCCGTAGATGATGCGACCGTTCTCGTGGCGTCGCACCGCCCCGACGTCGTCGAGGTCACGGGAGATGGTCGCCTGCGTCGCGCGGAAGCCATCGGCCCTCAGCCGATCGACGATCTCTTCTTGCGTCGCCTCGAGACCGCCTTCCAGAAGCTCGGCCAACCGGCTCCGACGGCGGGCGCGATCGTTGGTCGTCGTGCGCGGCATCAGCTCGGCTCGAAGATCCGTCGGAACACAGCCACGGCCGTGTGCAGCCTGTTCTCCGCCTGATCGAATACGCGCGAAGCGGTTCCGTCGATCACGTCGGCCTCCACCTCTTCGCCGCGATGGGCGGGCAGGCAATGCAGGAAGATCGCGTCGGCCTGTGCACCGGCCATCAGATCGGACGTGACGCGATACGGCTGGAGCGTCCGGCGCCGCTCCGCGGCCTCGCTCTCCTGACCCATGGAGGCCCAGACGTCGGTGTACACCGCGTCGGCGTCCGCCACGGCTTCCGCCGGGTCGTTGCCGACCGACACCGTTCCGCCCTGCGCGCGCGCCCAGTCCACGATCGAGGCGTCGGGTGAGTGCGAGGGCGGACACGCCAACGCGATCTCGGCGCCCGTGAGTGCGCACGCTTCGATCAGCGAGTGCGCCACGTTGTTCCCGTCGCCGATGTAGGCGAGCTTGGTGGCCTTCAACCCGCGAGGGTCACCGTCGCAACGCGCTTCGGCGAGCGTCATCAGATCGGCCAGCGCCTGCAGCGGATGGTGCGCGTCGGAGAGCGCGTTCACGAGCGGGACGCTCGCCGCGGCCGCGATGGCCTCGACGCGTGCGTGCTCGAAAGTGCGAATCACTATCGCGTCGGCGAAACGCTCGAGGACGCGACCGGCGTCGTCGAGCGATTCGCGCGTCCCGAGACCGACCTCCCGGTCGTACGCACCGATCGGATGGGCGCCGAGTCGCGCGAGCGCCGCCTCGACCGAGAATCGCGTCCGCAGCGACGGCTTCTCGAACAGGACGGCGACGACGCGTCCGTCACCTATGCCCCGAAGAGAACCAGGATCGCGCTTGGCCGACGCCGCGAGGTCGAGCAGCTCCAGGAGCTCACCGACCTCGAGGTCGGCGATGCGCAGCAGGTCGAGCGTCACGAGCTTGCCTCCGCGGCTTCCAGCGCGGCGCGCAACCGTTGAACGCCCTCCTCCGCCTCGGCGTCGGACACGATGAGGGGCGGCGCGAGGCGGATCGTCGTCGGAGTGACGTCGTTCACGATGAGTCGCTGTGCGAGTGCAGCTTCTACGACGGCTCCAGCGCGAGCTTCGCCGAGGTCCAGGCCCCACAACAGGCCGGCGCCCCGAACCTCGACACCGAGCGGCGCCAATTCGGAAGCCAGCCACTTGCCCACCGCGTCTGCGCGCTCGACGAGGCCCTCGTTCTCGATGGCGTGCAGCGTTGCGAGCACCGCCGCGCACGCGAGCGGCCCGCCGCCCTGTGTCGTCGAGTGGTCGCCGGGCCGCAACGATCCCGCGAGCTCCGAGCGGACCCACATGGCCCCAACGGGGAACCCACCACCTACCGCTTTCGCGACCGTGACGATGTCCGGATCGATACCGAGGTGCTCGTATCCCCACCATCGGCCCGTGCGGCCGACGCCCGTCTGGATCTCGTCGCACACGAGCAGAGCGCCGTTCTCGGACGCAAGCCGGCGAGCGGCCTGAGCGAACTCCGTCGTCAGCGGCCTGATGCCGGCTTCGCCTTGGATGGGCTCGATCATGATCGCGGCCGTTGCGTGCGTGACGGCGGATTCGAGGGCGGTGGTGTCGTTGAGCGGCACCGAAACGAACCCCTGCAGAAGCGGACCGAACCCCTCCTGCTTGGCCGCCTGCATGGTGGCGGCCAGGGAGCCGAGCGTGCGGCCGTGGAAGGAACCCTCGACGGCCACGATCTCGATCCGATCTGGTTGTCCGTCGCGCCAGGCTTGCTTGCGAGCGGCCTTGATCGCTGCCTCGTTGGCCTCGGTTCCCGAGTTGCAGAAGTACACGTGCCCCGGCCCGAGCTTCGCTGTGATCGCCTCGGCGGCCTCGATGATCTGAGGCGTGTAGAAGAGATTGCTGACGTGCAGCAGACGCTCGCTCTGGTCGCGCAGAGCTTTCGTCAGCGCGGGATGCGCGTGGCCGAGCGCCGATACGGCCACACCGCCGAGGAAGTCGAGATAGGCCTCGCCGCCGGTGTCGTACAGCCACATGCCTTCGCCGTGCGTGAACGAGATCGGATATCTGCGCACGTTGCCGAGGATCGTCTCGGGCGGTGTCATGTCGACGTCACCATCGTTCCCACTCCGGTGTCCGTGAAGATCTCGAGCAGCAACGCGTGTACGACCCGTCCGTCAAGGATGTGCGCGTGCTCCACACCGGCGTCGAGCGCTTCGACGCACCCACGCACCTTCGGGATCATCCCTTCCGACAGTTTCCCCTCGGCGAGCAGCCGCCGTAGGTCGGTCACGGTCACGCGGGACAGCAAGCTCCCCTCGTCACCGAAGTCCTCGTACAGGCCCTCTACGTCGGTGAGGAACACGAGCTTGGCTGCACCGAGCGCCGCCGCGACCGCCCCGGCCGCGTGATCGGCGTTGATGTTGAAGACCTGACCGTCCGGCCCCACGCCCATCGGCGCAACCACCGGGACGAAGCCGGAGTCCAAGAGGCCTTTGAGCACGCGCGGGTCGATGCGATCCACGGCACCCACATAGCCCAGGTCGGCTCCCCCTTCGCCGGTCATCCGCGTGGCCCGGATGAGGTTCGCGTCCTCGCCCGATACGCCGACCGCGAGATCCCCGTGTGCGTTGACCATCGCCACGAGCTCCTTGTTCGTCTTCTGGAGCACCATGCGCACGACGTCCAGCTCGGCGGCACCGGTTACGCGATACCCGTCCACGAAGGTCGGCTGCTGGTCTAGCCGGCGCATGAGCTCGGAGATCTGGGGGCCGCCGCCGTGAACGATCACAGGCCGCATCCCGACGTAGTGCATCAGCACCACGTCCCGCGCGAACGACCGCGCGAGATCCGGGTCGGTCATGGCATTCCCGCCGTACTTCACGACGACGACCGAACCGGAGAAGCGCGTGATGTACGGCAACGCCTCGACGAGCGTGCTTGCCTTCTCGATCAGGACCGATGTGTCGGCTCGCATGCTCACGTCGTGTACTCCGCGTTGAACGTCACGTACTCGGGTGTTAGATCACAGCTCAGGAACGCAAAGCTCCCCTCGCCCAGTCCGAGATCGGCCTCGATGAGGGCTTCGCCCCCTTCCGCGAGCACCTTGGCCGCCTCGTCCCGGCGCCCGGTCTCCAGGCCGCCGATCGACAGCGGCACGCCGGCCATCGACACGCGCACCCGGTCGGGCTCGACCGTTACCGGCGCCTGACCGAGGGCCTGGACGATCCGGCCCAGGTTCGGGTCGTTGCCCCAGACGGCCGAGCGAAGCAGATCCGACGAGGCGATCTCGCGGGCCGCCTCCCGGGCGTCGGACTCGGTGACGGCGCCGGTCACCTGGACGCGTATCACCCGGGTGGCGCCCTCGCCGTCGGCAACGCACGCGTAGGCCAGGTCGCTCATCACCTCACGCACCGCGCCGGCAAAGATCGACGAGTCCGAGACGTCGACACCGGACGCACCGTTGGCAAACAGCAGGACGGTGTCGCTCGTGGACATGCACCGGTCCACCGAGATGGCGTTGAACGTGTAGGGCACCGCGGCGGCCACTGCTTCACGCAGGGTCGGCGAGTCGGCGACCGCGTCCGTCGTCAAGAACACCAGAAGTGTCGCCTGAGGTTCCATGTTGGGCGCGATCATGCCCGCGCCCTTGGCCATGCCGCCCACGGTCACGACCCTCCCATCGATCTCGACCATGCGCGTCGCGGTCTTCGGTCCCGTGTCGGTAGTCAGGATCGCCCGTGCCGCGTCGGAGGCCCCCTCCACCGAGAGCTCCTTCGACGCGCGCTCGATCGAGGGCATCACGTCGTCCACCGGGATGCGCGGGCCGATCGTTCCGGTAGCGCACACGAGCATCTCTTCGTGCGGGACGCCGGTGGCATCGGCGGCTGCATCGGCGAGCCTTACGGCATCCTCCACGCCGGCGGGTCCGGTGAAGGCGTTCGCGATACCGGCCGACACAAGGACGCCTCGCGCCACACCCGCGCTTACGCGCGGCCTGCATACGATGACGTGGGCCGAGGGCACCCGGCTCGTCGTGAACGCACCGCCGACGGTGGCGGGCTGCTCGGACCACACAAGAGCAAGATCCAGATCTCCCGACGGCTTCGTGCCGGCTTGCACACCAGCCGCCAGCCAGCCGGCCGCTGCGGTGACGCTCACGGGAACACACCGGTCGAGCCGAGACCTTCCCGCTCGTCCAATCCGAGCATGAGGTTGGCGTTCTGCACGGCTTGGCCTGCGGCGCCTTTGCCGAGGTTGTCGATCGCGCACGTCACGACGGCCGTGCGCGTGCGCGCGTCGGCCTCGACCGCGATGAGCGCGTGGTTCGAGCCGGAGACCTGCTTCGTCGCGGGCTGCGTACCGGCCGGAAGCACGTGAACGAACGGCTCTTCCTTGTAAGCGATCTCAAGCGCGTTGCGCACGGCGTCGACGTCGGAGGACATCCGTGCGTAACACGTGGTGAGGAGCCCCCTCGCCATCGGCACGAGGTGCGGCGTGAACGTCAACGCAACGTCCCTGCCGGCCGCGGCTCCGAGTTCCTGCTCGATCTCCGGCGTGTGCTGATGCCGCCCGACGCGGTACGCGGCGTAGGAGCCGTCGAGCTCGGAGAACAAGTACTCCTCCGCGACCTTGCGTCCCGCGCCGCTCACGCCCGATGCGGCGTCGATCACGATGCCGTCCGGATCGACGACTCCCGCTCGCAGAGCCTGCGCGAGCGCGAGGACCGCCGCCGTCGGATAGCACCCCGGGTTGGCGACGGCCGTCGATCCGGCGATGCGGTCCCGGTGCAGCTCGGGGAGCCCGTAGACCCAGTCCCCCAAGCTCCCGGGGGCCGGATGCGTCCAGCCGTACCATTCCTCATACGCGGCGGCGTCACGCAGCCGCCAGTCCGCCGAAAGATCGACAACAAGCACACCCCGCTCCGCCAGCTGCTTTCCGATCTCGGCTGCCTCGCCGTGCGGCAACGCGAGGAAGGCGAGGTCGAGATCCGGTGCGGCGGCGAGGTCGGTGGGGGCGAACGTGAGCTCCCGAAGCTCGACGAGCTGGCCGAAGACCTCGCCTACCTTCCGGCCGGCGTTGCGGTCGGCCGTCGCCCAGACCACCTCGATGCACGGGTGGGGGCCGAGGTAGCGGAGGAGCTCGGCTCCGCTGTACCCCGATGCCCCGAGGACGCCGATGGCATGCTTGTTCATACGGAAGGATGAATATACATGCATCAGCCCGCGCCGGCAACCCCCTGACCTGCGGCGACGAGTTGCCGGGCGAGGGCTTTAGGCGGCGGGCGCCGTCGGTGTGAATCGCACGGGCATACGTTTGATCCCGCCGATGAAGTTCGATCGCAGCTTCTCGACGGGCCCGGCCAGCTCCATGTCCGGCAGACGCCGGACCAGCTCCTGGAGCATGACCTTGAGCTCGAGGCGCGCCAGATTCACACCCAGGCAGAAGTGCTCGCCCTTTCCGAAGGCGATCTGGGGGTTCGGGTCCCTGTCGACGAGGAACCGGTCGCCATCGGAGAAGACGTGTTCATCGCGATTAGCCGACGGGTACCACACGCAGACGTCCTCGCCCTCGCCGATCTTCACGCCGCGGACTTCGGTGTCCCGCGTTGCTCGGCGCGTGAAGTGCGTGACCGGCGACGTCCAGCGAACCACCTCCTCGACTGCCGACACGGCGAGCGACGGATCGGCCTGCAGCCGCGCGAGCTGATCACGGTTCTCGATGAGCGCCAGCATCCCGCCCGATGTGGCGTTTCGCGTCGTCTCGTTGCCGGCCACGATCAGCAGCAGGAAGAACAGGAACAGCTCGTGGTCGGCCAGGCGCTCACCGTCGATGTCGGAGTGCACGAGGATGGACAGCACGTCTTCCTTGGGGCTCTCACGACGTTCGGCGATCAGGCTCATGAAGTACTGGAAGAACTCGGCCGACTGCTGCATCTCCTCCGGCGTGAGCTCATCCGATCCGATCCCGTACTCGGGGTCGTCCACGCCGATGACCCGATTCGACAGCTCGAACATCGACTCCCAGTCGCCTTCGGGAACCCCCACCATCTCGCAGATGACCTCGAGTGGCAGCTTGCGCGAGATGTCGAGGACGAAGTCACACTCACCCCGCTCGCACACATCGTCGATGATCTTGGTCACGATCGCGCGGATGTGCGGCTCCATGCGCATCACTGACTTGTGCGTGAACCCCTTGTTCACGAGCTGACGCATGAAGGTGTGGCGCGGAGGGTCGGTCATGATCATCATGTGGCCGCGGGGGTCCATGATCATGCCGCCGGCTTCCCGCAGCCGCTCCTCGCGCCGCATCCGTTGCCCGTCGTTGTCGAGGATGATGCCGGCCCCCGAGATGAACGTCCCGGGGTCGACCGACACCTGGATCACATCCTCGTAGCGGGTGATGTTCCAGAAGCCCGGCCCCCACGACCGCTCGTTCCAGTGGACGGGCGCTTCCCGGCGAAGGGTCCGCCATGCTTCGTGTGGGTCGCCGTGAAGGAACAGGTCGACGTCGGTGAGATCGATCTCGGCCGCATTGGACGGCGCCGTCTTCATGACAGTGCAGATGCTACACCGTGGGTGCTAGCGGATCTCGGCCCCGTTGCGCTCGACGACCGCCGACGCGATAGCCTCCCGGGTCGCGTCTGCTTCCGCGGCTGTGAGCGTCCGATCCGCAGCCCTGAAGGTCAGGCTGAACGCGACGCTGCGGCGACCGGTGGGCTCCGGCCGGTACTCGTCGAGAGCCTCAACGCGCTCCAAGAGGTCGCCGCCGGCCGTCCGGATCGTCTCGAGGACGTCGCCCACGAGCACCCCCTCGGGCAGCCACATGGAGATGTCGCGCAGGGCCGGAGGCTGCGTCGCCAGCGGCAACACCTTGAGCTCGGTCGGAGCGCGCCCGAACAGCGACTCGAGCGAAAGACCTCCCACGACGGCCGCGTCGAGATCGAAAGCCCGCGCGACCGACGGCCGCAGCTCGCCGAACCGTCCAGCAGGCTTGCCGTCCAGCATGATGTTCGCGCTGCGGCCGGGATGGAACGGCATCCCCAGACCCGACTCGAGCGTCCAGCCCGTGATTCCGAGCTCGGCCAACGCCAGCTCGAGGATGCCCTTGACGTCGAACGCGTCCGCCCTCCGGCTCTCCAACGACCAGTGCGACGCCATGCTGCCCACGAGCACCACTCCCACGTGCTCGGTCTCGTTCGGAAGGTCGTCCTCCTCCCATCCGCGGAAGATCTTGCCGACCTCGAATAGACGCACGTTGGCTACTCCGTGCGCGATGTTGCGTTGCGCCGCGCGCAGCAGCCCCGGGATCAAGCTGGGCCGGAGCTGTCGTTGGTCCGTCGTCATCGGGTTCGCTACGCGGACGATGTCCCCCTCGTAGCCGATCGCATCGATGTCCTCGCGCGGCACGAACGTCGACAGCGTCGCCTCGGTCAACCCCGCGCCGAGCAACGTCTCTCTCACGCGTGCACGCAGGATCTGCTCGGGGCTTCGTCCTCCGCGCACACCGGTCCGCCACACGGCCGGGATGGTCTCGTACCCGCGCAGGCGCGCGATCTCCTCGATCAGATCGATCTCCCGCTCGAGATCCGGCCTCCACAACGGGACGACGACCGACAGCCCGTCGCCCGACAAGCCGACCTCGCAGCCGATCCCGCGCAGGTACCGGTCTCGTTCGTCAACCGTCACGTCGATCCCGAGGATCCGCTCCATGCGTTCCGGACGAAGCACAACCACACGACGCTCGGGCTCCGTACCGACGTCGACGATGCCCTGCGCGACCACTCCGCCCGCGGTCCGACGGATCTCGTCGGCGGCTATGGCAGCCGCCCACGGAACACCGCGCGGGTTGGCGCCGCGCTCGAAGCGGGCCGACGCCTCGGTCCGCATGCCGTGACGCCGTGCGGTGCGAGCGATGGTGAGCGGATCGAAGTAAGCGGACTCGAGCAACACACGCTTCGTCGTGGGCCCAACCTCGGTGGCTTGTCCTCCCATGACACCGGCCACTGCTTGTGCGTCCTTTGCGTCGGCGATGACGAGGTCGTCGGGGCTCAGCTCTCGCTCCTCGGCGTCGAGCGTCACGAGACGCTCGCCCGCTCGCGCGCGCCGGACGACTATCCGCTCTTCGGACAACTTGTCCAGGTCGAAGGCGTGCAAGGGCTGCCCGGTCAGCAGGAGGACGTAATTGGTGACATCCACGAGGTTGCCGAGCGGACGGAACCCGCTGGCCGTAAGGCGCGCCTGCACGAGAGCCGGCGAAGACGCGAACGTCACGTCCTCGATGACGCGGGCAGCGTAGCGCGGGCACCCGTGGAGATCCTCGATCTCGACCGAGGTGAGACCGCCGA
>Ga0299907_10000144_pt1 | contig 28774 bp, 31 predicted proteins | sample RVTome_16_FD_198680 | JGI IMG/M metagenome (GOLD analysis project Ga0299907, IMG submission 198680) | Soil microbial communities from uranium-contaminated site in the Upper Colorado River Basin, Wyoming, United States - RVT152D67 (version 2) ...
GGCCCCCATGGGCTGTTGGGGTCGGCCAGCGTGACGCTGTCGGTCACGAAGAACTCTCCGGTGGGGGTGGGGTTGTGGACACTTCCAACGCCAACGTCGGTGGCCAGGACCTCGACCCCGTCGACGTAGTAGCTGAGTCGACGATCGCTGAGATCGACGAGCAGTTGGCTGTCGGCCACGTAGAGGGCCACATCGGCGATGTCGACGAAGCCGGTGCTCCCGTTGGGTCTGGTGGGGAGCATCACCTCGACCCAGTCTCCACCCGGCACACCGATCACACCCAGCACCGTGACCGTGCCGAGGATCGTCGTGCTGGGCAGGGTCATGAGCCGACTAGCCGACCCGGGGGCGTCGTACACGTCGACATCTGCCAGGGCATAGGCGGCCAGCGAATCCGATACTGCGTGAGTGGCGGCGAACCCGGCCCAGATTGGGCGGGCATCGGCCGGGCTGTCGGGACCGCCGTCGGGAGCCGCGACGAGAGGCGACGCAGTCGCAACCCTGTCCCTCGGGATCGAGGGCAGCGTATGGACGCTCTCGGCGCCGGGGCCAGAGGAGACGGCAGTCATAGCCAGTGCGACCAAGACCGCCCCTAAACGCATCACGCGGATCATATCGGCAGGCGGAGACGGGGCGTTTAGCCTCGTTGTGTGTCCCGTGTGTATGTGACCAGACGTCTTCCGGAGGCCATCCTCGAGCCCCTGTCGGATCACGAGGTCGGGATGTGGGATGACGAGATGCCGGTGCCACCGGACGTGCTCGCAGGTGAGGTCACGTCGGTGCACGGCCTGCTCTGCATGCTGACCGACCGCATCGACGCCGAGCTTCTCGACGGGGCACCCCACCTCCGGGTGGTCTCCCAGATGGCCGTGGGTGTGGATAACATCGACGTGGGGGAGTGTCGTCGACGGGGGATCGCCGTCGGCCACACCCCCGGCGTCCTGACGGAGACCGTCGCCGACCATGCCTTCGCCCTCCTTGGCGCGATCGTGAGGCGGCTGCCGGAGGGGGAGAGAGAGGTCAGGGCCGGTCAGTGGGGCCCCTGGCAGCCGTTCCATCTCACTGGTGGCGATCTCCATCGGTCCACGGTGGGCATTGTCGGGATGGGGCGGGTCGGTCAGGCTGTGGCCCGGCGCGCTCTCGGTTTCGACATGGAAGTCCTCTATTCCTCACCCCACTCGGTGGCCGAGGACGGTGTCAGGGTGGACCTGGACGAGCTGCTGGGCAGGTCCGACCACGTCGTGTTGTGTTGTGCTCTCAACGACGGCACCCGGGGCCTGATCGACCGATCGCGATTGATGCTGATGAGACCCAGCGCCTACCTGGTCAACGTCTCGCGCGGCGCGGTCGTGGTGACCGGCGACCTGACCCGTGCGCTCGCGGATGGCTGGATCGCAGCGGCCGGGCTGGATGTCACGGACCCCGAGCCGTTGCCGCCCGATCATCCACTGCTCGACCTGCCCAACAGCCTGGTGGTGCCCCACATCGCCAGCGCCTCCACGAGCACCCGGACCGCGATGGCCCGTCTCGCCGTGGAAAACCTCCTCGCGGGCATCGAAGACAGGCCATTGCCCGCGGCCCATGAGCCTCCTCGCTAGCGCCAGGAGTCCGGTTACCCTGCCTCAGTCCGCCCCAGGATCCATCCATGTTCGAGCTGCCAGCCGCCCGTTCCGTCGATCGCAACCCCGCACCAGAGCATCTGCGGGAGCTGGCCCTCGCCACCATGCCACGTCTGACCGAGACCGAGTTCGGGAACCTCAACTACCAGGCGGAAGTCACCGCCCGCCTGAAGAACTCGACTTTCTTCGTGTCCGACACCGAGATCAACCAGAACCGGATCCCCTCGGCCGAGGCCGAGGAGTGGGCAGCTCGGCAGGATGCCCACATCGCTGATAGGGACATGTTGCTGGTGGAGGGTTACATCGGGCCCGATCCAGACTTTCGCACCGGTGCCAGGCTCTACATCGAGGCCACGCATCCCAACATCGCCGCCATGCAGTCACATCTGTACTTCCCGGTCGACGATGAGTGGGCACCGGAGCTCACCGTCATATACACACCTACGCTGAGGGCGCCGGGCCAACCCGACGACCGGCTCATCATCGTCGACCTGGACCGACGGGTGACTCGTGTCTTGGGGTCCGACTACTTTGGCGAGTCGAAGATGGGCGGGCTGCGCATGTGGAACCGCTTGGTCTACGACCAGGGCGGGCTGGCATGTCATGCCGGGCTCAAGACCTTCCCGGGGTCCTCGACCAGGAGCGGTGAAGAGGAGTCGATGCTCATCATCGGGCTCTCCGGAACCGGGAAGACGACGACGACCTTCCGGCAGCAGGCCGGCTCCCTGCCGGTGCAGGATGACTTCATTGCCCTGATGCCGGGAGGGGTGGTGCACACCACCGAGGCGGGATGCTTTGCCAAGACGTATGGCCTGGATCCCGAGGAGGAGCCAACCATCTACGGGGGAACCACGCGCCGCGACGCCTGGCTCGAGAACGTCGCGGTGGCCGCCGACGGCACGGTCGACTTCTTCGACACCGCTCACACGGCCAACGGCCGCTGCACGTTCCCTCTGGCCAACATCCGGCACCGTGATCCCAAAGACGTTCCCCCTGCCCGCTACCTGCTGATCCTCAATCGCTCCGACCATGTCATCCCCGCAGTTGCCCGTCTCCACCGCGACCAGATCCCCGCATACTTCATGTTGGGCGAGACCAAGGGCACCTCGGCCGGTGGAGCAGCCGAGGCCGGGAGGAGCCTCCGTGTGCCGGGGACCAACCCGTTCTTCTTCACCGACGACTCTCTCCAGGGCAACCGGCTCCTCGAGCTGATCGAGGGCATGCCCGACCTCGAGGCATACGTCCTCAACACCGGTCGGGTGGGCGGCGAAGGCGAGGGCTCGACGAACGTGATGATCAGTGACACGTCTGCGATCGTGCAAGGGATCATCGAAGGGACCATCGAGTGGGTCACCGACCGGGACTTCGGCTACTCGATCGCCGGCTCGGTCCCCGGTTTCGGAGATGTCGAGTTGCTTCGGCCCCGCGCCCTCTACGACCGGCAGGGCCGTCTCGAGGAATATGAGGCCACTGTGGCCAGGCTCAAGAAGGAGAGGGTCGAGTATCTCTCAGGGTTTGCCGCCCTCAGCCCCGAGGTCCTCGAGGGGCTCGGCGGGTAGCCCTGGGATCACCGCGAGCAGGCAACCGAGCTCGATCCGGATGTCGGCCACCGGTGCGGTGAACTCGTTGGAGACACCCCGTGTGGTCCCGTGATGCAATCTCTCCCCGCGCAGTTCCCAGCGGAGCCCCCTCGTACGCACGCCTGAGACGTCGCCACCCATCGGGATCAAGGTCAGGGTGGCGCCCACGTCGCCATGGATGATGCGACGGTCTCGGATGACATGAGCCCAGCCCCGACCCGTCACCCAATCGATCTCCTCGATCTCGCTCCAACGCTCGGAGCAGAGGAGCCCCGCCGTGGCCAGCTCGTGATCGACCCGGCCACCTGACCCACCGATGACCACCACTCGTTGTGGCCGCTGTACGGCCACCTTCTCGAGGGCTAGCTCGAGATCGGTTGCGTCTTTATCGGTGCGATGCTTCTCCACGACCACCCGGGACGGGATGGATCGCGTCTGGATCGAATCGAGGTCGCCGACCAGGAGGTCGACGGCATAGCCCTGTGCCACCGCGAGGTCGTAACCGGAGTCGGCGGCCACGATGAGATCGGCAGTGGGAACCTCTTCCTCGAGGGACTCGGTGAGGTATTCCCCGCCGGTGAAGATCAGCACGGTGTCCATATGAATAACAAAATCGTCTTACGCGCGATCGCGCGGGTAAGACCTAACCCTCAAGTTGAACTTCAATCTTGGCCTGAGCCTGACGGAGCGCGGCCTCGACTTGCTCCGGGGTGGGGGCACGTGCGTAGACGAAACCGACATAACGGTCTCCTTCCGGAGGCGGTACCACCCGGTCACCTGGGGTGACGGTGAAGTCGAGCCCGGTCACCCCTTCGATGCTACGGGTCTCCGCCTCGCCGGCGAACCCGGACACCGTGCCTTCACCTGGTGTGGGCACCATCAACACCCCGCTGGCGACACTCTCGCGCCGCAGCTCCGGCTTGGTCGCTCCCAGGGCGTTGCGAAGGATCAGTGTCTCCAGGGACGTGCCCATGAGCCCGAAGTTGAGGCTGCGCGAGCAGAGACCCCCGATCGATCGCGCCGCCACCTCGATGACCCATGCCCGGGTCCCGTCGACCTTGAGCTCGACGTGGACAGGACCGTGGGTGAGCCCGAGGGCGCGTACAGCGGATGCCGCCACCCGCTCCGCCTCGGCCAGCGCCTCCTCGGGTAACCGTGATGGCGTCACGAAGACCGTCTCCGGGAAGTAGGGGCCGCTGCTGGTGTCGGGCTTGTCGAAGATTGCGAGCACAATAAGGTTCCCGGCGTCGACCAATCCTTCGATGGCGATCTCGAAACCGGGGACGAACGACTCCACGAGCAGGGTGGCGTCGGCCCCGACGATCGACCTGATCCGGGCTGCGGCCGAGACGAGCTCATCGGAGTGGTCGACCCGGATGACTCCCTGACTTGCCGACCGGTCCCGGGGCTTGATCACCATGGGGAAGCCGACGCGGCGTGAGACCCCATCGCCCGGATCGTCGGGTGGCAGCTCGGCGAACTCGGGCTGGTCTACCTCGGACGCCCTGAGCCGGGTGCGCATCGCCAGCTTATCCCGGGTCAATGCGGCCGCCTCGGGCGAGTTTCCGGCGAGACCGAGCTTGGCGGACGCGTTGGCGGCGACCAACACTCCCTGGTCGTCGGCGGCGATGACTGCATCGATCGGGCCCTTGTCCCCGTGGGCTACGATGGTCTCCGCGGCGGCCATGGGGTCCGAGCAGTCGATCGTCACGTAGCGATCTCCCATCTCGATCGGGGAGGGATTCTCGGAAGCCACCACCAGCTCCACGCCGAGGGATTCGGCCGCCTCGATGAAGTCGGCGGCTCGGTAGGTGTTGGATGGGAGGACAACGACGGCTCGTGGCATATGGGGGTTGAGGTGGTCTCTAACTACAATCCTGGCAGATGTCCGATTCCACCGTTCTGAGCATCGCGCCCGACGCACTGGACATGATCCGGCAATTGCGTGATAACGAGCCGGGTGAGGGCGAGTTTGCCCTATCCATCGAGGTCACGGGTTTCCGTGGGCCCCAGTTCTCATACGAGCTGGCGTTCGTGCCCCTCGCCGACAAGGCAGAAAACTGGGTCGAGGAGAGACACGACGACTTGGCAGTGATCTTCCCGAAGACCGACACGGGCAAACTCGACGGCGCCTCCCTCGAGTTGACCGAGCAGGGTCTGGCGATGAACAACCCGAACAGCCCGGCCCCTCCAGAGATGGCGGCACCCACCGGCGACTTGTCCGGCCCCCTCGTCGACCGGGTGCAACAGGTGATCAGCGAGCAGGTCAACCCCGCCATTGCCGCCCACGGGGGTGGTGCCGAGCTGGTCTCCGTCGACGGCACCATCGCCTATCTCCGTCTGTTCGGGGGGTGTCAGGGCTGTGGCCTGGCTCAGGTGACCTTGAAGCAGGGGATCGAGCGGATCCTCCTGGAGTCGATCCCGGAGCTGACTCAGGTCGTCGACGTCACCGACCATGCCTCCGGCGAGGATCCCTACTACCAGTCTCAGAAGAAGTAGGGAAACGCGGCTCTAACGTCCGACCGGTGGCATTCACCAAGGAGCAGCTCGCTGGCTATGCCGGGGCATCGGTACCTGACCTCCTCGGCGACCACTGCAGGCTGCTATTCGTCGGGATCAACCCAGGCTTGTGGACGGCGGCGACTCAGACCCACTTCTGTCACCCCTCCAACCGTTTCTACCCGGCGATGCGTCGGGCCGGTCTCATCGATTGGTTCGTCGACACCGATCACGGCATGACCGGGGAGCAGAAGTCAGCTCTGATCCGGGTGGGCATCGGGATCACCAATCTGGTCAACCGGGCCACCGTACGCGCCTCTGAGCTCGGCCGGGGAGAGCTCGCCCAAGGTGCGCGCCGACTCCGGCGACTGGCGGTCGAGCTCCAGCCCGCGGTCGTGGCCGTCGCCGGTGTGACCGCGTTTCGCCAGGCTTTTGGACGACCGGGAGCCGCTCTCGGACCCCAGGAAGACGGTCTGGCCGGCTCGGAGCTCTGGGTGGTGCCCAACCCGAGCGGCCTCAACGCCCATGAGACCGTCGATTCGCTGGCGGGCTGGTACCGCCGAGCGGCGGACGCGGCGGGTCTGCGGTGACCGAGCAGGCCACGCCGCGTCAGGTTCTCTATGCCCTGGTGTCGGGTGGGTTCGTCGTGGTGGTGGCCATCCTCACCCTCGGTGGGGCGATCTCGGAGCTCGTGCCTGGCTGGTGGTCGGTCACACTCGCCCTGGCGATCGCCTCATCGATCGTGTTCATGGCTTTCCGCTGGCGTGACACCGCCTGGGTGCTCGCCATCGGGATCGGCCTGCTCGTGATCTGGATGGTGGGGACCCTCGCTCTCGGCTGACGAGAGACACTCAGTCGAGGTGGTCGAGGAAGAGACTCTGTGTCGACCGCCCCAGCCAGCCGGTGGTGTCCCAGAGGGACCCTGTGGCGACTCCTCTGCCCAAGTCGCCGTAGCCCGACTCCGCGGAGAGCCCAACCCACTCCCCGTGCGGGTAGCGGGCGATGTGGACGGTTAGATCGGGGTTCATGAAAACCCACGTCTTGAAGTCGAGCGCTCTCGAGATCCCGTTGGAGAAGTCGGCCGTGGCCACCACTCGTTGCACCGGCGAGGTCTCCCGTCCGGCGACGATCGGGGCGGTCAACCTCAGCCATACCGTGCCCGGGCCCTTCTTCCCGAAGCCACCCACGGCTTCGCGCACGTCCATGGCGTGACGATGGAACATCGTCTTGCCCTCCTCGCCCACCCCCCAGACGTTCCCCACCCGGTCTTTGATCTCATCCGGCAGCGCGAAGTCGCGGGCCATGGGACGGGCCTCCGCGGGAATCGGGCGATCGGCCAGCCTCAGTCGCTGGATCATCGCCATCGACAGCAGGTTGTCGTCCAGGTCGTGGACTCGTGTCTGGACCGTCTGGATCCGCTTGCCCTCACGGACGACCCCGGTCTCGATCCGCAACGGCCGCAGTGGCACCACGCGAAAGATCTCGACAGTCACCCGAGCGACTTCCATCTCAGCGAGTGTGGGCACCGTGTCCTCGACGTGACCCACGACGAGGGCAGCCAGGGCGCCTCCATGCTGGCCTTCGTCGTACCACCCGGCGTTGGCCAGAGGGGTCGATTCGTAGACGTCGGGCCGCGCAGTTGGCAGATAGACGCCTTCGAAGTCCTGGCTCATGGGGGCGAAACGCTAAACGGTGCCCTATGCCCCGGCCATTCCTCGTTTAGCATTTTCCCTGGTGACCACAGTGACCGACACATCACGTCCTGTCGCCCGAATCGGGCCCCCGCTCGTGCTCGCCTCGATTCTCGCCTCAACGCTCGGAATCGTGATCGCGCAATTCCTCGACGATTTCGGCGACGGTTTGCTCGCAGAGATCCTCGGCGGGGACGCCGTCATCTACAACAACCGGGTCGAGTTCACCGGGGCCACCGATCTCGCGTGGGGTGGGGGATTCGCACTATGCCTGGTGGTGGGACTCTTCGCCCTCTTCGTCTACCCGACACAGCGTGGTCATGGTGTCCCCAAGCTGATCCTCCTGTGGACTCTGCTCCATGTGCTGCGTCAGGCCCTGACCCAGGCGATCTTTCTGCCGTTCTCCGACGACAGCCAGCTCACCAGGGCATTCGAGACGTTCGACACCCAGCCCGGGCTGGAGGTGGTGATCGCCGCCGGGGGTGGCATCGGCTTGCTCTTGATCGCCCTCGCCTCGGCGTCCGCCTTCCTCGCCTACACCCCTCACCGCCGTCTCGTTGCCACTGGTCGAAGCCGGTTCGTCTTTGCCCTCTGGATCGCGTTGATCCCCGCGGTGGCCTCGGTCTTCACGGCGATACCCTTCTTCCTGCCCGACAGTGAGGCACTGGTGCTGCCCGGGCTTCCGCTCGTCGTGGTGATGTTCCTGGCCACCCTGGCGGCCGCTCCCGGCACTACAAACGTCGTCAGCCCCGAGTACGAGCGCACCACGGACTGGCCCTGGGGGCTGGTGGCGACCCTGTTGGTGATCCTCATCCTCCACCTTGCAATCTTTCAGGGGGGAGTCGCGATCGACCCGAGGACGTGGGGCGCCGGGTAGCCGTCATCACCGTCAGCGACGGGGTGTCGGCGGGGGTGCGGGAGGACACGTCGGGTCAGGCGTTGGAGGAGATGCTCATCGACCGCGGTTATGAGGTCACCCGGGCGCTGGTCCCCGACGAGGTGGAGAGGATCAGGATGGCCATCGAGGAGGCATGCCTGAGCTCCGAGCTCGTGCTCACAACGGGCGGGACAGGGTTCGGTCTGCGTGACGTGACCCCGGAGGCGACCGCGGGGATCCTCGAGCGAGAGGCGCCGGGCCTGGTGCACGTCATGCTCGCCCGAGGGCTGGAGGCGACGCCCATGGCCGCACTGACCAGAGCCCGAGCCGGCACGATCGGGTCTACGCTGGTGGTGAACCTGCCGGGCTCGCCCAAGGGTGCCGTGGAGAATCTGAACGCGATCGTCGACCTCGTCCCACATGCCCTTCAGCTGCTTGGTGGTGACAGCGAGCATCATTGAGGTATCGACTCAGCGGCAACTACCGTGCTGGCCGCTCGCTGACATCCCATCTGGAGGAGCATGAAGATCTCGCAGGAATTCGTGGTGGCGCGCCCGCCCGCCGACGTCTGGCGTCTCTTTCAGGACGTGCCCTCCGTCGCCCGGTGCCTGCCCGGTGCCGAGCTGATCGGGCAGGACGAGGACGGTTCGTATCAGGGCAATCTCTCGGTCAAGTTGGGTCCGATGACGGCGACGTTCGAGGGCAAAGCGACGATCGCCTCCAACGCGGCCAGCCACACGGCGACCATCGAGGGGAGGGGGGTCGACAAGAGAGGTGGTTCCCGGGGCCAGGTCGAAGTGGTCTACGCCATCTTCGGCGACCCCGGGGGCTCGAAAGTCACCGTCGACGCCGACGTGACTCTCTCTGGCCCCGCTGCCCAGTTCGGCCGGACCGGTCTTATCAATGAGATGTCGAAGCGGCTGATCGGCGAGTTCGTCTCGTGTCTCGAGGCCAAACTCGGGGCCAACTCCGCGGAGGAGGCCACCAACATCAGCGCCGGGGAGGTGAGGGGAATCTCCTTGTTCTTCTCGTCACTCTGGGCATGGCTCAAGAGGCTGTTCGGGGGATCGTCCGGGTGACGTCACGTCTCTCGGTGCTCGCCCTCGCGGGCGCCCTGCTCGTAGCGGCCTGTGGCGGGTCGGGCGGGGATGAGTCGATCTCGGGCCAGTACGTGGTCGTGCAGATGTACGACAACCGATTCCAGTACACCGAGATCCAGGTTCCGGTGGGCGGCACTGTCAACTGGGTCGGAGCAGGCCGGAACCCTCACAACGCCGTGGATGCCGAGGGTGCCTGGAGCACCGAGACCGCTTTCGGCAGCCTCGAGCAACTCGAGGGAGACGAGGCGGTACTCACCTATGACCAGCCCGGTCGGTATCTGTTCTTCTGTACGTTCCATGGTGATGCGGAAGGGAATGGCATGGCCGGCGTGCTGGTCGTCGGGGGCGGCTGACTTGCGCGCCGATTGGCGACCCTCGTTGCAGTCGCAGGACCGGCCATTGCCGCCTGCGCCGGCCCGCCCAAGGGGACGCCGAGCCCAGCCGCGATAGGTGACACCGGGATCGACTCACCGAGAGAGTGGACCGGGGTCACGAGGGCAGTCCCCGGCGAGTTCCCCACCTCCAGGCCGCCATCGACGCCGGTCTGCAGCGGGGCCGCCGTCTAGAGCTTGGTGATCTCGTCCCCGACCCCGAAACGTCCGCCTTCGACCACAAAGGCATAGACGCCGCGAAACCTGTTGGCCTTGCCCTCCCCGACGTTGGCGAAGCGGAGCGCTTCCTTGCCGAAACGAGCGGCGAACTTGGCGCAGCCGTTGTGAGACATCGATGAGATCTCGATGGTCGCTTCACCGACCCGAAGTCGAGTTCCCGGCGGCAGATTCCCGGTCGAGAGATTCAGGTCGACGTAGATCTGGTCGCCGGCTTTTGGCCATCGATTCCGATCCGCCATCGCCTCCGCCACCCTCGAGCTCATCAACGTCAGCTGGCTGGCAGTCGATGACGCGCCTCTCGACTTCCAGTTGTCGCCGACCAGACCCATGTCGGTATCGAGCTCCGCGGATTCGACTGTCTCCCGTTGGCCCTCGGCGGGGCGACGCACGATCAGCTCGATGGGCCCGGCGTCGAGTGGCGCCGCCAGAATCTCGGGCAGCATCGCCTCCAGCTCCGCAGTCGTCTTGTGCATGGGCATCAGTATGGCTTCGGGGTGGGGGGAAGCTCCACCCCTAGCTACTTCGTCGACGCCCTGCGCCGACCAATCCGGTGTTGTCGGGCTCGTCCTCGGGCATGATCTCGAGATGGGTGAGGGTGTGGTGATACCGGCAGAAGAGACAGAGATTCGAGAGGACTGTCTCACCGCCCTCCGACCAGGGCACGATGTGGTGGGCGTCACACCAGCGGGAGGATCGTTGGCATCCCGGCCAGGTGCAATGGCGGTCACGGGCTATGACGGCCCGGCGCAAGACCGCTGGGATGACTCGCGTCTTCCGGCCGACCTCCACGACCTCGGAGGAGGCAGCGAAGACGACTCTCGTGATCGAGGCATCACAGGCGAGCTGATCGATCGACTCGAGAGCGAGGACCTGACCGTCCTCGGTCTCGTGAAGACCGCCCGGTTTGCCATCGAGGGCGTCGAGATCGACGTGAACCGTGATGTGAGGTTTCTCCCCACCCACGATCGGGGTCTCGCACCCTCGAGATAGCTGCGGGCGAGGTCCTCGAGGGCGTCGGCCCTGCGCTGACCCGTGGTTCGAGATTCGTCGGGCGTCGGCGGAGGCATCAGCACGTCGAGCGCCGTGAGAAGGGTCTCGCCGGCCAGGCTCGGCAACTCGAACTCACCGGCGACCATGCCATTGGCTCGCCGGGTGACGTCGAAACGACGCCGAAGGAGCTGCTCTTGGAGATCGAGCCCGGGGCGATCCACTTCATGGGTCCAGTAGTCGAGGACTCGCTTGGTCTCAGCAACGCTGTCACCGACGATCTCGAGCAGAACCGTCTCCGCCTGCGGGTACTTGTCGGGGAGCCGGTCTGACGTCTTGAACATGAGATCGGCCTGATCGGTCGACAGGTCACGATGCTGCTATGCGGCAAATGTCGCTCTGTGCCTCAGGGCGGCGCGCGCCCGTTTCACGTAACGGTGGGCTCGACCGCCGGCCATGCCCAGCCGGTCCTTCAGATAGGCCACCGAGGTCGGATAGCCGAAGAGGTCGTGGTCGCCTTTGGCGTCGGCCACGGCGAGGGTCTCGGTGAACTGCACCTCGAGCTCGTGACGCGCAACCTCCAGCAGCATGAGATGGTCATCGCGCTCGTCGGCGGACGCCGAAGCCGGGTCATCCAGCCGAGGGATGATGATCGGAAGACGCTCTCCCCGTCCCATGCCACCAACCCTACGAGGGGGGTGTGACAGGAAATCGGGGATGCGGAGGTGGCTCGCCGCCGCTCAGGGACTTCCCAGCTCCTCGGCGACCTGGTCGACCCAACTGGCGCGACAGAGGTTGTCGAAGGCAGTCTCGACCGCTCCGTCGGGACTGGGTGAGGCATACGACGAGCTCCACCCGCCGGTCTGTTCGATCGAGTACTCGACTTCGGTCACCCCGTGCTCCTCCATACAGGTCTTCCAGCTCTCGAGCGCCTGCTCGAACTCCTCGAGTGTGACCACCCCGTCTTCGGTCACCGTGGCCTGGAACTCGAGCCCCTCGGGGTCGAGTGGCTCGTCGGGCATGTCTTGCGTGGTCGTGACCACCGGTGGGTCCTGATCATCCGGTCGGGTCTGATCTCCGACGCCGATCCACAGACCGGTCGGCCGCCCATCGACCAGAGCTCCGGTGATGTCGAGGATGTGCCGCCCTGTGGTCAACTCGAGCACCCAGTCGACGCCATCGGCGCTGGACCAGACATCACCAGTGTTGCTCGCCACCGCTAGCCGGTCCCCGACCGTCGTAGCGATCTGAAGGCCGAGCAGCATGTCGTCCTCGAATGGCGGGATGCCTGCGAATGCCCATGTCCGGCCGTCGCCGGAGCTAAGCAACGCCAGCACCGGTGTCTGGTCGGTTCGCTCGACCTCGACGATCGCCAGCCACCTGCTGCCCACGAACTCGACGGCGTCGATCCGAACAGTGCCCGGGCCCAGGTCGGCAGTCGGGTCGAGGGTTGCCGTGATCCAGTCGATGCCGTCTGTGGAAATGGAGATGACATCCTCGTCACGGAGCACGAGCCCGCCACGGGTTCCGTCGAGAAAGCCAGAAGTGCCGGTGACGGGGCCGGTGGGGATCTCGGTCCAGGTATCTCCGTTCTCGGACCGCCACAGCGTGGTGCCCTCGTCGAACACATCCCGTGACAAGGCGAAGAAGTATCCCCGTGTCGCCGTGATGTGCTGGATCGTCTCGTCGATCTCCTCGGGGAAATCGAGTTGAGTCCAGGTCAGCCCGTCTTCGGACCACCAGGCCACACGGCCGGCGCCGTCTTGGCCGTAGACGAGCCAACGATCCCGGGTGGCCAGCACCGACTCGATGAAGGCCGACTCACTGCCCGGGAGCTGAGATCGGGACCACGACTCACCGTCGGGGGAGAACCAGATCCCTTGCACCGCCGGCACGCCGAACGAGAGAAATCCTCCCGGTCCGGAAGCCACGTCATGGACGTCTCCCGTCACCTCCAGCCGCTTCCAGACGACACCACTCGGCGAAACCTCCTCGGACGGCCCGATGAGCCATCCGCCCGCCACCCCGGCAACCAGGACCAGCGCGGCCACTGCCGCACCCCAAACCGGACCGGGTACCCGACGTCCCCGCTTAGTTCGTTGCGCCATTGGACGGTCGGCCAGGGACACGTCGATGTCCCGGATCAGCGCATCCGAACCAACCGGAGTGCCCCGCGTCGCCATCCGTTCCAGAGCTTCGATATGCGTGCTCATCGCTCAGTCTCCTCGATCAACAGGTCGCGCAGGCGGGACCTCGCCCGGGATGCCCTCATCCGGACCCGGCCCGCATTCATCCCAACCAGGCCGGCCACCTCTTCGAAACCAAATCCCTCCACGTCGTGGAGATACAGAATCGCCCTGTCAACCGGCAGCAGTTGCGAGAGGTCGGCAAGGTCCGACGGATAGTGATCCATACCGCGATCCGGGGTGCCGATGCGTTGCATCGCCGATCGCCGCGCACCTCGGCTGCGCATCTCGGAGTTGATGTGATTCAGGATCGACCTGCGCAAATAGGCCGGTGGATCATCCAGCGACATGAGAGGCTTCCGGCTCAGCACCCTGACCAGCACCGAGTGCAGGACGTCGTCGGGATCCATGTCCCAGGGAGCCGCCACCGCCGCGAACCGGCGCAATGCGACATAGAAGGACTCGATGATCTCGGCATCACCGGCGTCGACTCCCACCTTCAAGGTCTCAGCACGTTCGGAGGTCCTTCACCTGTCATCTAAGTAGACGCACCACAGCCGACGTTTGCAACGGAGGCCTCTCTCCGCGGCTGAGACGTGCCGGGACAGGCCGGCAGATTTCAGGCGGCGGTCTCGGACGCTCTGGCGTCGCGTCGTTCCGCGGCGAGATGCTCGACCACATAGCCGGCGTCTCGGCCGACGGCGAGCAAGGTGTCCGACAGCAGAGAGTGGAGGAACTCTAGTGCGACGAAGTAGAGGCCGGGAACCTCGTCCACAACACCAGGAGGCAGGCGTAGTAGGTACGGGACACGGTCTCCTCGTCGACACCGAGGGCCTCGCAGAGACGCATGGTCGTCAGCGTGGCGTGGAGCCCGTGCTCGAAGGGGAATCCCATTCCGAGGTCGGTGGCCAGACACATCGCGGCGATCACCTCGGCAGCCCGCATGTGCTCGATCGGATTCGGCCCGGTCACCGTCACCTGGCCAACCGTAGTTTGCCGACACCTCGGGTAGGAGATGCAGACTCGGGGATGGAGCCAAGCAGAGAGAAGGGCTCCGAAGAGCCCTTCTCTCGTCGTATGAGGTTGCCCCTCAGTCCCCGAATGCCTCGGCGAAGGAGGCTCGGAACTCCGGTGTGCTCGGACCGCTGAAGCCGCAGTAGTTGACTTGGCCGTCGTACGCGGTGATCAGGTACTGCTCGCCGCTCTCGAACGGGATCCCGCCGATCAGTGCTTCCAGACCTTGTGGGGCGTCCAACAGCACGGTCTCGGCGTCGCCACCCTTGAACCAGTGGTCGACACTGAGCGTGACGTCGGAGCCGTCCACGGCGGTGACCGTCCCCTCGAACGCCATCGGCATCTTCGCCAGTTCCTCGACGGAGAACTGGATGCACATCGCCATCTGGTCCTCCCCGCCTGCGGTTAGGACCAGCGGTGCGGCGGCTGCCGGGTCCTCGCCGTTGCCACTGAGGGCGATCGCCCCGCCAACGGCCACGATCAACGCCAGTGCCGCCGCCGATGCGAACACCCAGCTCCGTCCCAGGGGCCGGTTTCTCTCTTCTCTCTCGATTGTCGGTGTGGACATGATTCCTTCCAATAGCTCTCGTGACGACTTGCTCGCCACGTCCTCGGTCGGCACACCGGAATGCATCGGATCGATTCGAGCCAGTCGGTCGCGGATCTCGTCATTCATTGGATTGCTCCTCGGTGTGTCTATCCCTCTCATGTCCGGTCAGGGATCGATCCTGTCGCGGCAGCGCGGCCGCGAGCTTCCTCTTCGCCCTGCTCAGTCTCGAGCTGACCGCATTGGGGCTGGTCTCGAGGACGAGGGCGATCTCGCGTGGCTCCAGCTGCTCCCATGCCCAGAGACGGAGGATCTCCTGGTCGGCCTCGGGCAGGGACGCCAGAGCTTCGGCCAGCTCAGGGTCGACGGCCTCGTCCGACGGATCGGGCACGACCGACATCGGCTCGGTCTCCAGGCGAGACACCAACCTCAGGTGACGTCGTCGGCCACGATGATGATTGGCCAGCACCCGTCGCGCTACCCCATAAGACCAGGGAAGCGCTCGGTCATCGGGGATGTCGTCCAGGCGCCGCCAGATGGTCAGCAGGGCCTCTGAGAGGAGATCGGCCGCGTCATCCGGCGAGACCCGTCGGCCGAGGTAACGCTGCAGGGGGTCGAAGATCTCTCCGACGAGATCCTCGAAGCGTTCACGACGGAAGCCCTCCGATGTCACGATTGTCTTGTGTCCGGCACGGTGGTGATCCTGTCATGCCTCACGGGGCGTCATCCCCTCGATCACCCAGGCCGTCAGATCCGGGCCCCCCTCGAACCCAACGACCACGTAGAGCCACTCGGGCTCGTTCGCACCGGCGACGTCGGTTGTCGACATTTGCGCCGTGCCGTTGGGATGGGAGTGGAAGACACCACCCAGCGTCCAACCATGCGACTCGGCATCGATGAGGGCCCGGTAATGGTCATCTGGTGGGACGGTGTACGAGTCTGGAGAGGAGTCCAGGTTGTCGGTCGGATAGACCTTGACGACTCGACCGGCGTCTACCGCGAGCAGGCCGCATGCCTCGTTGGGCAGTTGGTCGCGGCAGTGATCGATGATCTGGCGCCGAGCTTCTTCAGGCAGATGGACGGCAGGTCTCGTCATAGTCAATGATGGGCGGCGGCCGGTCTCGATCGCCACATGCCGGACAACCTGGATCACGGCTGACCGCGAGGCTGGCGAAGCCCTGCTCGAGCGCGTCATAGACGAGGAGCCGCCCGACCAGTGTCTCGCCCACGCCGAGCAGCACCTTGACGGCCTCCATTGCCTGGATCGAGCCGATCACGCCGGGGATCACACCGAGCACGCCTGCCTCGGCGCAGGAGGGCGCCAGATCCGGAGGGGGGGGCTCACGGTGAAGACATCGGTAACAGGGCCCGTTCCAGGGGTCGAAGACCGAGACCTGACCCTCGAACCGGAATATCGAGCCGTGGACGACGGGCACCCCGGTGTTGAGTGAGACATCGTTGACCAGGTACCTCGTGGGGAAGTTGTCGCCACCGTCGATGACGATGTCATAGCCCGACACGATCCGCTCGGCGTTGGCCGCCATCAGTCGGTCGCGATGGGTCTCGACCTTGATGTCGGGGTTGAGGGCACCGAGGGTTTCCCGGGCGGAGTCGACCTTGGCCATGCCGAGCCGATCGATGTTGTGAAGGACCTGACGCTGCAGGTTCGAGGCGTCGACCACATCGTCGTCGACCACCCCGATGGTGCCGACCCCGACGGCTGCGAGATAGAGGGCTGCAGGGGAGCCGAGCCCCCCGGCACCGACTATCAAGGCCCGGGAGGCGAGGAGCTTGAGCTGGCCGGCCTCACCGACCTCCGGCAGACGGACATGACGGGCATACCGCGCCTTTTGATCGCTGGTCAGCCCACCGGGGTCGCCCCACGGGAGGCCGGCGCTCTTCCAGGCCTCGAACCCACCAGAAAGGGAAGCCGTATTGTGATATCCCATGTCGAGGAGGGCCGCCACGGCGAGAGCCGAACGGGCGCCGCTCGAGCAGTAGAGGACGAGCTCGGTGGCAGGATCTGCCACCAGACCGGCGATATCACGCTCGAGGATCCCCCTCGGCAGCAGCAGAGCACCGGGTATCGCCCCCTGGTGCCACTCGTCGGGCTCTCTCACGTCGATGACGGTGATCTCGGTCAGCCGATCGTGTGATTGCTGCGGCGCGACCTCGTCGATCCGAGCTCTGGCAGCGGCGACGAGATCCCTGTAGCGCGGCATCAGTGGGCGTGGGCCGGGTCGATCGACTCAGGGTCGATCTGATATCGATCGAAGGCATCCGCCATCACTTCGGGCTTCATCCTGCCCGCCCTGACCAGCCCGCCGAGAGCTGCCGAGACGACATGCCCGGTGTCGACCTCGAAGAAGTGGCGCAGGGCACTACGGCTGTCGGACCTGCCGTAACCGTCGGTGCCCAGCGACATGTAGGGGCGGGTCACCCATTGGGCGACCTGATCGGGGACCATCTTCATGTAGTCGGTGACTGCCACGACCGGTCCGTCGGTGTCGGAGAGCAGCTTGGTGACCAGGGGTGTGCGCGGGCTGTCGGTGGCATGGAGGCGATTCCATCGCTCAACCTTGAGGGCCTGCTCGCGCAGCTTCTTGAACGAGGTGCCCGACCACAACTCGGCTCCCACTCCGTAGTGACTGGCCAACTCCTCCTGTGCCTGACGTGCGGCGAGGTTGGCGGTACCGGAGAAGATGATCGAGACATCGCTGTTGGTGCCGTCGGGGTTGGGAGCCCAACGGTAGAGACCGTCCATGATCCCCTGCTCGACCCCGTCGGGACGGGGCGGCTGCGCATAGTTCTCGTTGTAGAGGGTGAGGTAGTAGAAGACATCGTCGGGATCCGGTCCATACATCCGTTTTATTCCGCGTTGGATGATGGTGCCCAATTCGTAGGCGAATGCCGGGTCGTAGGCCTGGCAGACAGGGACCGTCGAGGCGAGGACGTGACTGTGTCCATCCTGGTGCTGGAGACCCTCCCCGGCCAGGGTGGTGCGACCGGCGGTCGCCCCGAGCAGGAATCCCCGGACCCGGGCGTCGCTGGCGTTCCAGATCAGATCGCCGACCCTTTGGAACCCGAACATCGAGTAGAAGATGAAGAAGGGGACCATCGGCACGTTCCGCGTGGCGTAGGACGTCCCGGCGGCGGTCCACGAGGCGAGGGAGCCTGCCTCCGTGATCCCCTCCTCGAGGATCTGGCCGTCCTGTGACTCGGCATAGGAGAGGAGCATGGAGGCATCAACCGGCTCGTAGAGCTGTCCCTGGGAGGCATAGATCTTGAGCTCCCGGAACAACGAGTCCATGCCGAAGGTGCGCGCCTCGTCGGGGACTATCGGCACCACGTGCTTGCCGAATCCCTCGGCGCGGGCCAGTGAGCGGAGCAGCCTGGTGAAGGCCGATGTCGTCGAGGCCTCCACCTTGCCGGACCCTGCCATCACCTCGGCGTAGGCCTCGTCTCCGGGCACGTCCAGTCTGGAGTCACGCACCACTCGCCGGGGCAGAGGGCCACCGAGCTCGTCACGACGCGCCATCAGGTAGTCGTGCTCTGGTGTCCCCGGGCCGGGCTTGAGGTAGGGAGGTTCCCGATCTCCTTCCAAGGCCTCGTCGGGGACCTCCTCCTCGAGATGAAGGGTCGCCCGCAAGCCGCGCAGCTGTTGATTGGTCAGCGACTTGATCTGATGGGTGGCGTTGCGACCTTCGACGTCCGGCCCGAGAGTCCAACCCTTGATGGTCTTGGCGAGGATGACCGTGGGCTTCCCGTTGTCGAGCTCGGTGGCGACCCTGTAGGCAGCGTAGATCTTGCGGAAGTCGAGACCCCCACGGCGCAAGGCCCAGATCTCGTCGTCGCTCATGTCGGTGACCAGCTCCTTGGCGCGCGGGTCCTTGCCGAAGAAGTGCTCACGGACGTAGGCGCCGTCTTCCGCCTTGTAGCGTTGGTACTCGCCGTCGACCGTGGTGTTCATCACATTGACGAGGGCGCCGTCGGTGTCCCTGGCCAGGAGTGCGTCCCATCCGCTGCCCCAGATGACCTTGATCACATTCCATCCTGCGCCCTTGAAGACCGCTTCGAGCTCGGTGATGATCTGGCCATTGCCCCGAACCGGACCGTCGAGACGCTGGAGGTTGCAGTTGATGACCCACATCAGGTTGTCGAGACGCTCCCGGGCGGCGAGTGAGATCGAGCCGAGGGTCTCGGGCTCGTCGACCTCGCCGTCGCCGATGAAGCACCACACCCGGGAGTTCGAAGTGTCGTCGAGGCCACGGTTCTGCAGGTACTTGTTGAAACGGGCGTGATAGATGGAGTTGATCGGGCCCAGCCCCATCGAGACGGTGGGGAACTCCCAGAAATCGGGCATCAGCCGAGGATGGGGGTACGAGGAGAGACCGTCACCCCCGATCTCGAAGCGGAAGTTGTCGAGATGCTTCTCCTCGAGCCTTCCCTCGAGATAGGCCCGGGCATAGGTGCCGGGTGCGGCGTGACCCTGGATGTAGACGTGGTCGCCGCCGCCGGGGGCGCCCTTGCCTCTGAAGAAGTGGTTGAAGCCGACCTCGTACAGGGTGGCCGAAGAGGCGAAGGTCGAGAGGTGCCCGCCGATCCCCTTCTCTCGATGGTTCGCCTTGACCACCATCACGGCCGCGTTCCACCTGATGAAGCGTCGGATCCGCCGCTCGATGTGCTCGTCACCCGGGTAGTCAGGCTGTTCCTCGAGGGGGATGGTGTTGATATACGGGGTGGTGACCGCGGCGGGAATGCCGAGCTGGGTCTCGTGGGCCCGTTCCAGGAGCTTGGCGAGTAGGAAGCGGGCCCTGACCGGTCCCTGCTCCTCGGCGACGGCGTCCAGTGAGTCGATCCACTCCTGTGTCTCTACCGGGTCGGTGTCCGGGATCTGGTGGATGTACTCATCGCCGATGGTCTCACCGAGCTCTGAAGGCATTACTCAAAGAGTATCGAGTATCCGCTGTTGGGTACAGAGACGAGCCTTCCTCGGACCGACCCGCCTACGTCACCACTGGGCCGTCCGGGCCGCATCCCGGTCGGGGGTCGATCGGCCCAACACCTCGTCGAGCCAGGGGCGCACGATCTCCACCAGACGTTCGGGTGCGTCGATCTGGGGGGTGTGCCCAGTGTCTTCCATGTGGACCAGACGCCAGTCGGGTCGCAGCGAGCACAGCCACGAGACTGAGTTAGGTGAGACGATCTGATCCCCCGCTCCCTGCACGACCAGGGTGGGAGCCCTTATCTCGCGGATCATCGACACGAGTCGCGACGGTCGTAAGAACAGCCTTCGAATCGACTTGCCGGTCATGGGGACGGCATCGGCCGACCAGGGGAGCCGGCGACGGGTCTCGACCACGCTCACGAAGGTGTCCACCAGCTCGGGTGGGATCTGCTCGGGCCGGTCCGTGATCCGCTGCAATGTCTGGTCGATCAGCTCCTGGCTGGTCAGCTTGCGCACGGTCCTACGGGTGTAGGCAGGCCCAACTCCCGGCAAGGCGCTGATGATCAAGTGTCGTGCGGTTGGCCAGTGGATGTGTGGGTCGGGCAGCCGTGGTGGCGTGGCGGGTGAGATCAGGACCAGGGCGTCGACCACTCGGGGATGGGATGACGCCACCATCTCGGAGAGCAGAGCCCCCAATGAGTTGCCGAAGAGGACTGCACTGTCTCCGAAATGGGCGATGAACTCGGTCACGGCGGCGCTCAACGTCTCGAGCGACCAATCGGGGCCGGGTGGACTGAGCCCGAATCCGGGCAGGTCGAGGGCGACGACTCGCCCCCCATCCACGAGACGCGGACCGACCAGGTCCCAGTTGGCCACCGAGCCTCCGAGCCCGTGCACCAACACGATCAGCCGACCCTCGCCGCCGTAGTCCTTCCAGTGGACCTGGCCCCGGGCAGTCCCGAGGTACTCACCCATGGAGGTCAGGCTAAATGAGGCCATCTCGTATGCTCGGGCCTGATGCGCGTGCTTCTCCTCTCCACCTATGAGCTGGGCCGTCAGCCGATCCATCTGGCCTCACCGGCCGCCGCCTTGCGACGCACCGGTCACCTGGTGCGGACGGCCGACCTCTCGGTGGACGACCTGAGGATGGCGGACCTGGACTGGGCGGAGAGGGTGGCCATCTCGGTCCCGATGCACACCGCAACCCGACTCGGCGATGACCTGGTCTCTGTGATCGAGGCATACCGGGCGGATCTCCCGGTGGCCACGTACGGGTTGTACGCCGGGGTGGGCGATGCTGATGTCGCGGGGCGTCTCGAAGGCGAGTACGAGCCTGGCCTGATCGACTGGGTCGACGACCCCGGTGATGGGGCCACCCGACGTCATGTCGGGCGTTCCGACTTCTCCACTCCGGAGCGGTACGACCTACCGGGTCTCGACCGGTACGCCCGACTCGAGCATGACGGCAAGGTGCTCCTGGTCGGCTCCGTCGAGGCCACACATGGGTGCAGGCACCGATGCCGCCATTGCCCGATACCAACCGTCTACGACGGCCGAATCAGGATCGTGCCGGCCGACGAGGTGTCGGCCGACATCGACAACCTGGTGGCGGCGGGGGCGCAGCACGTCACCTTCGGGGACCCGGATTTCCTCAATGCCCCGGCACACACCGTCTCGATCCTCGAACGGGCCCACCGGGCTCATCCGGATCTCACCTTCGACGTCACGGTCAAGGTCGAGCACATACTCGAGCATTCCGGCATCTGGCCCGACCTGGCGGATCTCGGTCTCTTGTTCGTAGTGAGCGCCTTCGAGAGCGTGGACGACGAGACGCTGCAGGTCCTGGACAAGGGTCATACCCGTGCCGACGCGGTCACTGCGATCGGCCTGACCCGCGCCGCGGGCATCCACCTGCGGCCCACCTGGCTCCCGTTCCTCCCCTGGTCGTCCCTGGACGACGTGGCCGACATCTTTGAGTTCATCGCCACCAACGACCTGGCGGGCGCCACCGACCCGGTGCAGTTGGCCATCAGGCTGCTCATACCGAGGGGGTCGCTGCTCGAGGAACACGCAGTTTTGGCCCCGTATCTCGTCGAGTACGACAGCAAGGCCCTCAGCTGGCTTTGGAGGTTCGAGGACCCCGAGGTGGAGGTCCTGCACAAGGAGCTGGAGGCGATCGCCGCCGAGGCCTCCGACTGCGGGCGTGAAACAGGGGCAACACTCGAGACCATGCGGATCTCGGCTGCCCGGATGACCGGGCGCGACCTGCCTCCGCTCCACGCGGCATCTCCCGTCCCGAGACTGACCGAGAGCTGGTTCTGCTGTGCGGAGCCGACAAGGACGCAAACCGTGCGGATCAAGCCTCGTTAGAGTCGCTCGGCGCCCGACATGAAGGAGAGCTGCGCTGACCGACATCCTCACCGCCGAATCGCTGGTCAAGCGGTTCAACGGGCTCACCGCGGTCAACGATGTGAGCTTCTCCATCGCCGAGGGGGAGACATTCGGGCTGCTCGGCCCAAATGGTGCCGGGAAGACGACCTCGATCTCGATGGTCTGTGGCCTGCTCGAGCCCGACGGCGGCCGGGTCATGGTCGCCGGGGAGACGATTTCGACCGGATCCACCAAAGGGAAAGCGGCCATAGGGCTGGTGCCCCAGGACCTCGCCATCTACCCGGATCTCAGTGGGCGGGAGAACCTCGTCTTCTTCGGCCGGCTCTACGGGCTTGACGGTGACGGGCTCGAGTCGAGGGTCGCTGAGATCCTCGACGTGGTGGGTTTGACCGATCGCAGGGACGATCTGACCAAGGAATACTCGGGGGGGATGAAACGCCGTCTCAACATCGGGATCGGGCTGCTCCATCGGCCCCGTCTGCTCATCCTGGATGAGCCGACCGTGGGTGTCGATCCCCAGTCGCGTAATGCCATCCTGGAGTCGGTTGAAGCGCTGTCGGGGGAGGGGATTGCCGTCCTCTACACCACCCACTACATGGAGGAGGCCGAGCGGCTCTGCGACCGGGTGGCGATCATCGACGAGGGCGAGATCAAGGCGGAAGGGACCCGGCGCGAGCTCGTCTCACTGGTGGGGGAGAAAGACCGGATCTCCATCGAGGGGAGCGGCAATCTGGGTGCCGCGGTCGACGCGGTCCGAGTCCTTCCGGGTGTGACCGGGGCATCGTCGTCGGAGCACCGAATCGAGATCCTCGCCGAGGATGCGTCGTCGATCCTGCCCGCCCTGCTCTCGGGTGTCTCCGAAGCTGGAGGCACGATCGCCGGCGTGGAGGTGGTGGAGCCAAACCTGGAGGCGGTCTTCTTGCACCTGACCGGCAAGGCGCTCCGGGACTGAGGTGGGCGCCGCCTTCCTCATCGCAGTCAAGGACCTGAAGCTCAGGTTCCGTGATCGCTCGGTCTTCATACTCGGCATCGTCGCTCCCCTCGCGTTGGCGTTCATCTTCAACGTGGTGTTCGGGCCGGCAGCTTCCGGGACCGGGCTCGGTCTCGAGTACGGGGTGGTGGATCTCGACCGGTCCGAGATCTCCACCGCGTTCGTAGAGATCCTCGAGGACGCGGAACGACGGGAGGTTCTCACCGTCGAGAGTCACGCGACCCGTGCCGACGCCGATGAAGCCATCGCAGGCGGGGACATCGACGCCTACTTCCTGATCCCCGAGGGGCTGGGTCAGGCGGTCATGACCAATCTTTCGGCCATTGTGGATGTGGTCGGCGACATCGACGCACCGACGTCGACTCAGATCGCCGCCTCGTTCGCCGAGCAGTTCTCGGCCGGTGTGGCCGCATCACAGGTGGCGGTGGCGACCACGGCTCAGGTGGCCGGGGCCCAGATCACCCCCGAGTTCATCGCCTCCCTCGGTCAGGATCCGGCCCGGGCGGCCTCGTCCTTCACCCTCAGTGATCAGACGGCGCAAACCCGTCAGCTCGATGCGACCACCTTCTTCTCGGCTGGGATGGCCGCGTTCTTCCTCTTCTTCACGGTCCAATTCGGGGTGCTGGGGTTGCTCGAGGAGGAGCGGGAAGGCACGCTGGCGCGTCTCTTCGCAGCTCCGATATCCCGTCTCTCGGTGATCGGAGGGAAGGCGATCCTCTCCTTCGCCATCGGGGTCATGTCGATGGGGGTCCTCGTCGTGGCCACGTCACTGCTCCCGGGGCTCGGGGCCGACTGGGGTGCCCCGCTCGGCGTCGCCGTCCTCGTGATGGCTGGAGTTCTCTCGGCGGTCGGGATCATGGGCTTGGTGTCGTCGATGGCGAGGACACCGGAAACCGCCGGCAACCTGGGCTCGATCATCGCAGTGATCCTCGCCATGCTCGGTGGGGCCTTCTTCCCGATCGGGGCAGCAGGCGGACTGCTTTCCCGGCTGACCTATGTGACGCCTCATGCCTGGTTCCTGAGAGGGCTGGGAGATCTCGCCGGCGAGGCAGCGTGGTCGGAGGCGTTGCCCGCTGCCGGGGCAATGATGGGCTTCGCATTGGTCACCGGGGTGACCGCCTGGTTCCTGTTGAGGCGGCGGTGGGCGCGATGAAGGCACTCACCATCGGGCTGGTCAATCTGAGGCGGATGCTCAGGGAGAGATCGAACATCTTCTTCGTCTTCATCTTCCCGATCGCAATCGTGCTCCTCGTGGGTATCCAGTTCGGATCGGCGTCTGCCCCAGGTGTGGGGCTGCATCAAGCCGACGACGACCTCCTCGCCGCCGAGATCGCGAACCGCTTGCAGAGCGACGACTCGATCGAGATCACGTCATACGAGGACGAGGAGGACCTGACCCGCGCCGTGGAGCAGGGCTCGATCACGGCGGGTTTACTGCTCCCGGAGGGGATGGAGGAGGTCGCCGCCTCCGGTGAAGTCGTTGAGATCGGGTACCTGGCCCGGCCGGACGGGAGTGGGTCCCAGCTCCAAGCGCTGGTCAGTTCGACGATCACCGAGGTGATGGCCCCGGTGGGAGCCGCCCAGTTCGCCGCGGAGGAGACCAATGCGTCGTTCCAGTCGACACTCGCCGTCGCCGAGGAGCTGGCCAATCAGGTCCGACCCATCGATGTCGAGGTCACCTCGGTGGGTGAGGCGCTCTTCCCGGAGACGCTGGGTCAGTTCGACCTGGGAGCGTCCTCTCAGCTGGTCCTGTTCGTCTTCCTCACCGCCCTGGCCGGCTCGTCGGCACTGATCCTCACCCGACAGCTCGGGATCAGTCGGCGAATGCTGGCGACCCCGACGTCGGTGGGCACCATCGTCGTCGGGGAGTCATTGGGCCGTTTCGGGACAGCCCTGGTTCAGGGTCTCTACATCATGGTCTTGACCCTGATCGTCTTCGGGGTCAACTGGGGCGACCCCGTCGGTGCCATCTCGATAATCGTGGTCTTTTCCGCGGTCGGCGCCGGTGCCGGGATGCTGATGGGCGCAGTCTTCAGCAACGACCAGCAAGCCGCGGGCGTAGGCGTGGTCCTCTCGCTGGGGCTGGCCGCGCTGGGCGGGGCGATGTTCCCGATAGAGCTCTTCTCACCGACGATGCAGATCGTGGCGCACGTCACGCCACATGCATGGGCACTCGATGGGTTCGCCGAGCTGGTGAGGAGGGGCGGCAACACGCTGGACATCCTTCCCGAGCTGGGGATATTGACTATGTATGCGGTGGGATTGCTGGCTCTCGCCGGTTGGCGGCTGCGTGTGGCCATCACCAGACCGTGATGGTTGAATGAGCCGGTGCGCGTATTGGGTCGCCTCCTCGGATGGCTGGGTTGGGTCTCGGTGCTGGCCGGCATATTCGGTCAGGATGTCCCCAGTTTCATTGTCGTACCGGGGTTCTTCCTAGTGTTCCTGGGAAGGCTGCTGCGCAGCCGCGCTCGCACCGAGCCGGTGGATCTCGAGGACCTCTCTGTGCAGCAGCCACCCGATCGTCCTCTGAACACCGATCGGCGTCCCACACCTCCCCTCTTCCCTAGCCGATCACCTGATTACGAGACGCCGTCTCCCCATCGCAGTCAGCCGGAGCAGAGGGTGGATCCGGTCCATGGAGGCATGAGCGAGCGCAACGTGTTGCTGGAGCAGGTCCTGGCCCCGGCTACCGAGGCCGCTGCCGAGAGTGATGAAACCGATCAGATCCCGGATCCGACCCCGGTTCCCGATCTGGACCACACCCCGATGACATCGGAAGAGATGATCGCCCGTGCGCGGGAGAGGTTCTACCGCAAGGGATAGTTAGTCAGTCACTGGAGCCCGCGTGCAGCCAGGGCGCGTGTCTCCCTGATCTCCTCGGCGAACCGGGCTCGACGCTCGGCCACCTCCGGGCCAGGGTCCAGCAGACCCCGGTTGTGGGCCAGCCCCAGCGCGGACTTGAATAAGACCTGGCTGGCGCTCTCCCCCGAGATGAGCCGCTCCTCGATGCTGTAGAGACGGGCCCGGTCGAGACATCGCTGGAGGAATCGCTTCTCGTCGAACGGCTTGCCCAGTGACTCCAACTCGTCGCCGACGATCTGATAGGAGTCGAGAAAGGGGAGGAGCGCCCAGTGCGCCACCGGCTCGCCCAGCTTGGCGAGAACTTCGATGGGGCCAGCCGAGTCGAGGTTGGACTCCCAGGCGGGAGCGTCGACTTCGATGTCGTCCACCACCTCGTCGAGGAACTCATCCCTCTCAGGGAAGAAGAACTCGAATTTCATCAGATCGCGCAGCTCCAGCATGCGCAGCTTGACTCGCTCGGGATCGCGGGCCTCCTCGTCGATGAGCGACGCTATGGCGATCTCGGCGATCGACCGGTTCACGAAGTAATGGACAATGACATTGCGGTAATAAGAGAGCCGGATCATCTGGTCGTCGTCGAGCCAGAAGACGCGGCGGTCGACTGCCTCGTGGCTGGATACGTTCCCGTGCTCGGCGAGCCAGTCGAGGATCCGGGTGACACTCGAGGAGTCAACGTTCTCGATCGGCTCGGTGACCGTGAGCCCCCGCGCCCTGACGAAGTCGGCGAGCAACCGACATCGCTCGGCCAGCACCTCGGCAGTGGCCGCCTTGCCGCGCGCGGCCAGCAGGGCGATCGAGACCACTGCCACTGGAGTGATCGGGGTGACCCGCCCTATGCGGTACATGACCTGGAATGCCAGCTTCTGCAGACCCAGGGACGTCTCGCCGCTCTCGTCGATCGAGCTCACCACCGCTGCCACCGACACCGGCTCAGCAATACGGATGTAGATGTTGCCGTACCGCCTGCGCAGTGATCTCACCGCCTTGACCAGCCAGGTGACCGACTCACGCTCCTTGCCCCGCCCCTGTGCCTCCCGGGCGTAGCCGGGGACGTCCTGGATCTGGTCGTAGGTGATGGAAACAGGGATCAAGAGGATGTCCTCGCACTTTCCCCGTCGCTGTGCGTCGACTACGTAACTGAGAAGCCCGAACCTGGGCGGGTTGAGCTTCCCGGATCGGGAACGCCCTCCCTCCAGGTACCACTCGAGAGGAAACCGCTTCTCGACGAGATAGTCGATGTAGGCCCGCAAGACCAGCTTGTAGAGCTGGTTGTCGCGGAAAGAGCGCCGGATGAAGAACACCCCAGTGCGCCGGAGCAGAGGCCCGATCGGGAAGAAGTCGAGGTTGATCCCGCCGGCGGTGTGATTGGGCGGCAGATCGTTCTCCCAGAGCATGAACTGGAGGCTCAGTCGGTCCAGGTTGGAGCGGTGTGAGGGGAGGAACACGATCGGGTGCTCGGAGCCGAGCGAGGCGATGTGGCCGACCTCCTCCTGGGAATAGCGGATGCCGGCGTATCCCTGCCGATAGAGGGTGTGGATGCCGTTGGCGATGAGATCGATCACATACGGGCTGTGGGTGGCGGCGATCTCCCTGAGATAGCGCTCCGCGGACTGCTTCACCTTGCCGGGGTCGAGGTGGGACTCTCGGGCATGTTCCTCGAGCATCTCGACGAACTCGCCGCGGGAGAGGATGGCCTCGGGCACGAATCGCGGGATCTTGTAGCGATTGCCACGAAGCTCGCGCTCGGCCTTGTCCAGGGTCCGCCAGGCGCGTCTGGTGATGAACGGTCCGAGCCCGTCCACCTCGCCCGAGAGATCGTGGGCGTTTCGCAATGTCTCGAGAGAGGCCCCGGTGGAGGCGATCAGCCTGACCCGGCTCGGGTGGAAGGACCGGATCACCCGGGCTCTGAGACCGTAGGGATCGCGGGCGTCGCCCGGCTTGAACACATCCGACCACCCGACGGAGCGACGGCCGTGCTTCTCCGGTGCCATCCACACCACTCGGGTCGGGATCAGGAAGACGTCGTCACCACGATCGAGCAATGAATCCAACTCGTCGGTCTTCCAGGCGCGCCGACGGCGGGACGACTTGATCCTCACCGTCTCCGGGGAGCTGCCCAACTGAGTCTCCAACCACTCGTCCAGCAGCTTGGCCTCGTACGCCGACGCCGCGTCGAGCAGGAAGACGACGTGGGCTCCCTTCGGGGCGATCGGCAACCCGGCTTCGGCCGATGGGCGGCGGGACACCGATCCACTCTATGCGGATGCCACAATCCATCATGTGCGAGTCGTGTGCCAGCGGGTCAGCTCGGCGTCTGTGTGGGTGGACAATCGGGTCATCGCCGCCATCGAGGGAGGCTTGTTCCTCCTGGTCGGCATCGCCGCCTCCGATGACGAGAAGGATGTGCGGGCGGCGGTGGACAAGATCGTCGGCCTGCGGGTGTTCGCCGACTCCGAGGGAAAGATGAACCTCTCGGTGGGTGAGGTCGGGGGGGAGATCCTCGTGGTCAGTCAGTTCACGCTTCTGGGCGACGTCCGACGGGGCAGAAGACCATCGTTCACCGCGGCCGCAGCCCCGGAGGTGGCGAAACCGCTCATCGATCGCATGGTGGAGGCATTCCGGGAGTCCGGGGTCCCCACGCGTCAGGGCCGGTTCGGCGCCCGGATGCAGGTGGAGTCGGTCAATGACGGCCCGGTGACACTGATTCTCGAGATCGGGAACGCCACCGTGGGTTGAGTGGTGAGTCCCGCCAATGCTTGTAGGAGAGCAGGGCGGCGAGGCCCCAGGCGAAGACGACCAACAGGATGTCCGGGGACGTTCCTCCAGTGGGGAGTTCATAGGCGACCCACACGACGCTCAGGACGATCATCC
>Ga0299907_10000145_pt1 | contig 28772 bp, 25 predicted proteins | sample RVTome_16_FD_198680 | JGI IMG/M metagenome (GOLD analysis project Ga0299907, IMG submission 198680) | Soil microbial communities from uranium-contaminated site in the Upper Colorado River Basin, Wyoming, United States - RVT152D67 (version 2) ...
CCATTGGGGCCAACGATGGCGAGAATCTCGCCATCGTCGACCCTCATGGTTACCTTGTCGACAGCCGGTAGGCCACCATACGACTTCTCGACCTCGTCGAGCTCGAGAAGCGACATTTGATCGCTTATGGCTGGAAGGGCTCGAGCGGCTCGGACTGGCTCAGCAGTTCGAACCACCAGTCACCGGCTTCGTTCAAGCCTTCAGGTGCCGGTCCTTCATTGATCAGGGTCAGGATCGGCTGGGCGGCTGCCAGTTCTCCCCACTCGGTCCAACTCATCGTGTGGGCATAGCCCTCCAGCTCGTAAGACTGGCCGTGCAGGTACTCGGAAATGGCCGCCGGATCATCACCGACATTGGCAACGGCATCGGCGACCATGGTCACGATCCCGAAGCCAGCGACAGCGTCGTCGGACATGAGCTCATTGTCGGAGAATGCCAGGTAGCGCGCAGCAAGAGCCTGGTAGCTATCACTGAAGTAGTCGGCGCAGGAGAAGTCGGAATACCGACCGATGGCCAGATCCGCCAAGCCTCCGACTACCAATGCAGGTGGCGTCCAGGCACCGGTCACGGGCACATCGCCGACCAGGTCTGCCGAAAGCGAGACGATTGCCGAGTTCCCTGGCGGGTGACCCGTTGCGATGACCATCTCGGCTCCGGCATCAGCAATGGCACGCACAAATGGCGTGAAGTCGGTGTCCGGGGGGACGGGTGCAACCTGGATCTCTCCGTAGTCGACCGTGGATCCTTCGAACGTGTTCTCCACCGATGCCTTGACGGCCTGACCCCAGGCGTAGTCGGCGACGATGACCCCGACGTTCGTGATCCCCTGCTCCTCGGCATATTGGAGAATGGGCGCCGCGACCATCGGAGCAGCGGGCAGGCAGGTGCGGAACACATATCGGCTGTCCGCGGTCAGCGCGGCCTCCGTCCCGGACTTCACCAGGAAAGTAGGTGTCTGCAGCTCCTCAGCAACCGGCGATACCGCCGCGCCAACGGTGCTTGAGATGATGCCGCCGACAGCAACTACGCCTTCCTCGACAAGCCGCTCGAACCCGGTGACACCAACGTCGGCGTCGTTCTCCGAATCCTGTATGACTATTTCGATCATGCGACCGTTCACGCCGCCTGCAGCGTTGATTTCCTCAGCCGCCAGGGCCATCCCGTCTTGTACCTGAACTCCCCAAGGGGTGAAGGTCACGGACAGGTCGGTGAGCATCCCGATCTTGATCGGCTCCCCGGTTGCGGCAGTGGTTGTCGTATCGCCGCCAGCTGTTGTGCTCGTGTCACCTGATGTCGTCACGGTATCCCCGGACGTTGTCGTGGTGCCGCCGGTGTCGCCTCCACATGCCGCCAGTACCAAGGCGAGGGCTGTCACCAGCGCCAGTGACGTCAATGTCGAACGTTTCCTCATGGTTCTCCTCTGGTTTCTTTATCTTCTATGCGGATGTCGTCTCTCTTGCGATCGACGACTGGTTTCAGCAAACGGGCGTTGTCCACCAACAGCAGCGGAATCGCCGCCGTCTCCTTCCTACGCCTGACGAACAAATGTGCGTTGTCCGGACACAGCGTTGGAGTGTACGCGGGCAACACCCGGGTGGGCCAGTGATAACGCGGACGCGGGGACAAGCTCATTAGAAAAGTTCACCGAAGCTTGAAACGCTGGATCTTGCCGGTGGCGGTACGGGGGAAATCATCAACGAACTCCACCACGTGGGGGTACTGGTACCTCAACAGAGCTTCTTTGCACCATTCCTGAAGCTCTACCACGAGAGTGTCCGTGGGCTCCTGGCCAGAACGGAGAATGATCGCGGCTTTGATTCGAGAGAGGCCATCGTTTCGAACCGCGACCACAGCTGCCTCGTGAACGGCAGCGTGCTCCATGAGACGATTCTCAATCTCGATAGGGCTGACCCAGAGACCACCGATCTTCATCATGTCGTCGACCCGGCCCTCATAGACGTAATAGCCACCCTCGTCCCGGTGATATCTGTCACCCGAGGCGAACCATCCGCCTGAAAGCTTCTCCCTTGTTCGGCCGCTCTGATGCCAGTAGTGAGCAAGCGCGCTCGGTCCTCGAACCCACAACTCGCCGGGTTCCCCCTCCGGGGCAACCTTGCCGGTCTCGTCGCGCAGCTCGAGCTCATAACCGTCGACCGCGATTCCGGAGGTCCCCGGTCTGACGGCCCCAGCTCGGTTGGAGCAGTAGATGTGAAGCATCTCGGTGGAACCAAGCCCGTCGAGGATCTCTATCCCGGTTCGTTGGTGAAACTGCCTCCAGGTTTCAGGAGGCAGGGGCTCGGCCGCTGAAACCCCGAGACGAACCGACGACCAATCAGTGTCCCCGAAAGATGGATGGGCAAGGATGGCGGCGTATAACGCCGGAACCGAGAAGTAGACGGTGGGCGAATGCGAGCCGACTCTTTCCAGGAGCTTGTCCGGCGAAGGTGGCCCTACGGAGTAGACGGCAGTCGCCCCGACCGACAACGGGAAGGTGAGGTTGTTGCCAAGGCCGTAGGCATGGAACATCTTGGTACTAGAAAATACGACGTCCTCGTCGGTGAGCCCGAGCGTCGGTTGGGCATAGTGCTCGCATGTCGCCTGCACATCTGCGTGACTGTGGACAACACCTTTCGGTGGCCCGGTCGAACCCGAGCTGTAAAGCCAGAACGCCACGTCGTCGGGATGAGTGACTACCGGGTCCAGTTCCCGTTCTCCGTCGACGAGCCATGAGTCGAATGAGTCGGCCTCTCCCGGATCGCCGTTGGCGACGACGAGCCTCACGTTTGGCCGGTTTGCCACTTCGGGACCGACCTTTTCCAAGAACGCCGCGTCGACGATCGCAGCCACTGCATACGAGTCGTCGAGGAAGTAGCCGAAATCCTGAGGACGAGCCAGGAAGTTGACAGGAATCGGGACCGCACCGATCCGCATCGCTCCGAGAAACGCGGCGGGAAAAGCGGGGGTGTCGTCCAACACCAGAAGAATCCTCTCCTCGCGGTGCAGGCCGAGGTCCTTCAATCGCGAGGCGACATTACAGACAGCGGTATACAAATCGCCGAAGGTGAGCTCGCGGTCGTCGGCGGTTATTACGGCGGTCTTCCGCTCACGCCCGGCTTCCAGATTGGCGTCGATGAGAGTGCTGACGTTCGGAGTGGTATGCATCGAGCTTGTCCGCATGGGCGTTGGGCCACCGTCCAGTTCCTTCGGCGACTCTATACGAAAGTCCGTTCGGCTCGCCGCGGCGTCGGGAGGATTGCGATCAATCACGACACAACGGACCGGAGACGATCACGGGATCTTCACGTATTCGTAGTCGGCGGGCTTTTGGTCGATGCCGCGGGTCGGCGGAGCGATCCATAGTGCGAACTCCCCCGGAGTCTGATAATGCGGCTCCATGACTTCCTCGATGAACGCCCGATCATCGCTCGTCGGCAACCACTCGTGCCGTCGTCGCTCCCACTCTGGCTGTGGCAGAACGATGCCGTCGGCGCTCACGTTGAGAGCGCCGAACTCACCGATGGCTCGGTTGAACGCAACGTGCGGCAACCTGATCTCGAAGTCGATACCGTGGTCGGCGATCTCCCGGTTCCACCTCGAGATGCCACCCAGACAGTCCTCCATGAAGTCATCCCTGAGTCGCGCATTGAGCGCATTCAGGGCAGGAACCTCTACCTGCTGCAACTCCTCACCGACCAGCTTCATCACCGGATATGTGTCGTTTCGGAGCTGGTGGTCGTCTCTGAGCCTGTCCTCATGAAATCTCCCCTTGAGGCCTGAGTTGAAGAAGTTCGCTGCATTGGTCGACTCTTCCGATCCGAACAGGTCCAGCGTCAGCGAGTAGTGCAGGTTCGTCTTCCGTTGGATGGTCGGCAGGTCGATAACTCCTAGTTTGCGCACCGCCTCGGTGTCATACGGATCGTCAATGCCTGCTTCGGACATTGCCCGCGACGTCGCCTCGACGATCCGCTTGACCCCGGTGTACCCCACGAACATGTGGTGAGCCTCTTCGGCAAGCATGAACCGGCAGGTCCTCGAGAGCGGGTCGAATCCCGACTGTGCCAGCGCTTCCAGCTGCATCTTCCCGTCCCGGTCGGTGAAGTAAGTGAACATGAAAAAGGAGAGCCAGTCGGGTGTCTTCTCGTTGAACGCTCCCAGCATCCTCGGCTGTTCTTCGCTCCCCGACTGGCGTCGCAAGAGATCGTTGGCCTCCTCCCGACCATCCCGGCCGAAGTACTTCTGCAGGAGATACACCATTGCCCAAAGGTGTCGACCCTCTTCGACGTTGACCTGGAAGAGGTTCCTCAGGTCGTAATTGGATGGGGCGATATTTCCCAGGTGGCGTTGCTGCTCAACCGAGGCCGGCTCGGTATCGCCCTGGATGACGATAAGCCGGCGCAACATCGCCCGGTACTCGCCGGGTACCTGTTGCCAAACAGGCTCGCCGACATGCTCACCAAAAGGAATTCGCCGGTCCGGCTCGTCGGGTGCAAGCAGAATGCCCCACCTGTAATCGGGCATTTTCACGTAGGCGAACTTTGCCCAGCCCTCCTTCTCGACGCTGATCGCCGTCCGCAGATAGACGTCGGCCAACTGAAAACCTTCCGGGCCCATCGACATCCACCAGTCGATGTAGCCGGGGTGCCACGTCTCGAGCGCCCGTAACAGTTTGGGATCGTCGGCCAAGCCGACGTTGTTCGGTATCAGGGCGCCATAGTCGACGTCTTGCCAACCCATCACACTCTCCTGTGGTCGTAATCGGGACGGATTCCTGTTCCGTACCTGCGAAGGGCACCGGTCTCCCCTGAAGCATTGGGTCGTTGGAACACCCAGTTCTGCCAAGCGGTGAGCCGGCCGAAGATCTTGGTCTCCATCGTCTCCGGGCCGGGGAATCTCAGGTTCGCCTCGAGCCCGGTGAGGCCATCAGGCGAGAAGGCTGCTCTCTCTTCGTGGACGATCCTCAACTCGTCTTCCCAGTCGATGTCATCCATCGCATCGGTCACGAGGCCGGCTGAATCCGCCTCCTCGGCTGTCGACTGACGGCCAATCTCGGCCTTGGCCCTGGCAAGACCCTCACTATCGCCCCAGAATCTGGCTTCGAGGCGGGATAGCCCGTTTGCCATGGGATAGCCGTGGATATTGGCGTCGGTAAGAGCGAGACGAGCCTCGTAGCCACCCTCTCCAGCCCAGGTTCCCATCAGCATGTAGGACCTGTCGGCAGCAAGAACAAGCTCGGCGAGAAGCCCAGCGAAACAGCTGCCGGGTTCGACGAGCGTAATGACGGTCCGCGCGGTCATATCGACCCGGCGGAGGACCCGTCCCCAATGAAACAGAACTTCACGGACAAACCAATGATCGGCCATCGAGAGGAGGAAGGCGTCGTAATCGAGAACCATGTCGATATCTCCTCGAGAATGGATGTCGAGAGTGCCGATCTCGAGCTCATTGACGCGGAGGTGGAGGATCGCGTCGTCCAGTTCACGTGCCAGCCGCAACGGCCAGAACTTGGCTCCGCTGGCAACAGCTTCGTCACCGTCCACAGGGACCGACCCTTCGGGTCCCCTGATCTCGAGCGACGCCACCCGCTTCGAGCGATCGATGCTCACAGTCACCAATGAATAGACGATCTCATCGTCTCCGATCTGTCGATCGAGCTCCGGCAAGGTCACCCCGGTTCCATCGGCTGGGCGATCGCTGGTCGCGGCAAGCGCCCGAGCGCGCTCGGCGACGGTGGCGACAAACGAGGAGGCTGGAACCAGCTCGTCGACGAGACGCCACTCCAGTGCTTTCTGCCCTTTCATCCCCTCTTCGAGGGTGCAAAAGACGTCGGCCCGGTCGCGGCGGACGTGGCGCTTGTCGGTGAGACGGGTCAGACCTCCGGTGCCGGGGAGTACCCCGAGCAAGGGAACTTCGGGTAGCGAGACTGCCGCATTCCTGTCGTCGATCAGCATGATGTGGTCGGCGGCAAGAGCCAATTCGTACCCGCCACCTGCGGCGTTACCACCCAGGGCCGCCAGGTAGCTTTGGCCAGAGTTAGCGGTTGCGTCCTCGATCGCCATCCGCGTCTCGTTGGTGAACTTGCAGAAATTGACCTTCAGCGGATGTGGCGCCGAGGCGAGCATCCCGATGTTGGCGCCAGCGCAGAACATTCGATCCAGAAGAGAGCCGATGACCACGGCTCCGACCTCAGGATGCTCATAGCGGAGACGCTGCACGGCATCGGCGAGTTCGATGTCCACCCCGAGATCGTAGGAATTGAGCTTGAGCTCATACCCGGGGTTGATCCCGCCACCCGGGTCGACGGCCATGTCGAGGTAGGCGACGCGATCGTCGATCCTGAGCTTCCAGTGCCGATACTCATCGGGGTGAGTCTGGAAGTCGATCATCACTCGATCTTATCCTGACCGGCCGGTCAGGATCAAGTGGTTGACCGGGATTCTCAAGAAAGACCCAACGAAGTTACGCTCGTTGCATGCACGATGTGCTGACTTCCGAGCGCAGTTCGCGCGAGATCGAGATCATCCGGTCGGCTTACCGAACAATGGCGCGACGCGGGTCACATCGTATGTCGCTGCAGGACGTCGCCGACGAAGCCGGAGTCTCCAAGGCCCTCCTCCTCTATCACTTCGGGACCAAGGATGCGCTTCTGTTTTCGGCGATGAAGTGGGCTTTGGAGCGGACGGCGCAACGGATCCGCGACAAGCTCGATCCTGGGGCCAGTCCCAACGAGCAGATCGCCGCGCTCATCGACGCGGTCTTCATCGAACCCGAGGCCAACCGCGACTTCTATCTCTTCTACCTCGATTTGATCGAGCATGCCGGAAGAGCGCCGGGTTTCGGAGGCCTGTCGACGATGCTCGAGGAGATCATCAATGGCCTCTACAGAGAGGTGATCGCCAGCGGCGTCCAGGACGGGAAATTCAATGTCCCCGACCCCGATGTGGCGGCGCGACACATGCGAGCCCTGATCGAAGGCACCTTCCTGCAGTGGATACAGACCGACGACTGGATGGACAACCATCACCTTTGGAAGGAGCAGTGTCAGCAAGCCCTTTTGCGGCTCCTCGGAGCAGGCGAGGCCAGTGCCGGCTGATCTGCTCGACCATGTCAGCCGGTGAGCGCAACCCGAAGGTGGTCGGGCCAACTCCGCTTCTTTCCGGAATCCCGGTCGGTGAGCACCGCGATCATCCGTCCTCTGACCACCACCTTGGAGTCGACCGTGACCTCGATGTCATAGGTGACGGAAGTGTCTCCCAGATCGGCGACGCTGAGCGTGATGTCCACTTCGTCGTCGAAGCGGAGCGAGTCACTGAAGTCGAACTCGGTGCGGACTCTGGGGGTGGCGCCGAAGGTCTCGTCGATGATCCCCAGCTCGCGGTGCAGCTCGGCCTCGGCTTCCTCTGCCCATCTGGTCGCCAAGGAGTGATGCCAGATCCCGGCAGCATCGGTATCAATCCACTGGACTCTTCGCCGTATCGTCACTGAGCGCATCAGTCCAGCCTCGAGATGAAGTCGATCACAGCCGGGACCACCAGGTCAGGGTGCGACAGATGGGGTGAGTGCTCGGCGTCCGGCACCATGAGCCTTTCGGCGGTGGAGGCCAGACGTGTGTCGATAGCGTCGAGCTGATCGACGGTCCCGTACTCGTCGGCGTCACCCTGGATCAAGAGCGTCGGGCAACGGAGACCAGTGGCGAAGTCGGAGATGTCCCATTTGTGAAACTCATCACTGAGCCAAATGTCGGCCCATCCGCGAAAGGTCGTCTTCGGCTCGACGTGGTATTTGGCCATCTTCTCCGGCATCTCCGATCTCGGGAAGTCGTCGTTGAGCGAGGATATCGATGCGATGCCTGCTGGCTCGACGAACACGTGAGGGGCGATGAGCACCAAACCGTTGACCGGGTGACCGGAACCGGCATAGATGAGAGCGATGGAGGCGCCATCGGAGTGACCGATGAGAATCGGAGGCTCGTCGAAGTGACGCTCCACGATCCAGGGCAGCGTCTCGATCGCTTCGATGTGCATGTAGTCGGGCTTCCGCGGTTCAGTCAGTGGACTCGACCATCCATTCCCGTACCTGGAGTAGACGAGCCCCATATGACCGGACCCTGCGACCACGTCCTCGGGGAAGTCTCGCCAGAGTTCGACACTTCCGAGACCTTCGTGCAGAAACACCAGAGGCGGACCTGAGAGGTCACTGCCCAGGCGACGGACCTGGAGCCTCTTCCCGGCGACGTCGACGAACTCCCCGGTGGGGGGCATCGAATACGGGTTGGGCGAGGGCGGGACCTCGAGATGGTTCTCTGTTGGCGGGAACTGCTCCATGGCTCGACCTCTACGATAAGCACGTGGCGACAGTCAGTCTTCCGTCATGGTTCCGGCGAGAGAACCTTTGGTTGATTTGGTACGCTTTGCGCACGGACGTGCGACAACCGAACAAAGGCGAATGTAACTGTCGGGGTTGGCCAGACGGTGACTGGCGCCGGCCGGTGACTAGCGTCGGCTCGAGATAGAGGAGAAAATGCGTACCCAGGTGGCGATCATCGGAGGGGGACCTGCTGGGTCTCTACTCAGCATTCTCCTCGGCCACGCCGGGATAGAGAGCGTGATCGTCGAGCAACGCTCCCGGGAATACGTGCTGTCCCGGATCAGGGCCGGAGTGCTGGAGAAGCCCAGCGTCGAGGGGCTCGATGACTCCGGCCTGGGCGAGCGCATGCAGCGGGAGGGTTTCGTCCACCGCGGGATCAACCTTGCCTTTCTGGGAAGGCTGTTGCGTGTCGACTTCGACGATCTTGTACAGGGCAGCGTGACGGTCTACGGCCAGACCGAGTTGCAGAAAGACCTCTACCGCGCCCTGGACACCAGTCGGGGGACGATCCTCGATGACGCCGAGGACGTCGAACTGCGCGACGTGGACGGCCCCTCGCCACACGTCACCTTCCGCAGGCATGGGGAGGTCGTCAGAATCGACTGTGAGTTCATCGCAGGCTGCGACGGGTCCCACGGAATCTCCCGGGAGGCGATTCCCGCAGCAATGTCCCGGACCTACGAACGGACCTATCCTTTCGGTTGGCTTGGCATTCTCTCCGAGACACCTCCGGTCGGCGAGGAGTTGATCTACGCAAATCACCCGCGCGGATTCGCCCTTTGCTCGATGCGGAACGAGAACCTGAGTCGCTACTACCTGCAGTGCGATCTCGAGACCAACATCGAGGACTGGCCTGACCAGCGATTTTGGGATGAGTTGCGGAATCGGCTGCCCGATGAGTCGGCAGACACCATCGTGATTGGCCCTTCCATCGAGAAGTCGATCGCTCCGCTCCGCAGCTTCGTCTTCGAGCCGATGCAGCACGGGAAGCTCTTCCTCGCCGGAGACTCAGCTCACGTTATGCCTCCAACCGGGGCCAAAGGCCTCAACATGGCCATCGCCGACGTCTTCCTCCTCTCCGACGCCCTGATCGGCTACTACCGGGAAGGCACGAAGGATGGTCTCGACCATTACTCGGAGACCGCTTTGCGACGGGTCTGGAAAGTCATCAGGTTCTCCTGGTGGATGACCGGGTTGATGCACCGTCTCGAGACCGAAGGTGAGCTGGGTCAGAAGATCCAGGAGGCTGAGCTGGAATACCTGGCATCCTCGCGAGCTGCGCAGACTGCGCTGGCCGAGAACTACACGGGGCTGCCGTTGCGATGACACGGGTGCCCTGTCCGGCAGATCATGCTTGTATTTCAACGGCCCTTGTCGCCCCTGGCGGCGTCCTCGTCCTTGATGCACGACCCGGTGCGCCTGCGTCCTGCGTCCTTGCCAGGAACGACAATTGCTCGCCGAAATATCAAGCGAATCCACCAGACAGGACACTGGGAGACATATGAGCCAGGACGGAATGAAAAGACGCCGGGAGATTCTCGGGGACGACCACGTGGACCGGGCGCAGGCTCGCACCACTGACTTCGACGCCGGGTTCCAGGAGTGGATCACCGATACTGCATGGGGCGGAGTCTGGTCGCGGCCGGGGCTCGACACCAGAGCCAGGAGCCTGGTCACCATCGGAATACTCGCGGCACTGGGGCGCGAGGAGATCGACATCCACCTCAAGGCCATCGACAACACCGGAGTCACTCCCGATGAGGTGATGGAGGTGCTTTACCACGTAGCGATCTATGCCGGGATACCGGCCGCCCACACTGCGGTTGAGCGGGCGAAACAAATCTATGAGAGAGGAGCAGCAGATGAGTGACCCGGCAGTGAGACCGCTCGCGCCGAAAGCCCATGACGATCACCCCCCATTCCTCTACCGGGACTACAAGTCAACTGTCTTGCGGTCGCCACAAAAGGAGCTGGTGAGAATCGTCCAGACCCTGTCAGAGACGACAGGGCCGGGGCCGGCGTGGAGTGAAGTCTCCTCAGAAGACGCCGACTTGACCACCAACGCCGGGACCGGCGGCATGGCAATTGGCCCGCGCATCATCGTGACCGGGAGTGTGCTCGACCAGAACGGTGAGCCCGTGCCGGGCATGCTCGTCGAAATCTGGCAGGCCAACGCCGCGGGCCGGTACGCCCATTGGCGCGACAGCGAGAGCAGCGCTCCCCTCGACCCCAATTTCCTCGGCATGGGACAGACCGTCACCGACGGCCAGGGGGTATATCGGTTCACAACGGTCAAGCCGGGGCCCTACCCGTGGGGCAACCACCCCAACGCGTGGCGGCCTTCCCACATCCACTTCTCCCTGATGGGGCCAGCCCTCGGCAGCAGGCTGGTGACTCAGATGTATTTCGAGGGCGATCCGATGCTGGGACTCGACCCGATCTTCAACGCGGTGCCCGCCCACAGCAGAGAGCGAATGATTGCCACCTACGACCACCACGTAACTGAGGAGAACTGGGCGACGGGGCACAGTTGGGACATCGTGATCCGGGGGAGATTGGCCACGCCCACCGATCCGGAGGTGGGCTGATGGCTTCCCTCGGGGAGACTCCATCTCAGACCGTGGGCCCGTTCTTCTCGATAGGAATATCCGGTCCGGATGAGAACGTGTTGGCCCATGGTGATTTGCCGGGTGAGCGGATCCGGGTCGAGGGCAGGGTGCTCGACGGTGAGGGCGCGCCCATCGGCGACGCTTTGGTCGAGGTCTGGCAGGCCAACTCTCTAGGGCGATATCGACACCCCGATGACAGTCGTGACGAAATTTCGCTGGATGAGGGGTTCACGGGGTTCGGCAGGGCTGCCACCATCTTCGAGACGGGCGAGTACTGGATCGACACAGTCAAACCGGGTCCGGTCCCCGATCCGGAGGGCGAGATGCAGGCGCCCCACCTTTGCCTCATCGTGCAGGCGCGTGGGCTTCTCAATCCTCTCTTCACCCGTCTCTACTTCCCGGACGAGACCGAGGCCAACAACCATGACCTCGTTCTGCGGATGGTGGCCCTGGAACGCCGCTCAACACTCGTCGCCAGCCAGGAGGACGGGGATCCCGGGGTCTATCGGTTCGACATCCGCCTGAGCGGCGAGGGAGAAACGGTCTTCTTCGATGTCTGAGCGTCAGCCCGTGGATAACGCCAGCGTCGAGACCACCTCGACGTCGATATCGAGATCCGTTCGGCAGGTGGCATGGAGGAAGCAGGTCTGTTCCCCCATGTCCAAGGTTTTCCGGGAGAACTCCTCCTCCTCGGGAGTGGCGAGGTAGACATGGGTCTCCACTGGCTCCGCCTGCGCCGGGACCTCATTGCCCGCCGCCGCGCCGCGGGTGAAATGGGTGTCCTGGACGATCCGGTACTCGTCGAGACGCCTCTTGGTGATCCTGGCATAACGCCCGAACTGGGTCATGAAGCAGAAGCCGAGGCCCGCCGAGAGATAAGTGGACGCGTCGGGCGCCAGCCCGGAACCCCCAAACCCTGGAGCTTCGTCGGAAAGGAACCCGAACTCGGAGCCGATTGGACTGAACAGGTTCTCGACAATCTCCTTCGCCCCATCCTCGCGAACGGTGCACACGGCTCGGACGTGGAGCCGACGACTCTGGGATTCCTGAAGGCTCGACCCGGCACCTCCGGGAACGCCCTCCACTTCCTCCGCGGGTTTGCGCCTCACCATAAGGTTCTCAGCGGTCGCGACATCGGCGACTTCGACGAGGTCGAACGCTTGCCCGGGATCGGGCTCGATGGGGACGTTGAGGGCCTCGACCTTTCCAACGGTGATCTCCTCACCGTTGTGGGCCAGATTGAATCTGCTATTGAGCACACCTCTGAAGAGCCCTGTCGCCGGCGAGGTCGCCACGGCATCGAGGATCAGCCGCCTAACCGTTTCAGGATCGGCATCAGTGGCAACTTCGGCGACAAGCCGGGGCGAGGTCGCACCGCCGATCATCGTCCCCTGCAGAGCCGACCCCTCCATGGAGTAGAACGTCTCGACCGTCAGCTTGAGGTCGCTGATCGCAATGTCCCTGGCCGCAGCGAGGGCAGTGATCTCGTTCATGTACGAAGCGACCAGTCCGGTGATGAAGGTGCACAGAGGGCACGGCGCACGATCATGACCATCCAGATACGGCCCCTCATCGCTCACCAGTCGCCATGCTCTCCCCGTGGCGCCGTTGATCACGAGGGCCTCTTTCTGCATCCCCGCCAGGACCCTCACCCAGGTGCGCACCGGAACGCCGAGCCGGTCCTTGGGTGCCACCAGGCCGATCTCGGGCGCGTTGGCAACGGGAAAGAAGGGGGGCCGGGTATCGGCTCCGAGGAGGTCGCGGTCCTGGGGCATTTTCTGACCATACCCCTTGTGCTTCAGACTCGGACAGGGAGGGTGGGTCGATGCCGACTGTGACGACTCTGCACGAGGCGATCGCCACCCACGTCCGGGATGGCGACTCTGTATGCCTGGAGGGTTTCACTCATCTGATCCCGTTCGCCGCGGGTCACGAGGTGATACGCCAGGGCCGCCGCGGGCTCACCCTGATCCGGATGACCCCCGATCTCATTTACGACCAGATGATCGGAGCTGGCTGTGCCACCAAGCTGATCTTCTCCTGGGGCGGTAACCCCGGAGTGGGTTCCTTGCACCGTTTCCGCGATGCCGTCGAAAATGGTTGGCCCCATCCCCTGGAGATCGAGGAACATTCCCATGCGGCGATGGCCAACGCCTATTGGGCCGGAGCGGCCGGGCTCCCGCTTGCCGTCCTGAAAGGCTATCTGGGCTCGGGTTTGCCGGAGGTCAACGACAACATCCGCTTCATCGACGACCCGTTCACCGGTGAGCGACTTGCCGCGGTGCCAGCGATCCGGCCCGACGTCACTGTCATCCATGCCCAGAGGGCGGACCGGCACGGCAACGTCCTGATTGAGGGAATCGTCGGAGTGCAAAAGGAGGCAGCTCTGGCCGCGAAACGGGCGGTCGTGGTCACGGTCGAGGAGATCGTCGACGACCTTTCAGCCTCGAGCTACAACAGCGTGATACTGCCTTCCTGGGCGGTCGATTCGATCGTGGAGGCGCCGGGCGGTGCCCATCCCTCCTACGCCCACGGCTACTACACACGGGACAACGCCTACTACTCAGAATGGGACGCCATCTCACGACAGCGAGACGGGTTCGAAGCATGGCTCGAGGATACGGTCGGGGTAGCGGCCCCATGACACTTCAGTACACCCCCGAGGAGATGATGGTGGTGACCGCATCCCGCCAGCCGGGCAACGACGATGTGTGCTTCGTCGGCATCGGTACACCCTCGGCGGCGTGCAACCTGGCCCGACTCACCCACGCACCTGATATCACCCTCATCTACGAGTCAGGCACCATTGGTGCTCGACCGGAGGTGCTTCCGCTCTCCATTGGCGACCCCGAGTTGTGCGAGACGGCGCTGACCACGGTCCCGGTCGCTGAGATGTTCCAGTATTGGCTTCAGGCGGGGAGGATCTCGATCGGATTCCTCGCCGCCGCTCAAATCGACAGATTCGCCAACATAAACACGACCGTCATCGGCGACTACAACCAGCCCAAGGTCCGCCTCCCCGGCGCCGGTGGCGCTCCCGAGATTGCCTCTCACTGCGGTGAGATCCTGGTGATAATGCCCCACTCCACCCGTTCACTTGTCCCCGAGGTCGACTTCATAACGTCATTTGGTTTCGGACACGGAGGCAACGAGCGTGCCGACATCGGATTGACCACCAAAGGCCCCACTCTGGTCATAACCGACCTGTGCCTGATGAGACCCGATCCCGAGACTAAGGAGTTGACCGTCGAGTCGCTCCACCCAGGAGTGAGCCGAGAGATGGTGATCGATGCGACCGGGTGGACCCCTATCTTCGCCGACGACCTCGCCGAGACACCGCCCCCCACTTCCGAGGAACTCGCAGCGTTACGCGATCTCAACGAGAGGACAGCCCGTGCCCACTCCAGGGTGGGAGGCCACCAGTGACCAATTACTTGAGAATGGACGACTGGTCCCTCGCGTTTGACGACACCGAAGGGTCTGGCCCGGCAATGCTCCTGTGTCACGCACTCGGGGCGGACCGCACGATGTGGGATCGCCAGGTGGAGGAGCTAGCGCCCGGGAGACGGATCGTCCGCTACGACCACCGCGGCCACGGTCAATCGGACTCACCACCCGGGCCTTACACCATCGCTGACCTGGGTGGGGACGTCGTCACACTCGCCGACGCCCTCGGGCTCGACGACTTCGACTTTTGCGGGATTTCGATGGGTGGGCTGGTCGGAATATGGCTGGCATCATCGCATCCCGATCGGGTGAGGGACCTCGTCCTAGCCAACACCGCTTCAAGGATCGGAACCGCAGAATACTGGAACGAGCGGATCGCCAGGATCGAGGAGGCAGGAATCGACTCAATCGGGGACGTCATCGTGGAGCGCTTCTTCTCCCCCCATTGGCGCCAGACCCATGAGGAGGAGACAAAACGGGCGAGGGAGATCTTGGGTGGGGTAGATCCTGAAGGCTACGTCGGTTGCTGCGCCGCCATTCGTGATGCCGACCTTGGTGACTCGGTGTCGTCGATTCGCGCCCGCACCCTGGTGCTCGGAGGACTCCACGACGTCTCGACGCCGCCGGAGGTTCAAGAGGAGTTGGCCGCGGCGATCCCCGGGTCCGATCTCGTCGTCCTCGACGCCGGGCACTTCAGCAATCTCGAAACGCCGGAGGAGTTCAACACGGCGCTACGTCGTCATCTAACCGACTGAGGTCTCCCTGGACGAACGGGTCTTCTCGAAGGCAGCGATGGCCGAGTCGATCACCCTATCGATTTCGCTCGGATCGGGACGAACCCGGCCCAGTGCACTATCGAGGTTGGCTTCCATCCGGTCCTCATCGACTTCAATACCTCCGAGAGCGCTACCGAGGGCATGCAAAGAGACGTCGGTCGCCCCGAAGACCTCTGAGATGAGGTGCCACTCCGCCAGCCAGCCCCCACCATCCCGCTCCAGGCGGGGCGGCTGAGCTGCGAGGAGGCCGGCCGCCGCTGACACCGCCACCCGCGGAGCGGTCAGCGCTCGGGTGGCATCGACAGGGTTTCTCTTGTGTGACATTGCCGACGACCCTCCCGGTCTCATCCGGACCTCGGCGACCTCGGTCTGAGCCAGAATCGTGAGGTCGGTCGCCACCTTCTCGACGGTTCTCGCGACCGATGCAACCCTCGCCCCAAGCGTCACTATTGGCTCCCGGTCGGACTGCCACGGAACTGCGGACGCCCGTAATCCAAGGCGTTTTGCCATGAGCTCGGCAACCTCGTGTGTCCGCCCGTCCATGCCGGTGCCAAGTCCTACCGGACCGCCCAATTGAACTGTCAGTTCGTTGCCGGCATCGGTGAGGTAACGCCACCGTGAGGTGAATGTGTCGAGCCACAGGGCTGCCTTTGCTCCAAAGGAGATGGGCTGCGCCGCTTGGAGGAAAGTTCGACCCGTCATCCACGTCGTGCGGTGGTCATCCGCCAGGGCGGAGCAGGTTTCACCGACCTCCCGTAGCGCCTCCTCGATCAGCTTGATCCCTTGGGATGCCCGCCAGGTGAGGGCGGTGTCGACGATGTCCTGGGTCGTCGTCTCCCGGTGCAGATAATCATGGTGATCAGTCGGCAGGTGGCTACGGATCAGATCGAGCAAGGGAAGAATCGGCGTGCCCTGATCCCAGCCCTGGGCAAGTAGTCCATCGGCGTCGAACTCGAGACTACGACAGGTGGCCGCAATAGCATCGGCCGAGGCTTCGGGGATTATCCCCAACTCGCCTTGGCTCTCAGCCAGGACCGCCTCGACCTCGAGCCATGCCCCTACCCGGCCCTCGGGACCGAAAAGCTCCAACATCGAATCAGTAACAAACCCCGAACCTTGCAATCAACCGTCTCCTATCAGACCGGACTCAGGATACGGCTCGGATACTCGTTCCTAAGGCTCTACGTCTCATATCTGATAGCTAGACGATCGAGAAGCACCTATGACTGATGACGGTAACGTGCCACCATGAATCCTTCTGAGCTCCTGCAGGCGTTGCAGCCGGCGCCGCCATCGGAGTCCCTTGCCGGGTCGACTTGGGATGTGGTGGTGGTGGGTGGCGGGCATAACGGTCTTGCGGCGGCCGCGTACCTCGCCCAAGCGAGCAAGAGGGTGGTGGTGCTGGAGCGGCGCGACCGGTTGGGTGGTGCGGCAACCCTCGAGGAGTTGTGGCCGGGTTATGTCATCTCGCCGTGTGCCTACCTCGCCGGGCTGTTCCACCAACGGGTGATCGACGACCTCGACCTCCGCTCCTATGGCCTGGAGATAGTGATTGGCGACCCGACCTATTTCGCTCCATTTGAGGATGGACACTCCTTCACCGCCTGGGCCGACGATGCCAGGACCGCGAAGTCGATCAGCGCCTTCGCGCCCGACGACGTCGAAGGCCACTTCGCCCGCCAACGTCTCTTCAACCGGATCCGCAGTGCTCTCCGCCCCGACGGAGACCGCGACCTGTGGCTTGGCAACCCGCCGGGCCGGGAAGAGATCGAAAAGCGTCTCGGCGGCGACCCCGAGATGATCGCAACGGTCTTCGAGGACAGTCAGGTCGAACATCTCCGCCGCTTCTACACCGACGAGCGGATGGTTACCGCATACGCCGGCCAGGGGATCATCGGGACCAATGCCTCACCGTTCGACGAGGGGACCGCATCAATCGACTTCCACCATTCCTCAGGGCGCCAGGAGGGCCAACCCGGTGAGTGGGGATTCGTCCTGGGCGGGATCGGAGCGGTATCACACGCCCTCCACCAGGCAGCGATCGCTGCCGGCGCGCTAGTTGTCGTCGATCATGCGGTGGCGGGGATCATCCCCACCGAAGGGGTCGAACTTGCGGGGGGAGGCATGGTCTATGCCCCGGTTGTCCTCGCCAACGCCGATCCGGCGGTCACGGCCGGTCTGCTGGGGCGTGACGCGCCGGACGGGTTCACCCGCGCGGTGGGAGCTATCCCTCGGGAGAGTGCCACGGTCAAGGTGACATTCGCCCTCAGCGCTCTGCCCAATTTTGGAGCCCCGCACGCCACCCGCGCCCAGGTGGAGATCGCCAGGTCGGCCGGGGCCTTGCACGAGTCGTACCAGGCAGCAAAACGGGGTGAGGTCTCGGACGAGTTGTGGTGTGAGCTCTACTTCCAGACCCCCTACGACCCGTCGATCGCCCCACCGGACAAACACGTTCTCTCCGCTTTCTGCCAGTACGTCCCGTACACCTGGGCCGACGGCGGCTCCTGGGACGACCACCGGACCGATGTCGGCAACCGGGTGATCGCATCTATCGAGAGATTCGCACCAGGTTTCGCCGGCCTGGTCGAACACATCCACATCGACGGTCCTCCCGACCTCGAAACCCGGGTCGGGCTCACCGGCGGCCACATCTTCCACGGTTCTTGCCTACCCGAGCACATGTGGGACCGCCGGCTCCCCTATCGCACCGGCGCTCCCGGCGTCTACCTCTGCGGCGCCGGCACCTATCCGGGCGGCTCGGTGATCGGTGTCAACGGAAGGAACGCTGCGCTGGCAGTTCTGGGAGATCTCCGGTCGGAGTAGCGCATCCCTGCCTTCTCATACCAAGAGCGAATCGACCAGGTGGTCGACCAACGACCGGGTGATGCTGCCGTCGGAGTCAAGCGTTGGGTTGAGGATGGTTATCTCCATTCCGACGAATTGTGGGCTGCTGGCCGCGGTTCGGAGCACAATCTCCAGCTCCTGCCAGCTCAAGCCGCCCGGGAGTCGATAATCGACGGCGGGCATGATGGCGTCGTCGAGAGCGTCGCAATCAAGGTGTATCCAAAACCCCTCGTGCTCAGAACGGGTCAGCGCGTTGACTGTTTCCTGGGCGATCTCAGCAGCACCTCGTCGGCGAAGGGCGGGGAGGTCGACGACGGTGATGTTGCTGTCCTCGATACGCTGTGAGCCGACCCGTTCAGCTTCCTCGGCGTCCCTCCGCGCCAGGTGGACCACATCCTCCGCGCGGACCAGCGGTCGCCTGCCCTCGAGATCGGTGACGATGTCGGGTCCGCTTCCAGTCACGAGGGCGAGGTCCATCGAAGCGGCCTCACCGTTGGGCTCCGCTTCCGGTTGGTAATAGTCGGCGTGACCATCGATGAAGAGCAGGCCGTACCTTCCGCGGCGATTCAGCGCCAGCATTGTCCCGAGAAGGATCGAACAGTCGCCTCCGAGGACCAGAGGGATGTCCCCTTCGTCCAGCACCCGCTCGGTGGCGTTTGCCAGGGCAATTGCATAGTCACGCAGACCTGCCGGGTTGAGCAGGCCAGTGCCCAGGTCCCTCTCGGGGTCGTAGGGAGGGGGCGTGACCCGGCCGGCGTGGCGCGCATCCAACGCTGTGCCCAGGCCCGCTTCGAGGAGAGCTGCGGGAAGATGCTCGACTCCGCCGGGGAACAACCCGAGGACCGACGGCGCCTCTAAGACGGCATAACCCATTCACTCATTGTGCTGTCCCGCTGCTGCTAGCCGCCTGGCCCCTCAAAATCATGTGGGAACGAGGCCACTATCAGCCAGCACGTCCCCAACAATGTCCTCGAGATCTTGGTGACCGGCCCATTCCGTGGCTTGACTAACCACCGACAGATCGGCCGATTCGACGTTAGCCTCCCAGATTTTGGGATTGAGGATGATGCAGGTGAAGTCTCCTCGTCGATCGGTGTTGGAGAGGACAAGAGCCAATATCCGAAGTCCCTCTTCGAGCCGGCCCTCGTCAGCGAGAAGCTGCCCTTGGAGACGAAGAGCCCGGAGACGATACGGGTCGTTGCCGATAGCGTCAGCCATTGACAGCGCTCGGCGCATCCTCTCACGAGCTCCATCGTGATCGCCCAACAGGCGCAGAATCTCACCTGAGACGAGAGTGACATAGATCTCCCCGGTCACCCTCATGGCATCGGACTGAGACTCGGCCAGGACCGCTAGCTCCCCTGCGGCTTCGAGTTCACCATTTTGCCCATGCACGAATGCGAGGCTCGCCGTGGCGGAACGGGATTGAATGTTCTCTGATTCGGCAATGGTGCGTGCTTCTTCGAGGCAACTGACGGCAGCTTGGCTCTCGCCAAGACTCCAGGAAACCATTCCCAGGTTATCGAGCATCGTCACCCGTAGGCGTGGATCCGAGGCGAGGCGCAGCCCTCCCTTGAGGTGGTCGCGACAACCCGTTAGGTCAGGAGCTGAACAGCCGAGAGAGTTCAGAACCTCCGCGATGAGCTCGTCGTCGGCGAGGGACACCGCGATTGCCAGAGCCTCGACCCCCAACGCGTGCTGGGCTGGATCGCCTTCGATCCACTTGCGTGCCCAACCCAGGGTCAGGCGGGCCAGAACGGCCAAATAGCGATCGTCGACTTCATCGGCCTCAACAATCGACCTCTCTGCCCTGGCAGCCGCTTCGGCATGTCTCCCCTGGCTGTACAGAAGCTTCGCTTCTGCGTATCCGACGGCTGCCTTCGCTGCCCGCGTCGTCAAGTCACCACCTGCGAGAGCCTTGTTGGCGGCTTCCATCAGTTGAAGCCCTTCGGTGAAACGCCCCTCGGACTCGAGAAGACTGGCCATTCCTTCGACTGCCCCCCGAAGCAATGCGCCTTCGCCTTGCTCCGCCGCATGGCGCCAGGCTTCCATCATGTCGTCCAGTAGCCCCGCGTGCTCGAAGGATCGACCCGGCGTTTCAAGCAGTGATAGGACCACGCGGGCATGGCGATCCCTAATCGTTCGCCGTCGGTCGTCGTCGGCCGCAAGACGAGAGGCGGCATACTGGCGCACCAGCGGGTGGCTGACATAGCTGCCGTCGGGTAGACGACGCACGAGTGATTTGTCGATAAGGTCACGGACCGTTGTCAGCGTCACTCCAGCCACTTTTGCAGCCAGGTCCAGCGAGTAGGGGGCGGCGAAGACCGACAGGGCTTCTATGGCCTCCTGTAGGTCTGGGCTTGCCAGACGCCACGAGTGGGACATTGCCGCTTCGAGACTGCGATGGCGGACGTCGCTGTCGGGGCGTTCACCCCCGAGCAACATCGGATCGCGAACTATCTCGGCCACGATCTCGGCGCAAGACATCACACGAAGCCAGGGCACGGCCAGCTCGATGCCAAGGGGGGAGCCACCCACGACCTGACTGACCGAGATCGCATCTTCACGCCCGACCGTAACCTCTGGGGCGATTCGACCGGCGAGCTGGGTCAAGAGCTCGAGGCCCTCGTCGTCCGTTAGGCCCGGGACCGGGTACACCCATTCGTCGCGGAGTCGAAGCCGCTCCCGGGAAGTCACCACGAGCCTGAGATTGGGGCATGCCTCAAGAAGCCGCGAGAAGATCGGCCATCCGCCAGGGACATGCTCGGCGTTGTCGAATACCACAAGCAGCTGCCGGTCGCGAAGTGCTCCGACCAATTGGTCAACCGGATCGAGTCGGCCGTCGAGGTCGAAGCCGACCTCGGCAGCGATCCGGGAGGGTATGGAGATTGGATCGGAGATCGTCTCCAACGACACCAGTGCGCTTCCGTCGGCGAATCGATCGCCCAGGTCGTCGATGATCAAACGACCAAGGGTTGATTTGCCGATTCCGCCCGGCCCGAACAGTGTCAGCAAGCGACATGCCGATTGGGCGAGGAGGCCGGCGATCTCCGCGACGTCGTCGGAGCGACCGATCACGGGTCGCTGACTTACACGTCGTTCCTCGCTGTCATCGCGCAGGCGCTCGGCCAGGTCGATGGCTTGCCGGGAGGGTTCAGCTCCATACTCGGCTTCGAGTCGTGTCGATACCCTGTCAAATGCGGCCAGCCCCGTAGACCGGTCGCCGGCTTTCGTCGCCAACTCCATGTAGCGAGGGAGCACCAGGTGCCCGTCGTCATCTGCGAGCAGTGGCTCGATGAGCTCCATTCCTCGCTTCGGGTCGCCCTTCTCGTCAGCGTCGGCAGCCGCCATGAGGAACGCCGACCGCAGCAGACCTCCGATCCGGCCCCGCTCGGCGAGCAACCAATCTTCGAACTCGGCGGTGGCATTCCGTTCGAACCCCGGAAGGAGAACAGCGGAACCTTGCGGCAATTCGCTCCAGCCGTGACTCTCGATATTTCGCTGGAGGTCATCGACGTCTGTGAGGACCGGCCACCGGATGTTGTCGCCTTCCACCTCGAGGTTGTCCAGCCAGTCCAGCTTGCGGATTCGCTTGAGCAGCTGACGTACGTTGTGGCGGGCTGTCTGATCGGGGGTGTCGGGCCAGAAGAGAAAGCCGAGCTGGTCCCGGTGGACCCACCCGCCGTCGAATGCCAGAAACGCCAGGGCATGGTTCCGCAACGTCGGCTTCAGGGCGAGAACCTCGTCATCTTCGAGAACGGCCCGGGCCGTGCCCAGCATTTCCAAGCGCACGATCATCCCGATCAAGGCTACCGGGCGCCTCTGGAACACGCCCCAGCCACGTCCGCGCCACGCCAACTTGTGAATGTTGGAGGCAATTGCTTGCCCGAAGAAAGGAGAAAGCGATGGACACAACATTCACACCGGCAGATGTGGCTGCCTTCGAACACGCAACCTGGTCGCGATCTGCACCTGGTTACGAGGAGGGATTCGCTGTATTGACCCGGGAGGCGGTGGGACCGCTGCTGAGAGCCGCAAATGTCCAGGCGGGAACCCGACTCTTGGATGTGGGCACCGGCTCGGGGGTGGTGGCCGCAACCGCTCGTGAGATGGGGGCTGACGTCGTCGGCATCGATTTCTCCGAACCGATGCTCGTCGAAGCGCGCCGGGAGGTCCCGGACGTCGAGTTCCGGACTGCGCCCGCAGACAACATCCCCTACGGGGAAGCATCGTTCGAGGCGGTGGCCGCCAACGGTGTGCTGCATCATCTCGGAGAGCCGGACCGAGCCCTCGAGGAGGCGCATCGAGTACTGACGGACGGGGGGCGGATCGCCTGCACCGTCTGGGCTGCTCCTGAGACCCTGGAGGCGTTTGGCCTGTTCTTCGCGGCCGTCGAGGAGCACGCCGGGTCGGCGGAGTTGCCCCACGGACCGCTGTTCGGTGTTACTGACGCCGAAACGCTCTCGTCTCTTTTCACCGAGGCCGGCTTCTCAGACGTCGAGATCGAAACGATCGAGACGACATGGAAGATGCCCACCATTGATCCTCTGCTCAGGGCCTTTGGCACCTGGGCCCAGCTCGACAGTTTCCCGGCCAACACCCGCACGGCGATCGAAGATTCCGTCCGTTCGGGAGCTAAGGCTTACGAGACCGACGGTGGGCTCGTTGTGCCGAATCCGATGGTGTTGATCGCGGCGACGAGGTAACGCCATGTCACAAGGACGACGATGTACGCCCGAAAGGGCGACCCAGCCAGTTCAATTCTGGAGTAAGGGCGTGTGCAGGTTCCATGTGGGAAGGCTCCGGGCGATTCGTCTATCACCCGTGAGTTCGATTTGGCCCGACCTCAGCGCTTCCGGCCATGCATGTCGGCCCCGGTGCCACTCCACGAAGGCAAGTGATTGAGCCGTAACACTGACGTCAGGGTCGCCTCCGGGATCGGAGTAGCAGAGCTCCGCATCGCCCTTCTCGATGAGCATCCAGTAGTAACGGTTCCCGGGTGCTTCTTGTGGGAAGTTGAACGCAATAAGCGTGCGCTCCTGGGGGAGAACGGAGCGGTCGAGTTGGACTTGGCACCAAGCCCACAGGGCAAAACCCGGGTCGGCGTGTTCGGTGGTGACTTCAAGCCATTGTTCTCCCCAAGTGGCGAGACTGTTGATCACATCAGCGAGGTCGGCTCCGGCTTCGGTCAGCTGATAGAGGTGACCTGGCCCGTCAGGCTTTGGTGTCTTGGCGATGATCCCATCGTGTTCCAGTTGGTTCAGGCGTTTGATGAGCATCGAGCGGGACATGGCAGGCACCCCGCGGGCGAGCTCCGAGAAGGTTTCGGCTCCGAACATGAGGTTTCTGACGATGAGCGGGTTCCATCGTTCAGCCAGGATCTCCGACGAGCGAGCAATCGGACAGTACTGCTTGTAGCTACCCATGTTTCATCGTCGTCTTGATCCGATGAGCCTAGCAAGTTCTTATTACGCGCTAGCCGTCGGCGGTGACGCGGGACACGATGGACAGCATGACGAACGATGACCGAGGCCAGATCGCACATTCCGCAGCTGAGGTGTACGAGGAGTTCTTCGTGCCCGCCCTGTTCGGCGACTGGCCAGACCGGGTACTGGATGCCGCCGATGTCGGCCCCGGTCATCGCGTTCTAGATGTTGCCTGTGGTACCGGGGTACTGGCGCGGGCGGCCTCCCGACTCGTGGGGGAGGGAGGAAAGGTTGTGGGTCTCGACCCGAACGAGGGGATGCTGGAAGTTGCGCGGCGACTCGACTCGGCCATCGTATGGCACTCCGGGATCGCCGAAGATCTCCCTTTCGAAGACGCCAGCTTCGACCGGGTGGTGAGCCAGTTCGGCATGATGTTCTTCACCGACCGTGAGGCCGCCGTTGAAGAAATGGCCCGCGTGCTTGCGCCAGGCGGCGTCCTCGGCCTCGCCACCTGGGCATCCCTGGACGAGACGCCCGGATACGCAGCCATGGTCGACCTACTGGCAGAGCTCTTCGACGACGAAACCGCCAACGCTCTCAGGGCGCCATATGTGATGGGAGATCCCGACGAGGTCGGCCGTCTGATCTCAAAGGTCTTCACCAACACCACAGTCACCCGCCACCACGGAGTTGCACGATTCGACTCGATCGAAGCCTGGCTCCACACAGACATTCGCGGCTGGACCCTGTCCGACAAGATCGATGACGAACAATACGCGATCCTGCTCAGCGAGGGTCGCCGCCGTCTGAACCAATTCACCGACAAGCACGGCAAGGTGACATTCCCAGCTCCAGCGCTGATATCGGTCGGCACGCGGGAACTGCAGTGAGGGGTTGACACTGCCAGTGACTGACAAAGCCAGGTCAAGACTGCAGCCAGCCAACGAATCGTTGCCTGACGCCGGTCTCAAAACGGCCGTCGGATCACGATCCGGACCAGACCCCACCAGACCGCCTGGACTCCGGTTCGGCGCAAAAGGTAGGGGCACCCTCCCCCAGATTAGGGGACCCTCCCGATGAAGCTCACAGAGGGGGTCCGTAGCTTCGCCAATAGAGACGGAGGGCAGCAATCGCGGCCACTTTCGATGACCGCAATGAGACGTGAGCGGCACGACAGGAACTCACGCCAACCCTCCGACCAATGAAAGAAGGAGATATGAGAGAGAGACTTCAGGGACGGGGGCGCATCCTCATCATGTCGGGTGGGGCCCTCCTGATAGCCGTAGTGCTCGGCGTCCTGTGGGGGTTTGCCGACACAACCGGGTTGGCCGATGCAGACAACGACACGTCGACCACGACAACGTCGATGGCCCTCGCATCCGGCGAGACCACCACAACGACCGACGACCCGAACAACGGTGCCGACCCCGATCAACCGGACCCGGGTGGAACCACATCCACAACCGCCGCCCCAGGCTCGGGCGGCTCCGGTAGTTCGGGTGGTTCTGGTGGTGGTTCGGCCACGACTGCCCCTCAGAACCGGCCGCCGATAATTGTTGACGCGGGACTGTCCTCGAACGGTCTGACCCTGTCGATCACCCCGACTGTCACCGACCCCGACGGTGACGATGTCGCTGTAACCCTCACTGTCGACGGTCAGGGCGCTGAGCCTACGGACGGGACGGTGATGACAACGTTCGGACTCGGCGATGTCGGTTACTCCCACACTGCCACCATCGAGATCCGGGCCACCGACACCGCCGGCAACGAGACCGTCAGGACGTTCACTCACAGGGTCGAGGCGGTGACCACGGTGCTGCTGCGCAATATTCGCTTCCAAGTGAACAACCCGCTGGTCTGCTTTGAGGACTCCGCCGCAGTGCGGATCGCCGGAAATCTGGTCCTCGAGGGCACGATCGACACTACTGAGAACAGCATCCAGTTCTCCGAAGAGTTGAGACCGGACCGCACCGTGGTGACTCTGCACGACGATATCAGCGGCCAAACAGTCGGCGGCCCCGGAGGTCTCGATTTGACCATGGTTGGTGGATTGGCCGGCATGCTCGACCTCTACGAGGCGAGCCACAGCAGCTCTGCCATCGGTGTTGCCTCGATGTTCGAGGGCACCGAGTGTCAGGGGGCGTTCTCCTATTTGGTGCAAGTCACAACGGAATGAAAGGAAGAGAAAGCATGAAAATCTTCAAACTGGGAACACCCGTCCACAAGCTCCTCACCGGCCTCGGTCTGGTAGTCGTCTTGGCCCTCGTCGTCTATGGGACGCGCCAGGTGACAGCAGCAATCATCTCCCCCGAGGAGACCGCGCACGCCGACAGCGCCTCAGAATTGGGGAGCGCTCCGAATACCACGAGCACTACGGCACTAGCCGGCGCCGAACAATCCGCAGATACCGCAACCGATGGGTCGGAACCCGTCAGCGACGCGACGGGTGCGAAAGAGGCGGAGATGATCGTCGGCGACCCGATTATCATTCCGATCGACTTCGAACCGGTTTCGGACAAGCTCACGTTCAACCATGGTGTGCTCGTCGACCTCGACGCCTTCGTGTCGTTGCAGGAGCAGAGCAATGAGATCGGCGAGTCAGCCGAAGGCGGGAGTGACCCCTTGGCGGGAACTCAAGCCGACCCTCCCGACGACCCAGTCTTAGGCGCGCCGGCTCAGCCATTCAACGCCGGGATCTGGGCAGAACCGGAGAGCGCACACAACGCCACCGTCATGGTGGGGGTCAATCCCGGTCCCAATGGGCTGGTCAGGTTGGAAGTCGACTTCGGTGACGGGAACACCCTCGACCTCGACGACCGCGAGCTCAGCGAACTGCGTGACGGCGGAAGTGTGGAGATCGTCCACCGCTACGAGCCGACACTGACCCCGCAACGTCAAACCGCTGTGGTCACAGCCCGTGACTCCGCCGGAGATGTCAGGGAAAGGACGACCAGCTTCACCACCCGGGCCCAATTTCTCGCTGGTTTCTCACCGCTTACTGTCACCGCTCTCGGAGACTGCGACTTCTTCGGCAAAGGCGACTTCATCCTTTTCTGGAACATCGACGGACGCGACATGGTCAGCGACGAATTCAAACTGGGCGATGGCGACTCCTACGTCGAGCAGGGCTTCCGCATCGGGATCGATGGAATCTTCCACGACGAGCCCCGGTATTTCAGGGTGTCCATCACCGAGAACGACTCGACGCTCTCTGAGATCTTGAAGTTCTTGGGGGATCTCCCACCGTACGATTTTCCCGGTGCCCCGGGTCATTTTCCGATCCTCCCCGGCGTCCTGGAGCTGGGCACCCATGTCGTGCCCTACTCGACCGTCCGGGACCTCGACGACTGCGATGTCCGTCTCGACTTCGCCATCACCTTCGCATTATCGGATCGAGCCGGGAGCTGACCGACGCGACACCCGAGCGGGGTTGGCGCCTTTCAAGTCAATTGCCAACCCCGACCCGGGCCCTGTGCTCCGGCTCGACGGCTCTACCGCCCGTCTAGCCGTCCTCGAGAAGTGACAGCTGGTCGGCGACTACTCCCGAACCGGTGAGCAGGCGCCCCAGATCGCTGGGTGCTTCGATCGCCACTCCTCCTTGGGCCACCAGCGCGGCGTTACCCGGCCCTTCGCCCGCGCCTCGCCAGACCAACACGGATGAGATGCTCTTCTTCAATGCTTCAGTGGCTCCCGCCCACGTGCCACCGCTGTCTTCGTCGGTTGCCACAACGACGGTCGCAATCGACAGCCCGTAAATGACCTTGTTCCGGCTCATCGCCGCACCAGCTGAGAAACCCGCTGACGGGACCTGTTGGGTGATCAGGCAGGTGGAGCCTGAATCAAGGGCGTTGAGCATCTCCGCGCCACGGATACGGGTGAGGAGCGAGTCCGCCAGAACCCCGACGACCGATCCGTCAGCGCTGTAGGCCGCATTCATGGAGAACTGATCAACACCACGCGCCCCGCCGGATACGACCGGAAGCCCGAGTTTCACCGCCTCGCGGGCCAATGACTCGGCGACCTCACGGGCCTCCTCCTCCACGTTGCGTGACCCGACAATCCCGATTCCCCGGTTGCCGAGTAAGGCGGCCTCACCCACGCCGAACAAGACCGTGGGTGCGTCTTTCCCGAGGCTGTCTCTGAGGTGGTATGGATAGCCTTCGTCCACGATCGCAAGTGTCCAGACCCCCTTGCTCTGCAGTTCGTCAACTTCGAGGATGGCCGCCGATGCATCGGTCAACAGGGACTCGATCCGGTCGGCGTCGTCGACACCGAGTATGTCCGCGATCGACCCTTTGAGCTCGAACACCGAAGCGGGGGTGTGCCCGGCGTCACGTAGGGCGGTGCTGAACCGGTCCCACCCCTGGGCGGTCAAAGAAGGCCGATCCCGCGAGCCCAGGCGGGTGGTCAGGGCAACAACAGATTTGGCGTCATCGGTCAGCATGTCATCCAGCGCTCTGTGAGGTGTCGGCTAGTGCCACAGGGTATACCTCCCCGGGGCCCTTGGATCTGAGCTGGCTGCCAACCACGGTGAAGGTCCATCTGGAGTCGACCATGTCATCGACAAGGAAAACCGGGCCCGATTCGACAGTCTCCACGTCGAACGCACCGACCACATTCCGGGCCTGTTGGCAGCTGTTCTCCATCGTTTTCTGAGGAGGGCGCTGCTCGACACGAACCAGCGATTCGACCACCGGGAGACCCAGACTTCTGCCAAGTCGTGTCGCGAAATCGGCCACCAGCGCTGAGCCCGAACTGGAGGGAATCCAGGTGATCCACGTCGGGCTCGGTTCCGGGTGCCACCCCGCGATCAGCTCGGCCATTTCCTTCACCAGCTCGTCATCGAATCGATCGTGTCGGTATTTGCCGAGTTCCACCTTCTCGGCGAGCCCGGGATCACCCCAGCGGGTGAGGCATCTGCCGCCCTGCAGGGCGTTTCGGCGGAGATCGACGGCCGCTCCGAGGTCACAAGGAAGCTGTTTGCGCGGGAGAATCTCGATGATGTCGGAGCGAAAGCTCGCCAGCGCCTTCCGTACCAAGACGCCGTCGACCTCGGTAGACGATTGAACTCCCGTGCAATTGGAGCAACGGCCGCAGCGTTCCGCCCCTGGGTCGTCCAACTGCTCCCGGAGGAACTCCATCAGGCACTGCTTAGTTGTAACAAACTCGGCCATGGCTGATTGTTCCATCCGACGCGACGCCGTCACAGCTGCCACCCGCTCGGTCGGGTAACTCCACCGTTGCGCGGAGCGGAACCACTTCGAACCGTCCCGGTAGACGGCTCCTTCGACTTCGAGGATCTTCAG